>FUWD013430216.1_pt24 | contig 24238 bp, 28 predicted proteins | sample 1063281 | NCBI WGS metagenome assembly FUWD01 (sample SAMEA79048168, study PRJEB19326) | metagenome | biome: marine | reverse complement strand
TATGACGGGACAAGATGCCGTAAACACTGCAAAAGCATTTAACGATATATTAAATTTTGATGGAGTAATTCTAACAAAACTAGATGGTGATACTCGTGGTGGTGCAGCTTTAACTATTAAATCTGTTGTTAACAAACCAATTAAATTTATTGGTACAGGAGAAAAAATGGATGCTATCGATATTTTCTATCCAGAAAGGATGGCAGATCGTATTTTAGGGATGGGGGATGTTGTTTCTTTGGTTGAAAGAGCTCAAGAACAATATGATGAAGAGGAAGCTAGGAGAATTCAGAAAAAAATAGCTAAAAACCAATTTGGTTTTGATGACTTTTTAAGTCAAATCCAACAAATCAAAAAAATGGGGAGTATGAAGGATTTAGTTGGAATGATTCCAGGCGCTGGTAAGGCTATGAAAGATGTTGATATAGACGATAATGCATTTAAGGGAGTAGAAGCTATCATTCACTCTATGACTCCTTTAGAAAGAACTATACCGTCTACAATTAACGTAAGTAGGAAAAAAAGAATTGCAAAAGGAGCTGGAACTAGTATAACAGAAGTGAATCAGTTAATGAAACAGTTCGATCAAATGAGTAAAATGATGAAAATGATGCAAGGTGGTGGTGGAAAAAAGATGATGCAAATGATGAAAGGAATGAAATAAAAATAATTTATATCAATTTAGAATTACAATACAATAAATAATTATAAATAAATGATTTTATTAGACGGAAAAAAAACTGCAGCAGATATTAAAGAAGAAATTGCTCTAGAAGTTAGAGAACTAAAAAATAGAGGAAGAAAAACACCTCATCTAGCAGCAATAATTGTTGGAAGTAATGGAGCTAGTATAACATATGTTAATGCAAAAGTAAAAGCTTGTGAACGTGTCGGTTTTGAATCAACTCTAATTAGATTAACTGAAAATACAACAGAAGAAGATTTATTAAATGAAATAGCTATATTAAATGTTGATAAAGATATAGACGGTTTTATAGTTCAGTTACCATTACCTGAACATATAGATGAACAAAAAATATTAATGGCTGTAGCCCCTAACAAAGATGTAGATGGGTTTCACCCAACAAATGTTGGGAAAATGGCATTAAATTTACCAACATTTATTTCTGCAACTCCTTTTGGAATATTAGAACTACTTGATCGATATAATGTTCAAACTTCTGGAAAGCATGTAGTTGTTCTTGGTAGAAGCCATATTGTCGGTAGTCCAATGAGTATTTTACTATCACAAAAAAGAAAAATTGGGAATGCTACCGTTACGATGTGTCATAGTAGAAGTAAAAATCTGAAAAAACTTACACTTCAAGCAGATATAATTATTGCTGCAATTGGAATTCCAGAATTTTTAAAATCAGATATGGTTAAAGATAATGTTACAGTAATTGATGTTGGTATTACTAGAGTTGGAGATTCTTCTAAAAAAAGTGGTTATCGATTATTAGGAGATGTTGATTTTGACGAAGTTTCTAAAAAAGCCAGTTTTATTACTCCTGTTCCTGGTGGAGTCGGACCCATGACTATTGCTATGTTACTAAAAAACACATTACTAGCTTGTGAAAGATCTAATAAATAATCTTTAAAATCATTTTTTCTATATTGTAAGAAATTAATATAATAATTTGAACGACTTTTTCCTTAAAGAAAATACAGACTTTATTCCATTCACTTCTCAGCATTTATGTGTAGTGATGTTAGTAATTAGTTTTGGTATTATATTAATATTATGGACAAAAAAACAAAAGGAGTTAACTAAAATTAGAATTGGAAATATATTTGCTCTTTCAATTTCTATCACAATTATTTTTGGAATATTTTTAAAAATATATAAAGGTGATTTTAATTATCAAGAAGACTTACCTCTTCATCTTTGCAGTTTTTTAGGGATAATTATACCTTTACTCTCGTTCACAAGAAAGTTTTTATATTATGAAATTTTCTTATTTCTAATCTTTGCCGGTACTTTGCAATCATTAATTACTCCTGATGAATATAATTATTTAAATTTCCCTTTTTTTAGATATTGGTTTGTTCATGCAGGATTAGTTATTTTCATGTTATTTGCGACCTTTATATATAAAATGAGACCTTCTCTAAAAAGTGTAGGAAAATCATTTTTAGGAATGCAGGTATACATGGTTTTAATGTTTGTACTAAATTATTTTCTAGGCTCTAACTATTTTTATACAAATAGAAAACCTGATGCAGCTACTTTATTAGATCTATTCGGAGATTGGCCTCAATATGTCTTTGTTGTTGAACTTATAGTAATTCCACTATTCTTATTGATCTATTTACCCTTTTTTCTATCTAGGGAAAAAAATTAGTCATCTTCTCTATTCACAAAATCAATCGAGAAGGCTGGTAAACAAATTGCTAAATACTCACATTTTTCATCAAAAGGGTTTGAATATTGAACTCGAGTATTTTTTTTAATTTTAATTGATTCCCCAGCTTTTAAAACTATCCTTTCTTTGTTAATAATAAATTGTTTTTTACCTGTTATTATATAAGTATATTCGTCGAATTCTGGAGTTTGAAAAGGTTCTTTCCAACCTGGTGGAGCAGTCATGTGAGCAATACTAACATCATTATTATCATTAGTAGATTTTCCAAAATGTTCTTCAATAATTTTACCATCATCTGTTGGTACAATAAATGGAGATTTTTGTACAAGATATTTTTTCATACTAAATTTAATTATGAAAGGGTTATTTTAATTAAACCAAACTACAAAAGATTTCATTTTGGCTAAATCTGGTATTTGATCTAAAGTTACTTTTTCTACACTAAACTCCTTTAACCCTAATTCCTCTTTATCAATTGCTATAGTAGCGTTTAAATCATTAATAAATAAAGTCGCAGAAGAGAATGATGTTTCTACTTTACTAATATTTGTATTTAATCTTATTTCAGAAAAGTTGGAGTTAAGAGAAAGTCCGTTTTCAGAAGAATATCTAGAATCTAATACCTCGATACTTTTAATAGTAGAAGTTGAATCTAATTGTTCTTTTGGTATTATAGTAAGTAAATGGTTACCTCCTTTTTCAAAAATCAAATATTCATCGTCGTCTTGTAAATAATTATAACCCGTTGCTCCTTCACTTAAATTTTTTACAATCGAATCTTTAAAAAATAATTTTTCTAAATCATTAATAGTAGTATTTGTCGTTATATGACCAACTTTACCTTTAGCTATATCAAATTTACTATTACTACAGCTTGATAATATTAAGGAAATAATTATTAATATTAATGGAAATGTTTTGTGAATCATATTTTTCTATTTAAATTTTAAACGTAAAATAGCTTAAGATGTTATTTATTTTATAAAAATAATCAAACTTTCATTCTTAGACTTAAAAAAATTAGTTTGTTTTAGTATTTATTTGGGCTAACTTTTCGGATAGATCTAACTAAATAGAGGCCATATCCAATAGTTATTATTTTAAATATACCTTTCTCTTACTATGTTTAAATGATGCATTTGATGTCCTGAAAACAAATATCCTAAGGCTCTTACAGATATTTCGTTTTCAGATGCGATTCCTGATCTTAATAATACTTCATCTGAAAAACTTGTGAATAATTGAATAGTACTTTTTCTTAGAGTAGACATTTCATCTAATAAATCAAAATAATTTAATTGATTAGCATTACCATTAACAACAAAAAGATCATGGTCAAAACCTGGTAAAGAAGATTTGTCATTTCTAGCAAAGCAGAGCGCTCTATAACAAAAAATTCTCTCTGTATCTATAATGTGTTGAATTAATTCTTTTAATGTCCATTTATCATTTGCGTAGGCATAATCTTGTTTGTCTATCGAAATATTTCTTAGTATGGTATCAAAATCTATTTGAGATCTCTCTAAACATTCAATAATTGACGAATTCTGAACTGGAATCAATTGAATGTATTGGTCAAAATAAGGTGAGTATTCATTTTTCTGTAACATTCCCAATCTTTTATGTAAATTTGTTTAGCAAATTTAATCAATTTTTATGACCAAATTATTCATCAATATAAAAGAACTTATTCAGGTTAGAGATGTAACAATTAAAAAAGTCTCTGGAAAAGAAATGAATAATTTACCAACAATCAAAAATGCTTTTTTATTAATAGATAATGAATTAATTAAAAGTTTTGGCACTATGGAGGAACTTCAAGATTTTGATGTAGATCAAACTATTGATTGTACCGATAAAATGATACTACCCTCATGGTGTGATTCTCATACTCATATTGTTTATGCTGGAAATAGAGAGCAAGAGTTTATCGATAGAATTAATGGCCTATCCTATGAAGAAATTGCAGAAAACGGTGGAGGAATTTTAAATTCAGCAAAAAAACTACAAGAAACTTCTGAAGATGATTTATATAAACAATCTTTAAAAAGAGTAAAAGAAGTAATTAATTTAGGTACTGGTGCTCTTGAAATAAAATCTGGCTATGGATTAACAATTGATTCTGAACTAAAAATGCTGAGAGTTATAAATCGATTAAAGAAAAATCTACCCATACCTATAAGAGCTACATTTTTAGGAGCACACGCTATTCCAAATGAATTTAAAAAAGATAAAGATGGGTATTTAGATTTAATTATAAATCAAATGCTACCTAGAATATCAGAAGATCGTTTAGCTGATTTTATTGATGTATTTTGTGAAATTGGGTACTTTAACTTGAAAGATACTCAACGAATTTTAGCGGCTGGAAAGAAATATGGTCTCATATCAAAGGTTCACGTAAATCAATTTAATTCTATTGGAGGTGTAAAGGTTTCAGTAAATAATGATGCATTAACTGTTGACCACTTAGAAGTATTAACAGATGATGATCTAAAATCTTTAAAAAACTCTAAAACGATGCCTGTTGCTTTACCTACTTGTTCTTATTTTTTAAGTATACCTTATACTCCTGCAAGAAAAATTATTGACTCTGATTTACCATTGGCAATAGCAACAGATTACAATCCTGGGTCTTCCCCATCTGGTAATATGAACTTTGTAGTTGCTACTGCGTGTATAAAAATGAAAATGACACCCGAAGAAGCTATTAATGCAGCAACTATAAACGGTGCATTTGCAATGAACTTATCTAATAAGGTAGGCAGTATTAGTATTGGAAAATTAGCAAACTTTTTTATTACTAAAGAAATTCCTTCTTATGGATTTATACCTTATAATTTTGGAGATAGTGTAATTGATACTGTTTATTTAAATGGACAAGAAACAGGTAATTAGAACACTTTTTTACGCCTTTAATATAAAATAAATGTTTATTAAAAATCTACGCTATTTGAAATTTCTTCTTAAATCAAGAAACCAACATGGTGTTCATTCGCCCTTTATCTATGATTTAATAACAAAATGCTTGTATAAAAAAACTAATAAAAAATATCTAAATTATTATAAAGAAACTAAAAAAAAAATTGAAGATGGATTTATAAATAATGAAATAACAACTAAGAAAGCAGAAATTCTAATTCTATTATCACAGTATTTTAAACCAAAAAATATTTTAGAGATAGGAAAATCATTAGGATTCGCTAAATTAGCAATGAAAGTTGGTTTCAATAATTCAAAAATTATATCTATTGATAATTGTCAAGAAAATATTAACATATCTGATAGTTTATTTTTGAAAAATCGATTTAAAAACATTGATAAACATTTTGATATTATTCTATTTAGTAATAACGAGCCAAAAAAAACTTTGCCTCTATTCGAAAATTGTCTTTGCAAAATTAATAATGATTCTTTATTTATATTTAATGAAATATACAACAGTAAAGAAATGATTGATTCATGGTCTAAGATTAAACAAGATTCAAGAGTAAGTGTGACAGTAGATCTTTTTTATTTCGGATTAGTTTTTTTTAGAAAAGAACAAAAAAAAGAAGATTTTAAAATAAGAGTAAAAACTCTCTGATTATTTAACTTTGAAATTTCAGAACTATTAAACTAATTTAAAATGAAAATATATACAAAAACTGGTGATAATGGAACGACAGCTCTATTTGGAGGAACTAGAGTGAAAAAATATAATTTACGGATTGAAAGTTATGGAACTGTAGATGAATTAAACTCCTATATTGGTTTGATTAAGGATCAAGAAATATCAGAAAATATAAAAAAAACATTATTAAAAATTCAAAATGAATTATTTACTTTAGGAGCAATGTTGGCAACACCTCCAGAAAAGGAAATTCTAAAAAATGGAAAGGAAAGGTTAGACATTCCTAAAATTAATGAAAAATCAATTCTTTTTTTAGAGAAGGATATAGATTTCATGGAACAAGATCTCTCCCAGATGACACATTTTATTTTACCTGGTGGACATCAATCTGTATCATTTTGTCACATAGCAAGATGTGTTTGTAGACGTGCTGAAAGACTTTCTGTTGAATTAAACGAGGAAGAAAACATTAATAATGACATTTTAAAGTATTTAAACCGTCTTTCTGACTATCTTTTTGTTTTAGCACGAAAGTTATCCAAAGACTTATCAATAGAGGAAATAAAGTGGATTCCGGGGGAAAATAATTAAGTCCTTTGAATATTGATTTTATATTTCTTGAAAAAGACTTGCATAATTGAGTAAAAAATTTATTTTTGCACAAATAAATAATAAGAAATGTATTGGACATTAGAATTAGCATCTTATTTAGCAGATGCGCCTTGGCCAGCAACCAAAGACGAGTTAATAGATTATGCTATTAGAACTGGATCTCCTTTGGAGGTCGTAGAAAATCTACAAGATATTGAAGACGAAGGCGATTCTTATGACTCAATAATCGAAATTTGGCCTGACTATCCCACCGAAGATGATTATCTTTGGAATGAAGATGAATACTAAAAAAATTAAAAATATAAAAAGTCTCTAAAAGAGGCTTTTTTTTTGTTTTTTTTTAATCATTTTCTTGATTAATAAATCAAGAATTATTAACTTTATTAATAATGAAGTACAGCAACTGTTAAAATGTTGCATTTTAAAATATATATAAATGAGCATATTAAATTCTGTAATCAAAATTTTTGTCGGTGATAAGCAGCAAAAAGATTTAAAAATTTTACAACCTGTTGTAGATCACGTAAAAAAATTCGAATCTATAATTTCCTCATTAAGTAATGATGAATTACGAGGGAAAACATTAGAGTTTAAAAACATAATAAAAGAGGCAACAATTGAATTTGATACTAAAATAAATTCTTTAGACATAGAAGCGAAAACTGCAGATATAGATAGACAAGAATCTATTTATACTGAAATCGACTCTTTAAAAGATCTAGCATATAAAGTCTCTGAAGATACTTTATTAGAAATTATGCCAGAAGCATTTGCAGTAGTAAAAGAAACTGCAAAGCGTTTTGTTAAGAATAAAGAAATAGAGGTTACTGCAACACCTTTTGACAGAGAATTATCAGGTGAAAGAGATCATATTACCTTAGATGGAGATAAGGCATATTGGGAAAACTCATGGGATGCTGCTGGAAAACCAGTTACTTGGGATATGATTCATTACGATGTTCAGTTAATAGGTGGGTCTGTTTTACATCAGGGAAAAATTGCTGAGATGATGACTGGTGAGGGAAAAACTTTAGTTTCTACACTACCTGTATATTTGAATGCCTTAACAGGAAATGGAGTTCATTTAGTAACCGTGAATGATTACTTGGCAAAACGAGATAAAGCATGGATGGGACCTATTTTTGAGTTTCATGGTTTTTCAACAGATTGCATAGATTATCATCAACCAAATTCAGACGCTCGAAGAAAAGCATATAATGCAGATATTACATATGGTACAAATAATGAATTTGGTTTCGATTATTTAAGGGATAATATGGCAAGCTCTAAAGATGACTTGGTTCAAAGGGCTCCAAATTATGCTATTATCGATGAAGTAGATTCAGTTTTAATAGACGACGCAAGAACTCCTTTAATAATATCAGGACCAGTACCTGAAGGTGACATTCATGAGTTTACAGAACTAAAACCGTTAGTTTCAGAATTAGTAAATCTTCAAAGACAGCATTTAGTTAGTGTCTTAGCAGAAGCAAAAAAATTATTAGCTGATGGTAATATTAAAGACGGTGGTTTTCTATTACTAAGAGTCTATAGAGGGTTACCAAAAAATAAAGCATTGATTAAGTTTTTATCTCAAGAAGGAATTAAACAAATTCTTCAGAAGACAGAAAACACCTATATGGCAGATAATAATAAGATGATGCCAGAAGTAGACGAGGATTTATGGTTTGTAATAGAAGAAAAAAATAATCAAATTGATTTAACAGATAAAGGAATTAGTCACTTATCGGATAAAACACAAAATGAAACTTTCTTTGTTTTACCAGATATTGGTGTAAAAGTTGGAGAAATAGACCTTTCAGAAAAAAGTCCAGAAAATAAAGCTGAAGAAAAAGAAGAGTTATATAAAGACTTTGGTATAAAAAGTGAACGTATTCATACTATGAATCAACTTTTAAAAGCATATACTGTTTTTGAAAAAGACGTTGAATATGTAGTAATGGAAAACAAAGTGATGATTGTTGACGAACAAACAGGTCGTATAATGGATGGTCGTCGTTATTCTGATGGATTACATCAAGCCATTGAAGCAAAGGAAAATGTAAAAATTGAAGATGCTACTCAAACATTTGCAACAGTAACCCTTCAAAATTATTTCAGGATGTATCGTAAATTATCTGGTATGACTGGAACAGCAATCACAGAAGCGGGAGAATTATGGGAAATATACAAATTAGATGTAGTAGAAATCCCTACAAATAAACCAATACAAAGGGATGATAAAGAAGATCTAGTATACAAAACTGCTCGTGAAAAATACAACGCAGTTATAGATGATGTTGTAAAATTAGTAGCAGATAAGAGGCCTGTTTTAGTAGGAACTACTTCTGTAGAAATATCAGAACTATTAGGTAGAATGTTACAAATGCGTAAAATTCCACATAATATTTTAAATGCAAAATTACATAAACGTGAAGCTGATGTTGTTGCCGAAGCTGGTAAACCAGGAGTTGTTACAATTGCGACTAATATGGCTGGTCGTGGAACGGATATTAAACTAGCTAAAGAAGTGAAAGAAGCTGGTGGTTTAGCAATTATAGGAACAGAACGACATGATTCTAGAAGAGTTGATAGACAGTTGAGAGGAAGAGCAGGTAGACAAGGAGATGTAGGTTCATCTCAATTTTATGTTGCTTTAGATGATAATTTAATGCGTCTTTTTGGTTCTGAGAGAATTGCAAAAATGATGGATAGGATGGGCTTAAAAGAAGGTGAAGTAATTCAACATTCTATGATTTCAAAATCAATAGAAAGAGCTCAGAAAAAAGTTGAAGAAAATAATTTTGGAGTTCGTAAGCGATTATTAGAGTATGATGATATTATGAATGCACAACGTGAGTTCATCTATAAGAGAAGACGTAATGCTCTAGACGGTAAACGTTTGCAAATTGATATTGCAAATATGATATATGAGACATGCGAGGCAATTGTTAGTCAAAATAAACCGACAAAAGATTTTCAAAATTTTGAATTCGAGTTAATTCTCTTATCATCAATGACTTCTCCTTTTTCAGAAGAAGAATTTGATAAAATGACTGAAATAGAAATTATAGATAAGTTATATATTATTATTTCAACACATTACAAAAATAAAATTGAAAGAAATGCAGTCTTAGCTTACCCAGTTATTAAAGATGTTTTTGAAAATGAAGGAGAAAAGTATGAACGAATAGTCGTCCCGTTTACCAACGGAACTAAGTCATTACAAGTTGTTACAAACTTAAAAGAAGCTTATCAAAGTGAAGGGAAAAGTTTAATTACAGACTTTGAGAAGAATATTACTTTAGCTATAATTGATGAAAATTGGAAAGATCATTTGCGTAAAATGGATGATTTAAAACAATCGGTTCAAAACGCATCCTATGAGCAAAAAGATCCTTTATTAATATATAAATTTGAAGCTTTTGAATTATTTAAAGTTACCGTAGCTGAAATAAATAAAGAAGTTTTATCATTTTTATATAAAGGAGAATTACCTTCAAAAGATACCAATCAAATTTCTGAAGCTAGAAAACAGAAAAGGCAAAATTTAAATATGTCTAAGGCTAATGTTCAAAATTCTACAGAACAAGCAATCTCTGATTCTCGAGAGAAACAAGAGCCAATAGAAACAATTGTTAGAGATCAACCTAAAATTGGTAGAAACGAACGAGTTAGCATAAAAAATGTAATGAGTGGTGAAGAAAAATACGTAAAATTTAAACAAGCTATTCCTTTAATTGAAAAAGGAGAATGGGTATTGGTAAACAAATAGTTTTTACTTAATAAAAAAACCATTTTGAAATTTCAAGATGGTTTGTTTGTTTGTTATTTAGCTTTTAAAGCTAAAATTGTGTATCCATTTGTAAATATTGAAGAAATTCTTTTCTAGTTTCTTTCTCTTTAAATTTACCTCCAAACTCTGAAGTTACAGTTGAGCTTTCTATATCTTTAATTCCTCTAGAATTAACACATAAATGTCTTGCATCAATTACACAAGCAACATCTTGAGTGCCGAGCGCTTCTTGCATAGCTTGAACAACCTGCATTGTTAACCTTTCTTGAACTTGGGGTCTTTTTGAAAAGTACTCAACAATCCTATTCATCTTAGACAATCCAATTACTTTACCATTAGAAATGTAAGCCACATGGGCTCTACCAATAATTGGTAACAAATGATGTTCGCATGTAGAGTATAAAACAATATTTTTCTCTACTAGCATTTCACCATAATTATAGTTGTTATTAAATGTAGATGCTTTTGGCTTATTTGCAGGATTTAATCCCATAAACATTTCATTAATAAAAGCTTTTGCAACTCTTTTTGGAGTACCCTGTAGACTGTCATCTTCTAAATCCATGCCTAAAGTTTGTAAAATATCTTTTACACTTTCTTGTATTTTTTCAATTTTTTCCTCATCAGAAATATCAAAAGCATCAGCTCTTAAAGGGTTTTTAGCTGAAGTTGCTATATGGTTCTCCCCTATTTCTTCAATTCTTTCGTCATTCATTTTGCTATTCAATTCAAACATTTCAATCAGTTTTAAAGTGCAAATTTAGGTCTTTTGAACTTATTATTTTAATTAATTAATAAATTAATTTCTGAATTAATTCTGATAATGAATAAGAGAATTGTTCATTTGAAATCATATTTTTTAATGAAAAAACATTTCTTTCTACTTTAGTAACAACATATTCGATTTCTCTATTAGAAATATATTTCCACTGTCTTTTTTGCTGCTTATTACTTACTCCTAAATCCGGATAAAATTCACATTTAATATTTTCTGCTCTTAGCTTATTAATTGCATTCATTTTAATGATATCAGTTGATGAATCAAAATTCAAAAAGATAACTTTTGGTTTAGGCAGATTAACCGCTTTAAATAAACCTAATTCTTCCAAAACTAGATAAATTCGATCTAATCCAAAAGAAATACCCACTCCAGAAATATCTTTTAAACCAAAAACACTTGTAAGGTCGTCATATCTTCCACCTCCTCCAATAGAGCCCATTTTTATACCATCTGGAGCTGTTACTTCAAAAATAGCACCTGTATAATAGTTTAAGCCTCTTGCCAACGTTACATCAATTTCTAAGCTCGCAGATTGCAAACCTAACTCAGTTATAGAATCGATAAGAAAACGTAATTCTTCGACCCCTTTGATACCTTGATCAGAAGTTTGTAGCATTTTTTCTAAAGAAGAGAGCTTATCTTGATTGGAACCTGAAAAATCAAACAAAGGCTGAACCTTTAATATAGCTTCTTCTGAAATACCTTTTGACAACATTTCGATTACAACTCCATCTTTACCAATTTTATCTAACTTATCTAAAGCAATTGTAAAATCAATTAATTTGTCTTGCTCACCGATAACTTCTGCAATTCCAAAAAGAATTTTTCTATTATTTATTTTAATATTGGTATTCATTAAACCTAGTTTGCTAAAAACTTTATCGTATAATTGAATAAAATCTACTTCTAGTAAAAGGGATTTACTGCCAATGACATCTGCATCACATTGGAAGAATTCTCTAAAACGGCCTTTTTGAGGTCTATCTGCTCTCCAAACAGTTTGAACTTGATAGCGCTTAAACGGAAAATCAATTTCATTTTGGTGCTGAACAACAAACCTTGCAAAAGGAACAGTAAGATCATAACGTAGGGCCTTTTCAGAAATTTGAGGAGTTAGTTTTGCACTGTTTTTTTCTAAAAGTAATTTCTCATCTGATTTAGATAAATAATCACCTGAATTTAAAATTTTAAAAATAAGTCGATCACCTTCTTCTCCATATTTACCCATTAGAGTTGAAGAATTTTCAAAACTAGGAGTTTCAATCGGCTGAAATCCGAAAGTTTCAAAGACATTTATTATCGTATTTTTAATATAGGTGCGGTTTGCAACTTCTATTGGAGAAAAATCTCTTGTTCCTTTGGGGATAGATGGTTTCATTTTTATTCTTTTGTCAATTTATGTTAAATAAAAATAGTATTTATAAACTTATAATTTTAATTTTCAAAACCTTAATAAATAAAAGATAACATATAACTTAAACAAACTTTTTAATTTGTGTTAAATAAATAACATTACAAATATCGTAAAAAAGTTATACTTTTTAAGATGTTGTAATCCTTTTATTTTGCTGTCTTAATCTATACAAAGAAGCATTTAATTCAAAACCTAGTAATAGAATTATTGCGTTTAACCAAACAAATAACATTAAGATCAAAAGCGTACCTATTGAACCATACAATTGATTATACTGAGCAAATTTAACTACATAAATTCCAAAAAAGTAAAACGTAGATAACGATAAAAATGTAGTTAAAATTGCTCCTGCAGAAAAGAATTTTGTTGCTTTACCTTGCTTAGTTCCATATCTAAAAAGTAAGGAAACTATTGTGAAAATCATTATTAAAAACAAAATTCCTCTTCCATAATAAAACAAATCTAAATCACTAGTATTTAACCAACCTTTATCATCTATTTTGGAAAGTGCTACTTGATATAAAACGACCAAAGCTACAGTTATTATCAAGAAAAAAGACGTTAAGAGAGAAACCACTAAAGAAATAAAATAAGTTTTAAAAACATTTCTAAATTCGGTTACATGATATGAATATTCAAATCCCCCAAAAATAGCATTGATACCGTTAGTCATTAAAAATATAGACAATAAAAAACCAAACGAAAGTAATCCTCCATATTGATTGTTTACAATATCAATAATTACAATATTTACCGATTCAAAAGTTTGTGGGGGTAAGATATCTTTAATAAATGAGAATAGTCCCTCGGAGAAACCATCAATAGGTATATAAGGTATTAGAGTTAAAATGAATAGCAAGAAAGGGAAAACAGCCATAAAAAAACTGAAGGCAATACCACCTGCTCTAGATGTCAAAGCTCCTTTTATAATACCTATAAAATAAATTTCAAGAACATTGTATAGGGACATTCCTTGCAAACCAGGAACTTTAATATTTTTCCCAAGCCTAACTAAAAGGTTATCAATTAAAATTATTTCTGATTTTTCTTCTACTTCTTTACTCATTTAAACAATGATAATTTTATATTGTGATAATAGACTCTTAATAGTATTTCTATTAAATATTGCCTTTTTAAATATATTATTTTGAATATTTAAATAAAAATTAATAGAAGTTCTAAAATCAACTTTTTCTAAATTACTTTGGTCAAAAATAGCTCTTTTTAATTCGTAATTACCAAACAATGAAACATTTAAATTAGATTTCAAATCTACTTATTTTAAATTACAATTTATAAATTTGATGCTCGATACATATCATTTTTTAAAGTTATAATTTTTAAAAATACAACTATCATAATCAACTTTAGTGACTTTTAATGTTTGTAAAATCAATTAAAAAAAAATTACTATCAAAAAGGTATTCATCTATAATTAAGTTTATTAATAATCCTTCACTAATTTAATTATTAAATTGCTTTTAAACTTAAATCTAAGTTGGAAACCGAGTGGGTTAAAGCTCCAGAAGAGATAAAATCTACTCCGCATTCTGCATAATTTCTTATCGTTTTTTGATTAATTCCTCCAGAAGATTCTGTTAAACAAGTTTCTCCAATTAATTTTACTGCTTCTTTTGTATCCTTATAATTAAAATTATCAATTATGATTCTGTGTATCCCTTTATTAGAAATAATTTCTCTAATTTCCTCTAAATTTCTAGCCTCTACTATTATATTAATATCTAATTTTTTTTCTAACAAATATAATTTTGCTTTATTAATTGCTTCTGTTATTCCACCAGCAAAATCAATATGGTTGTCTTTTATCATTACCATATCATACAAAGCAAATCGATGATTTACTCCACCTCCAATTTTTACTGCCCATTTTTCTATAGCCCTAATTCCTGGTGTAGTTTTTCTAGTGTCTAAAATTTTAGTTTTAGTACCTTTTAATAAATCTACAAAAAAAGCTGTTTTAGTAGCTATCGCAGACATTCTTTGCATTGCATTCAAAACTAATCTTTCAGCCATTAAAATAGACTGAGAATTGCCTGAAATATGAAAAACAACGTCTCCATACTTAACCTGCTCTCCATCATTTATAAATATTTCAATTTCTAAACTATTATCTACGAAGGAAAAAACTTGTTTAGCGAATAATACCCCTGCTATAATTCCCTCTTCTTTAACTAATAGCTTTGCTTTGCCTTGAGCTATTGAGGAAATACATGAAAGAGAGGTATGATCACCGTCACCGACATCTTCCCTAAGTGCATTAGAAATTATTAGCTCTAATTCTTTTTCAAATTGTGCATTTGATATCATAATTCATTTAATATGGTGTAAAAATAGTAATTCGTAATTCATAATTCATAATTTTACAACATGAAAATAAAATTACTCTCCATCGGAAAGACGGATAACAAGCAATTAATAAAATTAATTGATGAATATCAAAACCGTCTAAAACATTATATAAAATTTGATATGGAGATAATTCCAGATATAAAGAATATTAAAAAAATAAGTATAATTCAACAAAAAAAAATGGAAGGAGAGCTCATTTTATCAAAGTTAAAAAATACAGATCAGATGATTCTATTAGATGATAAAGGGAAAGATTTTACTTCAATTCAATTTTCTAAATATTTACAAAAAAAAATGAATTCTGGAATTAAACAACTTGTTTTGGTTGTTGGTGGACCTTACGGATTTTCTGAAGCTGTTTATGAAAAAGCTATAGATAAAGTTTCACTCTCTAAAATGACATTTTCTCATCAGATGGTTCGTTTATTCATAGTAGAACAGTTATACAGAGGGTATACAATTTTAAAGAATGAACCTTATCATCATGAGTAATAAAACTATTTATATTATAAATTGATTATTTTTGTTTTATGAAGTTAGTTTTCGCAACCAATAACCTTAATAAATTAAAAGAAGTACAACAAATGCTACCTAATACAATTGAACTTTTAAGTCTAAAAGATATTAATTGCTTTGATGAAATTGATGAGACAGAAAATACTCTAGAAGGTAATGCCAAATTAAAAGCAAATTATATCACTCAGAAATATGGTTATAATTGTTTCGCAGACGATACAGGATTAGAAGTAGATATTTTAAATGGTAGCCCAGGAGTTTATTCAGCTCGTTATGCAGGGGAACCCGCTAACTCTGAAAATAATATAAAAAAATTATTATCTGAGTTAAATAAAAGAAAGGAAAGAAAAGGACAATTTAGAACAGCTATTTGTTTGAATATAAATAATGATCAATTATTATTTGACGGAATTTGTAAAGGTGAGATTTTGAAAAAAACTCAAGGAAAAAAAGGTTTTGGTTATGACCCTATATTTAGACCAAAAGGATATCAAAAATCTTTTGCAGAAATGAATTCTAAAGAAAAAAATAAAATCTCACATCGAGGATTAGCTATAGAAAAATTAGTTACTTTTTTATCTAATTATAATTCGTAAACTTGCAGTGTTAATTAGTTTTATGTCTTAATATCATACTATAAAGTTATTCTCGGGATCAACTATAATGCCTTAAAATTGAAAAAATCAACTAACATCTCTATTAAAAATAGTTTTATATTATTATCGGTTTTATTGATCGTTTTTTTCTTTTTAAATATTAGCTTAGGATCAGTTTCTATTCCTTTTGAAGACATAATAAATATTTTTACTGGTAAATCTATTTCAAAAGAAAGCTGGCACACAATAATTTTAGATTTTAGATTACCTAAAGCTATAACAGCTCTTTTAGTTGGTTCAGGTTTATCTGTCTGCGGCTTATTAATGCAAACATTATTTAGAAACCCACTTGCAGGACCTTTTGTATTAGGAGTTTCATCTGGAGCAAGTCTAGGTGTCGCAATTTTAATATTAGGTTCATCAGTATTTGGAAGTTTTTTTGTAACGAATTCAATCTCGAACTGGTCATTAGTTATCGCATCAAGTTTGGGTGCTTTTTTAGTTTTATTTGCTGTAATTATTTCAGCAAATATTTTAAGAAATACCATGTCTATTCTAATTATTGGATTAATGTTTGGCTCTCTTACTGCAGCAGTTATATCCGTATTAGCATATTTTAGTGAAGCACAACAAATCCAACAATATTTATTTTGGAGTTTTGGGAGCTTAGGAAACTTAACTTGGACTGAAATTAATGTTTTCAGTTCTATTTACTGCATTGGAATCTTTGGCTCTTTTACAATTGTAAAAACTTTAAATAGTTTTTTATTAGGAGAAAATTATGCCAAAAGCTTAGGTGTTAATATCAAGAGAAGTAGAATTATCATTTTACTAATAACCAGTTTATTAACAGGGGTCATTACTGCTTTTTCGGGACCTATCGCATTTATTGGCTTAGCAGCACCTCATATTGCGAAAATATTATTTAACACATCTAATCACAAAATATTATTACCTGCTTCAGCATTAATTGGCGCTATCATATTATTAATTTGTGATTGTATAGCTCAATTACCTACAAGTGAGTTTACCCTGCCAATAAATGCAATTACTTCTTTATTTGGTGCTCCAATTGTAATTTGGTTATTAATTAGAAAAAAGAAAATTTTTGTTTAAATGAATTCAACTTTTAAAAAAAATATACTAGTGATTGATAACCTTACCGTGGGTTATCAAGAAAAAAATAAAATAAAAATTATTGCAAATAATATTAGCTTAAATATTAAAAGAGGCAGTTTTGTAGCTATTATCGGTAAAAATGGAATTGGAAAGTCAACTTTATTAAAAACAATTTCAAAGGTACTTAAACAATTAAATGGTTCGATAACAATAAACGGCAAAAATATTAACGAATATAGTTATCGAGAATTGGCAAAGACAATTAGTTTAGTATTAACTGAAAGATTACCTGAGAGTCAATTAACTGTCTTGGAACTTATCGCTTTGGGAAGACAACCTCATACTAACTGGATTGATACCTTATCAAAAATAGATATTGAAAAAATAGAATGGGCTATTAAAGAAACTAATTTAGAAAAACTTCGGGATAATCGTATTGACGAATTAAGTGACGGCCAATTACAACGAGTTTTAATAGCTAGAGCTCTTGCTCAGGACACCGAAATTATTATTTTAGATGAGCCTACTGCACATCTAGATATGCATCAAACCATCAAAATTTTTGAGTTACTAAAAAAATTAACTCACAAAACTGAAAAAACTATAATAATTTCTTCTCATGAAATTAATTTAGCAATAAAGACATGTGATCAATTAACAATTTTATCAAAAAATAAAATTTACTCTGGTACTATTTCAACTTTAATGGTAGAAAATGCTTTTGAAAACTTATTTTCATCTGAAATTGTAAAATTTAATAGAACTTTACAGCAATTTGTCATCAATAAAAATTAAATTTGATGTAAGTATAAATTTTATTGTACTCAAGTACTAATATTCAAAACCAAATAAAAAAAAATCAATGAAAAAAATATTTTATGTAACAATTACATTTGCGTTTATGGCCTGTAGTTCTGTTAAAATAGAATCTGACCAATTAGATCAAGTAGAAAAATTTGCAAATACAATTACTGCAAAAGATTTAGGAACTCATCTATTTACTTATGCCTCAGACGAATTTGAAGGAAGAAATACAGGTGAACCGGGACAAAAAAAAGCTGTAGAATATTTAAAAAATTTTTATATAACTGAAGGTATTTCTTCAGGTATTATTGGAGACGATTATTTTCAGGAAGTTCCAGCCTCTTGGCTAAACAAAAACTCAAGAAGAGGAGGTTTAAAAGATTCTGAAAATGTACTTGCTTTTATAAAAGGCACTGAAAAACCAGATGAAATTGTGGTTATTTCTGCACATTTAGACCATGAAGGTATTAAGGATGGGGAGATTTATAATGGAGCGGATGACGATGGTTCTGGTACAGTCGCTATTTTAGAAATTGCACAAGCTTTTAAAGCTGCTGTAGATTCAGGTAAGGGTCCCAAAAGATCTATCTTATTCTTACATGTTACTGGTGAAGAGAAAGGTTTATTAGGCTCCAAATATTACACAGAAAATCCTGTATATCCCCTAGCAAATACAGTTTGTGACTTAAACATTGATATGGTAGGTAGAATTGATGATCGTCACAAAAACGACCCGAATTATGTTTATTTAATTGGATCAGATAAACTAAGTACAGAATTACACAACTTATCTGAATTAGTTAATAAAAAATATACTAATATAAATTTAGATTATAAATATAATGACGAAAAAGATCCTAATCGTTTTTACTATAGGTCAGACCATTATAATTTTGCAAAAAATAATATTCCTATTATTTTTTACTTCAATGGAACACATGCAGATTACCACAGACCCTCTGACACACCAGATAAAATTAATTATGAATTGTTAGAAAATAGAACACGATTGGTATTTCACACTGCTTGGGAAGTTGCTAATATGGAAAAAAGAATTTTTGCTGACAAAGCAGTCAATAAAAAATAAAAAAGTTAAGTATTTTAAAAAAAACTGAACAAATTGTTCAGTTTTTTTTATGAAAATTTTAAATAAAATAGAATCTAAATCTCTTACAAATAAAAATACTTTATTCTAACTCAACAATTACTTCATTTCTACGGAAAAGTATTTCATAGGGTGGGTTATAACCTAAAACAGAGAAATTATTTGTGTACTTAATTCCCTTTTTATCTAAAAGGTTTTTTAATCGTATTTTATTATTTTGGATCTTTTTGTCATTTGCCCACCCCCTAAAGGTAATAGCTGCAATCATCTTTTCTGGAACTTGTATGAATTGGATATCTTTATTTTCGGGTATAGGTAGAGACTCTTTATTATATTCTTTAGGAACTAAAAACATCATCGTAGATTCTTTTTCTAAAGTCATAGCGACTGGCGATGTCATAGAAATAGATTCATTTTTTTTATTATTTCCAAAAATATAGCCTCCTAAAATAGAAAACCCTTTGCCAGATGCAGCACTGTAAGAACCAGTTTTTAACTTTATCGAAGTAAATAAACTTGATTCATATTTTCTAATTTCAAAACCTTCGTAATCTTTAATAACAGAATATGAATATTCTTCAATATTATTACTACTCATATAAAAGAAAATTTGACTTCCTAAAAAAAGAAAAAATAAAATACCTAAAATAATTGCTGTAGTCTTCATGATCATGAATTTAATGTAAAATTTTGAATATTAATTCCTTTAAAATATCTTCGTTTGTTTGATTTGCACCTACTCCTTTGCTCTTTATATCTGCCTCTCTTAAAAAAGAAATGACTTGAGCTACTTTTCGCATTGGATAATTTCTTGCAGCTAAAAAGTATTCATCTACAAAAAAAGGATTGACAGCTAAGCCTTTAGCAACAGAGTTCTTTGATTTATCATTTAAACCATGAAATAGTAAAAGTTGCGTGAAAAAATTATTTAATAACGAAATTGTCATTACTAAAGGATTATTCTTTGGATTTTCAGCAAAGTAAGTAATTATTCTATTCGCTTTTATTATATCCTTCTCTCCTATTGCTTTTCTTAGCTCAAAATTATTATAATCTTTTGAGACACCTATATTATCCTCAACATGAGTTGGGCTTATTATCGAATTTAATGGTAAAATAAGCATTAATTTATCTAATTCATTAGATATTTTACTTAAGTCTGATCCTAGAAACTCTGTAAGCATTTGCGCAGCTTTAGGCTCTATTTTATAATTTTTTCCACTTAAAACTCTACGAATCCAATCTGAAACTTGATTTTCATATAGTTTCTTGCTTTCAAATATTAATCCTGATTTTGCAATTACTTTATAGAGTTTTTTTCGTTTGTCTAATTTTTTATACTTATAATTTAAAACTAAAACAGTTGTGGGTTGTGGATTTTCTGCATAAGATATTAATTTCTCTATACTCCTACTTAAGTCCTGTGCTTCTTTCACAATTAATACTTGTCGCTCTGACATCATTGGATAGCGCTTAGCAGATGCTACAATATCTTCTATACTTGAGTCCCTACCATACATTATTTGTTGATTAAATCCTCTTTCAGATTCATCTAGAATATTTTGTTCAATAAAATCAGAAATCTTATCTATATAGTAAGACTCTTCTCCCATTAAGAAATATATAGGTTTTATATTTCCTTTTTTTATATCTGAAACAATCGTATTAATTTCGTTCATTTTCTTACTTTTGATTGATGCAAGACCTCAATCTACCAACATATAATTTTAAACTCAAAAGTAACGAAAATAAGACGCTTATTTTCGATAATATAAGAAAAAAATATGTTGTGTTGACCCCAGAAGAATGGGTTCGACAGCATTATATTTATTTTTTAATTGAAGAAAAGGGATACCCAAGATCATTAATTGCTCTAGAGAAGCAATTAGTAATTAATAATCGTAAAAAAAGAACTGATATTTTAATTTTTAATACAAGTGGAAATCCTCAGATTATTGTCGAATGTAAAGCACCATCAATAAAGATAACTCAAGCTACCTTTGACCAAATAGCTAGGTATAATTTAAAATTAAAAGCTAATTATTTAATTGTAACTAATGGTTTAGATCATTATTATTGTAAAATGGATTTTGAAAAAGAATCTTATATTTTCTTAACAGAGATTCCTAATTATAAAGAATAGAGATATTTCATAAAGATCTAAAAACCTCACCTTAATACCTTAAATTTGTATTATTGAAAACTGCAATTATCATATTAAATTGGAATGGAGAAAAACTGTTAGAACAGTTCTTACCGTCTATAGTAAATTTTAGTTCAACTGAAGCTGATATTTATGTTGCTGATAATGCATCTACAGATAATTCAATTCAATATGTTAGAAAATTTTTCCCTTCAGTAAAAATTGTAGTGAATACTCTTAATGGAGGATATGCTAAAGGATATAATGATGCCTTACAATGTATTGAAGCAGATATTTATTGTCTAATTAATTCTGACGTAGAAGTTACTGAAAATTGGTTAAATCCTATATTAAATATTTTTAAAGAAGAAAAAAATACAGCAATTATTCAACCAAAAATTTTAGACTTTAAGAACAGAACAAAGTTTGAATACGCCGGAGCAGCTGGTGGGTTTATAGACTTTTATGGATATCCCTATTGCAGGGGTCGTATCTTTAATGATTTAGAGGTTGATAATAAACAATTTAACGATATAACTAATATATTTTGGGCTTCAGGAGCATGTTTCTTCGTTCGTTCTAAAGTATATCATGAATTGAATGGTTTTGATGAAGATTATTTTGCTCATCAAGAAGAAATTGATTTATGTTGGAGAGCTAAAAATGCTGGATTAAAAATTAAATATGTTGGGATGTCAACTGTTTATCACCTTGGTGGCGGAACTTTACAGGAAACTAATCCACACAAAACGTATTTAAACTTTAGAAATAGTTTATTAAATATATTAAAGAACATTCCTAATAAATATTTATTATTTGTAATTTTTTCTCGTTTACTTTTAGATGGAATCGCCGGTATAAAATTTTTAATAGAATTTAGACCTATACACACCCTTGCTATTATTAAAGCCCATTTTAGCTTTTATAAAAACTTCTTTAAGTTTTTAAAGAAAAGAAAAAAACTTATAAATAAAATTGATTATGGTTTACATACGAGTATTGTTTGGCAATACTTTATACTATGCAGAAGAAAATTTAAAGAGTTAAAGTGATTTTAATGCAGAACATCAAGACTACCTTTACCTACTCTAATTACATTTGGTATTTCTGTCGTTAGATCTATAATTGTTGATGCAATATTACCTCCATAACCTCCATCTATAACTACATCAACAATATTTTTCCATTTTTCAAAAATTAATTCTGGATCAGTTGTATATTCTAATAAAGTGTCATCATCTTTAATAGAAGTAGTAATAATTGGATTTCCTAAAACTTTAACTAAAGTTCTAATAATATTATTATCTGGGACTCTAATACCTACAGTTTTTTTATTCTTAAATACTTTTGGGAGACTCTTACTACCTGATAAAATAAAAGTATAGGGACCTGGTAAAGCTTTCTTCAAGATTTTAAATACTGGTGTATCTATTTGTTTGACATAATCTGAGAGATGACTTAAATCATTACAAACAAAAGATAAATTAGCCTTATCAAGTTTGACTCCTTTAATTTTTGCTATTTTTTCGATAGCTTTTATTTTAGTGATGTCACAGCCTAAACCGTAAACAGTGTCAGTTGGATAAATTACCAATCCTCCATTTTTTAATACTTTTATGACTTTCTCTATTTCTTTGTCATTGGGATTTTCATTGTAAATTTTTATAAAGTCTGCCATATTGTAAAATAATGATAAATTTTATAATCATCGTTAAGTATAAAAAAACCTGCCAAAATACTTTTAACAGGGTTTTAATAAATATGATTTATTTATTCTTTTTCTAGCAATCTAAAACCCTCACCATGAATATTTAATATTTCAACACCTTCATCAACTTTTAAATATTTACGAAGTTTCGCTATGTATACATCCATACTTCTTGATGTAAAATAATTATCATCTCTCCATATTTTAGTTAATGCCAGTTCTCTTGGCATTAGATCATTCTTGTGTATAGCTAACATTCTTAATAATTTACTTTCTTTCGGAGATAATTTTTGAATTTCCCCATTTTCTCCAATTGATAGGTGGCGTAATTTAGAATTGAAGAAAAATTTCCCAATATTAAATTCAAATTGCTCTGATTCAGAAGCTTTATCTGACTCCTTCCTTTGTAAAATAGCTTTTATCTTATAAAGTAAGACTTCAGAATCAAATGGTTTATTTAAGTAATCGTCAGCACCAACTGAATAACCCCTTAAAACATCTTCTTTTAATGTTTTTGCTGTTAAAAAAATAATAGGCACATCTTTATCTGTAATTCTAATATCTTGTGCTAAAGAAAAACCATCCTTTCGAGGCATCATTACATCTAAAATACACAAATCATAAGAACTATTTTTAAACATAATTAACCCCTCTATACCGTCTTTAGCAAGAGTTACAGAATAATCATTTAACATTAAATAATCTTTTAGAACTGTTCCAAAATTTGGATCATCTTCTACTAATAAAATTTTTTTTCCTAACATAATTTCTAGTTTTAAATTATTGGTATTTTAACTGTAAATAAGCTCCCTTTTCCCTTTTCACTTTCAACAAAAACTGTTCCGTGATGTTTTTCTATAATTTCTTTAACATATGCGAGACCTAATCCGTGACCTTTTACATTGTGAATATTCCCTCTTTCTTCTCTATAAAATTTTTCAAAAATATTTTTCTGAATATTTTTATTCATTCCAATCCCCTTATCTTTAATTTTAAAAATAAAAAATTTATTTGAAGTATCTGTATATATATCAATTTCTGGTACATCTTCAGAATATTTTATGGAATTTTCTAACAAATTAACTATTACATTAGTAAGATGAAATTGATTACCCAAAGTCTCTGCATTTATAGCCTTAAAGTGAGTATTTATAATTCCATTTCTATCTTGAATCAATAAACTAATACGAGAAATACCATCTTCTATTAGTTCATGCATATCAATTGTTTCTGTGCTGATATCCAATTGGTTTTTTTCTAATGTTGAAATTCTTAGTACATTTTCTACTTGTAAA
>FUWD012817146.1_pt1 | contig 24240 bp, 24 predicted proteins | sample 1063281 | NCBI WGS metagenome assembly FUWD01 (sample SAMEA79048168, study PRJEB19326) | metagenome | biome: marine | reverse complement strand
GTGAGCAGCAACAGTAATCTCTACCCCACTTTTTGTTTTTCCTATCACTTGTGCTAATCTAGCTTCTTCTGCTAATCTGGCTTGATAAGCAGCATTCGATGCAGCGGCAGCAGCTTTCTCTTCGGCAAGTTTCGCCTGGAAATCTGCAAGTGCCTTTTCCCTTGCTAGTTTAGCTTGGTAAGCAGCATTCGATGCAGCAGCAGCAGCTTTCTCTTCGGCAAGTTTCGCCTGGAAATCTGCAAGTGCATTTTCTCTTGCTAGTTCTGCTTCTAACTGTGATTGAGCATCAGCTAGCTCTTGTTCCAGTCTTGCTTCTTCTGAAAGATTTGCTTCAAATTCTTCTAGCTCTCTAGCTAAAGCTTCGTCTTCAGCAGAAGTTAATGTCATAGCTTGTGCTTCTAATTCACCCACAACAACCTTATCGGTAACTGGCTGTACTGAATCTAGAGATTCAACAGGTCCTTCGTCCCTATCATCACCCCCAGCAACAACATTAAATATAACAAAAAATGCTGCTGACATGATTATAAGTTTTTTAATCATTTTTCTCTCTCCGTTAACATTAAATATAAAAGTTTTTATCCTCTTCTTAGATTATATTTTATACTACTTATTTTGAGTCATATATGTATTTATTATGCTGGATTCTTTTTTAAATTCCTGTGCAGACTCTGCTCTTAATGCTTTAGGACAAGAGCTGGCAAATGAATCTTTAAAGGCATTTTCTACCAATAATGGCAATATACCTAAATGGCAAAAAGCTATTGAAGATATTGACTCTTTTGAAAAATCTGATTTGAGTTACCATGCTCCATATATAAACATTCAATCAGAGTCAGATAACTACCGTCAATTAGAAAACTCATTTAAACAACTTATCCCTTGGAGGAAGGGTCCTTACCAAATCGGCAATATTGTTATTGACAGTGAGTGGAGCGGCAATCTTAAGTGGGACAGGGTATTTCCACATATAAGACCACTAAAAAACAAAATTGTACTTGATGTTGGCGCAGGAAACGGATACTTTACATTTTTAATGGCGCTTTCTGGAGCTAATCTTGTAATTGGCTTAGAGCCTTTTTTACTTTTCAACTATCAATTCCAAGCCATAAGATGCATGATTAGAAAGCCACCTAATGCATATGTATTGCCTTTAAGATTAGAGCAAGCTCCTGACATAAGTGCTTTTGATACTATATTTTCTATGGGTGTACTTTATCATCAAAGAGATCATATGCTTCATCTTCATAAACTAAAAAAAATGTTAAAAAAAGATGGCGAATTAATATTAGAAACGTTGGTGATTGAAGATGATAAAGTTGATGAGCTTATACCAAATGACCGCTATGCTAGGATGCGCAATGTATGGCGAATACCTTCCATAAGTATCATTTGTTCTTGGATAGAGGAGGCTGGTTTTAGTTCTACTAAACTGGTTGATATTAACCAAACTTCAGTCAATGAGCAGCGTGCAACCCCATGGATTGGGGAGAATGCAAAATCCTTAGCAGATTTTCTTGATTCAGAAGACCAGAACTTTACCGTAGAGGGTTATCCAGCGCCCAAAAGAGCAACTTTCATATGCAGAAATTAATAAATAGTTTGTGCTAATTATTTGCACATAAATAACTTGAAAAATATATAATTATTGTGATGACTATTAGACTATTATTAATTATATTATTTATACCGTTCAATGTTAATTCTGGCACTTCTATTGTCGCTAGTATAAAGCCTATACATTCTATAACTTCATCTATAGCTAGCAACATTGCAGGCCCAAAATTATTACTTGATTACAGTCAAGATGCCCATCACTTTAATCTAAAGCCTTCACAAATAAGGATGATAAATGATTCCAATATGCTTATTGCCATTAATCCTAATTTTGAAACTGGCATGAGTAAATTGTTAAACAGCATAAAAAGCAATAATAAAATAATAATTACTGATACAAAAAAAATTAATTTAATCCTCAGTAATGGTAATTCGTCTCCGAACTATCACTTATGGCTAGACATTTCAAATATTAAAAACATTTCAAATCATATTGCCGAAAAACTTATACTAATTGATCCTGATAATAAAGTTAATTACAAGGATAACTTAAATGTCCTTACTCTTAAATTGGATAAACTTGAAAATAAAATAAGTAATAAGCTATCTAAATATGCAAATAATAATTTTGCGACTTATTCTGATTCTTTGCAATATTTTATTGAATCTAACTTACTAAAAAAACCCTTCATAGTTACCAAGTATCATGGAGATAGGCTCAGTATTTATGCAGCAATAAAAGCTAGGAACACAATAAAAAATAGCAAGATTAATTGTCTATTAAGTGACATAGATATCCCTAAAGAAAAGATTGACACTCTTACAAAAGACTTAAATATTAAAAAAGCTAGGATAGATGTGATGGGGATTAATATCAATGAAGGTCCTGAACAATATTTTAAGTTAATGAACAATATAACTGATGAAATAGTTCAATGCCTTCAATAAGAGATGCTTTCAATAATGCAGCTGTTAATTACAATAAACATGCCCTCATTCAAAAAGAAGTTGCTTTTCGCACTGATCAAAAGTTTGATTTAATTCGACCCAATAATCAAACTATTCTAGATCTTGGTTCTGGGACAGGATTACTGACAGATAGAATTTTATCTAGATTTCCAAAATCACAAATAATTATCATTGATTTTGCCTACAATGCATTATTAAAAAATAAAGCAAAAACTAAGATTTGTGCCGACACAAACAAACTTCCAATTAAAGATAATAGCGTTGATATAATTGTTTCAAGTCTAATGATGCAATGGTGCACAGATCTAAACAAATTTTTCGTTGAATGCTTCAGAGTGCTAAAAAGTGACGGCTTAATACTTTTTTCAACTTTTGGCCCTGACACACTAAAAGAACTAAAAAAAAGTTGGTCGGTTGTTGACAATAAGGATCATGTAAATAAGTTTGTTGATATGCACGATATAGGGGACCAGTTATTAAATAATGGCTTTCAAGACCCTGTAATGGAAATGGAAAAGCTTGTTGTAAATTACGAAACTGTAGTTGAACTTTTACGCGACATAAAAGGTATTGGAGCTCAAACTGTTATACATAGATCAAAATCTCTTACTGGAAAAAGTATGTTTAATGGCATGGTTGAAATGTATGAGTCATACAGAAAAGATGGGAAGATACCGGCAACCTACGAGGTTGTCTATGGTCATGCCTGGAAAAAAACTGATTCGCTCGAGAAGATATCTATTAACTATGAAGACTTATAATAAGTTACTCACGGCAATGTATTACTAAATACAATCCTGCACACCTAAGTTAAATGTATCTCCAACTCTAACTAAAATATTATTTTGAGTTGAGCAGATTGCATTTTGACCAAAAAAAGCACCGCTTTCAAGTTTGTTGAGTTCTAAATTTATTAAAGTTGAGAGTGGCTCTTTGAGATTAATTATTTCACCAGAGTCTTGATCAATGGTAGTAATTTTGCAACGTTTGCAAGGCTTCCTTAAACCAAAAAAGTAATCTTGTCTAGTTGAATATAGATTACAAGGATGTTTTTCTTCTATTTTCAATAATCCTTTTATAACTATATTTGGTCTAAACCTTTTCATTTCAACTTGTAACTGGCCTCTGATTTTGAGTGATTTATTTAATAAGTCTAATGAATCCCATGCAGTAATCAAATATGGAAACTGGTCCGAAAAAGCACTCTGAGCCTCGCCCCCAAGTAAATATTGTTCTGGCACTGTGCGCCTTTCGTTATAAGCGAATCTTACTAGTCTTAATGGTTTATTATTGAACTTGCCTAATATTGTAGTCAACCAATCGGCTACCTCTTGACCCTCATCATTAGCATTACAAACATCACCCCAAACTGTGGCTTTAACAAAATGCTTTTGGGGTTTATCAAGCTTTACTTTAATATGGCTTCCTTCAGGTGATTTAAGTACAAGACAGTCTCTATCAAAAAACACCTTAATAGTAGCCATTTTTTCAATCTGTCTTTGGGTGACAAAAAAATAATCACTATCTGTTACCATCCATTCTCTATCATGTTTAAAGCCCCTTAAATTTATTTCTGCTTCATCAACGGGTATGCCACTGAGAGACTTAACAGGATAAATAAATAAATCTGTTACTGTAATCACTTTAATGTTTGTTACTCCTTAAGTTTATACCCAGTCTTAAACATCCAAGCAATTAATGTGAAACAAATTAATAGAAAAATAAGTATCATAGCCAAACTTGTTGTAACGCTAACATCCGAAACTTCAAAGAAACTCCATCTAAAACCACTTACAAGATAAAGAACAGGGTTAAACATGGTTACTGTCTGCCAAAATGGAGGCAACATACTAACAGAATAAAAACTACCCCCTAGAAATACCAAAGGAGTAATAATTAGTATAGGCACAACCTGAAGTTTCTCAAAATTTCCAGCCCATAAGCCAATAATAAAGCCAAACAAACTAAAAGAAATACAGGTCAATACTAAGAAGGCAACCATCCAGATAGGATGTGCTATATTTAAATCTACAAAAAAGCTTGCAGTAATCAAGATAATAGTGGCTAATATCATTGACTTTGATGCAGCTGCGCCCACATAACCTATCAATGCCTCATAGAAAGATATAGGCGCAGAAAGAATTTCATAAATTGTTCCGGTAAATTTTGGGAAAAATATACCGAAAGAAGCATTAGATACACTTTGTGTTAGCACTGATAGCATTGTTAAACCTGGAACAATAAATAGCGCATAAGACACGCCTTCAATACTATTAATACTTGAACCAATTGCCGATCCAAAAACAACAAAGTATAGAGCTGTCGAAATAACAGGTGATGCAATACTTTGGAATAACGTATGAAAGAAACGTGTCATCTCGTTTTGATAAATTACTTTAATTGCTCTATGATTAATCATAATTTTTTTACCAAATTAACAAATATATCTTCCAAGGAGCTTTCATTTATTTGTAAATCTTTTACAACTAATCCAGCCTCACTAATGGCTCCTAATAGCTTACTGATGCCTGTACCACCATCCTTGGCATTGTAAGTATATGTAATTAAACTCCCATCTTCATTCAACTCTAACTTATACTTGTTAAGTGTTTCTGGTAATTGATACGCCTTTTCCTTTAATTCTACTATCAGTTGCTTTTTACCAAGTCTCTCCATCAAAGTTTTTGTTTTTTCGACCAATAATAGTTCTCCTTCATTAATTACGCCTACACGATCAGCAATTGACTGTGCTTCTTCAATATAATGAGTTGTCAAAATAATTGTAACACCTGAACTTTTTAGTTTACGAACAATTTTCCACATATCCTTTCTAAGCTCAACATCTACGCCTGCTGTGGGTTCGTCTAGAAATAGGATCTTGGGTTGATGAGATAAAGCTTTAGCTATTAACACCCTTCTTTTCATGCCTCCAGAAAGTGTACGCAACTCTGAATCTTTCTTATCAAATAGAGATAAATCTTTTAACAATTTCTTAAGATAAGCATCGTCCTTCTTTCGGTTAAACAGACCTCTAGAGAAGTTAACTGTACTCCAGACCTTGTCGAAAGCACCTAAAGTTAACTCTTGAGGTACCAGGCCAATAATCTTTCTTGTTTTTCTAAAGTCTTTAATTATATCGTTGCCATCTACAGAAACACTCCCTGATGTGGGAGAAATAATTCCACAGATTGTAGAAATTAGTGTTGTTTTTCCAGCACCATTAGGTCCTAGAAGGGCCAAAATTTCGCCTTTATTAATATCTAAATTAATGCTATTTAGAGCCTCAAAACCAGAGTCATACGTTTTTGATAGGTTTTTGATAGAAACTATTGAACTCATAATAAATATTTATATAGTAAGCAACAAAATATTGGTAATTGTACGTAGTTATTTAGTTACTAAATATATATTTTCAAGACTTATTATATATTGCCATTTACTATAAAAGACGTGCCCCATTATCAATAAACATATCTGGCGTTGACAAAACTACAGATTTGTCTTGACGATAAAAACCTAACACCAAAAATTCACTCATTATTGGGCCAACTTGCTTTGGATGAAAGTTTATAACCCCCATAATCTGTTTATTATTTAACTGTTCTTTTGTATATAGTTTTGTAATTTGTGCGCTAGACTTTTTTATGCCAATCTCAGGGCCAAAATCTACATGTAGTATATATGCAGGGTTTCTAGCTTCCGGAAAGTCCTCAACCTTCGTAATTGTCCCTATCCTTATATCAACTTTTTCAAAATCTTGCCAAGAAATTTTCGACATTAAATTAGCCCACCTATTGTGTTTAGATTAGATGCGATTATATCTATATCCAACGACTAACTCTAGATTTATATTCAACATATTTAGACCTAAATATAGATTCAAGCACCCTTTCTTCAGGAATTATTTGTAATCTATTTATTGTTAATATAAATACAAATGGAAACACTATAGTATATAGATTTGATAACAAAATTCCCCAGCCCACTAATATAATAAATAGCCCAAGATACATTGGATTTCGACTATATTTATATACGCCAGTTGTTACAAGGTTTGAAACTTCTTTTAGCTTAATAGGACTAACAGTTGTATTAAATTTTATAAAACTATATATTCCAAGAAAAGCAACCATGAAACCAGCTAAAAAAAATAGTAAAGAAAGTATTATTCTTAAATCCTCAGCAAACGTAAACCTATAGGTAACCAAAGAAACTAGCCACATTAGTAGCGCAAAAAAAACTGTTATTAGAGGTGGTGGTATTTTATTTTCAAGACTATTAATTGCATTCACAAGAATAATATAACACAATAGACTTATATCTTTGTGTTATCTATAGCTAACAGAGGCTCTAACAATCCAATGTATTATCCATTTCCCACTTCGTCAGGTGAGACGTATAGCTATCCCATTGGCTGTATTTCAATTTAGTATAAGAATCAACAAGATCTTCTCCCAATCTACTTCTTAATATTTCATTATCTTGAAATAATCGTAATGCATCTAGTAGATTTTTTGGAAGTAGCTTGTAATCCTTAAGATCATCATCTAGCTCATACATATTAATATCTAAAGGCTCTCCAGGGTCTCTATTGGTTTCAATGCCTTCAAGTCCGCAAGCAATAATTCCTGCTTGCATTAAATATGGATTTGCAGCACCATCCATTAAGCGCAACTCAAAACGACCATCGTCAGGCACTCTTATCATGTGGGTACGATTGTTCCCGCTATAAGTAATGGAGCTAGGAGACCAACTAGCGCCTGACAAAGTTCTTGGTGCATTAATACGTTTATAGCTATTTATTGTTGGATTAAATATCGCAGTTAAGCTATCTGCACTGTGCATAATCCCCCCAAGAAACTGATAAGCTAAATTAGATAGTCCTAAGCTACGTGAATCATCGGCGCTATGGAAAAGGTTCTTTGAGCCTTTCAAATTCCAAATAGATAAGTGTGAATGACAGCCGTTACCAGTTAAATGACTAAATGGTTTTGGCATAAAGGTTGCTCTCAATCCATGAAGTTCTGCTATAGACTTAACCATAAACTTAAAGAAGACGTGCCGATCTGCGGTTATAAGTACGTCGTCATAGTCCCAGTTCATTTCAAACTGGCCGTTTGCATCTTCATGATCGTTTTGATATGGGCCCCAACCTAACTCTATCATTGAGTCACAAATCTGACTAATAACTGGATATTGTCGCATTAATGATTGTTGATCATAGCAAGGTTTGCTTTGTTTATCTTGTTCATCTGCAATACCTGTACCTTCGCTATTAATTAAATGGTACTCACATTCAACGCCAGCCTTTATGCGGAAACCTAATTTTTCAGCATTGTTAATTTGTCTCTTTAGGGCTACACGTGGAGAGGCTTCAACTGGTTTACCGTCCATCCATAGATCTGAAGCAAGCCACCCAATTTCCTTTTTCCAAGGTAGTTGGATTAAACTATCTGGATCGGGTATAGCAAACATATCTGGGTGAGCTGGAGTCATATCAAGCCATGCAGCAAAACCTGCAAATCCCGCGCCATTTTTTTGCATATCGTCTATAGCTCTTGTTGGCACAAGCTTAGACCTTAAATTTCCAAAAAGATCAACAAAACTAATAAGAAAATAATGAATCCCGCGTTTGCTGGCTACTTCGCTCAGTTTAGTAGTCATAATAATCCTCCTTTAAATATTCAATATAATTAATATATTATTTATATATAATTTTCTAAAATCTATTGGTACTTCTTACCCCACAACTCCAACACAAATGTAGCGCAAATAATAATAATTACGCCAATCCATTGTACAGATTCAATGATATTATTGAGAAAAAACACACCAATTGCTATGGTAAATACTGGCTCTAGATACAACATATTTGAAGTTCTCACAGGTCCGATACTTGCAATCGAATGGTAAAAGAAATAACAACCACCAATCATACCTATAGATGATAAAAGACACCAAATTAAGCCTAAAACATTAACTTCATAGTCATTAATAAAAAATAACAATGTAAATAGAACTGCCGGCAATACCATAATATTTTTTAACAACTCCCAACCCGGTTCAATACTATTATGCCTTGAAGCGATACTAACTATAGCTTGTGAAATTGCTGCAGCAAGGGCAAGAATAACACCCCAATTACCCCAACCATTGGCATCTGCACCGCTCAATAACCATATGCCAAAAAGTGAGGCAAAAAGTGCAATAGCAGAAAGAATATCAATTGATCTCGATTTCAAAAAAGAATTGGCAAAGAAAGTAAGTATAGGGAATGTGTATACAATACTAACAGCAATACTAATAGAAACAAATTCAATTGCAGACATATATGCCGATATAAATAACGTCGAAAATATACTTATAACAAGCAATCTCAAATAAGGCTTGCCAGTATTAGTAGTAGTTTTTTTCTTTTTCTGCCCTGCATCAACTAAAAATGAAACAATAAAAGTTGACAAAAAACGAACAAAAAGTAGCATTAAAATACTAGAGCCGGCATTGAACGCCAAGGCCGCTGAAGTTGCTGCAAAGGACCAGCTTATAGCCGCAATAATTGCGTAATTAATACTATAATTATTAGTCATATCTTTCTCACTCCATATCACTAATTAGATGGACTTTAACTCTACCTGGGTTGTTGGTCGTAATTGATTGTGTGCCCCAATTTATTAATTTATCGATGCCATCTAAGTTATCAATACTCCACCCAGAATGATAAGACTTTCCCAGTGCAATAACTGCTGATGGCAGTTTTTCGGTTGCGGTATTGTTAGAACTGATACCATCGGCCTTTATATCTATTAAAGTAGATGTTATTAATTCAATATCAAAATCTTCATCAAAATCATTTAGCCACAAAGAAACTAAATTGGGCTCTATTACTTTGCATTCTTTTATAACATATTTATCAAATGAAATTACTATAATCTGAGATAGGTCAATATTAGATAATTTTATTTGGTGTATTAAAATAGGTAGCAATTCTTTGCCACACTTAACTTCGACTAGAACTTTTTTGCCTATAGGAACAGTATCAAATATCTGCCCAATAGTTGGAATTCTCTGATCAGAAAATTGAGCCCCAAAATGACTACCAATATCTAGTTTTTTTAACTCTTCTAAAGTTGAATCTTTTATAACTATATTGGTCTCACAAACTCTATTGGTATCGTAATCATGTATACATACAATATGGTCATCTTTGGTAAGATGAAAATCCCCCTCAATAGCATCCGCTCCCTGCTCCCAAGCTAACAAGAATGATGCTATAGTATTTTCTGGGGCATCATATGAAGCACCGCGATGCGCAACTACTAGTGGAATATTATTTCTTTGTTTTTGAAATACTTTAGACATAATAATTATAGAAAGTGCACTAATAAACAAACATTAAATATGTCATATATAATGTTTAAGATTTATTGGGCTAGATTATATAATTTAAAACAATTATATTACATTGATTTTTCTAGTATATTTCTTCTTTTTTTGATAATCTTGACAAACAAATAAAATGACAGTTATATGCATAAAAATAGACAAGTCATTAAAATTAGAACTACAAAATAGAGGCCAAATTACCTAGCAAATAACTCTGAATCAATATCTTTAAATGCCTTAAATTCTAGAAAGTTACCTGAAGGATCTTCAAAAAACATTGTCCTTTGCTCTCCAGGTTCGCCCTTAAATCTAACATATGGCTCTATAATAAAATCATCTATAACTTCTGTAACTTTGTTTCTTAATTCATTCCAGTTATCAAAACTAAGAACTACTCCAAAATGTGGCACAGGAACACCGTGTCCGTCTACTGAATTTGAAGTATATGGAACTTTGCCTTTTTTCCCTATTTCAGAGTTAAGGTGGGTAACTAACTGATGACCAAACATATTGAAATCAACCCAGTCATCCGAACTTCTGCCTTCAGAAAAACCTAATTTATAGCCATAAAAATCTCTTGCTTCATCAATATCACGAACCTGTATTGCAAGATGGAAAGGGGTTAATGGTATCATCAATCTGGAACTTTATTAATTAACGATTTAAGTCTAACACTAGAATAGTGATACTGCAAGTTTCATCCAAAAATCTGGGAATAAACCTACAACTAGAATAAGTGCTCCATTTATGGAGAGCACTATCTTCATATCCATAGGAGCTTTAATTACAGCTTCACTTTCAGAGTCATCAAAATACATTGACTTAATTATTTGTAGATAGTAATAAGCGCTAATAACTGCAAACACAACTGCAATTATTGCTATAGTCAAGAATCCAGCAGAAACAACTTGTTGCAGGATGAAGAATTTAGAATAAAACCCAATGAATGGAGGTACGCCTGCCATAGACAACATTACCACTAACATTACCAGAGCAAACCAAGGTGACCTCTTGCTTAAACCTTTATAGTCAGATATATTGTCGGCCTCATAACCTTTTGAATTTAGCAATATAACAATACCAAACGCAGCTAAACTCATTAACACATAAACAATAACATAAAATGTTGCTGAGCCATAACCAGATATAGTTCCAGTTACAAAGCCCAACATAATAAACCCTACATGTGAAATTGTCGAATAAGCAAGCATACGTTTAATGTTCGTTTGCATTATTGCGACTACAGAACCTAAAGCAATTGACAATAAAGATAATGCAATAAACAAATCTGACCAATAAGAATGCATTGGACCCAAACCATCAATCAAGATACGTACAAGCATTGCCAATGCTGCAATCTTGGGCACTGTTGATAAAAACATAGTTACTGATGTTGGCGCACCCTCATAAACATCTGGCACCCACATATGAAAAGGCACAGCGCCAAGTTTAAAGGCAATACCTATAACTAAGAATACAAGCCCAAAATTTAAAATCAAAGTCTCTCTAGGCGCAAGGTTTGAGCCAGAAGCAAATGCGAAAATTTCTTCAATATTTATACTTCCACTTATGCCATAAACCATTGAGATGCCATAAAGCAGCAATCCTGAAGCTATCGCACCTAAAATAAAATATTTAAGTGCCGCCTCTACCGAAACTGATCTATTACGAGCTATAGCAATTAATGTATATAGTGACAGTGAAAGGATTTCAAGACCGATATATAAAGTCAATAAGCTTGACCCAGACGCCATAACCATCATGCCAAAAACTGCCAATAAAATTAATACAAAGTACTCACCTTTGAATAACCCTTGTTCAATCAAATAATGTCTAGAATAAACCATAGCAACCATTGTTGATCCTGCGATAAATACCTTAAAAACTGAACCCATATCATCTAAAACAAAAGAATTACTAAAAATTACAGTTTCTGGGTTGCCAATTAAATTAAAAGACAAAACCCCGGTAATCAACAAACATAGATGCGTAAGATGGTATGTTATTTGTTTAAATTTGCTTTTTAAAAACAAATCAATTAGTAACACAACAACAATGCCACTTATCAAGAAAATCTCTGGCAAGGCAACCAGAAGAGAGTTTAGCTCAATTGTGAAGTTGCTAGTCATAACTTTGAATTCAATCCTTGTTGTAATAAATTTTCTATAGATGCATGCATGACTTCAATTACTGGTTGAGGATACATGCCCACAATTAGCACAGCTAATGCCAATATTGCGAGAATAGCGAACTCACGCCCATTGATGTCATTTAATTCTTTAACTGCATCGTTTGTGATTGGCCCCCAAAAAACTCGCTTCACCATCCATAAAGTATACGCAGCACCAAGAATTAGAGTTAATGATGCCAATACAGCGTACCAAATATTAGCCTGAATTGCGCCCAATATAACCATAAACTCGCCGACGAATCCAGATGTTGCTGGTAAGCCAGCATTTGCCATAGCAAAAAGCACTGCAAAACCAGTGAATTTTGGCATAGAGTTAATCACTCCGCCGTAAGTGGCAATCTCTCTTGAATGGAGGCGGTCATACAGAACTCCCACTACAAGGAACATTGCAGCTGAAATAAAGCCATGTGAAATCATTTGTACCATTGCCCCTTCGAGCCCTAATAGGGCGCCCTCAGTGGCGCCTGGTTTGTATGCCAAAAATAAAGCGAAAACACCCAAAGTAACAAACCCCATATGTGATATAGACGAGTACGCAATAAGTTTTTTCATATCCCTTTGAACTAAGGCTACAAAGCCAATATAGACAATAGCTATAAGTGACAGGATAATAACCACTTCTGAAAATTCTAAGGATGCATCTGGAGTTATTGGCAATGAAAAACGGAAGAATCCATAGCCGCCCATCTTCAACATAATTGCAGCCAAAATAACAGAGCCGCCTGTCGGGGCTTGTACGTGAGCATCTGGCAACCAGGTATGGACTGGGAACATTGGCACCTTAACTGCAAATGCCATAAAGAAAGCCCAAAAAATCCAACTTTGTTCAACTAAACTTAAGTCCATCTCATGCATTGCAAGAATAGAAAATGAACCGCCCTTATTGTACATATAGATTAGAGATATCAACATGAACACCGAGCCTAAAAAAGTGTACAAGAAAAACTTAATTGCCGCATATACGCGATTGTCTCCACCCCAAATACCAATAATTAGCAGCATTGGAATAAGCGAAGCCTCCCAAAAGGCATAAAAAAGAATGGCATCAAGAGATGAAAAAACACCTATGATTAAGCCCTCCATAATTAAAAAAGCTGCCATATAGTGTGCCACCCTTCTGGTTATTACTTCCCAACCTGCAACGATAACTAAAATAGTTGAAAATGTGGTAAGTATAATAAGTGGCAGAGAAATGCCATCAACTCCAATATGATAATTGATGTCAAATTGAGTAATCCATGAAAATTGCTCAACAAACTGCATTGAATGAGTTGAGCTATCATACCCACTTAACAAGTCTATAGATAAAACAAAAACAATAATTGAAATTGCTATACTGAGCCAACGGGCAGTTTCAGGTCTACTATTACCAACTAAGATAACTACTACACCGCCGAGAATTGGCAACCAAATTAACAAGCTAAGAAGATTATAATCCATACTTTAAAAATCTATATATAGTAGAGGGTTGTCGCCAGAAAACAGGACCCAGGTTAAAATTATTAAGAGGCTGAAAATCATCAAGAAAGCGTAATGATAAACATATCCGGTTTGTATTGGTCGAACAACTGAACCTATAAACCTGACCACCTTCGCACTGCCGTTTACTAACATTGAGTCGATAAGACCCATATCTGAAATTTTCCATAACAGATTGCCAAGTTTCTTTACTCCATTTACAAAGACAATTTCATTAAGGCGATCAAAGCCATAAAGTGAGTCTAAAACGTAGTATGTTCTATGGAATCTTGTTTTAATGGCGTCAGCCCATGCTGTTTTATAAATTGAGAATACCCATGCAGCTACAATGCCACCAACCATCATCCAAAATGGAACTGTTTGTAACGCATGAAATATCATCGATGCAGCGCCATGGAATCTATGACTTAATTCTGTCATAGATTGGTGACCAGATGATACCGTAATTGCGTTATCAAGCCATCCAGCAAATAGCATAGGCTCAATAGCTATATAGCCAATAACAACAGAAGGAATTGCGAGCGCTATCAAGGGGAATGTAATTGAGGGAGCTGACTCTTTTAGATGGTCTTTGGTATGCTGGTCAACTCTTGATTTACCATGAAAAACTATAAAAAACATCCTTAAAGAATAAAATGCAGTAATAAATACCCCTACAACTACAGCGTAATAAACTAAATCGGCATATGGAAGTGAAGAATGATGTACAGCTTCTATTATCATATCTTTAGAATAGAAGCCTGCGAATCCAGGAAACCCTATAAGAGCGAGAGTACCGATTAGTGAGGTTACATAAGTTATAGGCATTTTTTTGTAAAGGCCGCCCATATTTCTAATATCTTGTTCATGATGCATAGCCACTATTACTGATCCTGCAGCCAGGAATAGTAATGCCTTAAAGAACGCATGAGTCATCAAATGAAAGATTGCAACTGAATAAGCACTAACACCAAGAGCCACTGTCATGTAGCCCAACTGTGACAGTGTTGAGTAAGCCACAACTCTTTTAATGTCGTTTTGTACGATACCCAATAGACCCATAAATAATGCAGTTATTGCGCCAATTATCATTACTACTGTCAATGCAACGTCACTAAGCTCAAACATTGGCGACATTCTAGATACCATAAAAATACCCGCTGTAACCATTGTTGCAGCGTGAATAAGTGCTGAAATTGGAGTCGGACCTTCCATAGAGCCAGGCAACCAAACATGGAGTGGAACTTGAGCAGATTTTCCCATTGCTCCAATAAATAGTAATATACAAATAGTTGTAATCACTGACACACCATCAAAAATATTAACGCCATTAATTACATCGAGGCTGCTAAAAACTTCTGTATAGTCAAGCGAATCAAAATACATTAGCACAAGTGCTATACCTAGCAAAAAACCAAAATCGCCCACTCTATTTACTATAAACGCTTTAAGATTCGCCTCCACCGCGGACTCTTTATGATGCCAAAAACCAATCAGTAAATATGAAACCAATCCAACAGCCTCCCAACCAAAAAATAGCTGCATAAAGTTATTTGACATAACAAGCATAAACATTGCAAAAGTAAATAAGGAGATGTAACTAAAAAATTTAGTATAGCCGTCATCATCATCCATATAGCCTATGGTGTAAATATGCACCATAAGTGATACAAAAGAAACGACCACCAACATTACTGATGTTAGGCCGTCAATTAAAAACCCAACACTTACATTAAGTCCCCCTATTTGCATCCACGTATAGATGTTCTGATTAAATATTTCTCCGTTTTCAAGTACATGCACATCGAATACATAAAGCGAAAGTACTGTTGATATTAATACACCAGCAATGGCTATAGTATGTGTAGCTTTACGGCCAAGAATTGCGCCAAAAAATCCTGCAATAATTGCGCCAAAAAGTGGAGACAGTGCAATTGTTAAATATATGTTTTCCATTGTCATCCGTGTATCAACCTCTCAAACTATTTGTAACATCTATATTAATTGAACCTTTGTTTCTATAAACAAGTGTCACTATTCCTAGACCAATTGCCACCTCAGCTGCTGCAACTGTTAAAACAAAAAATACAAAGATTTGGCCTGTATAGTCGCCCAAGAAGTATGAAAATGCAATGAAGTTAGTATTCACTGCGGCTAACATAAGTTCAACACACATTAGCAGAGTAATTATGTTGGTACGATTAATGAATATACCGGCCAAACCAATACAGAACACGATGGCACTTAAAATTAAATAGTCGCTAAGTGTTATCATTATTTTTTATCCTCTTTATTAGGCGAAGAGATAGATACCAACCTAACTCTATCACTAGCTTTGGTATTAACCTGCTCAGCTATTGACTGTTTTTTAGTTCTCGGGTCAATTCTATGGATAAGTGTGATTGCAGCTATTATTGCTATTAACAAGAGTACAGCGGCCAACTCAAACTGGTAAACATAAGTTGTATATAGCTCCATAGCAAGTTCTGTGATATTGCTGTAATCAGAAGAATGCCTTATAGGGTTTGCTACCTTACCTAAACCGAATTGGCTAGAACCTAAAACTAGCGACATCTCGGCAATTACCACTATAGCAACGCCGATACCGACTGGCAAGTAGCCAGTAAATTTAGCTCTCAATGTAGAGCTTTCAATATCGAGCATTTTAATAACAAAAAGGAATAGAACCATTACGGCTCCAACATATACTAATATGAGAGTTATAGCTAAAAATTCAGCCTCAAGAAGTAGCCACAAGCTTGCAGCAGAAAAGAATGACAATATCAAGAACAATGCGGAAAAGGCAGTGTTCCTAGAAAAGACCATAGCAAGAGAGCTCGCAATAAGCCAGAACGAAAATACATAAAATAATATCTGCTCGAATTCCATAATTAGCTACCTATATTTAGAGTCTTCAAGTTTAGTTTGGTCTATCGCCTTTTTATTTTGTTCACCAATTTCAAGTAACCTTTTCTTGGTTAGTACGCTTCCATCTCGAGATTCGAATGCGTAATCAAAAATTTGTGTTTCAACAATAGCATCCACAGGGCAAGCCTCTTCACAAAATCCACAAAAAATACATTTAAATAGGTCTATGTCGTATTGGGATGTTCTGCGAGAGCCGTCTTCTCTCATCTCTGATTCAATGGTGATTGCATTTGCCGGACAAACAGCTTCACAAAGTTTGCAGGCTATACATCTTTCCTCGCCATTAGGGTATCTACGTAAGGCATGAATACCTCTAAACCTTGGAGAAATTGGGGTTCTCTCCTCTGGAAATTGAACTGTAATTTTAGTGTTGACAAGCTCTTTAGCGGTTACACTCATACCAAATAAAAGCTCATTCAAGGTAAAGTCTTTAATTATTTTTTTAAACTTATTAAGCATAAAATTACCCTACTAGAACCAAGGTCCAACACCAAGTTGTGTCAATATCGCCACAACAAAAATCCATAAAATAGTCAGCGGAAGGAAGACTTTTCCAACAAAGTCTCATAATTTGATCATATCTGAACCTTGGAAAGGTTGCCCTAATCCACAAATATAAAAATAAAAAGAAACTCATCTTTGCTAGTAGCCACATGATATCTGGCACAAATGCAAATAGGTCATCTAGATAAGGAATCCCTTCAAACGGGGAATGCCATCCCCCAAAGAACATCAACACTGCCAAGGCAGCCATCATTATCATGTTTATATATTCAGCCATAAAGAATAGTGCAAAACACATTCCTGAATACTCAACGTGAGTACCGCCAACAATTTCAGATTCTCCCTCAACTACATCAAATGGGGCTCTGTTAGTTTCAGTTAAGGCTGAAATCCAAAAAACAATCATCATAGGAAATAAGGGTATGAAGTACCAATTCCAAGCTCCGCCTTTCTGGCCCGCAACAATTTCATTTAGATTCACTGAGCTAGCTACCATCACAACAGTTACCGCAACAAAGCCAATTACAATTTCGTATGAAACCAGCAATGCAGTACTCCTTAAAGCCCCTAATAAAGGGTATTTTGAGTTTGACGCCCAGCCAGCGATAATTATCCCATACACACCTACAGAACCTATTGCCAGAACATAAAGTAGGCTAATATCTAGGTTAGTTATATAAAAACCCTCTCCCAAAGGAATAACAGCCCATATCGCCACAGCAGGAACAAAGGCCAATATTGGTGCTAACAAAAACAAATATATATTTGCCTTTGAAGGAAAAATAATCTCTTTAAATAGCATCTTAAATACGTCGGCAAATGGCTGCAATAGGCCTATCGGACCAACCCTATTTGGACCTATCCTAAGCTGCATATAGCCGATAACTTTGCGTTCAGCGTAGGTCATATAGGCCATCATTATAATCAAAGGTAAAATCAGAGCTACGCCCTTAATCAGTATTATTAATACAGTTGCAACTCCGCCATCAAGCCAAGGAATTAATTCGTGTACTAGCTCAACAAAAGACTGCCACAAAGCCATCATGATATCTTCTCCGATATTGTCTCATTGCTAGAACTGATGAATACACATTTATCTGCAACAACCTCACTTATGACTACAGGTACACCTAAATAATTGTCAGTATCGCTAAGTTTTAGAGATTTTGCTGTTGAAGCACTCATTGAAGCGGTATTTAACTGTCCTATTTTGGTAGCTTGCAAAGAATTAGAATGTCTTAACAATGCGTCAGTTGAATATGGTGAAGGTTGCCATATTATTTCAACACCCTTTGTATTGATTAAATTGATTTCGCGGTCATGCTCTATATTTTGTTTTATCTGTTGTTTTGCCTCACTAGTAACTTTAGAAGAGTCAGTATAATTAAATCCTGACAAGTCTAGTAAATCCGCCAAAACTTTTAAGACTTTCCAAGCTGGTTTTATATCTTTTGGTGAACCTACAGCAGCAGAAAAAGACTGCATCTCTCCTTCAACATTTGTGTGCGTACCAGAAGTCTCATAATAACTTGAAATAGGTAAAATTACGTCAGCATAGTCAAATACATCACTATCTTTAAAGCTGTTTAAAGCTATCACAAAAGTTTTTTCATCTCTTAAAGCGTTTATTGCTGATACTGAGTTATGAAAATCATATTTTGGATATACATCAAGAAGGATATATGCATTCATCTTGGACGCAAGCATTTCATTTGCATCTAAGCCATTTTCATTAGGCACAAATCCCGTCGATTTAGCTGCGATTGAGTTTCCTGTTTCGCTAAGATTTAGAGTTGAACTGCTGGTTTTTTCAGCAATTATAGAAATTAAGTTGGCTATGTTTGAAGAATTATCGCTATTAATTAAGTGCTCTCCAAGGATGATTGCTGATTTATCTGAAGACAGTAATTTATTGGCTAATTGAGTATCTGCATCACTTACCTTAAATTTATCTAGATACCCAGGTATTTCTTGTTCTTTTGACAGCAATATCGCTTTCAAAGTACGGGCCAATAGATTGGCAATTTGGCTAGAGTTCAATATATATTCAGAATTAATTGGTAGATTATAATTAAAACTCATTGAGTTTATAACGTCTATAGTGGCTCCATTTAATGAAGATTTACGTAGACGATGGTTAATCATAGGTTGTTCCAAACGAGTATATGAGCCAACTAACAATGCGTAATCAATATTCTCAATATCTTTTATCTTAATATTTGAATCAAGATTAATTGTATTACTAAGATCTTTTATATTTAGGCGGTAATCAGTATTATCAGAACCCACCTGCTTCAATAACTTTCTTAAAAGGTAATACTCTTCAAGGGTTGCATTATTTGATGCTAGAGCACCTAATTTACTTTCCTCTTTATTGTCTATAACTTCCCTTAATAATGCTTTAGTGGAATATACTAGAGCAGTATCCCATTCAGTCTCTTTCCAAACTCCATCATATTTAATTTGCGGCTTTTGTAATCTATTTTCATGGTTAAGTCCATCATATGAAAAACGATCCCTATCGGAAATCCATGTCTCATTAATATTGTCGTTATTTCTAGCAACAACGCGCTTAACTTTACCTTTATATGTTTGGATATGTATGTTTGAACCAACAGAATCGTGTCTTGCAATACCTTCAACGGCATTCATTTGCCAAGACCTTAGTTCATAACGGAATGGTTTAGAAGTTAAAGCCCCTACCGGACATAAATCTATCATATTTCCAGATAGCTCAGACTGAATGCCTTCTTGTAGGAATGTCTCAATCTTAAGGCTGTCCCCACGTCCTGTTCCGCCCATCTCCATAATTCCAGCAATTTCTGCTCCGAAACGTACACATCTGGTGCAATGAATGCAACGCGTCATATCAGTTTGTATCAATGGTCCAATATCACTATCCGCAATAACACGCTTACCTTCATTGAATCTTGACACGTCTGAACTGTAGCTCATAGCAACATCTTGCAATTCGCACTCACCACCCTGATCGCAAATTGGGCAATCAAGTGGATGGTTTATTAGCAAAAACTCCATTACTGCTTTCTGACTTGATTTGGCCTTGTCATTCTTCGTGCTTACCCTCATGCCATTGCTGACTGGGGTTGAACATGCGGGCTGAGGCTTCGTAGCCCCCTCAACATCTACAAGGCACATACGGCAGTTTGCTGAAACTGATAATTTGTTGTGATAGCAGAACCTTGGCACACTTATACCTTCACGGTCAGTTACAGTGATAAGATTTTCACCGGGATTAGCATTTACTATTTTGCCGTCAATCTCAATCTCAAACATTATCTTTCACCATACTTTTGCCGTTCTCGATGTAATACTCAAATTCGGAATAAAAATTTCTCAAAAAGCTTTCAACTGGCATAGCTGCAGCGTCTCCTAGAGCGCAAATCGTATTGCCCATAATATTTGAACCTACCTGTTGCAATAAATCTAAGTCGTCAATCTTGCCATTACCATCTAAAATACGTTTTAGCACTCTATATAGCCAGCCAGTTCCTTCACGGCACGGAGTGCACTGGCCACATGACTCATCATAATAAAAATGTGCTAGCCTTGTTAATGCTTCTACCATGCAGGTAGAGTCATCCATAATTATTACTGATCCAGCGCCAAGCATAGATCCGGCCTTTTCTATGCTGTCATAGTCCATATTCATGGACATAGCCTCTTCTGCTGTAAGAACAGGAGTAGATGAACCCCCCGGAATAACTGCTTTGAGTTTCTTGCCTTTTCTAATTCCGCCAGCCATTTTAAGTAAATCTTTAAACGGAGTTCCCATAGGGACTTCAAAATTAGATGGATTGTTAACATGTCCTGATACCGAAAAAAGTTTACAACCTCCAGAATTTTCTACTCCCAGATCAGCGAACCATTTTCCTCCTTTTGACAATATTTCTGGCACAGATGCAAAGCTCTCGGTGTTATTTACTGTTGTAGGCTTGCCAAATAGACCAACGTTAGCAGGAAATGGCGGTTTAAACCTTGGTTGCCCTTTTTTGCCCTCAATTGATTCAATTAATGCAGTTTCTTCTCCACAAATATATGCTCCTGCACCCAAATGAGTGTGCAAATCAAAACTAACAGCACTATCAAGGATATTCTCACCCAAAAGTCCAGCCTTATATGCCTCTTTAAGTGCACCCTCAAAACGATAAAATGGCTCCATAAATTCACCGCGTATATAGTTATAACCGACGCTGGCATTCATTACATAGCCCCCTATTGCCATTCCTTCTATTACAGAATGAGGATTAAATCTCAAAATATCTCTGTCTTTACAGGTACCTGGCTCGCCCTCATCAGAATTACAAACTACATACTTTTGACCGTCATCATTTCTAGGCATAAAACTCCATTTGAGACCAGTTGGAAAGCCAGCTCCGCCTCTTCCACGAAGACCAGATACCTTTAACTCATCAATAATCTCTTCTGGTGTAAATTCTCCTTTTATAACCCTTTTCCAAACCGAATAGCCGCCATTAGCTTCATAGGTCGCTAATGACCACGGTTCTTTTTCATTTAAGTTTTTGAAACAAACCTCGTTCATTTGCCTTCTTTCCTTAAACTCTTCACGATCTCATCAACCTTTTTAGCTGTTAAGTTTTCATAATATTGATCGTCAATTTGCATCATAGGTGCTCCAACGCATGCCCCTAAACACTCAACTTTTTTTACACAAATAAGCCCATCTGGAGTAACTTCTCCGGTCTTAACTCCTAGACAAGACTCTAAATGTGATACCAAGTTGTCAGACCCATTCAACATACAAGAGATGTTATGACATATCCTTATGATGTTTTTTGCCATTGGTTTGTGGTTGTAGTTTTCATAAAATGTTGCCACTTCCTGTGCTGCAATACCCGGCATATCTAAGTAATCTGCCACCTCTTGAATTAGTTCAGGGTTTAAACAATTTCCGTTTTCTAATTGCACTATTTTTAGTGCCTCCATAACAGCAGAACTCTGTTGATTGGCTGGATATTTTTCAGTCCAACTATCTATCTGTTTTTTTGCTTTTTTTGATATCATTTATCTATCTATTTCACCAAACACAATATCTTGCGTTCCAATTATGGTCACCACATCTGAAAGCATGTGGCCCCTTGCCATTTCGTCCATAGATGCTAAGTGTACAAAGCCAGGAGCTCTAATCTTAACTCTGTATGGCTTATTAGCTCCATCTGAGATTAAATAAATTCCGAACTCACCTTTTGGATGCTCAATAGCACTATATACCTCCCCTTCAGGCAAACAATAACCTTCACTAAATAATTTAAAGTGATGAATGAGTGACTCCATGTCTCCCTTCATATCAACTCGACTAGGCGGAGATACCTTGAGATTTTTTGACATAACTGGGCCATGATTTATTCTTAACCAATTTACACATTGCTTAATGATTCGGTTTGATTGTCGCATCTCTTCCATTCGAACTAGATAGCGGTCATAGCTATCTCCAGTTACCCCAACTGGTACATCAAATTCAAGCTGGTCGTATACTGAATATGGTTGATTCTTTCTAATATCCCATGCAACTCCAGAGCCACGAAGCATTGGACCTGTAAAACCTAATTGTTTAGCTCTATTAGCTGAAACTACCCCAATATTAACTAGCCTCTGCTTCCATATACGATTGTCGGTAAGAAGGTCATCGTACTGCTTAATGCTTGCCGGAAAGGTATTTGTAAAATTATCAATAAAATCTAATAATGAACCTTGACGGTCTTGGTTCATTTTTTCTAATTCTTTATTTGACCTGAAGTCAGTTTTTAAGTACTGAGGCATTTTGTCGGGCAGATCGCGATAAACACCCCCGGGGCGATAATAGGTGGCATGCATTCTAGAACCAGAAACTGCCTCATAACAATCTATCAGCCTCTCTCTTTCTCTGAAAGCGTACAAGAATATGCTCATAGCGCCAACATCTAATCCGTGAGTTCCTAGCCACATTAAGTGGTTTAGAATGCGAGTAATTTCATCAAACATTACTCGAATATACTTTGCCCTTTCTGGCACATCTAAATCGAGCATTTTTTCTATAGCCATGACATAAGCATGCTCATTACACATCATAGATACGTAATCCAACCTATCCATATAGCCTATAGACTGGTTGTAGGGCTTGGACTCTGCTAATTTTTCAGTGCCTCTATGTAGTAACCCAATATGTGGGTCAGCACGCTCGATAACTTCGCCATTAATCTCTAGAATTAAACGCAATACTCCGTGCGCAGCAGGGTGCTGAGGGCCAAAGTTAAGTGTGTAGTTACGAATTTCTGCCATATTAGTATCTAATTATCTCTTATCACTCTAGGAACACTTACGTTTGGTTCAATACTAACTGGCTCATAAACCACTCTACCCAAGTCTTCATCATAACGCATCTCTACTTCACCGATTAAAGGGAAGTCCTTCCTTAAAGGGTGGCCTTTAAAACCATAATCAGTCAATATCCGACGTAGGTCTGTGTGGTTTTCAAACAATATCCCCATTAAATCAAAAGCCTCGCGTTCATACCAATCTGCAGATGACCATACGCTTGTTACGGACTGTATTATTGGACTGTCTTCGTCTACAAAAGATTTGACCCTTAGTCTTAAATTTTTCTCTAAAGAGAGCAACTGATAGACAACTGCAAAACGTTTAGAAAATTTTGTTTTGGTTTTTTGTTTCTTACGGGCCCTAGAAAATCCTGATGAGCTGGCATTGCCTTGCCAGTCAGATTGACCGTAAGTTGAGTAGTCGACTCCACACAAATCAATCATAATATCAAACCCAAACTTATCACGAAGTAATAAGCATACTTCTACTATGTTATTAGAATCAATAGTCAAACTAAGTTCGCCAAACCCTTCATTAAGCGAGTCTTGACCAAACTCTTCAATTAATTGTTCTTTTAACTCGTCCATTATTTAACCATCATATTAATAATTAGGTTCTTGCAATAGTGTTAGTGCGATGTATTTTTGCTTGTAATTGCAATATTCCATAAAGCAAAGCCTCAGCAGTTGGAGGGCAACCGGGAACATAAATGTCGACAGGCACAATTCTGTCGCAACCTCTGACTACCGCATAAGAGTAATGATAATAACCGCCGCCGTTCGCACAAGAACCCATAGATATAACCCATTTTGGCTCTGGCATTTGATCATAAACCTTGCGAAGAGCTGGTGCCATTTTATTGGTAAGAGTGCCTGCTACAATCATCAAGTCTGATTGTCTTGGGGTCGGTCTAA
>FUWD013428974.1_pt2 | contig 24260 bp, 26 predicted proteins | sample 1063281 | NCBI WGS metagenome assembly FUWD01 (sample SAMEA79048168, study PRJEB19326) | metagenome | biome: marine | reverse complement strand
TCTTTTTTTTCAATACTTCCATTATTAAAAACTGATTTACTAAAAACTGAATAGCATTTTAGTTATTTCATTTTGCTCTGGCGTTGATTTTATTATAATAGAATTTCCTCGTGAATATAAACTTGAGTTGGTAATTTTTTCTAATTCTTTTAAATTTTCATTAAATTCACCAACCACACCCATTAATAAATCATTATCATAAAACATAACACTTAAAGAATTATTGTCTGAATATACAAATTTCAACGTTGAATTAATTTTTTTTAAATTTGTATTGCTCAATTTTATGCTACTTTTTTTTTAAAACTCTCTTTTAATTTACCAAATAAAGTATTTTGATTACTGCTTGTTATTTGTACCTGCACAATTTTTCCAATGCAATCTATATGGCCATCAAAAATTACTGATGTCATATATTCTGTTCTACCAAATAGTTTAACTCCATCCTTCATCCTATTTTCAACTAAAACATTAAGAATTTTACTTTCTAAAGATTTATTTTTTTCAATTTGATTTTCAAATAGTTTTTTTTGAATAATTTCCAATCTTTCTTTTGATTTTTTTGAATCAACTAACTGGAGCTCTGCTGCTACCGTTCCTGGTCTTGGACTAAAAATAAAAGAATATGAGTTAATAAATCCAACTTTATCAATTAATTCCATAGTTTTTTTAAAATCCTCCTCGTCTTCCTCTGGATAACCAATAATAAAATCACTGGAAAACTCTATCTTGGGATTAATACTTTTTAGTTTCTCATAAACTGCTAAATATTCTTCAATGGTATGTTTTCTATTCATTAATTTTAAAATTTTATTTGACCCACTTTGTACGGGTAAATGAACTAAGGGCATCAATTTTGATGATTTTTTATAAACATTAACTAAATCTTTAGTCATGTCTTTGGGGTGAGAAGTTGTATATCGAATTCTTTCTAGTTGATCAAAACCATCTAGCTCTAATAGTAAATCTGATAATCTAAATTCTGTATTTTCATCTTTAAAGCTATACGCATTAACATTCTGTCCTAATAAAATAATTTCTTTAGCTCCTGCTTCAACTAATTCTTTTGCTTCATTTATAATTTGTTGAAATGGCCGAGAGTATTCTGGTCCACGTGTATATGGGACCACACAAAAATGACAAAACTTATCACAACCTTCCTGAATAGTTAGAAATGATGACACTTTGCTATCTTTATTTTTAATTTTACTTAAATAATTAAATTTAGAAATTGTGTCAAATTCAGTTTCTTCTTTTTTTTTTTTATCTTTCGAGTGTTTTAATATTGCTTCATTAATTTTATGGTAAGATTGTGGACCTATAACAATATCTATATAAGGTTCTCTCTTTAACATCTCTTGATTTTCAGCTTGAGCCACACAGCCTGCCACAATAACAATTGGTTTTTCCTTTGATCTAAAAATTTTTTTTACTCTACCTATTTCATGATAAACTTTTTCTTTTGCCTTATCTCTAATATGGCATGTATTTAAAAGATAACAGGTTGCATCTTCATATTTATCTGTTTTCTCAAAACCAATTTCTTTAACTATATCAAATATACGATTAGAATCATATTCGTTCATTTGGCAGCCAAAAGTTTTAATAAAAATTTTTTTTAACATTTGGTTAGTTTTTTTTTTTAACCCCATATAATTCTAATTTATGATCCACAAGTTTGTAACCGTATTTGGCTGCAATTTTTTCTTGAAGTTTTTCAATTTCTTCGTCAACAAACTCTATAATCTCACCAGATTTAACATCTATTAGATGGTCGTGATGACCTTCATTTAATTCTTCGTATCTTGCCTTCCCTCCTTTAAATTCGTGCTTAGCTAAAATTCCAGATTCTTCAAAAAGTTTTACTGTTCTATAAACTGTTGCGATACTAATTTTTGAGTCAATTTTTGAAACCCTATTATAGAGTTCATCTACATCGGGGTGATCATTAGATTCTGACATAATCTTGGCAATAATCTTTCTTTGATCAGTTAGCTTAACACCTTTAGCTAAACATTTTTGTTCAATATTTTGTGACATTCTTAATTTTAACTTAAATAAATAGGATTAATCAAATTCTTTTTAATTTTAAATTGTTCACACAAATTAGGGACGTCTTCATATTTAATTTCATCCAAACCTTCAAAATCCTCAAAACTAAAACAATAATAATCAATTTTTTTGGTCAAAAATAAAGCCTTTATCGTTGCTAATGAGTTCCTAATACCAGCAAAACTACCCGGACCTCTGTTTACGTAAATTGTACTAACGTTATCCAGAGTACTTTTATTCTTATTTAAGAATTCATTAATTAAAATCATTAATTTTTCAAAATTAATTTTACTATTTTCATGACTACAAGTATAAATATTTTTACTAACAATGAGTGTTAAAAAAATTTTATCTCTAGCTGCATCTACAATTAAATTATTCATTATAATAATGTTATTTACATTTAATTGTAAAGCAGAAGAAAATAATATCAAATATTATTCTGATGATATGGGTATACTTTCACTTATGTATCACCGTTTCGATGAAGATAAATATCCCTCAACCAACATTCAGATGAGTGTTTTTAAAGAACATATCACAATAATCAGAAGCTCAAACTATAAATTCTATGACCCACAAAATTTAGACAGTGATTTTTTTATAAATAAAAAAGAGAAAAAAATTCTTATCACTATTGATGATGCCTTTACTTCATTTTATGAAGTTGCATGGCCTTATTTAAAAAAAGAAAATATTCCATTTATATTATTTGTATCTACTGAGGCTATTGGAAAAAATGGTTACATGTCTTGGGAGCAAATAAAAGAAGTTGAACAAGAGTCTTTTGCTTATATCGGAAACCATTCTCATTCTCATAATTATTTAGTAGATCTAAATGATAATGATTTTATAGATGATATTAATATTTCTTCTTCCTTTTTTAATAAAAATTTAGGATACAACCCTATTTTTTTTTCTTACCCTTTTGGGAATATAGTTCGGCAATAAAAAAATATGTTTCTAAAAAATTTAAATATGCTTTTGGACAACACTCTGGTGTAATTGATATCAATAAAGATCGTTTTGAGCTTCCAAGATTTCCAATTAATGAAAAATATGGCGATTTAGATAGATTTAAATTTTTAATTAATCTTTACCCACTCCAATATAAAAATTTATATCCCGAAGAAAAATATGTAACAGATAATAATCCTCCCAAACTCTATGTTGAGTTTTTTGAAGAACAAAAAAATATAAATAATATTAATTGTTTTTCAGATGAAGGCAACGAATGGGCACAATCGAATATTAGTTTTAATCAAAATAAACTAGATATAAATTTTAGAGAAAAATTTACTTTTAGAAGAGGCAGGGTTAACTGCTCTCTTAATGATGGTGGAATATGGAGATGGTTTGGTGTTCAGTTCTCAATAAAACAAAATTAAATTAAACTTTCAAGTTCAATACTTGAGGGCAATAACTTAGCATCATCAAAATCTATTAAATTATTTTGTCTAATTATTTGTTGTAAAATTTTAACATATTCTTTTCCTGTTTCTGCATACTCATCGAGATACTCTGAAAGAATCATGCTATCTAGTTTTTGACCATTGTCTCTCAACTCAGCTCTAGCACTTCTAAAACTCTTGTAAGTCGAGTGAGTATTTAGATTTCTTTGATACGCTTTTACAGAGGCTTGCAATATATTAAACTTCATGACTGTATGGGTGCTATCATCATCAGCTTCAGAGGGCTTTATTCCCTCACCAGACCAAGTCCACTGACCAAATAATGCATTTCCTTCTTGTGCAAATCTTGATGTTCCCCAGCCCGTTTCCTTTGCTGCTTGAGCAATTGCCATAGAGACCGGCACTTCATCCATTCTAATTTTTAAAGTAGATAAATCCTTATTTACTACCCCGTATTGCTTAAATTTTGAGTTTAACCAAACCTGTTCTGCTTTGGTGTTTTTGCTTTTATTTAAAATACTAAAAAGTTTATTTCGATCTGATTTGATATTATTATTTTCTGCAATCACTAGGGGTAAGATAATTTGGATAAAAAGATCTTTTCTTTTTTTAGCATTTTCTATTTTTGTTATCTCCGCTGGCAATAGTGTTAAAGAAATTGGTTTAACTAATTTAGTTTTTCTTACATCTTCTAAATTATAATCTGTTGATTTAAATAGTTCTTCTATTGTAGCTGCACTCAATCTCACGCTATCTTTTGGTTGCTCATCAAATGTGAACACATCTTCAAATAAAAAATTTTTATCTAAACCATCGTCTAATTTTAGGTCTTGGTTTTCCAATAATTTTTGGAAATTATTTTTTAAAATACTTTCATAATTTTTAGAAAATATCATCTTATCTTTTGTAAAATTGATAGCTAATGGCATAATAAAAAAAATTGAGATTATAATCAGGCAAGATAAAAATGTTTTTGATAAGACATCAAAACCAATAACTTCTTTTTTTTTAGATATTTTTTTGCTTACTATAAATCCTCTCTTTTTTAGATATTTTTTTATTTCTAAAATAGAAAGTTGAATTTGTTTCATAGTTATACCGCTACTACTTCTTTTACTTCAGGAAGATAATGACACAAAAGATTTTGGACACCTTGCTTAAGTGTCATGGTTGAACTTGGACATCCAGAACAGCTTCCTTGTAATTCTACTTTAACAATTCCATCTTTAAACTCTTTGAATTTAATATCACCACCATCCTTGGCAACGGCTGGTCTAATTTTTGTCTCTAAAATACTTATAATCTGTTTTTCGATCTCACTATGTTCTTCTTTTTTTTCACCAAATAATTCATTCGCAATTACGAATTCTTTCCCTGTTGAATAGAAATCATTAATTAAAGAAATAGCTATGTGTTTAATATCTTCCCAACTAGTCTCTTCTTTTTTATTAATTGATAAGAAATCTTCACCTAAAAATATTCCTGTCACACCATTAACTGATAGGAGATTTCTCACTAACTCATTATCAATTTCCTCTTTTTTGTACCTCAAAGATCCATTATTAGATACACTTTTCAGGTAGACTTTAGTGATTCGGTTTGGTGTTACTTCAGTTTGGATGAACATCCTCTTATATATAATGATAAATAATGAAACTTAAACTAATTAATATATTTTGGTTAAAAACCAACCAATTCTTTAATTTCCTTAATTTTTTTTGAGCAATTATATCTGCTTTAATAGAACCTTCTAATAAAATCGTATCTAAATATTTTTCGTCATTTAATAATTTTTTTATTTTTCTTGAAATTGGTTCAATTTTTTCAATTAGGACTTCAGATAATTTGCCTTTAAATTCTGCAAAATTTTTTCCATTAAATTCGCTTATTGAATTTTCTAAACTTTGATTTTTTAAACTTGAGTAAATACCCAATAAATTTTCTGCCTCAGGCCTTTCACCTAGATCCTTAATTTCTTTTGGTAATGGTAATGGATCTGTTTTTGCTTTTTTAATTTTGTTTATTATTTCATCTTTGTTGTCTGTAAGATTAATTCTACTAAGGTCTGAAGGATCTGATTTACTCATTTTCTTCATTCCATCTTTTAAGCTCATTATTCTAGAAAATTCTTTTTGTATTAATGGTTCTGGTACTCTTAAAAAGTCAGGCGCATTAAAATCATTATTAAATTTTTGCGCAATGTCTCTACAAAGTTCTAGGTGTTGTTTTTGATCATCACCAACTGGAACATGCGTTGCATCATAGAGTAAAATATCTGCGGCCATCAAAACAGGGTATGAATAAAGACCAATACTCACTTTTTCTTTATCTTTTCCAGCTTTTTCTTTAAATTGAGTCATTCTATTAAGCCAACCAATTCTTGAAACACAACTTAAAATCCAAGCAGCCTCAGAATGTGCTGGAACCATTGATTGATTAAAAATTATGCTATTAACCGGATCTATTCCACTTGCAATAAATGTAGCGGCTGTTTCTCTTATGTTTTTTTTAATTCTTTGGGGTCTTGCTTTACTGTAATTGCATGAAGATCCACAACACAAAGATGCACTGATTTTCTTTATCATTTTGAAGCTCTACAAAATTTTTAATCGCTCCAAGATAATTTCCCAAATGAAGATTGCCTGTTGGTTGAACACCGGAAAAGATTTTTTTACTCATATTAATAGTTTAGATTAATATCACTTTTTTTAAAAGCTTTGATTAAAATTGCAATTAAAAGATAGAATACTAGTCCCATTATAACTGCACCAATTAAATAAATTGCTTTCAAATTTTCTAAATACACTAACTTATCGTTAAAAAAATAAATTACATAATTAAAAAAGATACCCATTAAAATAGTAGCAGTTAAAATTTTAATAAATCTATCAATAAAAACTAGATTAAAGTTAAATAAATTTTCTTTTTTCAAAAAAATAAATAAAAAGATAGCATTGAACCAGGATGATACTGTGGTTGCTATCGGTATGATTATAAAACCTATTTCTCTAAAAAAAATAATACTAATAAATATATTTAATAGGATTGAAGTTAGAGAAATATAAAAAGGTAATTTTGTATTATGTCGTGCGAAAAAAAAGGCAGAAAAAACTTTAATTAATGAAAATGCTGGCAAACCAATAGCAAAATAAAATAAAGCTTTTGCTGAGTTTTTAACACTTAACTCATCAAAAGAACCATACCCAAATAATGAAGATATAATTTCCTCTGAAGCAATCAGTAATGCCATTGCAGCAGGTATACTTAAAAATAAACTTAATTCTAAGGCTTTGTTCTGAATTAAATTTATTTTTTCTTTATTCTGTTTTTGAATATATTTAGATAGTTGAGGTAAAATAACTGTACCAATTGCAATTCCAGCAATAGCCAGGTTTATTTGATAAACTCTATCAGCATAATAAAGATAAGAAACTGCACTGGTTTGAAACGATGCAATAATCGTTCCAATTAGAATATTTATTTGAGTAACTCCTGATGAAAAAATACTTGGTAGTAATTTTTTAAAGAAAGTTTTGACTTTATTGTCAATTTTAATAGAAAAATTAATATTAGGAGAAAAATATTTTTTTACATAAAAATATAAAAAAACAAGCTGCAGTATACCGGCTCCCGTTACTGCATATGCTAGGTAATATACCAACTGATCATTTAAAATTTTTCCAAACAACAAGACGCCAATTAAAAGGATGTTCAAAATAATAGGGGCTGCTGACGCAATGGCAAATTTATTATGTGAATTTAAAATGGCTGAAAAAAAAGATGCCAAACTAATAAACATAAGAAAAGGAAATGTAATCCTTGTTAGGGTTACGGCTAATTCCATTTTTTGATAATCCCCTTCAAAACCTGGTGCTATTAAAAAAACAAATAATGGCATTAAAATTTCAATAATAAGAACTATAAAAAATAACCCTAGAATTAATAAATTAAAAATACTGCTTGCAAAATCTTGAGATTTTTTTTTATTATTTAATACAGATGAGTAACTTGGGACAAATGCGGCATTAAAAGTTCCTTCTGAAAATAATCTTCTAAAAGTATTGGGAATTCTAAATGCAACAAAGAAAGGCATCTGCCAAAGTCCTGTTCCAAGAAAAATTGCAATTAAAATATCTCTTATATAGCCCAATAATCTACTAATTAATGTAAAAAAGCTAAACGTGCCTGTTGACTTGATAAGATTCATAAATCATATTAGTCTTAAATTTGCTCCATATGTATATCTAATTAACATAAATGAAAAAAACTAAAATAGACCATTACACAGATAAAGAAGCTTTAGAATTCCATAGTTTAAATAAGCCTGGAAAAATTGAGATAAACTCTTCAAAACCAATGACTACCAAGAGAGATCTTGCGTTAGCTTATTCTCCAGGTGTTGCTGTTCCTGTTCGAGCTATTGTTGACAATCCTGAGGCCGCCTATGACTACACCTCAAAAGGAAATTTAGTTGCAGTGATTAGTAATGGTTCGGCTATTTTGGGAATGGGTAACTTGGGAGCATTAGCTTCTAAGCCGGTGATGGAAGGTAAAGCAGTTTTATTTAAAAGGTTTGCTGACATAGATTCCATAGATTTAGAAATAGATAGCCAAGATCCTAATGAAATTATAAATAGTATTAAAAATTTTGCATGTAGCTTTGGGGGGATTAATTTAGAAGATATAGCAGCTCCTGATTGTTTTATTATTGAAGAAAAATTAAAAGAAATTTTGGACATTCCTGTTTTTCATGATGATCAACACGGGACAGCAATAATAACTACAGCAGCATTAATTAATGCTTTAGATATAAGTGGCAAATCAATAAAGGATATTAAAGTTGTTGTTAATGGAGCTGGGGCTTCTGCAGTTGCTTGTACAAATTTATTTAAGAATAGCGGCGTTCCCAACGAAAACGTAACCATGTTAGATCGTAAAGGGGTTGTCTATAGAGGCAGAACAGAAGGAATGGACCAGTGGAAATCAGCTCACGCAATTGAAACTAAAAATAGAACATTAGAAGAAGCAATTAATGGAGCAGATGTTTTTTTGGGACTATCAGCAAAGGGAGCTTTAAAAAAAGAATGGGTAAAAACAATGGCAAAGAACCCAATAATTTTTGCTTGTGCTAATCCAGATCCAGAAATAACTCCTGAAGAAATTATGGAAGTTAGAGATGACGCTATTATTGCAACTGGAAGATCAGATTACCCCAATCAAGTAAATAATTTAATTGGTTTTCCTTATATTTTTAGGGGAGCTTTAGATGTTAGGGCTACAACGATTAATGAGGAAATGAAGGTTGCGGCAGCACACGCAATTGCAAAATTAGCACGAGAAGATGTACCCGATGAAGTAGTTGCAGCAATGGGTGGGGACCGTCCTAAATATGGAAAAGATTATATAATTCCATCTACTTTTGATCCAAGGTTAATTAGTGTAATTCCTGTAGCCGTTGCAAAAGCTGCCATGGATAGCGGTGTTGCTAGAAAACCCATAAAAGATTTTGAAGCCTATATAGATCAACTTAAACAAAGACTTGATCCCTCTGTAACTATTATGCAAGGCATTAATTCTCATATTAAAAAAAATCAAAAGAAAATTGTTTTCGCAGATGGTGAAGATGAAAATACTCTTAAAGCTGCAATTGCATTTAAAAATTCTAAATTAGGAATACCCATTTTAATAGGTAAAAAAGAGAAGATAAAAGAAAGAATAAAAGAAATTGGTTATAATGAAAATTTTGATATCGAAATAATAAATTCTGAAGATAGTGAGAAAAGACAAAAGTATGTTAATTTTTTATTTGAGAAACTACAAAGAGATAAAGGTTTTTTAGAAGGGACTGCGATAGACTGGTTAGAAACGATAGGTTGTGTGGGCATCTTGTATGGTGGCTTGTGGTGATGCAGATGGTGCAGTTACTGGAAATACTAGAAGATTTGGAGCCTCTTTAGATAAAGTTATGCAAGTAATAGATGCTAGGCCGGGTGAAATTATGTTTGGACTAAACGTGATTGTTGCAAAAGGAAAAACTATTTTTGTTGGAGATACCAGTGTTAACGAGTATCCAAGTTCAGAAGAGTTAGCAGAAATTGCTATATCAGCCGCAAGGGTAGTAAAGCTATTTGGCTTTGTTCCAAAGGTTGCTTTTGTTTCTCATTCTACTTTTGGACAACCTCTTACAAGTAGAACCAAACATATAAAAAAAGCTGTTGAAATTTTAAAAAGTAAAAATGTCGATTTTGATTTTGATGGGGATATGCAGCCAGATGTTGCTCTGAACTCAGAATACAAAGAGCTTTATCCCTTTTCAAGTATTGTTGGAAATGCAAATATTTTAATAATGCCTGGACAACACAGTGCGGCTATTTCATATAAAATGATGAAGAGCTTGGGTAATACAAAGGTTATTGGACCCCTACTAATTGGCTTGGGTCAACCTATTGAAATAGCTCCTTTAAGATCCTCTACTTCTGAGATTATAAATTTAGCCTCTGTTGCCGCTTACTCTGCAGATGTAATTGATTATAAAAAAAATTAGTTCTTTTGAATTCTTAAGTCTTCAACCAAAACAATACTTGCTATAACATCCTTAACATCAAGTATTTCTTTTGCTTCATTTATTACTTCTTTTTTTTCTTCTTCTGTTAAAGAAATTCCATAAATAAATATTTTTTTCTTATAAGTGTCTATTTGGTAATTTGTTGAATTAATTTTTTTGTTGAAAATTAAAGCTGTACGTAATTGCGAGGTTATTAATAAATCTTTTGCTGATTGTTTAAAGTTAAAATCTTCTTTTAATTTAATATCATTTTTAACTGATCTAACCCCCTTAGTTTCCCAGGCTAATTTAGTAATTTGGAGTTTTTCTTCTGGATCGTCCACTTTGCCAGTTAAAAAAATTTTTCCATCTAAAACTTTTGTATTTACGGATAACAAATAATTTTTCTCTCTCAATATTAATCTTGCTGCTAGATTTTTTTGCATAACTGAGTCGTCTATTTGTGTGCCTAGAGATCTTGGGTCTAGCGCAATACTAACCCCCGTTCCAAAAATACCGTTTGAACTTATCCCTACACATCCCGTAAAAATTAAAAAGATTAAACTTATTAAAATAATTCTACTTTTCATTTTTTAATTTTAAACAGTAGCTGTAAATTTCTTTTTTTGGGACATTAGAGTTTTGGCTAATTAAATCAGTAATATCTTTAATGCTTAGTTTTTTAATCATTTTTTGAATGTTTTTTTTATCAGATTCTTTTAGAATTATCGAAGAGTTTCTTTCTTTTACCTTTTCAGAAATAACAATTGTTAACTCTCCTTTTGGATCAGACGTAAAAGGTTCAAGCTTATCAATGTCAGTTCTGATAAATTCTTCGTAAAACTTGGTCATTTCTCTACATATTAAAATTTTTCTGTCGCTAAAGTACTGCTTTATATCTTTGACCGACCTATTAAATTTTCTTGGTGAAATAAAAAAAACAATAGAACCATCTAAATTTCTTAGTTTTTCAAAATCTTCCTTTAATTTATTATTTTTTTCCGAAAAAAACCCGTAGAAGAAATATTTTTCACTAAAGCCACTTATGGATACCGCTGATGAAACTGCAGAAGCACCTGGTATTGGATAAATATCAATTTTATTAATTAAACACTCGTTAATTAATATTGCACCAGGATCTGATATAGAGGGTGTTCCCGCATCAGAAATCAAAGAAACAATACAATCTAATTTTAAAATTTCAATAATTTTTGATAAGTTTTTTTTTTCGTTGAATTTATGATTTGAAATAAGCTTAGACTTAATTTCATAACGATCTAACAAATGTTTTGAAGTACGTGTATCTTCACACAGTATATAATCTGATTTTTTTAGGACTTCTAGGGCTCTTAAAGTAATATCGCTTAAGTTTCCAATTGGTGTGGAAACTATATAAAGGCCACTTTTAACTTTATTATTTATATTGTCAGTGTGTAGAATCATTAAATTATAAACGTTATAATAATAGCATTAAAATGAAAAAAATTATTAAAATTATATTACTTTTAACACTAACCTTCTCTATTAGTGCTGGGAACGTAAAAGCAAATGAAAAAATTAGGGTTGGCTTGCTTGTTCCATTAACAGGTAAAAATTCTGAAATTGGTCAATCTATAATTAAATCTGTAAGACTTGCTATTAATAAAATTAATAACCCATTAATTGAAATCCTTCCAAAGGATACAGGGTCAAGTCCTGAAATAACTTTAGGGGCTGCAAAAGAATTGGCTGACTCAGGAGTAAAAATAATAATTGGCCCTGTATTTAATGAAAGTTTAATTTATCTTGATGAGCTTAATGAAATAACTTTTTTAGCACTAACAAACAAAAATAATAATTTTTCAAAAAACATTATTAATGCTGGAATAAATGCAACTTCTCAATTAAATGCAATAAAAAAATTTATAAAAATTAATGAAATTAAAAAAACTATTTTTTTAACTCCAGATGTGAATTTTAAAAATGAAATTGAAGAAGCCATATCTAATTCTAAGATAAAAATATTAGAAAATTATATTTATGATACTGATCCTACTAAACTTACAGAGCAAATTGAAAAAATTACACACTACGAAATTAGAAAACAAAACCTAGAAGATGAAATAGTAAGACTGGAAAAATCTGACCAAAGCAATAAAGAGTACTTAATTGAAAGATTAAAAAAAAGAGATACTCTTGGTGGTATTAATTTTGACGCAATAGTAATTTCAGATTTTGATGAAAGTTTAAAAAGTGTAACTACCTCGTTATTATATACCGACGTATCTCCAAAAGAAAAATATTTCATAACTCTTAATCAATGGTTTGATGAATCTCTTCTTAAGGAAACAAGTTCACAGCCACTTTATTTTCCATCTGTAAATAAAAGTAATTATGATGATTTTTCATCTGAATATTTTGAAAAATATAATCAATATCCAAATCAACTGTCTTTTTTAAGTTATGATTTAGTTGGTCTTATTTATTATTTAATACTTCAAAATAATTCAATTGTAGACGAAAACATGTTTTCAAAAAAAACTCTATTTAAAGGTAAGGTTGGAATCTTTGAAATTAAAGATAATAAAATTAATCATATTTTGAATTTTTACAAAGTTGAAGACGAAGAGTTTAAAAAAATTTTTTAATTTTTTTAAAGGCCTTAAATCTATGATCTATTTTATATTTTTCAGATGATTTCATTTCACCAAAGGTAACTTTTCTTCCTTTGGGTATAAAAATTGGATCATATCCAAATCCATTTTTACCTTTTATAGTGGGTGAGATACAGCCTTCAATTTTACCAACGGAACTTATTAATTTTTTATTTGAATTATAGATAGTTAGTGCACAAACGAACCTGGCTTTAATTTTTTTTTGTTTCCAGTTTTTGTCTTTTTTATCTAATTCTGTAAAAACTCTATTCATGGCTTTTTTAAAATCTCCTTTCCCCCCCCCCCATCTTGCTGAATAAATTCCTGGTTCCCCTTTTAAAATATCGACTTCTAGACCAGAATCATCGGACAAACATGCTATTTTAGATATTTTTGAAAAATATCTTGCCTTAATTAAAGAATTTTCTTCAAACGTTTTTCCATTTTCTGGTGGACTTTTAATTTTAAAATCTAAAGGAGAACATATTTCAAGGTTATTAGGCAACAAATCCTTAATTTCTTTAAGTTTTCCCTTATTATTTGTTCCAACCAATAATTTGGTAATTTTTTTTTTTAGCATCTAGCAATTATTAAATTTCATACCATATAAGTCTCTATGGAAAAAGAGCAAAACACTAATTCTGAAAATCAAAATAAAGAGGCTGAAGAAATTACAACAGAAGAGCTAAATAAAGAAACACAACCCGATGCGCCTGAAAATAAGGAAGAAATTAAAGAGCTTACTTCTGAAGAAAAGATTGTCGAACTAGAAGACAAGATTGCTAGAGCTTTTGCAGAAATGGAAAACCAAAGAAGAAGGCTTGAAAAGGAAAAAGATGATGCTTTAGATTATGGTGGTTTTTCTTTTGCTAGAGAGGCCCTAAATTTAATTGATAATCTAGAGAGATCAAAACAAATTCTAGAAAGCGATGAATTATTGAAAGATACAGAGGCTCTTAAAAAAACCTTAGAACATTTTGAAATTATAAGTAATGACATGGTCTCAATTTTTTTAAAAAATGGAATTACCCCTATAGTTTCTGTTGGAAAAAAACTAGATCCAAATCAACATCAAGCTATGATGGAGATTGATGATGATCAAAAAGAGCCTGGTACAATTGTTCAAGAAATTCAAAAAGGGTTCATGATGAAAGACAGACTTTTAAGGCCAGCGCTAGTTAGTGTATCAAAAAAAACTAAATTAGAAAAAGAAGAAAAAAACGACGAAAATAAAGAAAATTTGGAAAATTAATAATATTTATCAGAACTTGTAGATTAAAAATTAACACTTATATGAAACGTAGGATTTAAATTATGAGCAAAATTATAGGAATAGATTTAGGAACAACAAATTCATGCGTGTCTATCATGGAAGGTAGTCAACCAAAAGTTTTAGAAAATGCAGAGGGTGCAAGAACAACTCCTTCAGTTGTTGCATTCACTGAGGATGGGGAAAAGCTAGTAGGACAACCTGCAAAAAGACAAGCTGTAACCAATCCTGAAAATACTATATTTGCTGTTAAGAGATTAATCGGAAGAAATTTTGAAGACCCTACTGTAAAAAAAGATATCGCTGTAGCTCCTTTTAAAATTGTTAACTCAGAAAAGGGCGATGCGTGGATTGAAGCTAGAGGAGTAAAATATTCACCGTCTCAAATTTCTGCTTTCATACTTCAAAAGATGAAAGAAACTGCTGAAAAATATTTAGGACAAGAAGTAACTAAAGCTGTTATTACAGTTCCCGCATATTTTAATGACGCTCAAAGACAAGCAACAAAAGATGCTGGTAAAATCGCAGGTCTTGAAGTTTTAAGAATTATTAACGAACCAACTGCTGCTTCTCTAGCTTATGGTTTAGATAAAAAACAAAATAAAATAATTGCTGTTTATGATTTAGGTGGAGGAACTTTTGACGTATCTATTCTTGAATTAGGTGATGGTGTGTTTGAAGTTAAGTCTACAAATGGAGATACATTTTTAGGCGGAGAAGATTTTGACAACGCTATAGTTGATTACCTAATTGGTGAGTTCAAAAAAGATAGCGGCATTGATCTAAAAACAGATAAATTAGCACTTCAAAGACTAAAAGAAGCTGCTGAAAAAGCAAAAATTGAATTATCTTCTGCAGAACAAACAGATGTTAATTTACCATTTATAACTGCAGATAAAACGGGACCAAAACATATTAACTTAAAGATGACTAGAGCAAAATTAGAAGCTTTAGTTGAAGATTTAATTTCAAGAACTTTACCTCCATGTAAAACTGCTCTTAAAGATGCAGGCCTTACAGCAAACGAAATTGATGAAGTTGTAATGGTTGGTGGAATGACAAGAATGCCAAAAGTTTTAGCTGAAGTTAAAAGCTTCTTTGGTAAAGAGCCAAACAAAAGTGTAAATCCTGATGAGGTTGTTGCAATGGGTGCTGCAATTCAAGCTGGAGTTCTTCAGGGCGATGTTAAAGATGTTCTTCTTTTAGATGTAACTCCTTTATCACTTGGAATTGAAACGCTGGGTGGCGTATCTACAAAATTAATTGAAAAAAATACAACAATACCAACGAAAAAAAGCCAAGTATTTTCTACAGCGGATGATAGCCAGCCTGCGGTATCAATAAGGGTACTTCAAGGTGAAAGAGAGATGGCCTCTGACAATAAAATGTTAGGAAATTTTGAATTGGTAGGTATTGCACCAGCACCAAGAGGCATTCCTCAAATCGAAGTAACTTTTGATATTGACGCTAATGGAATTGTTAGTGTTTCTGCAAAAGACAAAGGAACTGGCAAAGAACAAAAAATTCAAATCCAAGCTTCAGGTGGCTTAAGTGATGAAGAGATTGAAAAAATGGTTAAGGATGCTGAAGCAAACAAGGAAGAGGATAAAAAGAAGAGAGAATCTGTGGATGCTAGAAATCAAGCAGACACACTTTTACATTCTACTGAAAAAAATCTAAAAGAACATGGCGCTAAAGTTTCTGATGCTGATAAAAAAGAAATCGAAGATGCTTCCTCTGACTTAAAAGAAGCTATCAAGGGAACTGATACCGAAGCTATTAAGAAAAAAACTGAAACTTTAGTTCAAGCTTCTATGAAATTAGGCGAAGCAATTTATAAGTCTCAAGAAAAAAAAGAAGGCTCATCTAAAGAAGGTGATAAAAATGATGAAGGAAAAAAAGACGATAATGTAGTTGATGCTGACTTTGAAGAAGTTAAAGAAGAAAGCAAAGAGGGCAAAGAAGAAGATAAAGAAAAAAGCGCCTAAGTCTTACAACAACAATCATCTTAAAGTAACTTATGGCTAAAAGAGATTTTTATGACGTCTTGGGTGTTAGTAAAAGTGCAAGCCCAGAAGAATTAAAATCGGCCTACAGAAAATTAGCAGTAAAATATCACCCAGATAAAAATCCAGGAGACAAGGCATCTGAAGATAAATTCAAGGAAGCTGGTGAGGCGTATGGCATTCTTTCAGATAAAGAAAAAAAACAAAACTATGATAACTTTGGCCATGCTGCCTTTGAGGGTGGAGGTGGAGGAAGACAAGGTGGAGGTTTTGGTGGTGCTGATTTTTCAGACATTTTTGAAGATTTTTTTGGCGATTTTGGAGGTGGTGGAAGCTCAAGAGGAAGAAGAAATACTAGTAATAAAGGCTCCGATTTAAGATATGATTTATCAATTACTCTTAAAGAAGCTTATGAGGGTAAAAAACAAGATATTAAATTTTCAACTACTGAGAAATGTAACACTTGTAAGGGCAATGGGTCTAAACCAGGTCACTCACCTGATAGATGCGCTGTTTGTGGTGGAAACGGTAAAGTAAGATCTAACCAAGGTTTTTTTACAGTACAACAAACCTGCCCTCAATGTGCGGGCTCTGGGGAAGAAATCACCCACCCATGTAATGATTGTAATGGCCAAGGCAATAAACAAGCTTCAAAAAAAATATCAGTAACAATACCAAAAGGTGTTGATGATGGAACACGAATAAGATTGGCTGGTAAGGGAGAGGCTGGCACTAAAGGTGGAGCAAGTGGTGATTTATATCTATTTATTAATGTTAAATCTCATGACTTGTTTAAAAGATCTGATGAAAATTTATTTTTTGAATTTCCCATATCTATTGCTGATGCAGCCTTAGGTGTTAGTATTGAGATACCAACGATTGATGGTGGAAAAGCAAAAATTAAAATACCTGATGGAACTCAAAATGGTAAACAATTTCGATTAAAAGGAAAAGGCATGCCCTATATGCGTGGCAGTGGGAATGGTGATCTTTATGTTCAGGTAAATACTGAGGTTCCAGTCTCATTAAATAAAGAACAAAAAGAGTTACTTGAAAAATTTAGGGAAATAGAAAACGAGAAATCAAATCCCAGCATCAAACAATTCTTTCAAAAAGCTAAAAGTTTTTGGAAAAACTAAAAGACTAATTAGTTAAAAAAGGTTAATATTTTCCTAAATGAAAAAAATTAATTTAGCAATATCAGGCTGTCTTGGTAGAATGGGTCAACAGCTAATTAAATCTTCAAAATCAAATAAAAACTTTAATTTGGTAACACTTACCGAAAATAAAATTATTAATAAAAGAATAGCAGGGATAAAGCCTAACTTGAACACAGATCAAGCTTTTAAAAATACCGATATCATAATAGATTTTACTGTACCTAGGTGCACTCTTGATATCCTTAAAATTGCTTCTAAATTAAAAAAAAGAGTAGTGATTGGAACAACTGGCTTTACTCAAAAAGAGGAAGCTTTAATCAAAAGTTTTTCAAAAAAAATTCCCATACTAAAAGCTGGAAATATGAGTTTGGGGGTTAACTTGTTAATGTATTTAACAGAAATAGCGTCAAAATCCTTAAATGATGAATATTTGAGCAAAGTATTTGAGGCTCATCATAGACATAAAAAAGATTACCCGTCAGGAACTGCTTTAATGCTTGGAAAAGGAATAGCTGATGGAAAAAATAAAAATCTTTATAATTTAATGGGTAAAAAATTTTTAAATAAAAAATCTTTTCCGTATGGAAAAAAAATTAATTTTAACTCAATTAGAAAAGGTGAAATTATTGGAGAACATGAAGTTACATTTTCAAGTGGAAAAGAGATAATAAAACTAAATCACGAGGCATTTGATAGGGCTCTTTACTCAGATGGTGCTTTAGCTGCAGCAAAATGGCTTATCAATAAAAAACCTGGACTTTATTCAATGAGAGATTTGTTGAACTTTAGATAATGGATGAAAAAGAAAAAGCAAAAAAAATACTAAAAATTTTAAATAAGATTTATCCGACAACCCCTATTCCACTAACGCACACAAATAATTTCACTCTCTTGATGTCGGTTCTTTTATCGGCACAATGCACAGACCTAAATGTTAATAATGTAACTAAAAATATATACCCAAAATATAATAAACCTGAACATTTTGTAAAATTGGGTAGAAAAAAAATTGAAAAATTAATTAAAAGTATTGGTCTCTTCCGGGTTAAAGCAAAAAGCGTTTATTTGATGTCTAAGCAGCTTCTAGAAGAGCACAGTGGTAAAGTTCCTAAAAGCTTTGAAGAGCTAGAAAAACTGCCTGGTGTCGGGCATAAAACAGCAAGTGTGGTCATGTCTCAAGGCTTCGGGATACCAGCTTTTGCAGTTGACACTCACATTCATAGACTAGCTCAAAGATGGGGCTTAACAAATGGTAAAAATGTTATTCAAACTGAAAAAGATTTAAAAAGATTATTCCCAATAAAAACATGGAGCAAATTACATTTACAAATAATTTATTATGGAAGAGAATTTTGCAAAGCTAGAGAATGTTATGGTTTGACTTGTAAAATTTGTACGACTTGTTATCCTAACCGAAAAAATCCAGTTAACACAAAAAAAGCTTAATATGAAAATACTAGGAATCGGAAATGCAATTGTTGATGTTATATGCAAAGTAGAAGATCAATACTTGAGTGATAATGATTTAATAAAAGGCACTATGAAACTTGTTGATGAACCAGAGTTTAAAAAATTATTATCTACTTTAAAAATTGAAGAAACTGTCTCTGGGGGCTCTGTTGCAAATTCTATAGTTGGACTTTCTCAATTAGGAAATGATGTTGGGTTTATAGGAAAAATTAATGATGACCCTTTGGGTAAAAAGTATGAAGAAGGTTTAATTAAAGAAAATGTTAAATATTTTTATAATAAAAAAAATGAAACAATATCTACCGGCACATGTTTGATTTTGATTACACCAGACTCAGAGCGAACAATGATAACATTCTTGGGGATAGCAGGAAAAATATCTGAAAAAGATATTGATGAAAAAATCATAAAAGAAAGTGAAATGATATTTTTAGAAGGGTATTTGTGGGATGAAGGTGAGCCAAAATTAGCGTTCGATAAAGCAATGTCAATTGCAAATAAAAAGGTAATGTCTCTATCGGATCAATTTTGTGTTGAAAGACATAAAAACCAATTTTTAGATTTGGTTCAGAATAAACTTGATATTGTTTTTGCCAATGAACAGGAGATAAAGTCATTAATTAATGTAAAAAAATTTGAAGAAGTCGTTTCTTTTGGAAGACATCTAAAAAAATTGTTAGTTATTACACGTGGTGCAACTGGATGTATTGCTATTACCAATAACGAAGTAATTGAATGTCAGAGTGAAAAAAACCTAAAAATTATTGATTTAACTGGTGCAGGTGATCTATTTGCTGCAGGATTTTTACATGGTCATATAAATAATTTTTCGATAAAAAATAGCCTTCTTAAAGGTACGGAAATGTCAGCGAAAATTATTCAAAAACTTGGAGCTAGAATCAATTAGCCAATAAAATAGCCATTTTTATCACTTAAAATAAAATTTTCATCATTAAATTTATCGGTTATTTTTTTTCGAAGTCTGTAGATATGTGTTTCGACAGTATGTGTTTCCATCTCTGCAGAATATTCCCAGATATTTTTTTGCAAATCTAAAACATTGTGTTTTTTTTTAGAATCATTGAGATACAAAATAATTTCTATTTCTTTTTCAGTTAACTTCAAATTCGCACGACCTTTAGAGAAAAACTTAGAATTTATATTAAGTTCATATTGCTTAATATTAATTTTAGATTGATGGTTAAATCTCAATTTAATTAATTGAATATTAATGAATTCAATTACTTTATTAATAGACAGAGGCAAGTCTTCAAAACATAAGATATTTTTGTTATTTACGCCTTTATTCAACAAAGATCTTTCGTTTGGCCTTGGGGCAATTAATAAATTATTTGGATTTGAGTTAACAGTTTTTAAAAAGTCCTCTATGTTTTTAAATTTAACAATATTAAAAGATAAATTATCTTTAATCTCATCCAAGATTTCATATAGTGAATCAAAATTGATAATAAAAATATTTTGCTTAATCATATTAAAAATCTATGATAATTCATGTAAAGAACAAAAACACCCTTATAATTGACGATTTTAAGCTAAAATGCTGCATTGGTAAAAATGGTTTAAATTCAAACAAAATAGAAGGTGACAATTCAACACCCAAGGGTCTTTTTTATTTAAAAAAACTATACTTTAGGAAAGATAGAGTAGGCGTTCCTAAATGTACACTTCCAAAAAAAATTATTACTAAAAATATTGCCTGGTGTGATGATCCGACACACAAAAAGTATAACGAAGAGATTTATTCATTTGACAAAAATAATAAAGAAATTTTTTATAGAAAAGATCACCTATACGACTATTTAATTACCATTAGCCATAATGAAAATAAAATACCAAATAAAGGTAGTGCAATTTTTTTACACATAACTAAAAATTATAAACCTACAGCTGGATGTATTGCACTTAAAAAAAAAGATTTTGAAATTTTATTAAAATTAATAAACCAAAAAACTAAAATTAAAATAGGTTAACTGGGTGCATTTCGTTGTCCGAAAATTTTTGATCCTATACGCAAATATGAGGAATTAAATTTTATTGCTTTTAAATAATCATTTGACATACCCATACTCAATTCTTTTAATCCTAGTTTCGTATGTATATCTTTCATTTTTAAAAAATATGGAGCCACATCTTGATCTATGGGCGGTAAACACATTAATCCAACCACATCTAAATTTAGATCACTAATACATCTTTTGTAAAAGTTTTCTAGATTAGAAATTTCAATACCATTTTTTTGATTTTCTTCTCCTATATTAACTTGAATAAATAATTTAATTTTTTTTTTTTGCTTAATTTGCTCATTTGCAATTTTTTCAGCAAGTTTAAAATTATCTACAGAGTGAATAAAATCAAACAAAGATATTGCTTGTTTTACTTTATTCGTTTGTAACTTACCTATCATGTGAAGATTCAAATTATCAAATTGCTGTTTAGTATCTTGCCATTTATCAATTGCTTCTTGCACTTTATTTTCTCCAAAGTCTAAATGTCCATGGTTTATTAATGGTAATATACTTGACATTGGGTGTGTTTTGCTTACAGCAATAATTTTGGGTAATTTAGTAGACACATCTAAATTTGTAATATTTGATTGTATTTCTTTCTCAATCTGAATTAAATTGTGAACATTTCTATGCATAACAAGCTACCTAAGTTATTTTTTTTTATAAACTCTTATGATGAAAATCATATCAGAAAATTACCAAAAAAAGTTGCAATAATTTTTAGAAACTATGAAACAGAATACAGTGAAGAGTTAATTCTTAATATTAAAAAGGCCTGTCAAAAACAAGGTAGAAAATTTTTCTTATCTAATAATTTAAAATTAGCAATAAAACTTAATTTGGATGGCGTGTATCTTCCATCATTTAATAAAAATATAAATTTTAATAAAAGCTACTTCAAAAAAAAATTTATTATCATGGGCTCAGCACATTCTATAAAAGAAATAAAAATAAAAGAACAACAAGGTGTGAAATTAATATTTATATCACCATTATTTAAGGTTAAGAAAAATAAAAATTTCTTAAACCCTGTAAAATTTAATCTTCTAGCAGCAAAAACAAATAAAAAAGTGATTGCTTTAGGTGGTATTAATCAATTAAATTTTAAAAAACTAAATTTGGTAAAAAGTTATGGGTTTGCAGGAATTTCTTATTTTATGAATAAAATAATGTATAAAAATAACAATGAGTAATATTGAAAACGAGATCAAAATTTTACTAAAATTATTCAATAGCGCTAAATTTGATATCCTAATTAGTAAAGCAAAAAAGCTTATTAGAAAAGCTCCTGAATATTTGATTTTATATAATATTTTGGGATCTGCTTATCAAAATATTGGTGAACTAAAATTAGCGAAAGTAACTTTTACTAAAGGCTATAAGATGGATCCAAATAATATTGCCATTATGAATAATTTGGCAAATGTATATAAAAATATTGGAGAAATTGAATTATCTGAGAACTTATTTAAAAAAATAATTGAAAAGAAACCTGATTATATTAATGCCTATGTTAATTACGGAAACCTTAAACGAGATAATAACGATTTTGAATTTGCTATAGATCTATATAATAAAGCCTTAAAAATAAACCCACAAATTCCAGTTGTTCTATATTCTTTGGCTCTTGCATTTCAGGGTTTGGGTAAATTTGACCTTGCAATTGATTATGCCAAAAAAACTCTTGAGATTGAACCAAAATTTACTCAGGCTGATATGTTAATTTCTCAGTCAATGAAATATGAAGCAGGAAATTTACATTATGATGAAATGAATTTAAAAATAAATAACTTAACATTAAATGATGAACAAAAAACTAATTTACTTTTTGCGCTTGCAAAAGCAGAGGAGGATATGGGTTTAATTGAAAAATCATTCAATAATTTAAATATTGCCAACTCAACACGAAGAAAATCATTAAACTTTAATATTAATAATGAAACTACCTTTTTTAATCAATTAAAAAATATTTTTACAAAAATTAATATTACTAAAAATTTTACAAATAATATTGAAGAAAAAAAAATAATATTCATTCTTGGCATGCCAAGATCTGGTACCTCTTTAACAGAACAGATAATAACTTCTCATTCAAGTGTTTTTGGAGCGGGTGAGCTCCCTCAACTTTCTAGAATAGTTAAGACCAAGCTTATGATTAAAGACGATCTATCTGAAGAAAGTATACTCAACTTAGTAAAAAATGATGATTTTGCTAACCAATTAAGAATTGATTATTATAATTATTTAAAAAGATTTAATGCATCTGAGCCTTTTATAACTGATAAAGCCCCTTTAAATTTTAGATGGATTGGCTTTATTAAAATACTTTTTCCTAATGCAAAAATTATTCATTGTTCAAGAAGCCCAAAAGATAACTGCCTATCTATTTTTAAAAATTTCTTTGAGGGTGGAATGGATTTTAGTCACAATCAAAAAGAGCTTGGCACTTATTACAATCTATATCTAGATCTCATGAATTTTTGGGAAGAACAATTTCCAAACACTATTTATAATGCTCAATATGAAAAAATTATCGAAGATCCTGAAAATGAAATTAAAAATATGATAAAGTTTTGTGATCTAGATTGGGAAGATAATTGCTTAAAGTTTTACAATAATAAAACACCAATTAAAACACTGAGCACCGCTCAAGCAAGAAAGCCAATATATAAAAGCTCAAAAAATTCTTTTGAAAAGTTTGCCCCGTATCTCTCTGATTTAAATAAATTAATTTAAATTTTAGATAAAAAAAGCCCCAATTGTTGGGGCTTTTTCTATAATTTTTAAACTGTATTAGAACGCAAAAGAAACAGCAATTTCTGTCATTGTGTCATTTGATCCAGCTGTACCATCATTGTCAGAAACATTATTTCTGTTTCCAGCAATTTTCATAGATCCCATAGTGTAAGCTACAGCAACACCGTCACCTTTTTCTGTAACGTCAGCTGATGTACCAGCACCTTTGAATACAACATCTCTTTCACCGTAAGATAATGAAAGATTCTCGTTTACGTTAAACGCTAATCCCCATGCTGTAGTTTCTTCGTCATCAGTACCATTTTTATTGGCTTCGATGTACGACTTTTGTAAACCAAAAGTTACTGGTCCCATTGAGTAGTTAGCAAAAGCAGTCATATGCTCTGCATCACCATAACTAGTACCAGTTTCTGATCCATTTTCTTCTTCACCGTAACCTGCACCTACTGATAAACCATCAAGAGGAGATGTAGTTAATGCAAAGTCCCATGCGCTTTGACCAGCACCTGAAGATGCTCCATCAGAGTTTTTAGTTCCTGAACCTTTTCTTGCAGCACCATTAAATGTTACTCCACCAACAGTGTTGATGTAGTTAAATACTCCTGAATTACCAGCTGCACCAACTAAACCTTGAGCATTAGCACCAGTAGCAGCATCTAAACCATCCCAGATTTCTTCAGCAGCAGTCGGTGTTTTATCATCGATTGTAGCTAATCCAGATCCAGAACCTTGGTCAAATGCTAAAGTTCCCATATCACCCATATCAATAGATAATCTAGCTGATGACATACCAGCGAATTGATCTGCAGATGTTTGCATGTAAGATACATTGTATCCGTTAACTTCACCTGAAGCTGTAAATGCTAAGTTAGTTTTCATACCAAATGGGTTACCAGTTACTTCAGTTCCATCTTCACTTGTATAAGTTA
>FUWD013173060.1_pt1 | contig 24279 bp, 23 predicted proteins | sample 1063281 | NCBI WGS metagenome assembly FUWD01 (sample SAMEA79048168, study PRJEB19326) | metagenome | biome: marine | reverse complement strand
TTAGGTTGGCATTGATATGTCTGGCGGAATTACTAACGACAAAAGGATGTCTGTAAATATTTTCTGAAATTTCTGCAAGGCGAAGGATCTATAAAAATCGAAACCACACCCATAATCAGGAACAGGAGTATGATTCCAGCAAAACCGAATATGGTGTGTTTATTGTCATTCATTGTTCATCGGAATCCTTGCCCCATCCCTACGGAGAACCGTTGTGGAGAATTCCTTAATGAGAGAATACTACTTTGCGGAATCCGGAGAGTTGGTTTCAACCGGAAAAGACTTGAGCTTGCCATTGGCGCCTATGGAGATAGCCAATTCACCATTTAATATGGAATAAAGCAGTTCGCCAATAGCTTCTTTCCTCCAACCAGATAGCAGAGGATGGTTTTCCAAATCCTGATTTTTGTCAAAACATTTAACGAAATCGTGGATCTTCTTTCTATCCGCAAGAACACTGGGTTCTATCTTCAACTCATCTGAGCGGATTTGGACAAAAGCGGCTATCATTTCTTCAACACCAGGTGGCGCGTTATATATTTCCACAACTGGTAATTTAGGTATCTTATCTGCCGGAGTATTCAATCCTCTTTGAATCGCCGCAAGAATATCTTTCCCGCTCCGGGAAATTTCATTTCTGTGCAAACCTCGAATACGGCCCATCTCCTTGACGTCCGTCGGCGCTTTTCGTGCCAACTCCAATAGCGGCTCGTCTCTCATAATATTTTTTGCTAGACAATCTCTGACTTGCGCTTCATGTTCACGCCATAACGTCAACTCACAAATCACTGCAAGGTTTTGTGGAGCAAGAGAACGCACATTCTTGATCTTCATGTACAATCTTTCCGGCTCTGGTGTCGTAAAATTTTTCGCATCTTCCAGGGACATAAACTCCCCTTGAAGCCATTCATCACGGTTGAGCTTTTTTAGCACTTTTTTTAACTTCTCATACACCGGAAACAATAAGCGGACATCATCGAGAGCGTATTCAATCTGACTCTCACTCAAAGGTCGGCGGCACCAATCAGTATATGTTTCTGTTTTTTGGATTTTCTTACCGAGAACTTTATTAACAATCTTCGCGAATGAAATCTGAGAGCCCCAACCCACAACAGCGGCGGCGATCTGAGTATCAAACACGGGCAGGATCACACTTTCACAAAGACGGTGAAGGATTTCCAGATCCTGCCTGGCGGCATGAAACACCTTGACTGTATTTTTATTGCGAACCAGATCCAGAAAAGGGTCCAGGTTGGAGATATGAATAGGATCAATCGCGGCACAGGTTGTACCGTCGGAAACTTGTATAAGACCTAGTCGGTGATAATAGGTCCTCTCTCTAACAAATTCCGTATCAATGGCAAGAATGGGACTGGACTTCAATCGCTCGCAAACAGCGACCAAATCATCCCCGGTAGTTATGTACATCAGAGAATCACAAACCCGGTAAGAAAAACAAGTTGGATCATTAAACCAACCCGTTAAAAAGGTATCATCTTCAGACAGCGAATATCACAAGTCCTATTATGACACACAAACCGGAGCAGAATAAGGCCTCCTGCCATATCAAGCAAGAATAAATCACAAAACCTAACCAAGCGTAATCCTACGCCAACCCATCCAATCTTACCTTTTCTCGCGACATATGGTTCTTAGGGTTCCAATCTTCAGCTTTTTCATAGCCCTGATCGTAATCCGGGGGAGCACTACCATTTGCCCGCCAAAATCGATTGCTCAGCTTTTTAGAAGAAACGACTTTTTTAAGTTGTCCTCGCGAATCAAACACTTTGACTTCATGGAACATAAGCGCCACCTCATAAATTAAATTTGAATATTGTCATGACTAAGGCAACTTCTCTCTACAAACGTGAGGCCTAATAAAAACAACTACCTATACAGAATAATACGATAAGTCCAAATAATTCAATCGTCAAGCTCTAAAATTAATAAAATCAATATACTGGGGAGATCTCTAGAAAACATAGCTATATAAAAGATCCATTAATCAGCCTAAATTACAAACCCAATCAGATCCAAAAATGGATATAGGCAGTACAGCTAACATATTGAAACTATGATTTACAGAGTTAAAAAATTCCTTGGCCAGCAGACAAAATACCACTAAAACTCGGCGTTGGAATATAGTTTTTAGCCTGTTCTGGCAGCTCTTGTAACTCCCTGTAAATTGTTTGACATTTCGCATGGCTTGGCCTATCTTGAAACAAGGTAAAGAAAGGAAGGTTTCTATTGCGACGTCCGGTAGTTCTTCAGGATATTGGTAGCTGTTTGCCATGAAAATTATGGGAATTGATTCATCCACCCCCCAGGGAAGTGTCGCCATTTTGGAAGATGGGCGAATCCTTGCTCAAGCTGAAGTTGATAAAAATTCGACGTTTTCTAATCAAATTCTAAATTTAATAGATGCGGTTCTCAGTAAATCCAACACCGGGCTTGAGAATGTGGATGGCTTCTGTCTGACGACAGGGCCCGGGTCGTTTACTGGCCTCAGGGTGGGTGCCAGCGTGTTGAAAGGCTTGATTCTGGCGACCTCCAAGCCCTTCGTAAAAATTGATACTCTTGAAGCAACTGCACTACGGGCGACACCTGCTAACAACGTTATTTGCGCCGTTTTGGACGCTAAGAAAAAGGAGCTGTATACCGCCAGTTTTCGAGGGGATAATGGAGCCTTGGAGCGCCTCACACCTGATAGGGCCATCGCGCCTGAAGAACTCTGTCAGGAGATAAAGGAACCGACCATTTTTATTGGTAATGGGCTTGATTTTTACGGTGATTTACTTGCCTCGCGGCTGGAGGGAAATTTTTTGCGAGCACCAACAAAATTACCCTATACGGTAGCCGCCTGTGCTGTACGCCTTGTGGAAAACCATTTTGACGATGAAAAACTTTTTGATCTGAATGAACTGAATATTAAGTATGTCCGAAAATCAGAAGCCGAGTTGAATTTCGCTAGATTTGATTAAACCAGAAGGAGGATCCTAGATTATGGATATTGAAAAAGGAGTTCTTGAAAAGATCCTTAGTTCAAGTGTTGAGTTCAAGCGCCTTTATGAACAACACACAGAGCTTAAACACAAAGTTGAGGACATGAACAAGTCCAAGTTTCTATCAGCTGATCAAGAATTAGAAAAGAAACAGCATCAGAAACAGAAGCTCATTCTAAAAGATAAAATGGAAACAATTCTCCATCAAGACACGTAATTTTGACAACACGGGTCTAGCCGATCACCCTGTTTTTTCTACTCAAGGCTGGTGGATTGGCTAAACTTTTTCTGTTTTTAGAAATGACGGTTGGCTTCGCAGGGTTCCGCCAGCCAACCGCAACAAATATTCGAAGCAAACCACCCTGCCTGCCGGGATATAGTCCCCTATCACCCCTACCAGCATACCTGCAAGGTCTTTGTGTTCTCCAAGTGTTTTCACCACGCGAATGCATAATGAAGGACTGTATATCAAACGCTGTAACATTTTACTGAGTAAGAACTTTTTATGAAATTCCATTCTGCGGACTCGGTCATAACTTTCCAGTTGTTTTTTCGAAAAATCTAAATTGTTAAACGCGCCGGCTATCACTCCTGAGGCAAGCTGAGAACTTCTCAAAGAAAGGTAAATCCCCTCTCCCGTGAAAGGATCAATAAACCCAGTAGCATCACCCACGAGAACAAGTCCTCCACACGGTGGAGTTTTTACCGAATACGCAAGTGAATCAACCGCCCTCACCTTTTCGGCAGGCTCTCCGGCACCAAGCATTTCTCTGCGTAACGGATTCTTTAAAACTGTACTCCTGTAAAAGTCATCGACGTCTTGACCCGCCAAACTTGCCTTGTCTACAACAAGCACCACATTGGCTTTGTTCTGGCCCACAGGCGCTATGCCGGTGTATCCCGGACGGCTAATGTGCATATAGCAATATTGCCCAGGAAGTCTGACGCCTTCCCAGTGTGCGGCAAGGGCGATCTTGCCTTCGCCAGAAGAACCTTGCTTCAGGTTCAGTCGACGAAGTGAAATGCTGTTTCTACCTCCAGCATCAACCACCATCTTTGCATGGATATTAAATTCTATTTTTTCTTCATCATGCCCTTTCACACCACAAACGTTGTCATCATCAAATAACAAATCCGTAACCTTGAATCCTTCTATCAATTCCACCTGTGAGTTACGAACCTGACCGAGCATCAGGTTATCCAGCATCAAACGTTCCACAGATAAACTGCTCATGGTCGTGCCATCGGCAGAAGAAGGGTAGTCCACCTGTACCCAAGATCGTTCATAAGCAGATAATGCTACTCCCTTGAGCCTGACCGGGTTAATGGCTTCTATAGACTCAAGCACCCCAAGCTCCGAAAAAATCGCATCAGCGGCTGGACTGATGAATTCACCGCACACCTTGTCGCGGGGAAACCGGGCCTGATCGAGCAAAGCGATACGGCATCCTCGTTTCTCAAGAAACAAGGCCGCCGAAGTTCCAGCGGGTCCCGCGCCTATGATAATTATGTCGTAAGGTTTCATAGAATAAATTCAGACTATTGTTCTATCTCCGGGTGAGTGTTATTCTCTCCCACATGATTCTCGGGCTGGATGACATTACAGGTGGTCATGAAATAGTAGCCTTTTTAATATGGCTCGGGCTCACTGCTCTATTTTACCTTGTCGGCTATGTGGCCGCGCTCAATGTAGTTGACGACATCACCCAAAACAGCTGGACTAAAGTTCCCGCCATGTGGGGACTTTCTATCATCACCGCCGGACTCATGAGTATCCTCAACTATAATCCGCTCATTCTCTTTTTCATCATGTGCGCGGCCAACTACCTTAGGCTGAAAAACTTGTCATCACCCGACTGTGAAAAATTTCCAGGCATGCAAATCAACAAAGCCCTGTTTCACATCGCCAGCTACGGTTATATTTTCCTAGTCCTGGCAATCACTCACTATATTGATTTTCGCAATAACTTATAGGGCTTCTATTTTTTTCGTTGGTTAACGCGAGGAAACCACATGCCTGTACTAGAACGAAAGGCTTGATACTCTTCTCCAAATTGCTCTGCCAGAGCCGTTTCCTCGTGATAGATGCGGTATTGAAATCCGGCCCATGCTGACACGATTCCCACCGCTCCCCAAACCAGTGAATGAGAAATCACCGCATAGGATACAACAACGATCATCATCGCGGTATAGGAAGGGTGTCTCATCAGACCATGCAGCTGATCGGTCTTTAACTTTTGCTCCTGACGAAAAACAATATCGAATTTAAATGCAACCGCCCCGATTTGATAGATCGCGACAACGCGCATAACAGATCCGAAAGTGAACAATAGGATGATGAGCGTTAACTCCAAAGTGGAAACAGGAATTGCAGTCGCTCGCCCCATGAATGACAAACCGACCAACGCCGCCACGATAGGCAATGTGTGACCGAATAATTGTTTAAGATGCTCCTTATCAAATGGCGTATCGCCCGGCTTGACTGTAAGGACAAAAACCACGACCTCAATGATTCCGAAGATGAGGTTGCAAAAGGAAACGAGCAAAAAACGCTCCGCAGTCTCCGGGCTGAGTCCAAGAGGGACTAAAGGAGCCATATAAGTGATGCCGACCAGAACCGTATTGAAGTTCCTGTTCCGGGTAAGGGCAATGATAAATACTGCCAGGAAGATGTAGAAATTTATATGAATCAGTAAAGAAGCCATTTAATTACAATAGGTTATTTAGCCACACCCTTAACCAACCCTGTTATCACGGGCAGGCAATTCTTAATATATTTACAGAATAAAACAATTATGCGTCAACTCTCAAAAAATGCTATTTTAAGTGTATACTCCTGTTTTCTATAATAATATAATGGAAAACTCACTTTGGGATACCATAATTGATGGCCTGCAAGAGCGCATCCCCGTCATAACAGTTTCCTTATCAATCATACCCAATACGGGGAGCGGACTTTACCCGCCTACCCTTTGTTATTAAAGAGGTTTGTCATGGATATAAAGACTTTGAATATACCGCCTGAAGTCAAACAGGAGATAGAAGAATTCACCGCCGAGGTGGAACGATTGAGTCGTGGCGAGGTGGACCCTGAAGATTTCAAGCGATACCGCCTGCAACAAGGTATTTATGGTCAACGCCAGGACAATGTGCAGATGGTTCGAACCAAACATTCTGCAGGCCGAGTAACAGCCGAGCAACTGCTCTGTCTTGCTGATTTCGCGGACAAGTATTCCAACAACATACTGCATGTAACCACCCGGCAGGATTTCCAGTTTCATTACGTCAAAATTGATGATGTTCCACAGGGGTTACAGGGTCTGGCTGAACATGGCGTGACCACGCGCGAAGCCTGTGGCAACACGGTGCGAAATGTAACTGCCTGTCATAAAGCGGGCACTTGTAAAGAAGAGGTGTTCGATGTTGCCCCATACAGTAAAGCGATAACGAACTATTTAATTCGCCATACCCTGACGCAAAATCTGCCAAGAAAATTTAAGATCAGCCTTGGAGGATGTCGAGGGTGTGGGCTTGGACCGATTCAAGACATCGGACTCAATGCTCAAATAAAAAATAAAAATGGAAAAGAGGTACGTGGATTCAAAGTATTGATCGGTGGTGGCCTGGGGTCGTTTCCTCATGGCGCGAAACCACTGACTGATTTTATTCCGGCGGACAACCTGCTCCGCATGTGCGAAGCTATCGTACAAATATTTGACAAATACGGTGACAAAAAAAATCGCAACAAGGCCAGACTCAAATACGTTCTCGATAAACTGGGACTGGACAAAATAAAGGAACTCTACGAAGAAGAATACGCCGCGCTGGCAGGCAAGAAATTCCCGGCTATAGAAATCCCAGACGAATCTACTCCCGCAACGCCTTCGTATAAGGTCAATAACGAGTTCGACAAAAACCCAGAATTTCTGAATTGGAAAAAAAGAAACACCAGCGAACAAAAACAAAGTGGTTATTATAATGTTCAAATCAAACTGGCTTTGGGTGACATAACCAGCGACAAGGCGCGCGCGATAGCGAAAATAGCTTCTGATTTTGCTGGTGGAATTATCGTAAATACCGTCAACCAGAACATGATGGTTCCCTGGGTAAATGATGATGCTCTGAGTACTGTCTACGCGGAGCTTCGCAAGGTGGAACTCCATAAAGCAGGTACCGAAGAGATTCGTGATATCACCTGCTGCCCGGGGTCGGAGACCTGTAATCTGGGTATCACAGCATCACGCGGACTGGTTAAGCACTTGAACAATGAAATGGAAAATGGTTTTCCAAACTCGCAGGAATTAGACCATATTTCCATCAAGGCCAGTGGATGCCCCAACTCATGCGGTCAGCATCACATCGCTTCCATAGGTTTCCATGGCGGCGCAAAAAAAATAAACGGAGTCCTTGCACCTCACTACGAAGTGCTGTTGGGTGGTGGAGTTGATGAAGACACGGTTACTTTCGGCACTTCTGTGATAAAGATCCCATCGAAAAACGCACCGCAGGCAACCCGACAGGTCATTGATGCCTACAAAAACGAAAAGAATGAAAATGAATCCTTTGGAGAGTTTTTTAAACGGAAAGGAAAGGACTTCTTCCGCGAGTTGCTTTATTCACTAAGAGACCTTCCTGACATAGAAAAGGATCCACAGGCTTATATTGATTTTGGATCGGAGAAAAAATTCAGCCTTGAGGACCGTGGTCAGGGTGAATGCGCGGGCGCTGTTACCGATATGATCACAGACCGCCTGTCAGAATCGGAACGAGCTCACTTTCAAAGCAAACTTTCACTGGAGAAAAGCACGCACACCGAAGCGATCGATCATGCCAAACGCTCGACGGTAGCTTCCGCAAGGGCGCTCCTTGTTACGGAAGGAATGGACTTCAATGACGACCTTGAATGCATTCGGAAATTCCGTTCTCTCATCATCGACATGGAAATTGTCTCGGCAAAGTTCGCAGTGATGGCGGAACGTTTTGAAGAAGACACTTCATCGGCCGATCAGGAAATGGCTTCATGGTGGGTCCAGAACAGCGGTGAACTTTCCGAAGAGTGCCGGAAGGTTAACGATAAAATGCAGTCGGATAAATCATTACGAATTCGCACTGGAGGAGAAGAAAAGAGCTCCAGCGCCGGAGGCGCATTTCAGAAGATTGATTTACTGGGAGTCAAATGTCCATTCAACTACGTTAAAACAAAACTTAAGCTGGAGACTATGGCTTCGGGCGATTCATTGGAAGTTCTGCTTGACCAGGGTGAACCTGAGCAAAATGTTCCTCGTAGCGTTCAGAATGATGGCCACAAGGTATTATCCATGGGCAAAGAAAACGGACACTTTAAAATGGTCATCGAAAAGGCCTGATCGCGAAAAATGCTAAAAAGTATGACCGGCTTTGCCCGGTACGAAAACCAAAATGGGGAGCTTACCTGCAAAGTAGAAATTAAGTCGGTAAACAACCGGTTTATCGACATTAATACCCGCCTGCCAAAGTCTTTGGCGGCGCTTGAGCTTCCTTTAAAGAAACTGGTTAAATCAAAATGCGCCAGAGGTTCGTTTGACATAAGTATTTCTTTAGAAAGTAACGGACAATCAGGAGCCAACTTTGAAATCAAACCCAACCTGCCCCTGGCCGCTCAATATTTAAAAGCTTTCAACCAAATCAGGGATGACCTGAAACTGCAGGGAGAAATTGATATAAACGCAATCCTGGGCCAGAGGGATATCGTAAAACCTGAACTAAAAGAGCCCGATGACTCCAGCGAAGAAACGGTCACCTCAACGGTCGAAAAGACTCTCAGCGATCTCATAAAAATGCGCGAAGATGAAGGCGCTAATCTGGAAAAAGATATTATCAGCCAGATCAAGGGTATCGAGAAATTGGGTGGCGCTATTAAATCTTTACAATCGACTACTGTTCAAGAGTTTCAAGACAGGCTGAAGGAAAAAATTCAGACTCTGACCAATGGCATGGATCTCGATCCAGCACGCATGGCTCAGGAAACGGCTCTATTGGCAGACCGCTGTGATGTAACGGAAGAAATAATCAGATTAAAAAGCCACCTTGACCAATTCTATAAATTAGCCGAATCGGATGGACCCCAGGGGCGCAAACTGGAATTTTTAACTCAGGAAATCAACCGGGAAGTAAATACTATTGGGTCAAAAACTATTGATATTGAAGTTTCAAAAGCCGTGATAGAAATGAAAAGTCGACTGGAAAAAATACGCGAGCAACTGGCTAATATTGAATAAATCGTTTATAACTTTCTGAATATTTTTTGATTTAAAATTATCCTTTCCATTTAAGTCGGACCGGTTAACAAACCAAAATATGAAATCCAAAGGCATCATATTCATACTTTCTGCGCCGTCGGGTACGGGTAAAACCACCACCTGCAAAATATTGAAGCAGAAACTCCCTGAACTCAAATTCAGTGTTTCCCATACAACAAGAGAAGCTCGCAGTGGGGAAAGTGAAGGCGAGGATTATTTCTATATCCCGCAAAAGGATTTTGAAGACAAAATCAAACGCGATGAGTTTCTTGAGTGGGCAAAAGTCCACAAACAATATTATGGCACCGCCTTCGAAACGATAGACCGTCACCGTCAAAACGGAGAAGATATTTTAATTGAACTGGATGTTCAGGGAGCAAAGTCTTTAAGGGACATAAACTATGACGCCGTTTTCATTTTCATCCTGCCCCCATCCTTGAAGGAATTAGAGGAAAGGTTGACCAAACGAGGCACTGAACCGCCGGAAATAATCAGGGATCGAATGGAAGTGGGCAAAAATGAAATTAAGCAATACGAGCTTTATGACTACATATTAACCAACATGAATGTAGAAGAAACCGCTGAAAATTTACTTTCCATCATTCGAGCAGAGCGTTGCCGCAAAGAAATATACGAGCCCTCCCCCGACCTCAGTAGTCTGCTCAATAGCAAGGTGAACGCCTGATGTCCAACGTGGACCTCATGAACCTGATCCAGGGTAACATTCGCGCCCTGAAACCTTACCACGTGGAAAACATCGACTGCGATGTGAAATTACACGCTAACGAAAATCCATTTCCTCCCTCAGAGGAACTCCTGGAAACATTCACGGCGTCAATCCGTAACTTTCAGTTAAACAGATACCCCGACCCGGACAGCAAAAAGCTTAAAGACTCCATCGCGAAAAGGCTAAACACAGACACGAGTCGCCTAGTCATCGGTAACGGTTCGGATGAAATAATCCTTTTATTGCTTCAGGTATTTTGCAGTGAAGGCGACTCTATTATCTTCCCCGATCCCACTTTTGCTATGTACGCGATCATAGCCAAAGGACTGGGAGTCAAGCCAGTCAACATACCGCTGAATGACCACTGGGATTTTGATGCAGATGAACTCTTGAAAGTAGCAGAACACAATAAATCCCGTATCATTTTTCTGAGCTATCCCAACAATCCAACAGGCAACTGCTTTTCAGAGAACCAAGTGAGGAAAGTTGTAGAAAATTTCAGCGGAATCGTGGTGGTAGATGAAGCTTATTATGATTTTGCACGCAAGAGTTTCGTAGGTGAGATTAATAAACATAACAACCTGGTGGTTTTAAGAAGCTTATCTAAAATAGGCTTGGCTGGTTTGCGCGTGGGGTTTGGAGTAGCCGACCCATTGATCATTGATCAAATCAATAAGGTGCGACTGCCTTACAACTCAAACACAGTGTCCCAAACCCTGGCGGAATATCTAATCACTCATTTTGATCCAGTTCAAAAACAGATAGATTCTATTCTTGATGAGCGTGTCCGCCTTATGGGTGAACTGGAGAAAATGGATTCATTAACTGTATTTCCATCAGACTCAAATTTCTTTTTGTTCCGAACCGAGCAATCTGCTGATAAAATATTTAGATATTTAATAGACAATGGAATTCTGATTCGCAATCTGAGTTCCCACCCAAGATTAAATAACTGCCTGAGAATTACAGTAGGAACCAGAGGGGAAAACGACCAGTTTCTCTCAAAAATGGCAGACTATGCACAGATAGGAAATCCGTAAAGTTCTTCACAGACTACCGCAATTAAGAAGACAGGATTTACTCGATCCATGAAGTTATCTCTCAAACCAACCCTATTATACCTGTTCACAGGATCCCTGATATTTATCTGGGGAACAGGAGGACTTTTCTATTACCAGTCATCGCATCCAGCCGGGGAAGACACACAAGCTGTAATAGTCAATATCCCGCCGGGAGCCACTCTGAAACAAATCTCCGCCGACCTCAAAGACCGTAATCTTATCCGCAGTGCCAGCGCCTTTCGCTTACTGGCAAACATTCGAAAAAAACAAACTCAAATCCAAATCGGCGAGTATGAACTTCGTCAGTCCATGCTTCCTGTGGAAATATTGACAACCATCACCAGCGGAAAAACTGTCCTTCATCCTGTCACCATCCCCGAGGGCTACCGAATTACAGAAATCGCTCAATTGCTGGTCGAACGAAACCTTGCAGATAAAGAAGTTTTTATAAAAGAGGGCCGGGACATGGAGGTGAAAAGCATGCTAAAGATTCCATCCGGTTCGCTGGAAGGTTATCTTTTTCCCGAAACCTACCACTTCAGCAGGTATGACTCCGAGCGCAAAATTATTCGCACCATGACCGACACATTTAAACAACGCGTGCTCACCCCTGACATATTGAACAAAATACGAAAATCTAAAATGTCCTTGCATGAAGTCATCACCCTCGCTTCGCTGATTGAAAAGGAAACGGGGAAAGGCGATGAGCGAAAACATATTTCTTCTGTATTCCACAACCGTCTGCACAAAAATATGCGCCTGCAAACAGACCCGACAGTAATTTACGCGATCCAGGGATTTGACGGTAATATACGCAAAAAGGATTTAAGCATAGATTCACCTTACAACACATACCGCTACAAAGGACTCCCCCCTGGACCTATCGCCAGTCCTGGGTTAAAATCAATTATCGCGGCTTTGAATCCGATCAAGACAAATCATCTATATTTCGTTTCGCGAAAAGATGGCAGTCATCATTTTTCATCCAGCCTTAAGGAGCATAATCGCGCCGTGCGAAAATACCAACTGAGGAAAGTCAAGAGACGATAGTTTCTATCAGAACGGAGTCAGTCATGAAAAACTCAACTTTTGAGGAAGCTCAAAAGAGGAGAGGGCTCGACAGAAGCGAACACCCCATTTTCAATCTATGGTTGCGCGCTGGAATGATTCTCACGGTTATAGTCTCTTACCAAGGCAATTTCACCAAAGAATTGTCCACTGCCCAAATGAGTAGGTTCAGGTTCCAGGTCAATCTCGACGCATCCATTTGAAATGAAGTACATGGCGTCCCCCACCTCACCTTTGCGTATTATCTTTTCACCGGGGATTACTAATCTGGGCTTTAGTAGTTGAACGACCTTCCCTATCCTATCAGGAGAAAGTTTCGCAAAAAAAGGAACTTTCTCTACAAGCTTTGCCGGCTCCAACCCAAGGTTCAAAACAGGATTATTAAAATATGTATCCATGCTCTTTTCAAGCTCGCATTGAAGGTCAAAGTAAACTTCCTTACCAATCAGATCATTATCAAGCGCTCCTTGATACTCATCTTCTTCAAGGTGAAGTGCTGTTTTATTCAGATATTTTTCCTTGATAGTCCCCAAACCTATAAATATCCCAGACTTCTTTTCTAAAATAGACAAAACTTTAAAGTTCTAGCCCACTCCTCAAACTTCCATTTTCCAGTAATTCAAACCTTCTGAGCCCACCCAATCAATAAAAATCAAATAACCCCACATTTATGAGATAATAAACATAGTAAATATCTACTTTCTGGCTGATATCAAAAGCATGAATTAACAATCAGCAAAACCTTTTGCTTGCAGGAGGAAGCATGACCCATACCGAATACAAGGAACCTAAAATTGATAACACCTCATGGAACCGGTGGGTGGAAGAGAATCTGGGTCGGGCCAAGGAAATTTACGTGGAAGCCGTTAAAAATCTGAGCAGTATCTCCCGGCTGTCTTATTTCCAGAGCCCGCGATGAATCAAAATTTTTCATATCAAACCTCAATGTTGTGGATTTTATATGGGGATTTATTTCCATGGCGGTCATAGGGTTTGCATCGCTGTTTCTGCTTGCCGGAGTTGGGCTTGTCGGCTACCAGGTGGTCCTGTGGATGCAAGATGGTGTATGGTCTGAGTTTCCAATAGCAATTGTGTTTAACTTTCTATTCGAAGGCACTGTCCCTGCGCAGTGGTTGACCAATCCTGAATCGTGGGTAGGACTACAAAAAGTAGTGGAGTGGCTTCTGGCAAATATTCCACTATCTGCAGCCTTGATCATACCTTCGCTTGTGGTTATAAGTGTAATGGCCTGTATATCTGCACTGGCACTTGTTTTCAGGTTCTATCAATTTAAAAAGGATGAAAAGAACTGAATCTATTCAGCGCAAAATCATTTCGCATGCAAGAATAAACAGTTATCACAATATCCCAATAAAAATGCCCGTCTCCCCAGAAAGGAGACGGGCATTTTTTTCTTCAAATTCCTACCCTGCTTCCAATTCACGGAATAGATTCGCTTCTGATCGATTATAAATTGCCAGACCCGCGATCAAGGTACCCATAACACTTGCGGTGAGACCGGGAATAACCCCACGCACAAATCCCCCAACGCTTAAACGGGCTCGTACCACATCACTGAGCATCAATCCGCTTTGCGCAAATGCATCCCCCATATTCAGCCCAACTTCCTGCAAAGCATAAGTACAAGCACCACCAAGGGCACAACCGGCAACTGACCCAACAATCCCTACAACAAGTGACTCGCCAACTAAGCTTAAGATCAGGCGTGAATGCGTCTCTCCCATCGCCAGCCGAATCCCCATCTCGCCATAACGGTGGATGCCGTTAAGAATTCCGGCGTTCCACAACACCACCACCATCAGAAACAAAAATATACCTATTATGAATTTACGCACGACCAGAAACTTTTCAGCAATAGGACGAATATGTCTCTGATCCAGAATTGATACAGCCATAGGAAGGTCATCCCTGGCCCAGCCAGAAGGATGAATATCTATGAGCGCCTTCAATGCTGACTCCAATCTCGAACGATATTCGTCGTACTCATGAAAAGAAACATGAGCCGGAAGATAACCCAGCCAATCGGTCACCATATCGTGCAGATAAAAAGTTTCCTGCGCATCAGCCAGGTCCATAAGAGCCATTTTTTTATCCATGGCAAAAATTCCAAAGCGGACAAACCCAACCACCGTAAAATTATCCGTGGCTATTCCACCATCGAAAGTCTGACCGATCAAAGTCACCGATTTATTAATTTCAAGTTCAAGAGTCCTTGCCAACTGGTAGCCCACCAGAATTTCACCTCGCTTATCCGGCATCCTTCCACGAGTAAGAGATTCCGCAAGATTCAAGCGTTTTAACTCAGTAGAGTCCTGTGACAGCAGGTCCAACGCCATTCCCATAACCGGAGTATGACTTCTGGTTTCACCCTGCTCATCAGGGACATCCATAATTGCTCCCCATCTTATGCGTGGCGACCACTCTATTGCTGGATCGGAATTTTTCTTAAGCCAATCTCCTGTTTCCTTTTGAGAACCTAACGCACGATCCATCGGATTCAAATGTTCTTCGTCATAGAAGGGTTTATTGACAACACGCAGATGTCCCGTATCCAGGTGAGCGGTGCTATCCATCATTCCCATGATCACCCCGTCCATAAAACCCACCAACACAATCACCAAAGCGACTCCAACCGTAATGACCAAAAATGGGAATAATGATCGTGTGCGATCCCGCAACATTCCCTTGATCAACCATCTGATCATGTAATCCCCCTTCCCCTCAAAGCCATAGTAGGGTCCAGATGGGAGATTTTTTTACCGGCCACCACGCCACAAAAATCATAAGAAAAACCACCAGGCTCACAGAAGAAACCACCTCAAAAAACTGAATGTCCAAAAACACACGCTCCCGCACAGGCATGGTCGATGCGCTCAAATGCGAAACATCCAGTCCCACACTTTGGAACCACATGAAAAATGGAATCCCCAAAACCAAGGCCAGAATAACCGCACCAAACGCGGCCAGACTCCCTTCGAGAACAAACACTCGAACCACCTTATTGGCCTCCAGCCCCAAAGCCATGAGCGTACCAATTTCCCTTTGTCGCTTGAATATATTTAGAATCTGCGTATTAAAAACGCTTGTTCCCGCGAGGAACATCAAAATAGCCCAGAGAATTCTTGAATTTCTACGGTCCTGTTTCAACAAAGCCAGCAAGTCGGCCATCAACATCTCGACAGTGTGAAACTCCATCCCGTCTACTGGACCTTCAAAACCACTCACGGCAACCCAACTCACCTCAGAAGGACGAACCGTCATTTCACGTAAATGGTCCAGTCGAATCCAGACAACACCTTCATCAACCCGCGGGTTAATAAAATCCGCCACATCAACAACCAGCACATTACGCGCATCAACAACATTATTACGGTCACGCCACTTAAGAACCACAGTAGAACCTTTTTCCAAATGAGCCTTTTGCGCCATACGATTCCCCACAACCACTGGAATAACATCATCCAGTTGCGGGCCATGAGCCTTAAGCCCAGACAACGGAAGGTCCAGCAAAGACTGGTCAATTTCCATCCCTCGGAGTTGAACTGGATATAGCCTGCGGTTAGGAAACAACTGCCCCTGCTGGATCAACACCTCCGCCTTTTCATTAGAGGGCAGAGCATGCAACTTATCAGGAACGGAAAAAGTTCTGTCCTCCCATTCCGTTGGCGTCAAAATATCAAAATCAGGAACTCGGTATTGTCCACCAGCCATATCCGTAGAACTCATATTCCGAGTGGCCTGCACTTGGAATCCATTGAGAAGGGACAGCATGAAAATTAAGGCTATCATCGTAAGAGCCGTCACAAGAACATTCAGGAAAGCACGAATACCTTGTCGATAAAAATTTTTCCAGGCGATACTGAGAATCATTCAAAATCTCCCACACCATTTCTGCGCTTATCCCACCTCACATAACCATCCTCCAACCCGACTTCCCGGCGAACAAATTTAGTGACTTTCTCATCATGAGTGGAAAAAATAAATGCCGCGTCAAACTTTTTATTAAGGTCCAGCATCAGCTCAAGAATCTGATAAGAGTTTTCCTTATCCAGATTAGCGGTCGGCTCATCCGCGAGCACCAATCGGGGTTCCTTAACCAAGGCACGAGCAATGGCCACCCGTTGACATTGCCCCCCGGAAAGTTCAGAGGGCCTCTTATTAATCTGAGGTATCAGCCCCACCTGCTCGATAATGGACATCACACGATCACGAACAGCAGATTCCTTAAGATTGGCCAGCAAAAAGGGGAAGAGGATATTTTCATAAATATTGTAAACAGGAAGCAGGTTATAAGACTGAAAAATGAAACCAATATTTTCCCTGCGATACAAAGCACGCTGGTCAGGCGACATGTCACCGAGCGATTCATCACCAAATTTAATTTCACCAGATGTGGGAGTATCGAGTCCGCCAATTAAATTAAGCAGGGTGGTTTTGCCAGACCCCGAAGGCCCCACAAAAGACATAAATGACTTCGGCTCGATACTAAGATTTATTTCATGAAGAGCAGAAAAATCCTCACCGCCGACACGAAAAACCTTGGTAATTCCATTTAACTGAATCAAAGGATTTTTCATAATTTTTCAAAATAACTTTTTTTGAATATCATTTAAAAGTACGCAACCACTGTCAGGCCAACATTCGGCTCGGTCCCATTGAAGTCAACCGTCTCCTTAAACAACCTTCCGGCAGTGCGGTTTGTCTTCAAAGTCCCGCCCCATTTGCCAGAGATATAAAGAAAAACCTGACTCGTCAACGTATACTCAACTTGCGGGACCAGTTGAAAACTTCCGTCACGAACATCAAAAAGACTGAACAACTGCCATGCCACATCAGCCCCGACAGGTTGATCCAGCAAAAGGCCAAACTGATGAATCGTACGGTCTCCCTTGGCATCATCCTGAGTGTACTGAGGTTCGCGGGTGGACAGAAAGTATTCCAGCAAAACATGAAGTCCGTCACCAATATCAAAAGTATAATCCGTACCAACAACCGCATCAAAACGAAAGGGATAGTTTTCCTTCACACGTTCGAAATCAACCCGACCTTCACTCCATAAACCGGCATGATACTCACCTTTAAAATGGTAACCTAATTGAATCAGTTCTTGACCGAACTGCGGCAGATCATCCAGATCCGAAACAGGATGATACTGAGCCACCAGTCCCGATTCAACCTCACTGATTAAAGCTTCCCAGCGCAACCCCGCAATCATTCGGTCGTTTATTTTAGCAGGCACGATCCAGCCTTGGATCGAACTGGTATCATTCAAATAAAAAGTCGACCGCAGGCCATCGACACCACGGGTCACTGGCACCACTCCCGTGACATTCCGGGTATCAAAAAAACCAAGCGGACGAAAGATGAATCCCGAACCAAACATAATTTTCTGCCGCCCGCCACGTATCGTTAAGCGACCGTTATCCAACCTCAGCCAGGCGCGAAAAAGATCAACATCCGTTTCCTGTCTCAGAGAAGCCTGCTCACTAGGACCATCCACCTGCTTCGCGTCGGCAGACAACTCATAATCCAACTGCCACTCCTCTTTCTCCCAGGCGTTTCCCAACACCCCAAAGCGAAGCTCTGCCTCGCTGTCAAAATCCTTATGCAAATCAGGAGAATCAATTACATACTGAGTTCCCGCTTTAAAGCGTCCCTCAAATTCCCCGTCTAGCGCTGTCGCGGGCAATGCACCTTTGAGCAAACCTAAAATGTATATAAGAAAACAAACCCATAGCTTCATTGAAACATTCCTAACAAAACTAAAATAGTATTGGAGAAGATATAAGAAGGGGCACGGCTACCAGCACAGGCACTGTTACCAGCACGAGCACTGTTACCTGCACGGGCATTAAACCCACTTGTAAGATTCAGGAGATTTACGTCCAAAGTTCACGGCAGTCCAACCCATTCCCATTCTAAATTTGCGGGAAGAAGAAACGCATGTAGATAAAACTTTCATAATCTCCAATCGGTCGCAAACAGAGTTATTCCAAAATAGGATTGGAAGGCAGGTATTCTAACTAACTTATAAAAAGTTTTTAAGAAATTTAACCAACTGCTCCGCTCCAACCCAGGGAACCCGCGCCCGAATGATTCCTTCGGAATCAATGATCAAAACCGTTGGCATATCTCTCTGGATATAGTTTTTATGAAAGGATTGTGTTGGGTCCAATAGATAGGAAAACTTGACCTTTTCAGGGAATCCCTTGAGGTAAGCCATAACCGCCTCCTTAGAATCCCCATTGGTATTGATTCCCAGAATAGCCAATTTCCCGGAAGAAAGTTGATTCCGCACCTTATTGAATTCCAAAGCCTGTTTCATACACGGAACGCATATATGAAACATCCCCAGCAAAACAACCTTTCCCTTAAAATCGGACAAAGTCACTTTTTCCCCGGTCACCGAAGTCAGCGAGAAATCGGGAGCCAAGTCCCCTGCCAAAGGAACCTTGGCATAAGAAATCTGGACAACAAAAAATATAGTAAAAAGGGTCAAACTCAGGATTCTATACATGGCCCGGCTCCTTAATTTGATAATAACTGGAATAAATAGAGGGTAAGAAGGGTCTATATAATGAAGTATATTCTTTAAAATCTAATCTATTTTAAACCAGCTTAAATCAGGATGGAAGCCCAAACCAGTATGTTTTCACCTTCCGTGATGTTTACTGGTTTCTTAACAAAACACATCACTACAAATGGCGTTAAAAGCCTGTTTTTATAACAATAACTCAACCTTGACTTGCTCGTCTATTTATACTACAAAGAAGTTAAGCCTTAGTTTAATTAACGTTATAAATATGCGATCTATAGTCTACCTAATTCTAACTGTGATTCTGGCTCCCGGTTTGGCTTATTCCGGGACCATCAAGGGGAACACTGTATTTTCCGGCAAGGCATCCCCGCTGAAAGCCTACAAAACCGGAAAATATAAAAAAGTCTGTGGTCCAGAAGTTCCTAATGAAACGTTACTTATTAATAATAAGGGACTTAAAAATGTTGTTCTCTCACTCCATGGCAAAAAACTGAAACCAAAAGCCGGTGAATACCATATAGATCAGAAGAAATGTCGGTATGTCCCGCATGTAATTGCCATGCCTGTTGACTCAGAACTGAAAATTCACACAAGTGACCCGATCAATCATAACATCCATACCTATTCCTTTGACAACGATCCTATAAACATCATGTTCACTCCAGATCAGGAAGAATACGCTCAGGAAATGGAAGAAGCGGAAATCGTCAAAGTGGAATGCGACCTGCACAGTTGGATGACATCCTGGATTGTAGTCACGCCGAACTCATATTTTTCCGTTTCGGGCACAAATGGAAGCTTTGAAATTGCCGATGTCCCACCCGGCAAATATAAACTAACCGCCTGGCACGAAACGTTGGGAAACCTTTCAAAGGATATTACCGTTGTAGATGGAGAGGTCAAAATAAATTTCGATTTTGTCGAAGCAGAGCAGGAATAATCAAAAAGAATTCCATCAAATATCATTTTTACCACTCACACCGGGGAGACAGAACTGCCATGAAACTTAGGTCTATCATTGCCATCACTGCCTTATTATCGTTCCTGTCCCTAAGTGTGGAGAGTCGGGCATATCAGGAAATCGAAGTAACAAACGGTGGAACCATTCAGGGTAAAGCCATTTTGACAGGAAAGATGCCCCCTCCGCGCGTGTACCATCTCATCCTGTTCCCCAACATAGACATGTGCGCCGAAATTGATGTCGATGACGAGATGAACCGCGTTCTCGATGACTTTCAAATCTCTGAGGATAACGGATTAAAAGATGTGGTCATTACTCTGGAGCATGTTGAAGCAGGGAAACCGTTTAACAAAGAACCTATTTTGATCAACTCCGAGCAATGTAAATTTTCGCCGGATGTCAGCGTTGTCCGACAAGGTGAAGGTTTCAAGGTTGATAATGTAGACGCCGTCATGCACAACAGCCAAGTGTATCAGAAAGAACGCGGGAAAATCATTCAAAACCTACCTATTCCGCCTGAAGCTATGACCGTTGGAACAGTACAATTTCAAGGCAAATACAAAATATTTCAGATGATTTGTGGAATGCACGAGTTCATGCAAACCTGGGGTTATAGAATTCAGAATCCTTACTACGTCAAAACCAAGCGTGGCGGCGAGTTTAAAATAGATAATATCCCGCCCGGAGATTATGTCCTCAGCGCATGGCATTTCCTGATGAAACCCCAAACAAGGAAAATACACATAGCTGAAAACGGATCAGTTGATGTTAACTTTGAGTTTGATGGCAATAAAGTAATCAGGCCCCTTTACGAGACCATCAAATCTGGACGTATCAAAAAAGATGCCGCAACACCGGGAACCGCCAAGGGCAAAGAGGTCGGGAAATAACGGTACGCATGGCATCTAAAGAATCCGGGACAAGAATACAGTTCGTCTTTGCGGTCGTTGGGCTTATTCTGGCCCTTTGTGGTCAGGCGTATGCCTTTACTAGCCCCGACGTGTCTGACATGCCTCAGACCATACAGGTCGATGGTAAGCAGGTCTCCCTCAAGGACCTCAATAGTCCGGTAACGAAGTCTGAACGAGCCAGCAAAGAAGGCGCGGCAATTTACATTAAAAACTGCGTTCTCTGCCACGGCGACCTGCTCGACGGAAGAGGTCTTTTCGGTGATAGTTTCTTTCCGCGCCCCGCTAACTTTCTACACTCTCAATCCGTTTTAAGCAAACCTCAGGCCTACACATACTGGCGCATCATGAAAGGCGGCCCCGGCCTACCGGAAAAGTATAATCCCTGGGATTCAGCAATGCCTGCATGGGAAGGCGTCCTGAAGGAAGAAGACGTATGGAAGGTAATACAATATATTTATAGTACGGCGGAAGAGAGAAAACAGACCAAAGAATCACCCCTATCAGAACCCTCAGCAGACAGAGGAGCAAGAGTCTACGCCGATAAGTGTGCTGTTTGCCACGGTGACGAGGGTGCCGGCGATGGGCCCGGTGCAAAAATATCCAGTCCGTTTCCAAGGAATTTTATTAAGGGACATATCAAGTTTCGAACCACACCCTTCGGTAAAATCCCTACAGACAAAGATCTATTCGACATAATCACCCAAGGCATGCCCGGAACAACCATGCCCGCATGGAAGCACCTGCCAGAAAACGATCGGCACAGTCTTGTACTCTATTTAAAAACGCTCTCCAAAAAATTCGCTAAATTTGTTAAAAAGGGTAAGACCCATAAAATCGTTATGATCCCCGATCCACCAGCCTTTACGCTGGAAAGTCTTGAGCGAGGGAAAGAACTATTCACCCAAAACTGTTCGGCCTGCCATGGCGTCAAAGGAAGAGGTGACGGCGCTTCGACCAAGAAAATTGTTAACATACCGACAGACTCCATCTGGCCACGCAACCTGAGCAAACCATGGAAGTTTAGACGCGGCGACAAGCGCAAGGAAATTTTTCTGACCCTGCGTACCGGGCTTTCCTTGTCCGCCATGCCAAGATTTTCTCCCCGAATTTTCAAGGATGAACAAATCTGGGATCTGGTTCACTACGTACAAACACTGGCGCCATCACAAAAACCAAAAACCCCGCCCATCCTGAAAGTCCAGAAGATTGATGGCGCACTGCCCACTGATCCGAACGACCCTTTATGGAAAACGATGGATTCCAATTTTTATCCACTTGGGGGGCAGATCATTCAATCAAAAAAAGTACTGTACCCTACAGTTGACAATGTGGTCGTTAAAGCAATGCACAATGAGACCGAGATCGCATTTCACATTCACTGGGACGACCCCACAGTCGATCCCACATTGAAAAAGTTTAGTACCGTCGAAGAATCACCAGCACCTCCCCTGCCCGCACACCTAAGATCAGACGATGACGAGGAGGAACCTGCCGAAGAACCAGTGGCTCAACAATATGCTGATTCAATCGCAATCCAGTTCCCGATATCAGTGAACGGTGGTTCTGGAAAACCATATTTCCTGAATGGTGATGCAGAGCATCCCGTCAACTTGTGGCAATGGAGTTCCTACCCGATGAAAGCCGTTGAAGTGAATGCCACAGGAATTGACACGCTGAAAAAGCAACCAGAGATCAGCCAAAGCCTGGCCTCTAAAGTTATCTTTAAATACGGACGCTATTCACTGGTCATCAAACGCCGACTCACGACAGAAGACACGCAAAACGATATTCAATTCCGCGCAGGACAAACCATCCCCATAGCCTTCAATGTATGGAACGGCTCAGCAGGAGAAACAGGAAGCCAAAAAACAATCTCCAGCTGGTTCTCTCTAGTGTTGGAATAATCTTAAGAAAACAATAAAACTTTTTACTGCGCAGAAGTGATGGCAGGCAGGGTCAATGTGCCGAGGTAGGCTAGCAGATCGGCTACTTCCTGGACCTCTAGCAAGTCCTTAAAGTTGCCGGGCATGGTGGAAATTTTCTGGGTCTTGAACTTTTTAACCTTGTCTCTGGGGATATGACGGTCCTTCCCCTCTTTATCCACTATATCGAATCCGGATTCATCTTCATTTACCTTGATCCCGGTAATAAACTTTCGATCCTTTGTCAGAATCATGATGGTCTTGTATCCCGCCGTGATGACCACATTAGGGTCCAAAACAGACTCCAAAAGAAACTCACGGGTACGACTGGTACCCACTATACTCAGTTCTGGGCCAACGGTCCCGCCCTTGCCTTTAACAAGGTGACACTTGGCGCAATTCGCAGTGCCTTCTGCATCGTTGAATATTTTTTCACCACGTACCGCATCACCAACGGTAGACAAATACTGTTGCCAGTCATCAGGAATCCCAGCCTCAGATTTCTCCTCTTCATCATCTTCTTCGGGCTGGAATGACACCAGAAACGCCGTAATCGCACGAGCCTCTTTCGGCTCCAGGCCCAAATTCGGCATTTTTGTATCTGGATGAAAAGCCTGCGGATTAGAAATCCAGGCGTATATCCATTCGGGTCTATAATTAAACGAAGAACGGTTCAGATTAGGTCCGATCCTCCCTCCCTCCTCATTCAATTGATGGCAACCCAGACAACTTTTTTTATTCATAATCAGCAGTTCGCCAGATTTCGTTTGCTCCTTTTTCTGGCCTTCCCCGGCGAACCATTTCGAAAAAGAATCCATGGCAGAGCGCGACAATACAGATCCTAGAGGCCTCTCGGTGTTCACACCTTCTGGAGCCGTTACCGCGGATCCACCTTGTCCCAGCTGCCGGATAAATGCTATCAGCGACCATATCTCCTCTTCAGACAAGGTATGACCAAATACGGGCATCAAATGGGACTTCTTAACCTTGGCCCCTCCCTCACTAATGACTCTAAATAGCTGGTCGTTGGTCCGTTTAGCGAGGAACTCAGGGCTGGACAATTCAGCAGGATCTTTATCAAGAAACTCCGCATTGAATCCATCCCCATCACCATGATTGCCATGGCAGTGAGCGCAGTAATCCAAAAACAGGCGTTTTCCCTTTTCCTGGAATTCGGGGTCCATTGCTAATCCCGGAGGAGATGAGGGCACACCTCCGGCCCATGCGGGGAGACTGGGTATCACCGCAAAACAGGCTACCAATAAAAGAACTTTAAGGGGGTTTGGCATAGCCTGATAACAGGAGCCTTAAGTGAAATGGGATCTAAAGCCGAAATATTAACTTAAATCGAAAAGATAATCATCAAAGAATTGCAAAAAGTTCAGGTAGAAACACAACGAGGCTTGCAGTTGTTGGCTGAAGCAAAAAAAAGCAAGGGGACCCGAGGGCCCCCTTGCCATGGTGCTGAGGTTAAGCGTTTTCGATGAGGACTACTTATTCATCGATAACACATCGTCGCCAGCCGCTGAAGCAGATTTTACACCTTTAGCAGATGCGCCACCCAACGGAAGGACAGAACGATCGCCCGCAGGCAGAACCTTGAAGTAACCCCACTGACCTGCCTGCTGGTACGGAGTACGAGCATTCATCCACAGGTAAGTTCCAGGGTTGCTGTAGGTACCACCAGCAGTCATTTCGGCCTGAATATGCTCGCCGCCACCAAACTCTTCGGTGTCGATCATATCTGAACCGACCTGTCGAAGATGTCGACGCCATTGATGGCCGTCTAC
>FUWD013186006.1_pt1 | contig 24298 bp, 16 predicted proteins | sample 1063281 | NCBI WGS metagenome assembly FUWD01 (sample SAMEA79048168, study PRJEB19326) | metagenome | biome: marine | reverse complement strand
ATAAACCGCTTGTCGATTACAGCGGGGAAGGGCTGTTTCCGGGAAGGAATCCGGTAAAACGGCATTGCGAAAACCGGCTTCAAGCCGCTTCGGAAGTGCGGGAACAGCTGCGTTCCGAATTCGGAAAGATGAGACCGAAAGAAAAAATCGAAAAGGGCCGAAACAATAAAAGGAACCGCAAAAACCACGGCGAAGAACCGGGAAAGAAGAGTGACAGAAGAGTCCTCCGTCAGGAGCTGACGGAAAACTGACAGGCCTTTCCGCAAGAGTGTTTCATCGCTGTCAGGAAACTTCCGGATTTCTTTCATGGTCGTAACGAAGAGCCATTGCCGCTGCATTCAGTGAAAAAGCAAAATAGGCCTTTTGCGCTGTTTATTGCAATTGTTTTTATGTCTCGCGGAGTTGGCCGTACAGGAAGGGCTTTGAGCGGTAAAGATCGGGAAGAGAGTGAGGATGGGTGCCGAAGGCGGGAATCGAACCCGCACGTCCATTGCTGAACACGGGATTTTAAGTCCCGGGCGTCTACCAATTCCGCCACTTCGGCAGCAGGAAAAGCTAACAGGGAGGTTAATTTACCATCTTCCGCATTTTAAGCAAAAAAATGTTGCTATTTCATCAGCCCGGCCGCCGCAGGCGTCTGCATGAGCGTTCGAAAGCTTACCTTCTGAAATGATCAAAACCGGCTATATCTCCGAGGTTGATCGTCATCCCGTAGATATCGGTCAGCAGTATTCCTGATTTTTTTCCGTTATCTCTCCGATTATGGATATATCTCTGTGTTTTTCGATTGTCTCTCTCTGTTCTTTCGGCAGGGTGAAGAGCAATTCGTAGTCTTCTCCCCCAGCCAAAGACCAGGTGATAACGTCTTCCTGCAGTTCATCGGCGATTTCCCGAGCCTGCGGATTGACCGGGATTTTGTTTTCAAAGATAACCGCGCCGGCATCCGAGCTGGTGCAGAGATGCCGCAGGTCGGAACTGATACCGTCAGAAAGATCGATCATCGCTGTTGGAGTGATGGCAGAAGCATGCAGAAATCTGACGATGTCAGGTCGTGCAGCAGGCAGCAGCTGATGCTGGATGGCAATACTGTACTCCTGCAGGTCTGCCATGAGGCTTTTACTGTATGGTTCGTTATTGGCAAGATGGTCGAGCATGATGTTTTTTTCGCGCATCAGCACTTTCAGACCGGCAGCGGCCCCGCCGAGCGTACCGGTCACGCAGATCAGATCTCCGGGTTTTGCCCCTTTTCGCATGGTTATGCGTTCGTCTGTCGTCTCACCGGTCATGGAGACCGTGATTACAAGGCCGGAACGGGATGAAGAGGTATCTCCTCCTGCAATGGCGAGTCCGTATTCTGTCGCGGCATGGCTCATTCCCCGGTAGAGTTCCTCTATCATTTCAACAGAAAAGGAGAGAGGTACGGCAAGGCTGATAAGCGCGAAACTCGGCAGGGCATTCATGGCACAGATATCCGAAACGTTGACACTGATGCACTTGCTGCCGAGATGGCGGAGCGGAGTGGTCAGGAGATCGAAATGCACCTGTTCGGCGAGCAGATCGGTCGTGGCTACCTGCAGGGCGGTTTCGGATATCCGGTAGACCGCACAATCGTCCCCGATACCTTTAAGAAGGGAGGGTGCTTCAGCCAGGGTCGGCTCGACAAGTTTTGAAAGGCGGTCGATCAGTCCGAATTCGCCAATATCTGAGATAGCTTTGTATGGCATATTTTTACGTACATTAAAGGGCACTTCTGAAAACTTGTTGCGAGAGGAAAATGTTGCTTTGTCCCGACGTTTCGGGATCGGAATTCTCATCCCGATTGTATCGGGACAATGGTTTATCCGGCTTTGTCCGCCTTGCTGTTATTCTCGTTCATGACATTTTTCAGAGTGGTTCAATATAAATCAGGCAGCAACGCAAAAGATCAGTTTTCAGCAAGGTTCGGCAATATTCGGAAATACCGCCGGAGCGGATGCTCCACTCACAGTAAGTATAACATAGACAATTTTCCGCTTATCATGGGTTTTTTCGACAAGTTCAAAATATCGCGGCTGAAAGAGGGGTTAAGCAAGACCAGAGAGACGTTTCGTGAAAAACTTTCCGTCATTACTCAGGGGAAGACCGAGATCGACGAGGAGTTTCTTGAAGAACTTGAAACCATTCTTGTTGCTGCCGATGTCGGGGTTGAAACCACGCTTGCTATCGTCGAGGCTATAACCGAACGGGCAAAAAAAGAGACCTATCGTTCTGGAGAGGAGCTTAACAGGATGCTGATGGAGGAGATTCAGCAACTGCTTCTCGATACCGATACGGCGCATCCGCTTGATTTTGATGCTCCGCTTCCTGAAACTCCCTATGTGATTCTTGTTGTCGGGGTCAACGGCGCAGGTAAAACCACAAGCGTCGCAAAGCTTGCACACAATTACGACAAGGCGGGTAAAAAGGTGATTATTGCCGCTGCCGATACGTTCAGGGCGGCTGCATACGAACAGTTGAAGATATGGGCCGACCGCGCAGGCGTTCCGCTTATCGGTCAGGGTCAGGGAGCCGATCCAGCTTCGGTGGTGTACGATGCCGTCAGTTCAGCCGTTTCCCGCAACGTTGACGTGGTACTTGTCGATACGGCGGGAAGGTTGCATAACAAAGCTCATCTGATGGAGGAGCTTGCCAAAATCATGAGGGTTGCCAAAAAGAAGGTGCCCACAGCGCCCCATGAAGTGCTTCTCGTCCTTGACGGTACAACCGGCCAGAACGCCGTTCAGCAGGCTCGGGAATTCACGAAATTTGTCAATGTGACCGGTCTGATACTTACCAAGCTTGACGGCACATCCAAAGGCGGGATTGTGCTCTCCATATCACGTGAGTTGAAACTTCCTGTTAAATATATAGGGGTGGGAGAGAAAATCGACGATCTGCAGCTCTTCGACCGTGAAAAATTTGTAGAGGCTTTAGTCGGCCGTCAGCAGGAGTGATCGTCGTCGTCGGATACGATATCCGGCAGATCCATGAGGAGTTGTTCCAGCAGAGCGTTCGGATCGCTGCATTGCAGCAGGTGAGTACTGTTTTTCGTGTCCTGTGCTCCAAGTCGTTGAGCGAAAACAGATGTATTCGGATTGGTTTCAAGGTATCGGGAGAGGGCGGGTTCAAGTTTTTCGGCTTTTCTTATGATCACGATATGAAAAATACTTGATTCCGGGCATTGGAGCAGGTAGTCGATATGCCAGTGCAGTTTTTTTTGCTTTATGTTGAGAGCGTGCTCATCGGCGATCCGGTTTTTCAGCATCGCGATCCGCAGCGCTTTACCGATAGCATGGGGTTTTTCGTTTCCGCTTCTCGATGTGTGGCGGATGAGTCTCCGGGCAAGCGGAAAGGAGTTATCTCCTTTTCCGAGTGCAGAGCCAAGGTAGAGGTAATAACCGGCCGGAAGCGGCAGCTTTTTGCCTTTCATGAAGCTGCCGAAAGCCAGTCGTACCGGTTTCGAGAGCGAAATAAAGAGCAGGTAGGTGCCCTGGCGCTCATTCGAGCCTGAAAAGGTAAACTGCTGGCCTGTCATTGTTTTTTGTTGTTTTTGATGCAATATTAGCGGTGCCGGTTGCTGAAGTGATTGCATGGCCCTTAGCGGCAAGATAAGATTTTCATGGCGGGAGAGGATCGTCTTTTCCGGGAGATATGCTTTATTATGGATGCATCAGACAGATTAATGGCGATGAAGCGCATGGAGATGGTTCAGAGTCTCAGGCAGAAAGGTCTGGTCAATGAACAGGTACTCGATGCCATGCAGAGGGTAGAGCGGCATCGGTTCGTTAACAGGGAAAGTTCTGTTTCCGCCTATGAAGATTCGGCTTATCCGATAGGGTATGGGCAAACCATATCTCAGCCTTATACGGTGGCCTATATGACCACGCTGCTTCTGGAGCGTTGTCGTCCGCCCGGAAAGATACTTGAAATCGGTACGGGATCAGGCTACCAGGCGGCAATTCTCGATGCGCTGGGGTACCGGGTTTATTCCGTAGAGCGCATTCCGGAACTCCATGACCGGGTCGTCGGGTTGTTTAAACGTCTCGGGCTTGCGATTTCATGCAGGGTTGGCGACGGTTCTCTGGGTTGGGAGGAGGAGGCTCCATTTGACGGCATTATAGTAACTGCGGCAGCTCCGCGCTGTCCCGAGCATCTTTTAGAGCAACTCGGAGATAACGGATGTCTTGTTATTCCTGTCGGGGAACAGAATATGCAGCAGATGACCGTTTACCGGCGCGTTGGGGAGAGGTTTGAAAAGGAACTGTTTCATCATTTCGCATTTGTGCCGCTGATCGGCAGGGAAGGCTGGAACTGAATTTTTTTATAAATATAAATAAGGGATGATTCGTTATGGCTGTAATGACCAGCTTGCGGGATAAGACGCACATTATTCTGTACGCTCTTCTGGCTGCATTTCTTGCATTGATCGTTTTCGAATGGGGTATGAATTTTTCCGGTTTTTCCGGTAAAAAAGGCAGTGCCGCCGGCACGGTTAACGGCAAAGAGGTGCCTTATGCCCGTTACGAAGAGATTTACAAAGAGTTTTCTGAAAATTTCCGCAGGAGCAATCCTGGCGCCGACATTTCTCCCGAAGCGGAGCTTGGACTTCAGGAGCAGGCATGGAATGTGCTTGTTGATCAGACATTGCTTGAAGAGCAGTTTGAAAAATACGGTATTTCCGTTCAGGACAGTGAGATTGTCGCTTCACTTGACGGCGACAACCCGCCTATGGTCATCAGGCAGAATTTTGTCGATCCCGCAACGGGAACGATCGATCGTACCAGGCTCGATGCAGCCCGCCGCGATCCTAAAAACAAGGATATGTGGCTGCAGATAGAGGATATCGTCCGCAGGGAGCTCAAGGTAAGCAAACTGATTCGTGCGTTGCAGACAATGGTGCATGTTTCCGATCGGGAACTCGATGCCGTCGTGAAACGAGAATACACGCGCTTTTCCGCATCGTTTATTTCTGTGCCTCTTGGTTTTGCCGGTCCCGACAGCAAATTTCCCGTGAAAGCGGATGAAATTCAGAAATACTACGATTCGCATAAGGAGCTGCTCAAACAGCCCGCTTCAAGAAAAGCCGATTATGTGTTTTTCCCGCTTGTACCCTCAGCCAAAGACAGCAGCGTGGTGCGTGCCGAGCTTGAAGCGCTCCGCACTGAATTCAGCACAACAAAGAACGACAGCGACTACGTAAAGGTGCAGAGCGACCGTCCATCGGGAGTCGATGTGCAGTACAGCCGCGCGGACTTCTCTCCTGCTGCCGGAGCGGTGGTTTTCAATTCCGCAAATGCAAAGCCGGGCAGCATTATCGGGCCGGTTGCAGATAACGGTTACTATCGCCTGCTGAAAGTCAGTAAAGTCGTTACCGGAGAGCCGGTTGCCAGAGCATCGCATATTCTGCTCCAGTTCAATCCTGCGAGCAGGGAAGATGTAGCTAAAGTCCGTGAACGGATGGTGGAGATTTATGGAAAGCTTCAGTCCGGCGAATCGTTTGAGGCACTCGCTAAAAAGTATTCCCAGGATTCCGGCAGTGCTGTAAAAGGCGGAGATATCGGCTGGTTCGGACGCAAGAGCGTTGTCCCTGAATTTGCCGAAGCCGTGTTCAGCTCCCGACCCGGCGCTTTGACCAGACCGGTACAGACGAAATTCGGCCTGCATATCATAAAGGTGACTGGTTTCGATCAGAACAATCTGGTCTGTTCGGAGGTTGTCCGCATGATCCGTCCGTCGACGGAGACCGTTGAGAGCGCAAGAAGGCTTGCCACGGCATTCCAGATGCAGGCAAAGGATCAGGGTTTTGAGAAGAGCGCCGCATCGGAAAAACTCCCTGTTGCAAAAACCGGAGAGTTCGGGAAACACACCCCGATTGCGGTTATCGGTTTTAATGATAAAATTAACGCCTTTGCCTTCAAGGCGGCAGAGGGGGATCTTTCAGATGTGATCGAGACCGAAAAAGGTTTTTATGTCATGAGACTGACCGGTAAAAACGATACCGGCTACCGATTGCTCGATGACGATCTGAAAAAACGGATTACAGCGGAACTTGTTCGTGAAAAGAAAGAGGTCGCTCTGGAAAAACAGCTTGCCTCGCTTTCCGCAAAACCCGGTGCGACACTTGAAACCATAGCCGCAGGGAATAAGGCATTCAGTATCGTCAAGGCTGACGATATCCGCTGGACTGACGGCTACATCCCTGGTTACGGCATAGATCGTCCGCTTGTCGAGGCAATTTCAGGCATGAAGAGCGGCATACTTTCCCGTCCGGTAAAGACGACCGGGGGATATGCTCTTGTCAGGCTCGACAAACGGGTGCTGGCAGCTGGAGTCGATCTGAAAGAGGCTAAAACCGGAATTTTACCGAATCTTCTCCGGGCGAAACAGGAGCAGTTTTTTGCCGAATATTTTGCGTCAGTGCGCAAAAGCGCTGCAATCGAAGATCTTCGTCCCTGAACAAATCCGGAACGGAGAGAGATATTTCATCGGGCTGCCTGGAAGTTTTCCAGGCAGCCTTTTATTTTTGCAGCCGAACCAAGCCGGAGACATTCCGAGGCAAGAGCTTCCGTTTCTTCAAGGGTAAACCGGGATACTGTTTTCTTGAGTTTTGCGATGTCTCCACTGACTACGCTGAATTTTCTCAGACCGCAGCCAAGCAGGAAAGGCAGGGCAAGACCGTCAGAACCCATATCTCCGCAGATTGAAACCATACATCGGTTTTTCTGGGCCGTGGAAATGACCCGGTGGAGCTGCCGGATAATTGCCGGATGAAACTTGTCGAACAGATCCTGAACAATGTCATTGTTCCTGTCAACGGCAAGAGTGTACTGTGTCAGATCATTGGTTCCGATACTGATAAAGTCAACGGCGGATGTGATTTCTTCTATCATTTCAACTGCGGCAGGAACCTCGATCATCGCTCCGATAAAGGGTTTTTCGCAGGTAGTACCTGTTTCGGAGGTTATTTCGCCGCAGAGCTTTTCAAGAGAGTTTTTGATGAAGACGATTTCTTCAAGTGAAGAGATCATCGGCAGAAGGATGTGGATATTGCCTGAAGTATTCGCCCGCAAAACGGCTCTGAGCTGGCTTTCAAGAATTTCAGGCACATCGATGAGAATTCTGATGCCCCTCCATCCAAGATTGGGATTCGGTTCCCTGACCGGCGAATAGAGCAGCTTGTCGCCTCCTATGTCGAACAGTCTGACAACAAGAGGCAGCGGTTTCAGCGTTTCAGCCATCTCCCGGTAATAATTGTACTGTTCGGATTCACTCGGCACTTTTGTACCGTCTATGAAAAGATTTTCAGTTCTGAAAAGACCGACTCCTTCAGATCCGGACGCCTGGAGTCCTTCGAGTTCTTCCTTGAAATCGATATTGGAATAAAAAGATATGCGCACTCCGCATTTGGTATATGCCGGTTGTTCGGCAGTCCGGAATGCGTCGGCTTCGTATCGCAGTTCTTCATCCCGTTTTTTCAGGTATCTGAGAAGGGTCTTTTCTGCAGGGTTGATGACGACGATTCCCGTACTGCCGTCGATGATGATCTGTGAGCCTGTTTTTACCTGCTGTGATAAATTTCCGAGGCCGACGATCATGGGAATATTAAGCGACTTGCATATCAGGGAAATATGCGAGGTTTTCCCTCCGGTATCGGTTACGAAGCCCTTTACATTGCTTCGACTCAGCAGGATAACGTCGGCAGGTGAGAGATGTTCCGAAATAACTATCGTGCCTTCGGGAATCCATGAATGCAGTTTCCTGATATGGAGGTTCCGGATGATCCGCTCCTTGATATCCCTGAAATCGCAGGCCCGCTCCTGAAAGAACTGATCATCGGAATTTATGAATTGCTCGAGATAGCGTCCGAACTCTTCGTCGATAATAATCGATGCAGCTTTTCTTTCTTTGCGTATTCGGGCTGTAATGGTTTCGGTAAGTACAGGATCGTGGAGCAGCATGATCTGTGCTTCGAACAGGTTCGCGTAACTTTTTCCAAGTTTTCTTGTCGTTACCCGTTCAATTTTTTTCAGCTCTTTTTCAGAGCGGTGCAGTGCTCCCAGAAAACGTTCGATCTCGTTATCGATCTCCTTATCTTCGAGTGATTTGTTTTCATGCTCGAACTGCTCTTTTTCGAAAGCGTAGGATGTGCCGATAGCAATGCCCCTCGATGCTCCTATTCCGGTATAGGAGTCTTCAATCGATGTTATCGCGGCAACGGCTGCTTTTTCCGTTTTTTTCCGGTCTGTCCGGAACATCTGCAGAGATGTTCGTATTTTCACTCATACGGTATGCTTAAAATGGTGCATCGTCCTGATTGATGAAGGACGCTGAAGGAATATTGCGCGGTTCTGCCGGTTCCGGCACTCCCATCTGCGGTTCTTCCGTTAAACCGGGCTCATGCCCTGCTGAAATATACACATTGGCGGTTGACTGAAAACGTCCGTAATTTTTCATAAAGAGCAACCGGATATCTCCAATCGGGCCGTTTCTCTGTTTACCGATGACGATTTCAACAATATTTTTTGTCGATGAACCATCTTCGAAGGTTTCTTTTCCGAACATCTCCGGACGAGAAAGAAACATCACCACATCGGCGTCCTGTTCGATCGATCCCGATTCCCTCAGATCGCTCAGCTGCGGGCGCCTGTCGCCCGAGCGCTGCTCAACGGATCGGTTCAACTGGGCAAGGGCGATAACCGGAATGTTCAGCTCCTTTGCCAGAGCTTTCAGCGAACGTGAGATCTGGGCTATTTCCTGTTCCCGGTTTGTTTTTCCATCCCTTACCGGAGTAACCAGCTGAAGGTAGTCAACCACAACCATGCCGATATTCTGCTCCTGTTTCATTCTTCGGGTTTTTGCCGAAAGCTCCATGATGGAAATACCCGGAGTATCGTCGATAAACAGTTTGGCGTCATTGAGCTTGTCCATGCTGTTGATGATCTGGCCCATCATCTCGGGGGTTATCCTTCCGGTTCTGACAAGCTGCGACTCGACATAAGCTTCAGCGCACATGAGCCTGATGGCAAGCTGAACTTCAGCCATTTCAAGACTGAAAAACAGTACCGGAGTATCGAAATCCACAGCGGCATTCCGCGCCAGAGCGAGGGAAAAAGCGGTTTTACCTGCTGAGGGTCTTGCCGCGATAATGATCATATCCGAAGGTTGAAACCCGGCCGTAAGCTGGTCGAGTTCCGAAAATCCAGATCCGACTCCGGTAATGGACGATTGTGATGCTCTCAGAGTTTCAAGCATGCGAATGCCGTTCTTGACCAGATCCTTGATCGGAGAGGCTTTCTTTTTAATGCCGGCCTGAGAGATATCGAAAAACTGCTGGGAGGCATGTTCGACAAGATCGAATATGTCCATTGAAGAGTTGTACGCTGTAGCCGATATCTTTGCCGATATGGAAATCATGCGGCGGTAAAGATATTTTTCCTTGGCGAGTCGGGCATAATATTCGACATTTGCAGCACTGATAACTTTGCCCGAAAGCTCTGCAAGGTAGTGTCGCCCGCCCACATGTTCAAGCTCGTTCATTTTAAGCAGCTCTTCACTCACCGTGATGAGATCGATGGCCTGCCTTTTGTTGTAAAGCTGAAGCATGGCTTTGAAAATGATCTGGTGCCGGCGTTCGTAAAATACATGTTCGCTGCTCTCGCCGAAAATCTGGATTACCTGTTCAACAGGGTCGTCTTCGAGCAGGATGCAGGCAAGTACCTCCTGTTCGATTTCGGCCGAGTAAGGCGGAACCCTGCTCTCCCGGCTGAAATCAATATCCTTGCTGAAATCGATGGCTTCAGGTTTCGGTTTATTCATAGTTCTTATTCTGTTCAGGCATCAGGTGGCATTTCCTGCAGCGTTTCGTAATGATGGCGCATCATCTGGACGTCTTCCCAGCAGCCTCGTTTCCAGTTCGGGTTTCTCAATAGCGCGGCCGGATGATATGTGGCCACGCAGTCGAACTGTTTCCATCGGATAATCTTTCCCCTCATGGCTCCCAAAGAGAGCGTGTTCTGCAAAATAGTATTGGCGGCAACCTTTCCGAGAAGCAACAGCATCGATGGATTGATCAGGTCAAGCTGGTCGAGAAGCCAGGGCATGCAGCAGGCAATTTCGTCCTGAAGTGGATTCCGGTTTTGCGGAGGCCTGCATTTTATGATGTTGCAGATGAAGACCTCTTCCCGACGGAACTGAACGGCCTGAAGTATTTTATCGAGAAGTTGGCCCGAACGCCCGACAAACGGACGTCCCAGGGCATCCTCGTCAGCTCCCGGAGCTTCTCCGATCACAACAAGCCGGGCATCAGGATTACCTTCGCCGAAAACGAAATTGGTACGGGTAGATGCCAGTCGGCATTTTGTGCAGGTTCTGGAGCGTTCGTACAATGAGTGCAGAGCGCTGGGGGTTTTCTCTTCCCCGGCAGCTTCTGACTGAAGTTCGTTTTCCTGAAATAACAACCCCTGCATAACGGTTCTGCTGTTTCTGTTTTATTGTTCCGAATCCATCAACCGTTCGATATAGTCAAGAAGCTGTCGGGCGGCTTCTGTTTTCCGCATCAGTGGCAGCGCGGTTTCTTCAAGGTTCCGATCGATCAGGGTAAGTACATTGGTATCGACTTCGAAGCCTGACGTTTTGCGGTCAAATGTATTGCAGGCAATGAGATCAAGATTTTTTTCCCGCAGTTTTTTTCGGGCATTTTCAACGCCGTCATCCGTTTCAAGCGCAAAACCTACGGCAAGTTGTCCTGATTGTTTAACTGCGCCGAACTCAGCAAGAATATCAGGATTCCTGACCATGCGCAACTGCATTTCAACGTTCTGTTTTTTCAGCTTGCCGTCATAGACGGTATCAGGACGGTAATCGGCAACTGCGGCCGCTGCGATGAAAACCGAACAGGAGTGGTAGATGCGTTTTGCCTCGGCATACATTTCACAAGCATTTTCAACGTCAAGTCGTTCCACGCCTTCGGGAGTCTGGAGATGAACCGGCCCGGTGATGAGCGTTACCTTCGCTCCCCGCTCCTTTGCGGCTTCAGCAAGGGCGAATCCCATTTTTCCGGATGAGTAGTTTGAAATGAACCGTACTCCATCGATTTTTTCCCGTGTCGGCCCGGCGGTGACGACCACATGCTTTCCTTTGAGAGGTGAGTCGTACTGGCTGTCAGGCAGCACGATTCCGATGCGTGAGGCAATGGTTTCAGGTTCCGGCATTCGTCCCGTTCCGCACTGTCCGGAGGCCAGATCACCGTTTTCCGGTTCGATGATGGTACAGCCCTGATTTTTCAGCATGGCGATATTGCGCTGAACAGAAGCCGACCGGTACATCTGTCCGTCCATGGCGGGATAAATCAGCACGGATTTTCCCGGACGCAGGGTAAGGAAACAGGCGGTGAGCATGTCGTCGCAAAGTCCGGCTGCGAGACGGGCAAGGGTATTTGCCGTAGCGGGCGCTATGACCAGGATATCCGCCCATTCGCCAAGCGATATGTGCCGGGTGAAGTCCATTCCGGGAATACCGGTTTCAGGGAATATTTCACGGTAAACCGGTTCACCGGAAACCGTGGCCAGAGAGAGTTCGCTGACAAACCGGCTTCCTCCGGCGCTCAGAGCTACCCGAACTTCGGCTCCGGCCTTTTTCAGAAGGCGAACAAGTTGCGGCGTTTTATAGGCGGCAATCCCCCCTGAAATGCCAAGAATGATTTTTTTCCCTTTCAAAATGCTTTTCGGTTCGTTACTGGATGGTAAACAGCAATGTATAAAAACAAAACGACTTATTTCTTCTCGGCCGATGAGGGTTTAACACGTTTCCAGAATTGATCCCAGGAGTGAAACCGTTCCCTGTAGGAAACGCTGGCACCCCAGGTTTCTGAAGGCTTCTGCAGGTTGGTATTCGACGCCGCGCTGCCGTTCTGTCCGTAAGAGCGATATGCTTCCACGTAAACTTTGGGCGTGACGCGGTATTCGATTTTCTGGGATGTTCCGTAATAGTTGAACAGTGCCTTGTCCTTGATATCCGGACTGCTTCCCGTTCCTACAAAGCGAACTTTTCCGTTGGTTCCGGGTACGCTGAGGGCGAATGAAAGATCAAGTCCGCTGAGAGCCCCCTTATTGTCCACGCCGACATTGACATTGAAACTTTCGATACCTGCTATATTCTGTACGATGCGCGAAATCTGGGAGGATATCAGACCGGCGCCTGCCGAAAGCCCTGCGCTCGATACGGCTATGTTTCCATATTGGCCGCTGCTGCCCGGTGCCGCATACCACTGTTTCGAGAGCAGCATGGAAATAACGTTGAGCTCGGCATTGGGGTCGATCTGGCTTGGTTTTCCTCCCAGCATGCTTTGTGACGCGTAAGGCTGCATCTGCTCGTTCAGATAGTAACCCATGGCAACTCGCGGTTCATTCAGGGTGCCTGTTATGGCAAGCAGCAGGCGGACATTGTCGCGTTCGCCTGTCTGGGTATTGGTGGCGCTGATATACTTGCTTCCATAGAGGTTGTCCATTTGACCATCACGGATTTCAGAATTGTTCCAGGTGATTTTGCCTCCATCCTCCAGATCGAAATTCGTATTGGAAAAACGGTACTTTCCTCCGGTAATGTTGACTGAGCCATACAGCCGGTAGTTTTGATTGCTTTTATTGACGATAAGAGAGAGGTTGCTGATAGACGTTTCAAGCTGCTCGCCCCTGATGCGGTCAAAAATGACCGTATATTTCAATGGTTCGGCACCACTGAGCTTCAGTTCCCTGATTTGCAGAATATCGAGCAGCGAGTAGTAGAATTCGGCAGGTCTCTCCGAGCCCTCCTGAGACGAATCATCGCTGCTTTTAACGGGATAGCGCGGAACAAATTCGATGAACTTCTCCACCCCGATATATTTGGCGCTCTCATTGGCCCCTGCGCGATAAAGTGAAAAATCTGCATTGTCTATAAACATACCGCCCTCGACAACCGGAGAGGATAGATCTCCCTGCAGTGACATGTTGCGGCTCGAGCCTGTAATGGTGCCGAAAGACGTTTCGTCTTTGCTGTCCTTTTTATCGAACAGCAGCAGTTTCGAGCAGCTTGCTTCGAGTGCAAGCGTTTTCGGTTCAAGCTTCACCAGCCGGATTATCCCGTTTATCCGTCCGGTTCCGTTCCGCATATCCCTTATTCTGATGTTTTTGAGTTCGATCTGCCTTGGGTTGACCTCCACATCGCCATTGAGCAGGTAGCTTACCTGAGTCGGTGCAACGGTGACTTTTGTATCCTTCAGGCTTGATATAAGGTAAATATCCGGTTTCGGGGTTTTTCCTCCTATGGTGAGGGTTGTAGGAATGATGCCTTCGGCATTTTCAAAAAAGGGCAGAACATATTCGAGAAACTGCGCGGAAAGATTGTCAGATCTGAACGATGCGCTTATGGATTGCTGCTCGGGAATTTCGACGTGCAGCGGGAAGTAAACCAGATGCAAAGGGACAGTTCCGCTGCCTTCAATGGTGTTTACCGAGAGGAGCGGAGAACGACCTGAGCCTGCGTCGGAAGCGGGGGGAGTTGAACTGCGGAAATCAAACGTGAGCTTGCTTCCGCTGTGCCGCGCATCGCACTGCATGCTGCCGATCACCATGGAGTCATAACGGACTCTTTTGCCGGAAAGATTGAGGGTACTGGTTTTGCGCCTGGGGAACCGCTTACAACAAGCATACCGTTCATTGATCCCGAAAGTTTTGCCGATGAAGCGGATGACGTTTTGCCGTTGAATCCTGCCAGATCGATATTCGAAAGCGTACACTGGAAGGTTCCTGCTTTGCTGCTGCTCAACTCTCCGTCGAGAACGATCTGCTGCTTCCCTTTTGCAATTGCAAACCGGTTGAACAGCGCCGATGAACTGGTAATTACTACAGGAGATGCCGATACCGACTGCCACCGGCTCCCGCCATTTCCAGCCGAAAAGCGGTTCAGGGCGATGTTATAGCTGCTGCCGTTGCGTTTTGCCGAGAATGAAGCGGCAAGAATCCATCCCTGTTCAGGCAGTTCGCCATCCAGAGAGGCGGTAAGCTGTGCGGGTATATATGCCGCATCGAAAACAAGATTCCGGGATTTAACGCCTGCAATACTCAGCGTGGCCGCCTTGCCTTTGAGCACGGCTTTCGGTATGCCTGTGCTGCTGCATTCGGCAGCTGCAGTTGCCGTCACATTCCCGAGCGCACTTCCGTTACTGCCGGTGAATGAGCGGATATCGAACGAAGAGTTCAGGGAGCACATGCCATTTCTGTAAAGCAACTCTCCTTCCGATCGTCCCTGTAGCGTTATATCTTTTACAGGCAGGAGCACAGCAAGGGGAGCGACATCCTTTACATCTACCATATAAGATATCCTTACCGGCTGAGCGGCGCTCAATCCTTCAGGGGCTGGACCCGAAGTCAGTCCCGTGTTCCAGAGGCTCTGGGTTCGGATCTCCCTTGCAAAGCCGTTTCCGGTCATCTGTATGACCGCGACGAGCTGTTTGAGGGCATAGTCCCCGCTGAGAGTAATATCGAGAAAGTCACTTTTCAGGGAAACCAGTGACGAGTGTTCGCGCTGGGTAATGGCTGCGGTTATTTCGGCATTATCCCTGAACCGGAACCGATTGATCGTTGACGGCTTGAATCGGGCTGCAAGGGCGGCATTCAGAGTACGGGCATCGAATCCTTCGCCTTTAAGGGCAAAGGTTCCGTTCAGATCGGTTATAAAATCACGTGAAGCGAATGCTTTTGCCAGATTGAGTTTTTTCATGGAGCCATCCGCACGGTACCGTGGCACTTCGCTGCTGAAGTCGATATCGCCGGAAGCATCGAGCTGTTCTCCGTTGTTCATGAGGAGAACGGTCGTTTTCAGCAGGCTGCGCTTGTAATCGAGGGAAACCGTACCCTCCTTGATTTCCTGTTGTCGCCAGAAAGAGTTCTTCAGACGGGCTGAAAGAGAGACCGATTCGATGCTTTTGAATCCGTCGCTTACGCCGTCAACGTTTCCGGCAGCCGTGATCAGGCTTTTTCTGTTGTCTTTTTCGGATGCTTCGAAGAGACGGTATGGCTCGAGGTCATCGATTGCAAATGTCCCTTTCCACGCAATTCGTTTTTCAGGGTCGCCGGCAGCTTCGGCTTTAAGCGATGTCTTGCCGATACCTGTTATCAGGGTGAAATCGGTGTCGGCTTTTTTCAGCGTACCCTTTGCTTTACCGATAAACGTGATGGTTCCAACACGTTCGGCTAACTCTTCATGCGCTTTCTCGGTGAGTACGGCCTTTAAAAATTCTGTTTCGATTCTTGAACTGTCGCAGACGGCATTGAACGAAAGATCGTTTTTTTTCTGCAGATTCCGTATTTCTCCGCTGAGCGCAAGCCTGCTTTTGCCCCTCGACAGTTTCGAGTCGAGCAGGCTTATGGTTCCGTCCGCCGCTTTCGCATTGCCTTTGATCGTATAGAATCCTTCCGGCAATTTCAGTTCCGGATAAAAAATTTTCAGCTCATCGGTATGCAGGTTCAGGTCTGCGATATTGACGAACGAACGGCTTGCTGCAAGCCGTTCAAGCAGGAGCCGGATCGTATCGGGCCTGAAAATATTGAAATCATTCAGCGTAATCGATAATTCGGCATTGCTTTTTCCGCTTTTTGCCTTGAAGGCAAGCAGTTCACTGCGGCTGGTGGAAAAATGGAATTTGCCCGATCCTTCCCGCAGGCTGAAACGGTTATCCGGTAACGAAAACTCCGCTTTTTCAAGAACTCCGCTGAGCAGTTGCTCCTTGACTCTGAATCCTGTGAGTTTGAGCGTTATTTTTTTTGCATTGTAGCGCAGCGGCGCCTTTCCCGGAGATTCTTTTGTCCATGAGGCGCTGCCGTTCGCGATGTTGAGCTTTTTACAGAAAAAGCTCTCAAAAGGCGTTTTCGTCGAGTCGGGCTTGCGGGACGTAAAGATCACGTCGAGGTTTTTCTTTCCGTCAGCCCTTTCGATGACGGCTGCGGTCAGGCTGTCGGCACTGATTCTTCTGAATGAAAGCCGGGTTATTTCCGGTTGCAGCAGCATGAGAAAATTAAAGCGCAGGCGAATTTTTGCGGCAGAAAGAGCCGGCATTTCGGAACCCGGTTCGTAGATTTCCGGCTTGAGAAGAGTTACCCTGTTCGGAAAATGCAGTTGAACCTCCCGCAGTTCAAGCCGTCCGAGATATTCATCGTTGAAAAGCGTTGTTATCCGTTCTTTTGCAAATCGGTCAAGCATGCCGCTGTTCAGCACGACGGCTGCGATCGCCGAGAGCACCAGCACGACAGCCGAAACTCCTGTCAGGAGTGCAAGTATGTATCGTTTAGTCTTTTCCAAGTTCCGTCCCGTAGCCGTAACGTTGAAGAATAGTTTCAATAATGCCGGTCGTCGAGCGTTCTTCCAGGAGAGAAACCGTAAGTACGGCGCCTCCGTTTTCAAGCACGGCTTTTGCGCCGGCTATGCGTTCAACCGGCCAATCCGCGCCTTTTACCAGAATATCGGGAAGCAGCATGCCGATCAATGTTTCGGGGGTATCTTCTTCAAACAGCGTTATGGCGTCTACTGCCTCAAGAGCGGAGAGAACTGCCGCGCGATCACGTTCTCCGCACACCGGACGGAGGGGCCCTTTGATGCTTTTTACAGAACTGTCACTGTTCAGGCCGATTATCAATACGTCTCCGAGATTACGGGCGGCATCGAGATACTGTACATGTCCGGCATGCAGGATATCGAAACAGCCGTTGGAAAAAACGATCCGTTTTCCCGCTGTTTTCCAGTTTCGTACCTGTTCAACGGCTTCGTTCCGGTCAAGCAGTTTGTTTTTCATGCATCTCCTGATAGTCAATAGATAATCCTCCAGACAATTTCGGATATTTTTTTCAAATTACAGCTATATGCGGGGGCCGTTTGCAAATCAGGTTCCTGTTTCGGTTTTCCGGTAACGTAACGCTTTTTATTTTGAGTCCGTACAGTTATCGATCATCACAACATGTTCAAAGCGTCTGACACTCGAACAACAAGTTATCATCAAGGCCGTCGTTATACGCTTTTTCGGAAGTGGGGCATCTATCTCGTTGTTCGGTTTCCGACCGATGATTCTCGCAGGGTCGGGGCTATCGATCTCATAATACAACCATTGATCGGCGTTGCTGTTGCCGATCTGTTTTCCTTGAAAGCGAAAACGCTCGCTGTTCTGCAAAATAGAACCCGAAGAAAGGAAAACCGATCATGTTCTACTGCTGTAACACACGCCCTGCAATCCGGAGTGAAATTATAAGAACATGAAAGAAGAGTATGCCAGGTTGAGAATGATCCGCGATCGCCGTAACCGGCAGGCACAGAGACTTCTTGAAATAATCGGGGATATTTCATTTCGAATCCTCAAGAGAGGGCTTTGTTCAGATTTCGATGAAAAAAGGTCGTGGCGGTTGACGCGCTATTCATGAGTAAAAAAAGAACCGTTTTCCGGATAATCTGTTCTACCGGCTTCTACTGCTGTCCGGCATGATTGTCAGGCGTCTGAATCGTTCTCATTCGGCTGCGATGGCCAGGATTTTAGGCGACATCGTTTTCGATCTGCTGAAAATCCGGCGCGATCTCGTGGAAACAAATCTTTCCCTGACTTTTCCGGAAAAATCCGGCGAGGAGATCAGCCGTATTGCCCGACAGGTTTACCGGAACCTTGCGGCGAACGCCGTCGAAGTCCTGCGCCTTCCGCTCATCAGGACACCTGAAGACGCAACACGGCTGGTTGACGTCGATGTTCGCGACTTTCTTGCAAAAACACGCGACAGGAACAATGGTGCGGTATGTGTTTCCGCCCATTTCGGTAATTGGGAGCTGCTTGCCGTTTCGCTCGGGCTTCTGATCTCGCCAGTGACCGTTGTCGTGAAGCGATTGAAAAACAGGGATCTCGACCGTCAGATCAACCGATGGAGAGGCATACGGGGCAATACGATAGTCTATAAACGCCAGGCTCTCCGCGAGGGACTAAGAACTCTGAGGAGGGGAGGCATCATGAGCTTTCTTGCCGATCAGTCAGACCCGGAAGGAGGGTTTTTCATGGACTTTCTCGGACGCCGGACATCGGTCTTTCTCGGACCGGCCTATCTTGCCCTGAAAACCGGCGTGCCGCTCTTTGTCGTCATGTGCCGCAGATCGGGAGGGGGGCGCTATATTGCTGAATTCGAAGAGGTCGATACAGCCGGTCTCGGCTCCGACAAGGGTGATGCAGAGGAACTTACCCGGCGCTATACCAGAGTCCTTGAGCGTTATATCAGGCAATATCCCGAAGAGTGGTTCTGGGTGCACAACCGGTGGAAGCGAACCGAAGAGTCACTTCCCTTCGAATCCGGCGAAGAGTGACGACGATTCCTTTCCGTTGCAGGGGACGCAGACGGCCAGGAAGTTATCCTTGAGAAAATTTGAGATATAGCGTACCTTATAACAATAACAATGCAGAACGCTTATGACAGTAATGCCGCTTATCAGATGAAATTGATTTTTCGAGTACTTGCCTATCTCGCCCCTTCCAAAGGCAAGGTTTTTCTTGTTTTTCTTGTCAGCATCCTCACCTCGATTTTCAGCGTCGTATCCATATACTCGGTACTTCCGCTGCTCAATGAAATATTCACTGCAGAAAAAGCCCCCTCCGTTCAGGTTCAGTCAGGTTCGATTTCAGCACATGCCAAACATGATGGGCTGACGGAGAAACCCGCCGCCGTTTCAAGAGAAAGCCTTATCGATACAGAGGCGCTTCAGCAGGGGGCAAAAGATATTATGGAACGGTTGTTCTATGCGGATACAAAGCAGCAGACACTGCTCAATATCTGTCTTTTTCTCATAGCAACGTTTGCTTTCAAGAACTTTTTCCTTTACCTCAACAAGCAGATAATTTTCAGGATTCAGACCAAGGCAACCAAGCAGCTTCGGGACGATGTCTTCCGCTCGATCATCGAGATGCATCTCGACTATTTCAACAACCAGCGGGTCGGAAATCTCATGAACAATGTTTACGGCGATGTTCAGACCGTACAGTCATCCATCAGCTCGACTTTCATCAATCTCATACAGAACCCGTTTACCATTTTCGTCTATCTCGGTGTTCTTGTCGTACTGAGCTGGAAGCTGACCCTGTTTGCTCTTGTCGTTTCGGGTATCGTCTTTATTATCATCAGGGTGATAGGCCGGAGGGTAAGAACGCTGTCGAGAATTTTCCGTAAACGTATGGGGGATATGAACTCCGTCCTCCAGGAACGTTTCAATGGCATCAAGGTCATCAAGTCAAGCGGTTTCGAGGATGTGGAGACCGAGCGCTTCAAGGTTTTTACGAGCGATTTCCGTCGGCTCGACCTCAAGATATACCGTCTTAAGAACATTATCGGGCCGCTCAACGAAACGCTGCTTGTTTTCGCCGTCGCCATGGTGCTCTGGTTCGGAGGTTTGCAGGTTTTCGACGGACGCATGACCGCTAATGAATTGATTGTATTCGCTTTCAGCCTCTATTCTGCCATGGGCCCTCTCAAGACGCTTGGGGAAGCCAATACAAACATCCAGAACGGCATGGCTTCTGCCGAAAGGCTGTTCGAGGTTATCGATGCCGAGCCGATCGTTATAAACGGAACCAGATCCATCAGCGAATTATCCGGCAGTATCAGGTTTGAAGATGTCTGCTTTAAATACCGCAAAGAGCCGGCAGCCCCAAATATCCTCGATCATGTAACCTTTGAAATCCGGAAGGGTGAAATGGTCGCACTCGTCGGACAGTCAGGTTCCGGCAAATCCACAGCGGTTGATCTGCTGCTGCGTTTCTATGATGTCGATTCAGGACGTATTACCATCGATGGCACAGATATCCGGGAGTTCGATTACAAGCAGCTTCGTCGCATGATCGGCGTGGTTAGCCAGGAAGTCATTCTCTTCAACGATACCATCGGGCAGAACATCGCATACGGCGTGCATAAAGAGGTCGCTCCCGAACAGGTCGAGGCAGCGGCAAAGCTTGCCAATGCTCACGCTTTCATTACAGAAAAACCGCTTCAGTACGATACCGTTATAGGCGACCGCGGCATCCAGCTATCCGGGGGACAGCGGCAGCGTATCGCTATAGCCAGGGCTATGGTGAAAAATCCCGATCTGCTCATTTTCGACGAAGCCACAAGCGCTCTCGACAACGAGTCAGAGAAGGTTGTGCAGGAGGCTATAGACAATGCTCTCTCAGACAGGACTGCGCTGGTTGTGGCGCACAGGCTTTCGACTGTCAAGAATGCGGACAGGATCATCGTGCTTGATAAAGGCCGGGTAGCTGAGTCGGGTACGCATGAAGAATTGCTGGCAAAGGGCGGGATGTACAAAATGTACTACGATATTCAATTTACGCCAAAGTTTGAAGAACTTTAATTTATGTACTTTTAATAGAGTGTTGTTTTATGTGAGTGAAATATTTCTGTTATTCGATATGTAATAGGGAAAGTTTATTTGGAGTAACGATTCGCATCGCCTTCAAGGATCGTTCAACTTCTTGTTCTTGAAAGTGTCCGTAACTTTTTAAAATCAATAAAGATGTTGCTTTTGTGAGGGTTTTACCCCATGTAATTGCAGTTCGTTTCCTGATCGATGTTTTGTTTTGTAAGGTTTTAAGTTAATGATCACTCAGCTCAGGTTTCTTTTTATCATTTCAAGCGGCTCATGATCCCGATGGCTGAATGTACAAGATTGTATGCCTCGATCTCACAGGAAAAAGCCTCGGTTAACAGCATTGATCCTGGATGCATTGAGCAAGTAACTGATGCTTTTCTATTTGGTGTCAAGATGCGTAGTCTGCTCTATGCACGACTATAGCGGAAAATACCAGATTCATTCTGTTTTATCCAATTCATGATGGTCTGTTAGTTTACCCCGGCATTATAGCTGATTTTTAATACAGTTCGGTCTTCAGGCAGTAAGATTTTTCGGGATGCTCACTGTAATAGGTTTTTCATATTTCATCTGCGGGCTTCTTGGTAAGGGCGATTTTGATGCTAAGATATTATAAAGTCTTATTATAAGGAAAATATCTGGGATAATATAAGCGTCAATGAGTCGCGGTTGTTAAGAGTAATTATTGGATTGATTCGCATGATAGATTTGATTTTATGTCGTGTTGCTTTATATTGTAGAAATGTTATTGTGTTTATTTTTAACATAGAGTTGTTTGGCAATGAATAAAATAAAACATGAGTGTTATGTTATTGCAGAGGCAGGATTGAACCATAATGGTTCAATTGATATAGCCAAAAAACTGATAGATGTTGCTGCTGTAGCGGGTGTTGATGCGGTAAAGTTTCAGAAAAGAACCGTAGAGAAACTTGCAGTGTCTTCAGTATTGGATGCTGATGATGACAGATTTCCTGAGTTTGGAAATACGTATCGTCAAATCAGAGCGCATCTTGAATTTAATTTTGATGAATACTGCGGTCTAAAAGAGTATGCAGAATCAAAGGGTCTTGATTTTATAGTGACTGCATTTGATGTAGATGCTGTTGATTTTTTAGAAGAAGTTGGCGTTGAAGACTATAAACTTGCAAGCCATAGTTTGACAAATATAGAGCTGCTTGAATATCTTGCCAATAAAGGAAAAAATACGATACTGTCAACGGGTATGGCTGAGTTAGATGAAATAGATACTGCAGTGCAGATATTTGAAAATAAAGGTACTTCATTATCATTAATGCATTGTGTGTCATCTTATCCTACCCCTTTAAATGAATGTAACCTCAATATAATAGAAGTCTTGAAAAATAGATATGGTTTACCTACCGGATATTCAGGTCATGAAATTGGATATTTGCCAAGCGTTCTATCAGTTGCTATGGGTGCTGAATATGTTGAACGTCATTTTACTATAGATAAGTCTATGATAGGTTTTGATCATAAAATATCTCTTGAGCCTGACGAACTGATTGCTATGGTTAGAGATATCAGGAAGGTTAAGCTTATAAAGGGGGATGGTAAAAAAATATATCTGATTCCGAATGGAATACAAGGAAAAAGTACCATGTGTCAATTGTGTCTGTTGATGCTATTCCTGAAGGAACCATTCTGACTAGTGATATGATTACATATAGAAATCCCGGGACTGGTATTCCAGGCAAGTTTTTGCATAAGCTTACAGGAAAGCGTACTCGTCAAAATATACCAGCAGATGTTCTTCTATCATATGATATGTTTTATTAGATACATTTTCTATGCCTGATATTTCAATTATAATTCGAAGCAAGAATGAGGAAGTATGGCTAGCTCATTGCTTGTCTATGCTGTTTCGGCAGGATTACGATGATTATGAAGTTATCCTGGTTGATAATGCAAGTTCCGATAATACGTTGGAGGTTGCAAAGAGGTTTCCTTTAATTAAGATTATATCCATAGAACGCTTCAAGCCTGGTTACGCTATTAATGAGGGGATTCGTTCTTCATCTGGGCAATATATTGTTTGTTTGTCTGCACATTGCATACCTAAATCAACTAGCTGGCTAACCTCCTTGCGAGGTAATTTCTATAACAATTCTTTGGTTGCCGGTGTTTATGGCAGACAGTTGCCTGTAAGCTTTACAGATCCAATAGATAAAAGAGATCTACTTATTGTGTTTGGTCTTGATCGTAGAGTGCAGGAAAAGGATTATTTTTTTCATAATGCTAATAGCATGTTTCGACGAGATATATGGGAAAGGTATCCTTTTGATGAGGAGGTTACAAATATCGAAGATCGCGTATGGGGGAAAACTGTTATTGATGCTGGTTATAAATTAGTTTATGACCCTGAAGCAGCAGTATATCATCACCATGGTCTTCATCAAGGTAATATTTCACAGCGGGTAAAAGGTGTTGTTTCTATTATTGAGAAAGTTGATGATGATGTAGTAAATGAACTCCCGTACTCTCTTAAGCCAGAAAATGTAAGTATTGCGGCAGTCCTCCCTGTGGCTGGTTCAATTAAGCCGGGTTCACATATGGCTCGTCTTCTTGATAATACAATCAGTTCATTAAAGGATTCAAAATATGTTAAAAACTTGTATGTCTTGTCATATCAAAAGCAGCTTGTTCCGAATGGAGTTCAGTGGATTGATAGGTCAAAGATTCCTGGAGTCGATCAGTTTGGTGTTGATGAAATAATGCAAACCGCACTGTTTTTTATTGAATCTCAATCTAATTATCCCAATTCTTTGCTGTATGTAAATTATGACTATCTTAATCGTCCGCCAGGTATTTATGATCAATTGATTATTGTAAAGGTTATGATACGGTATTTCCTGGTTATGTTGATTATGGCCATTACTGGTTTCATGATGAAAATAATGAATTTAAACAGACAGATGCTTCGCTCAAGGGTCGCAGTGACAGGCAGCCAGTATTCAGAGCTTTATATGGACTTGGTTGTTTGTCTTCAGCACATATTATTCGCCAAGGAAAAATGGTCGCAGGAAAGATAGGTATTCTCCCTATAAATGATTTACATTATACATTTAGACAAAGAGAGCTTGAAGCACATTCTATTGAAGCTTCTGGTGTGTAAAAATAATATTTAATAAATTACATAATCGTGTGATGTATTATGAGAGTTTTGGGGATTACTCTTGCTCGAGGTGGCTCAAAGTCTGTTCCACGTAAAAATATTCGTCCAATTAATGGCATTCCTATGATTGCCTATACAATCATCGAAGCATCCAGAAGTCGATTTCTTAACCGTTATGTTGTCTCAACTGATGACGAGGAAATTCGTCAGATAGCATTGAGTTATGGCGCAGAAGTTCCTTTTTTGCGTCCATCATCCATTGCGTCTGACACTGCAAGCTCTGTCAGTGCATTACAGCATGCTGTGCAATGGGTTGAGAGTGAAGAAGGGCTTTCTTATGATTTAATCATAGAATTGATGTGTACCAATCCACTAAAGACTGTTGAGGATATTGATGGTTGTATAGATAAACTAATTAAAACCGGTGCGGATTCGGTTATTGCAGTACATCGGCTCGAAGATCATCATCCTGCGAGAATAAAAAAAATTATTGATGATCGTATTTATGATTTCTGTATGCCTGAAACGCCGGAATCAAGGCGGCAGGACCTTCATCCTGAAGCTTATATTAGAAGTGGTTCAATATACGCGCTAAAACGAGATTATTTGATGAATAAAGGCAGACGGTATGGCTCTTTAGATAGTCGTCCATATATTCTCCCTTCTGAACGGGTTGTCAATGTTGATACAGAAAATGATTTTTTATGTAGCTGAATTTATGTTAGCTAAAAA
>FUWD013430216.1_pt13 | contig 24305 bp, 27 predicted proteins | sample 1063281 | NCBI WGS metagenome assembly FUWD01 (sample SAMEA79048168, study PRJEB19326) | metagenome | biome: marine | reverse complement strand
TATTAGATGCTTTAAAGATTTAGCATTTCTTAAAAAAAATAATTTAAATGAAAAATCAGTTTTAGGAATTTTTATTCCCAATACTTATGAGCTATACTGGAATACTTCTGCAGAGGGTTTTAGAAATAAAATGTTAGGCGAATTCAATCAATTCTGGAATAAGAGTAGATTATTAAAAGCAAAAAAAATAAATCTGACAAAAAATGAAGTAATCACATTGGCGTCTATAGTTCAAAAAGAGACTGTTAAAAAGTCTGAAAGACCAATTGTTGCTGGTTTATATTTAAATAGACTCAAAAAAGAATGGCCTTTACAAGCAGATCCAACAATAATATATTCTATAAAGCAAAAAAAAGGCCAAAATTATGTTGTAAAAAGAGTGTTATTAGTAGATTTAGAAATAGACTCACCTTATAATACATATCAAAGAAAAGGATTGCCACCTAGTTTAATTTCAATGCCAGATATCACATCTATAGATGCTGTTCTTAATGCAGAAAAACATAATTATTATTACATGTGTGCAAATATTGAAAAGCTAGGTTTTCATTCATTCGCAAAGACACTTTCTCAACACAATAGAAACGCTAATAAATATCATAGATGGCTTAATAAACAGGGAATTAATAGATAAATAATTAAAGAAGCTTTTCTTTAATTATTTATCTATTAATTACTCAAAAGTCTCCGAATTTAATAGTAAAATATCATTAAAGTTATATAATTTGTATTTTTTATAAAGTTTAACATTCTGGTAATCAGTAATATTATATTAGTACTTATGTTTGCAGCGCTAAACATAAAATTATATTTTATCAAAAAATTATTCTTCTTATCCTCAATTTTATTTTTATTTATCAATTTCGTTGATATTAAAAAAAACAAGAATCTTAGCGAAATTAATTTTCCTAAAAATAGTTCTGTAGTCTTTCCTTATTTGCAAAAAAATTTTATTGGCTTTAAAGAAGTATTAGCTTTTAAAGAGTCACAAGGAAAATACAATGTTATAAATACTTTAGGATATTTGGGGAAATACCAATTTGGAATAAATACTCTAAAAAGGTTTAAGATTTATAGCCCAAAAAAGTTTTTAAAAAATCCTGAGTTACAAGAAAAGGTCTTTACTGCTTATTGTGCAGTAAATAAATGGATTTTAAGGAAAGATATTAAGCGATCTGTTGGTAAAACTATAAACGGTATTGAAATTACAGAATCTGGAATTATTGCTGCTGCTCATCTGGGTGGTGCAGGAAATGTTAAAAAATATCTTCGAAGTAATGGTAAAGTACGTTTTTTTGATGCGTATGGATCTTCAATACAATCTTATATAAAAGAATTTAGCGGCTATAATATTTCAACTATTAAAGCTGACAGAAAAGCACAAATTTAAATCATTTAACTATGGATTATAAAAATGGCAGGTTTTTTATATAAATCTGGCTGCTGATATTTCCAATCTTTTATGGTAAGAGTTTTTATATATTCCGATGGTAAAGTAATATCTGCCGCAATACACAAATTAGTAGTTGATGTTAACGTTGCTTTTAAATCTGCGAACATTTTCTCATTTCTATAAGGTGTTTCTATAAAAATTTGCGACTGATTCTTATCTCTTGAGAGTTTTTCTAAATCTTTTATTGCTTTTTTTCTTTCTCCTTTATCTATAGGTAAATAACCATTGAACGAAAAGTTTTGACCATTCATACCAGAACTCATCATAGCCATTAATATCGATGACGGGCCTACTAAAGGAATTACTTGAATTCCTTTTTCATGAGCTAATTTCACTATAGAAGCGCCAGGGTCTGCTACCGCAGGAACTCCTGCCTCTGATATCAACCCAACATTAATTCCATCATTACAGACGTCTAAATAAGCTCTAGTCTCCATTTCATCTGCGTATTTGTCTAAAGACATTAAGTTTAAAGATGGTTGTGGTTTTTTAGGTGCGATTTTCTTAATAAACTTTCTTGCTGATTTTTCATTTTCAACAATAAAATAATCTACTTGCTCAATAACTTTTTTTACTGATAAAGGCATTACCTCTAAGGGCTCTGTATCTCCTAAAGTTGTTGGAATTAAATATAATTTTCCAGTCATTTTATAATTTTTGTGCAATTATAGTACAAGCCTCATCTAATATTTTAAATACATTTTCAAATCCTTGATCTCCTCCATAATATGGGTCAGGGACGCTTTCATTTAAATTTGGATTGATTTCATTTAAAATCATTTTGACTTTAGAGAGGTCCGATTGATTTCTAGATAAGGATCTAATATTTATATAATTCTCTTCGTCCATTACGAAAATAACATCAAAATTATCAAAATCCTTGATGATAAATTTTCTTGCTCTTTGATTTGATATGTCTATGAGATTTTTTGAAGCCACTTTTATAGAACGTATATCTGGCAAATTACCTGTATGATAGGATGCAGTTCCCGCAGAATCAATAATAGCAATATTTGAATTTAATTTGGATTGTAAAATACCTTTAGCTAATGGGGAACGACAAATGTTTCCCAAACATACCATGAGTATTTTTTTCATAAGTAAGATTTAGAAAGTCAATTTCTTTGTTAAATCGTCAACATATTTCTTAAATTGCTTATCTGTCTCTGTAAGGTTATCAACCGTTTTACATGCATGGAGAACCGTAGCATGATCTCTTTGACCAATTTGGTTACCTATGCTAGCCAGTGAGGTTTTAGTTAATCTTTTCGCAAAAAACATTGCTAACTGCCTTGCCTGAACAATATGACGTTTACGAGTTTTAGATTGGAGAGTTGCTACATCCATATCAAAATATTTAGATACTTCTTTTTGAATGTAATCTATAGACACCTCTTTCTTCGTATTTTTTACAAATTTATCTACAATTTGCTTTGCTAATTCTATTGAAAACTCTCTCCTATTAAAAGAAGCTTGAGCAATCATAGAAATAATTACACCTTCTAATTCTCTAACATTTGATTTTATATTCTTAGCAATATATTCAACAATTTCTTCTGGCATTTCAACACCATCTCTAAAAAGTTTATTTTGTAAAATAGAAACTCTAGTTTCAAAATCAGGTGCTTGAAGTTCAGCAGATAAACCCCATTTAAATCGGGATAACAGTCGCTGTTCTATGTCTTGCATATCTACAGGCGCTTTATCTGATGTTAAAATTACTTGCTTACCATTCTGATGTAAATGATTAAATATATGGAAAAAAACATCTTGTGTTCCAACTTTCCCTGATAAAAACTGAACATCATCAATCAGCAGAACGTCTATCATTTGATAAAAATGAATAAAATCATTTCTTGTGTTCGATTTGACAGAGTCTATAAATTGTTGTGTGAATTTCTCTGATGAAATATATAAAACAGTTTTATCTGGATATTTATCTTTTATATCTACACCTATCGCATGAGCTAAATGAGTTTTTCCTAACCCAACTCCTCCATAGATCAATAAAGGGTTGAAAGAAGTACCCCCTGGTTTATTTGCAACTGCCATTCCAGCTGAACGAGCTAATCTGTTAGAATCTCCTTCGACAAAATTATTGAAATTGTAATTAGGATTCAATTGAGATTCAATCTTTACTTTTTGTAATCCTGGAATTATAAAAGGATTTCTTAACTCTCTTTTACTAGAGTCTAAAGGCATCGTGACCTTTTGAGGCTTTAACGGATCTCTATTAGAACTTGGGATTTTTACAATTTGAGGTCTATTACTACTGTACGTATTTTCCATACGAACGTCATATATCAATTTCGCATCATTCCCTAATTGTCTAACAAGAGCTACACGTAACAATTTAATGTAGTGTTCTTCTAACCATTCGTAGAAAAATTTACTCGGCACCTGTATCGTTAATGCTTCTCCTGATATTTTAACTGGCTTAATCGGTTCAAACCAAGTTTTATACGCTTGAGACTTTATATTATCTTTGATAAAAGATAAACATTCAGTCCAAACTGATTCAGCAGTTAAAGTCATTATTGATTGTAGTATTTAAAATTTATTAGTCGTTTGAACAGGAATAATATTGCTCTCCTTAAAGCCTTACAAAAGTGTGAATAAAATTCAGTATAAAAAAATGATTTTGCTATTGATTATTAACTTTTTTTTACGTACACTCCTTCTCTAATTAAAATTCCTTTTTTTTTGAATAAAAATACCACAAAAATAAGAGTTCGATACGCTGAAACAGATCAAATGGGTGTAGTTTATCACGGAAATTATGCACAGTTTTTTGAAATCGGAAGAACCGAATGGCTTCGTTCACTGGGACTTACCTATAAAAAAATGGAAGAAAACGGAATTTTGCTTCCAGTCATTTCATTAAAGTTTGATTTCATTAAATCTGCACTTTATGATGACGTTTTAACAGTGGATACTTTTATCGAAAAAAAACCTACCGCAAAAATTGAATTTAATTATGAAATAAAAAATCAAGACGAAGATTTAATCTGTAAAGGAAATTCAATTTTAGCATTTATAAATAAAAAAACAAAAAAACCAGTCCGTTGTCCTGAAAGTTTGATGAAATACTTAGATTTTTTATGACTACAAAAGCTAAACAAGCAAATAAACCGATCCAACTAAGAATCAGATAGAAAATCAATGCTTAATCTAATCACAGTAGATGAGTTTTATGAAAAATTCAAAAGATAAAATGAAAAAAATTTCTATTATAATCGCAATTACAATTACATTATTTATTATTAATATTTTTTGGAGCACTGGCTATTTTAGGATAATTGAAAATAAATTTGAAGGTGAAATATTCAAAAAAATAAATATTGTTGGAGCAGAAGACATTACAATTAATCATATTGATAGTTTTGCTATCATATCATCTACAAATAGAAAATCTTTCCCACCAAAAACACAAGAAACTGGAGGGTTATATTATATTAATCTTAAAAAAATTGATTCAGAACCTATACTTCTAACAAAAGGTTTTAAAAAACCATTTGCTCCTCACGGCATTTCTATTTTTAAAAAAGACAGTATTACTATTATAGCCGCCGTAAATCATACTATGGAGAATGAATATATTGAGATTTTCAAATTAATTGGAATGAAACTTAATCATGTAAAGACACTTGACAATCCAATGATTTCAAGTCCAAACGATGTTGTTTTAATTAATGAAAATAGTTTGTATTTCACAAACGATCACAAATATAAAGATGGAATATTACGTTTAGCTGAAGATTATTTAGGGCTACCTATTTCAAATGTTGTTTATTTTGACGGATTGAAATTCAAAGAAGTTGCAAGCGGAATACCATTTGCTAATGGAATTAATTATGATTTTAATAAAGAGTTAATATTTGTTGCTTCTCCTAGAAAATTTTATATAAAAGTATTTAAAAAAAATAATGATAATTCTTTATCCTTTATTGAAGATATTTATTGTGGAACTGGTGTAGATAATATTGAATTTGATATAGATAACAAGCTTTGGATAGGAGCGCATCCAAATCTTCTACATTTTAATTCTTATTCTAAAGGCAACAATGAGTTTGCACCCTCTGAAATTATATCAATAAAATACATTGAAAAGAACAATTATATTAAAGAAAACATTTATTTAGAAAAAGGTCAAACTATGTCTGGTTCAACTGTAGCTGCACCTTTTGGAGATTTTATTCTAATGGGAAATGTAATGGATGATCATTTTCTTATTTTAAGAAAATAATTTAAGATCTAAGATAAAATTTTAGCTTTAATAAATTATCTATTTAATCTGGCTATATTTTCAAGTGAAATTCCTTTAGGACATTCTACCTCACAAGCTCTTGTATTGGTTCAGTTCCCAAACCCTTCATCGTCTTTATGCTTAACCATATTAAAACTCTGGGGAGAACAATTATTTTAATAGGAGAAAATAGAAATAAAAAAAATTATACACATTTTTTAATTTCAACTTTAAACATATTATTAAAAATTTGATAAATCGAATCTGCCTCTTTTTTTCTAATAGAAATTAAATAATTACACTTTAAGTCTAAGTTTTGATCTATAATTTGTATCTTTTTTTCTTTAATTATTCTCATTACGTTATTCATTAACTCGTAATCAAAAATTAGCTTAAACTTAATATTTATTGTTTTCTTAATAATTTCACATGCCTCTATTGCTAATTGTGCAGAATTCTTATACGCAGAAATTAATCCCCCCACACCTAATTTTGTTCCACCAAAATAACGCACGGAGACAATTAATATATTGGTAACATCAAATGACTGAATCTGTCCATAAATTGGTAAACCAGCAGAATTATTAGGTTCACCGTCGTCATTTGCTCTGTATTGAGGCTTTTCAATACCAATTTGATATGCATAGCAAAAATGTCGAGCAGAGTGATGTTTTTTCTTTAACTCTTCTAAATTCACTTTTACCTCCTCTTCAGACAAAACAGGAAATGCATATCCAAAAAACTTACTGCCTTTTTCTTTGAAAAGTATTTCTTTAGATGGTTTATCAATCGTATTATAAGTATCTTCTTTCATTTATGCAATAGCTACAATAATAATTCCCAATAGCGCAAGAGCAACTCCAATCTTATTCTTAAAACTAAACTTCTCTTTAAAGATTAATAATCCTAACAAAGTCGATACAACTACAATTCCCACATTATTTATGGTAAATAACGTAGAGCTTTCAAAATTTTCAATCTGTAATGCTTTAATTAAAAAAATTATAGAGAAATAGTTTGGTACACCTAGAATAACCCCTGCAAGTATATTTTTAAGCCCAAATGACTCTCTCTTCCTTATATTTTTAATTATTAAAATTATAAATCCAAAAATAGCTGCAATGCCAAATAAACTTCCTGAAAATATAGAAACATCTGTCTCAGGAACATAATTTATTTGTATATATTTTAATAGAGTATCAATAGTACCAGAGCCAATAAAAAGCAAAATAGGAAATAATAATGTGGCTTCTTTTTGAGTTTTCTCCTCTTTAACGGAAGATAAATAAACTGCAACTAAAGCTATAATAATCCCTGCAAATTTCAAAATCGTCACAGATTCATTATATAAAATCACACCAAATAAAACAGGAACAACAACAGACATTTTACCTGCAATAGAAGCAACAGAAACACCATTTTTTTGAGATGTCATTGCCATTACAAAGAATATAGATACAAAAAGTGCTCCTAAAATTAATGCCCCAAAAAACCATGGTTCTAGATAAATCTGGTGAATTGGAATTTTCCTTTCAGCCAATAAAAAACCCATAGAAAAAGCAACTATGTAATTTACGAATATCGCTTTTAAAACATCTATTTTAAATATTCCAAAATATTTAAAAATAACAAATAGGCCTGTAGAAAATAGAATGCTAAGTAATAAGTATATCAATTTAAAAAATATTTTTGGTTAAACAAATTAGTAATATCCTCTTTACCAGGGACTAAATTCCAAACATTGATGCCCAAATATTTTGCCGCTTCAGTATTTTCTTTAGTGTCATCTATAAATAATGTTTGTAGAACATTTAAATCATTCTCATTTAATACATATTCATAAATATTACGATTGGGTTTCCTCATTTTTATTTCATGGGAGAGGTAAAATTTTTCAAAACAATTTTTAAATTCATTAAAAAGACTTGTTCCCCAATTTTTTTTTATCCAAGAAATATGCAACTCGTTTGTATTACTAAGTAAAAAGAGTCTATAATTAGAATTATTAGCTAGTTCTTTAATAAATCTTAATCTATTCATTGGAAAATCTAACAGAATAGCGTTCCATGCATTAGTTATTTTTTCGGATGAAACATCGTATTTATTTGAAAAAAAACCGGTAAAACTTTCTGTTGAAAGAAGCCCCATTTCATATTGACTAAAAACAAACATTACTTCATTAGAAAATTCTTTTATTCCTATTTTAAAAAATTCCTTTTCTATGGCTTCTTTATCTAAATTGATGAAAATATCACCAAAATCAAAAATGATATTTTTAATCATTCTTATATAATTTTAAAAAATCATTCTTAATATTAATTTCTGAATACTTTTTTGACAACAATAAAGGTGCTTTCACCCCCTGATTAAGATTAATATCACCAATAAAAACCATTGCTTCATCCCAAATATCAGCATCAATGAATGTTTTTAAAGTTTTACTTCCACCCTCAACAATTAAAGATTGAATTTTATGCTTTTGAAGTATTTCACAAATTTGAATTGCGAAATTATTTGAAAAGCTAATTTGCTCTAAAACTATATTTGATTTATATTCTTGACGATCGTGGCTTAATTGTGTTATAATTATAGTTTTAGTACTATTGTCAAATATTTTAGCGTCAGTAGGTATTCTTAAGGTTCTATCAATGATTATTTTGACAGGGTCCTCACCTGACCAATTTCTAATATTCAATCTCGGGTTATCTTCTAAAACAGTATTTGTTCCTACTAAAATAGCGTGCTCTTTACTACGCAATTTATGGACTAGTTGCTGCGAATATTGATTAGAAAGCCAAACAGGGCTTTTATCTTCTTTTGTGTGTGGAGCAATAAAGCCGTTTATAGTTTCTGCCCATTTTAAAATTATATATGGTCTTTTTTTATTATGAACTGTAAAAAACCGCCTATGATGCTCTAAACACTGATTCTCTAATACACCTAAAAAAACATTAACACCTGCACTCTCAAGGTATTTAATGCCTTTTCCAGCGACCAAACTATTAGTATCTAAACAACCAATAACAACATTTTTAAACTTGTACTTAACTATTAATTCTACACAAGGTGGTGTTTTTCCGATATGAGCGCATGGTTCTAATGAAACATACAAGGTTGCATATTTTAATAGATTTTTATCCAAAACAGAATTAATGGCGTTAACTTCAGCGTGCATTCCACCGAAAGGTGATGTAAATCCCTCACCAATGATTTTATTCTTATAAACAATTACCGCACCAACTGAAGGATTAGGCCGCGAAGTTCCTATGCCATTTTCAGCGATTTGTAAGCAACGTTTTATATAAGTTTTATGAATCAAATAGATTAAATTTTTATGAAGGAAGATTGATCTATGGTATAGGTATTAGAAAATCCAAAAACTTTGTATTTCAAATTTCCTTTTAATTGTAATTTAATAGACCTATTTAAAAAAGAATTTATTAATCCTCCAAGAATGCCATTTTTGCTGTTTTCAAAAACTCTTTTTGTAGGTATAACAGCAGTTAAAGGAATTGAAAATGCTTTTTTTGCAGGTACTTTAAATTTATCTAAAAATATTTCAGCAACCTGCTTACCATTTATAATTAGTTTAATTTCATCGGAAGAAATAGTTCCTCCAAGGTTGTTCGGATTTTCAAAATAGGCATTCGCTTTTAAACTAATTGTATCTGAAATAATAGAGATAATTTTAATATTATCAACTTTGATGAAAATTGGTTTTTTTTTAAGAGAACAACTGTTCATTAGTAAAACTAAAACAGAAAAGTATAGTAAATTTTTCATGAAAATTATTTTAAAAAAATTGATATCTTGCTAATGCAAAAATAAGGTAATAAATGACAATAGATGATTTTATCATTAGAGAAATTCAACCTCAAGATAATGCTCAAATTGCAAAAGTAATACGTGATGTTTTAATAGAGTTTGGTGTACCTAAGGTCGGAACGGCTTATGAAGATCAAGCAACAGATAAAATGTTTGAAACTTTTAAAAAAACAAAATCAATTTACTACGTAGTTGAAAATGATAACAAGATAGTTGGAGGAGCTGGAATTTCAGAATTAGACAATTTTAAAGGCAATATTTGTGAGCTACAAAAAATGTATTTCTTACCAATAACTAGAGGAAAAGGCTTAAGCTCCAAACTTATAAAAATATGTTTAAATGAGGCTAAAAATTTCGGTTTTAAAAGCTGCTATTTAGAAACAATACCTTATATGGATTCAGCTAGAGCATTATACACGAAAAATGGCTTTAAATATCTAGATAAACCCATAGGCAATACAGGACATTATTCTTGTAGTATTTGGATGTTAAAAAAGTTATGATTTTAAAAAAATATAAATCTTATTTTACTAAAGAACTTGCTTCAATATATCCTCAAACAGAAATAGATACTTTCTTTTTTTTATTAGCGGAAGAATATCTAAACTTCATGAGAATTGATGTGGTTTTAAAATCTGATTTTAATATTCCTACTGCCCTACTTTTACTTTTTAATAATGCTTTAGAAAAACTTAAAAAAGAAAAACCTATCCAATACATTTTAGGCAAAACTGAATTTTATGGCTTTACTTTTTTAGTTGATAGCTATACATTAATCCCAAGACCAGAAACCGAAGAATTAGTTGATTGGGTATTAGAAGAAGTTAATGTAAAACAATCTATTAAAATTATAGATATTGGAACAGGGTCAGGCTGTATCCCTATTTCTCTAGCAAAACATTTACCCGAAGCAAAAATTGAAGCAATTGATGTTTCATTTAACGCATTAAGCGTTGCAAAACAAAATGCTGTTCTTAATAAGGTTGATGTTTTTTTTATTGAAAAAGATATTCTAAAAACAGAAAAACTAGATAAAAAATTTGATATTATTATCTCAAATCCACCCTATGTTAGAGAATTAGAGAAAAAAGAAATTAAAAATAATGTTTTAGAAAACGAACCCCACATAGCCTTATTTGTAAAAGATAATAATCCGTTAATTTTTTATAATAAAATTGCCGATTTAGCAAAAAAAAATCTTTCAAAAAACGGAATACTTTTTTTTGAAATAAATCAATATTTAGGTAAAGAAACTGTTGGTATTTTAAGAGATAAAGGATTTAGAAATATTCAATTAAAAAAAGATCTATTTGGAAATAATAGAATGATTAAGTGTGAATTAATTTAATCAAACTACTTTATATCTATTTTTTTATTAGTTATCTATGGGCTCTGAAAAATTAAATAATACTCTTGTAAAAATAATCTCATCTTTTGTAAATTACATCAATTACATCCTATTACGAAAACAGATAATATTAGTAAAAGGTTTAAATTTAATGAATTGTAAACCTATTTATTTCCATACTTTTGTTAAATGATTAAAGAGCTTCAACTTCGCATAAACCTAATAGAAGAACGTAAAGAGAATATACTTTTATTTAAAGCAGCTAAGCAATTAAAAATTGATGAAAAACAAATCTCTACTGTAAAAGTATTACGTAAATCTATTGACGCTCGTAAAAAAGATATCATCTTTAATTATAAAGTTGCGGTCTATATAGATGAGCAAGTTCCAAAAAATCCTGACTATATTTTTGATTACAAAGATATTTCGAATGCTAAAGAAATACATATTATAGGTTTTGGGCCTGCAGGAATGTATGCAGCCCTTCGATGTATAGAATTAGGATATAAACCTATTGTTTTGGAACGTGGTAAAAATGTTCAAAACAGAAGACGAGATATCAAATCTATTAATCAGGATCACATTGTAAATGAAAACTCTAATTATTGTTTTGGTGAAGGAGGTGCTGGAACTTATTCTGACGGTAAATTATATACTCGTTCATTAAAAAGAGGTGATGTTAGACGTATTTTTGAAAATCTTGTTTTTCATGGAGCAACAGAACAAATTTTAATAGATGCACACCCACATATTGGAACAAATAAACTTCCAAAAATTATTCAAAATATTCGTGAAAATATTTTAAAATTCGGAGGTGAGATTCACTTTGAAACTTGCGTTACAGATTTTGTAGTAAAAAATAATAAACTTCAAGCTATACACCTTCAAAATGGTCAAGAGATGATTGTTAACTCTGTGATTTTAGCAACTGGACATTCTGCAAGGGATATATATGAATTACTGGATAAGAAAAACATTGCTTTAAAAGCAAAATCTTTTGCTATGGGTGTCAGAGTTGAACATCCTCAAGAAGTTATAGACCAAATTCAATATAATTGTTCAGGAGACAGAGATGAGTTGCTACCTGCAGCTGCATATAGTTTAGTTCATCAAGTAAACAATAGAGGTGTTTATTCATTCTGTATGTGTCCAGGTGGCTTTATTGTTCCTGCTGCTACTGCTAGTGGTGAAGTTGTTGTTAATGGAATGTCCCCATCGCGTAGGAATAATAAATTTGCAAACTCGGGTATTGTCGTTGAATTAGACATTGATAAAGATTTTAAAAAGTATGAACAATATGGAGCTTTAAAAGGTTTAGAGTTTCAAAAAGATTTAGAAAAGATTGCTTTTTATGCAGGAGGGAGATCACAAACAGCACCTGCACAAAGATTAGTAGATTTTGTAGATGGAAAATTATCAAGTGATCTAAATGAAACTTCATATCAGCCGGGCTTAAAATCTGCTCCACTTCATTCGCTTTTACCAAAAATAATTGGTAGTAGACTTCGTAAAGGATTTATTGGTTTTGGGCAAAAGATGCATGGATACCTTACAAATGAGGCAAATATTGTGGGTGTAGAATCTAGAACTTCATCACCTATTAATATACCTAGAAAAGAGGATTTAGAACATATTCAAATAGAAGGATTATTTCCATGTGGCGAAGGCGGAGGCTATGCCGGAGGTATCGTTTCTGCCGCCATGGATGGGGAACGTTGTGCAGAAGCAGCAATAGCAAAATTATAAAAATCTATTCCGATGCCAAAAAAAGGAAAAGGTAAAGCGAAAAATACCACTAATAAAGCAAAACATAATAGATTGATGAATCAAAAAATTAATAAAGTCAAGCTAGAAAAACAACAACACAAAGAGCGCCTAAAAGCGATAATAAAAAAAGTAAATAACGAAAAAAGTCCCAAGTAGAAACTTGGGACTTTTTATTTATGTAATGTTAAATTAATTATCTATGGAACCTAAAACACGTTTCATAAAAGAATTTAAAGCCTCTTTCTTTGGTGTTCCTTTCTTAATCATTTTATCAACCTCAACAGCACCATATAAATTAGAGATCAATTCACCAATAACATCTAATTCCTCATCTTTTAAAGATGAAACCTCAGTTAGTGCTTCTAAAGTCTCTATTGTTTCTAAAATATAGTCTTGATCGTTTTGTTCAATAAAATCTGTCAAATGTTTAATTAATGGTAATTTCATATTATAAAATTTCTGATACTAATTCTTTTAAAACATCAAACTTATTTGTTTGGACCTGACCCACAAAAACACCATCTACAAAAGTTGCAAATGTTGGTAGATTACTAACATCTGCTAGTTTTCTGCTTCCTGGAAATTTTTCTGCATCTACGATTATAAAAGTTACATTTTCATTTTCACTAGAAAGCTTCTTAAACTTAGGCTTCATGATTTTACAATTACCACACCATCCTGCAGAATACTGAACTACAACTGTTTTATTAGCTGCTACAATTTCTGCTAAATTATCTTGACTTAACTCTTCTACCATAATTAATATAATATTAGTTAGCTGCTAAATATTCAGCGGTCCCTTTTGCATTTGGCGCCATTGCCGTTTTACCTTCTTCCCAGTTTGCAGGACAAACTTCACCATTAGTCTGAACGTGAGCGTAAGCGTCTACTAAACGTAAAAATTCGTTTACATTTCTACCAACTGGCATATGATTTACACCTTCATGAAAAACAGTTCCTTCTTCATCTATTAAATAAGTAGCTCTGTAAGTTACATTATCTCCTTCTACTTGAACTGTTTGTGAAGCCTCGTCAAAAGTTTCATTCGTTATATCTAGAATTCCTAAAATAGATGATAAATTACGATTACTATCTGCTAAAATTGGATAGGTTACTCCTTCAATTCCTCCATTGTCTTTTGCAGTACTTAGCCATGCGAAATGCACTTCTGGAGTATCACATGACGCTCCAATCACGACCGTATTTCTTTTTTCAAATTCTCCTAATGCTGCTTGAAAAGCATGTAACTCTGTAGGACAAACAAATGTAAAATCTTTCGGATACCAAAATAACAAAACTTTTTTACCATTTTTTTTTGCTTCTTCCAATACGTTTAATTTAAACGTATCACCCATTTCATTCATCGCATCTACGCTTAAATCTGGAAATTGTTTACCAACTAGTGTTGCCATTTTATTTTTTTTATTTAATGTTATTATTATTATTATTTAGGTAAAGGTAAATAAGCTAAGTAATGAAACTGGAAAAAGTTAATGCGAACTTTTTATATTTGCATCAACTTTTTTTATACCTTTTTTAGCTAAGATTATTTTATTCTATTTTGAAGCAAAAAGAGCAACATCATTCTCAGAAACTTCATTTTCCCCAAGGATAATTAATCTTTCTACAACATTTCTTAATTCTCTAATATTACCTGTCCAGTCGTATTGTTTTAGCTTAATTACAGCCTCTTTAGAAAAAGATTTTAATGGAGTTCCTTGCTCTTTAGATATTTTATCTGAAAAGAAATTTATCAATAATGGTATATCGTCTCTTCTATCATTTAATGAAGGGACTTTAATTAAAATAACTGCCAACCTGTGGTACAAATCTTCTCTAAATTTTCCCTCAGAGATTTCTTTCTTTAAATCTTTATTAGTTGCGGCTATAATTCTCACATCTACTTTGATATCTCTATCACTTCCTACTCTCTGTATTTTATTTTCTTGCAAAGCTCGTAAAACTTTTGCTTGAGCTGATAAACTCATGTCTCCAATTTCATCTAAGAAGATAGTACCTCCATTTGCAGCCTCAAACTTTCCAGCCCTGTCTTTGTTTGCGCCTGTAAAAGATCCTTTTACATGACCAAATAGTTCGCTTTCTATCAATTCTGAAGGAATTGCAGCACAATTTACTTCTATCATTGATGACTTAGCACGAAGTGATTTATCATGCAACCAGTGAGCGACAAGTTCTTTTCCTGTGCCATTAGATCCTGTAATTAATACTCTTGCATCTGTGAATGCAACTTTCTCTATAATTTCTTTAATATGAAAAATCGCTGGACTCTCACCAACCATTTCATAACTCTTACTTACCTTCTTTTTTAAACGTCGATTTTCTACAATAAGTTCTTTTTTATCTAAAGCATTTCTAACTGTATTTAATAAACGGTTTAAATCTGGTGGTTTAGATATATAATCGAAAGCTCCTAATCGCATCGTATTTACTGCGGTATCAAGATCACCATGACCAGAAATCATTACAAATGGAATTTCAGGTTTTACTTTTTTTATTTTTTCTAAAACCTCAACACCATCCATTTTTGGCATTTTAATATCACATAAAACTAAATCGTAATCATTTTTTAAAATCATTTCTAAACCTAGCAGACCATCTTCAGCTTCTTCAACTTCGTAACTATCATTTTCTTCAGAAATAATTCTTATTAAAACTCGTCTAATTGCAGCTTCGTCTTCTATGATTAATATTTTGCTCATAATTTATATCTAAATGTTATTATTTTGAAATAAATGAATGTCTCTTTGTGGAAAAGGAATTGAAATATTATTCTCTCTGAATAATTTATCAATTTCAAAACGAATATCACTTTGTATTATTGCTACTTCAAAACTATTATTTAAAGTAAAAACAACTTTGAAATCTAAAGAACTGTCTCCGAAATCAGTAAAAAAAACGATTGGTAAAGGCTTAGATAAAACCTTAGGATTTGACGACACAGCCTTAATCAATAAAGATTTCACCAACTGGACATCACTACCGTAAGCAACTCCAACTTCTACAGATTCTCTTGTTTGCTCGCCGTTCTCCGTCCAATTATAAAGACTATTTGTTAAATATAAATGATTAGGAATTATTAAAACTTTATTATCTACCGTAACAGTTCTAGTGGTTCTTAAATTTATCTCAACGACTCTTCCAACTTTTCCTTCTAACTCTATAATATCTCCCACATGAACAGACTGATCTATTAGAATAAAGATACCAGAAATTATATCTTGGAATAGTGTCTGTAAAGCTAAACCAACTCCAATTAAAAGAGCTGCAGAAGCCGCAAATATGGCAGTAACATTTACACCAGAGGATTGCATTGTTGATAAAAAAATTATAATGTATGCTAACCATTTTAGATAACCAAAAACAGAAATAAATTTTTCTTTATCTTTTTCTGGCATTTTTCTGGTAATCAATTTTCTTAATAATTTCAATAAATAAGAAGTTGTAATTAATACAAGTATTACAATCAAAATATTTCCTACAGTGATGTAAACTTCTTTGCCAAAATTAAAACTGTAATTTAAAAAAGCTATTATCTTATCCATTTATGTAAATTATTAACTTTAATATTTCAACCATTTATATAAGTCTTTATATGTTGGTTTTTTTCCATACATAAGTATTCCTACTCGATAAATTTTAGCTGAAAACCAAACCATAAACACAAATGTAACCAATAATAGTGCCATAGAAATAGCTAATTCATACCATGGGACTCCAAAAGGTACTCTCATCAACATTACAATTGGACTAGTAAATGGTATCATAGAAAGAATAGTTACTATTGGTCCATTAGGATCGTTCTGGACCGCAAAGACTCCAACGTATAAAGCTAAAACTAAAGGTAAGTTTATTGGAAGGAGAAACTGTTGTGTGTCAGTTTCATTATCAACAGCTGCTCCAATTGCAGCAAATAGAGAACTATATAAAAAGAATCCACCTATAAAATAATAAATAAATAAAATAAATAATTTCAAGAAAGGTAATCTATATACTTCTTGTATTAACAACTGTAATTTATCCGGACTTACTGTCTCTTTTGCTGCAGATAATTGATCTGCTGGGATTTTAGAGCTTTGCATTTCAACCATATCTATACCAAAGACAAATGAAAGCACTGAACTTATTATAAAAATAAGCACACCCCAAATTAAAAATTGCAATAACCCAGCAGATGCATTTCCAATAATCTTACCCAGCATCAACTGGAAAGGTTTTACAGATGAAACTATTATTTCAACAATTCTACTCGTTTTTTCTTCAATTACACTCCTCATTACTGAGGTCCCATAGATCACTACAAAGATCTGTAAAAGTACTCCTGCTATTAAGCCAGCAGCAATTTTTAATGCGTTATTTAATTTGGATGATTCTTGACCAGAGAAATTAAACATTTTAATATCAGAATTTATTTTAGATGCTTTTATTTTCTTTAAGTCAATTCCAAAATTTGTTAGCTTTAAATTTCTAAAGTGAGTTTCTACCTTTCCTTCGATTACACCCATAAGAGACATTCCTGGAGTTTCTTTAGAATAAAATTCTATAGATTTTGCTAACAATTCAATACTTTCTTTTTTTGGCACATATAAAACTCCATAAAAATCTCCATTCTCAACTTTCTTCTTAGTCTCATCTATACCTATAGCTGAATAATCTTGATATTTAATTGTTTTAGAATCATTAAAATTATCTTTTGAAAATAATCCAGATTCATCTACATAAACAATTTCTTTTACCTTTTCATCATTCTTTTGCGTTAAAAAGGCAATTAAAAAACCAAGCCCGGCAATTAATAAAGGAGCTAAAAAAGTCATTATCAAAAATGATTTATTTCTAACTTTTGCGTTAAATTCTCTTTGAATAATTAGTTTTAATTTGCTCATGTTAAATATTTTTATTGATTGCCTGAATAAATATTTCATTTGCATCAGGAACTAATTCTTCAAAATGCTGTACTTGACCTTTAGTTGTTAAAAAAGATAATAAATTATTAGATTCTCTAATATCTTTTAACTTTATATTTAATTTTAATCCGTCATTTATAGTTCTAAAATCGGCAGGATAAACATCATACGATTCTTTTAATTTTGCTTCTACTTCTTTTGGGTTTGCAGTTTCTAATCCAATTTGAAAAGTATTTGAACGAAATTCACGTTTTATATCATCTAATTTCCCCTCTAAAATCTTATTAGACTTATCAATTAAAGCAATATAATCACACATTTCTTCTACAGATTCCATTCTATGTGTTGAGAAAATAATGGTAGCACCTTCATCCCTCAATTGTAAAATTTCTTTTGCTATTAATTTTGCATTTATAGGATCAAAACCAGAAAAAGGTTCATCAAAAATCAATAACTTAGGTTTATGCATAACAGTAACAATAAATTGTATCTTTTGGGCCATTCCTTTAGAAAGCTCCTCTATTTTCTTATCCCACCAAGCAGATATATCAAATTTATCAAACCAATATTTAAGTCGTTTTTTAGCTTCTCTTTTACTTAAGCCTTTTAATTGTGCTAAATATAAAGCCTGTTCACCTACTTTCATGTTTTTATATAATCCACGTTCTTCTGGCATATATCCAATATAATCAACATCTTTTGGGGCTAAAGGTTCTCCATCGAGATACACCTCTCCCGAATCGGGCATTGTTATCTGATTAATTATTCTAATTAATGAGGTTTTACCAGCACCATTAGGTCCTAACAATCCAAAAACACTCCCTTTTGGTATTGAAATTGAGACGTCATTTAATGCAGTAAAATCTCCGTAGGTTTTTACAATATTTTTAATTTCTAATAAATTATTCATTTATGTTGAGTTAGTTGTTTTTTAAGACTTAGCAAATAATATCTCAGTGTGTAAAAGTAATAATATTTTACTGCTTTATTATGCTCTACAAATTTTGATAATTATTGCTCTAAAAGGAAAGATATAAGTTTTGTAAAAATCTTTACTCATATTTCTATTTTCTTATTTAGTGTCAGTACTTTAATTTTATTACACTTGTTTTAGATTCTTTTATAAAATTAGATTTATAAATAATATGATAACCTTTATTTTTCTAAAAATGAACTAATATTACTTTTTATCTGCAAAACTTTTCCGCTATTTACTATGCATGCATAATAAATTAAGTATATCTTTGAAGAAATGGACAAAGATAAATCGATAGATCATCAACTAAGAGCTACTTGGCAAGCAATTGCTAAAATGTATAATGAGCAAGCAGCTAAGCATGAAAGTACAATGGCGACTGCTTTTGTTTTATTGAATATTGATGCGGACAAAGGAACTCCATCTACTGCTCTAGGTCCTTTAATGGGAATGGAACCAACAAGTCTTTCTCGGATTTTAAAAAACATGGAAGAAAAAGGTGCTATTCATAGAGAAAGAAATCCTGAAGATGGTAGAAGTGTAATTATCAAGTTAACTTCATACGGTAAGGAAATGAGATCTATTTCTACAGGTACTGTATATCAATTTAATAATAAAGTAAGAGAATATATTACAGAAGAAGAATTAGAAAATTTCTTTAAAGTAACATCAACCATAAATAAATTAATAGCAAATAAAAAAGTTTTTGAGAAAAATAAATTAAAAGCTGTTTAAATCAAACCATAAACAAATGACTAGAAGAATTAAAAAAGTAGCAATTATAGGTTCTGGAATAATGGGAAGCGGAATTGCATGTCATTTTGCTAATATTGGCGTAGAAGTTCTTTTACTAGATATTGTTCCTAGAGAATTAAACGACAAAGAAAAAGCAAAAGGATTAACATTAGAGAATAAAGCTGTTCGTAATAGGTTAGTAAATGATGCTTTAACTGCGTCTTTAAAATCAAAACCATCTCCAATTTATCATCAAAGATTTGCAAAGAGAATTACTACTGGTAATTTAGATGATGATTTGCATTTAATAAAAAATGTAGATTGGGTTATGGAAGTTGTTGTAGAACGTTTAGATGTTAAAAAATCTGTTTTTGAGAAAATTGAAAAATACAGAACTCCAGGGACATTAATTACCTCTAATACTTCTGGAATACCCATAAAATTCATGAATGAAGGTCGAAGTGATGATTTTCAAAAGCATTTTGCTGTAACTCACTTTTTTAATCCCCCTAGATATTTAAAATTATTTGAAGTTGTTCCGGGACCTAAATGTGATCAAGTGGTTACAGACTTCTTAATGATGTATGGAGATAAGTTTTTAGGAAAAACATCTGTACTTGCTAAAGATACTCCTGCTTTTATTGGTAATAGGATTGGAATCTTTAGTATTATGAATCTATTCCATATTGTGAAAGAAATGGGACTGACCATAGAGGAAGTCGATAAATTATCTGGACCTATTATAGGACGACCAAAGTCTGCAACTTTTAGAACTATTGATGTTGTTGGATTAGATACTTTAGTTCATACAGCTAATGGTGTAAAAGACAATTGCCCCAATGATGAGATGAAAGCTCAATTTGAAATTCCGCCATTTGTAAATTCAATGATGGAAAAAAAGTGGCTAGGCAGTAAAACAAAACAAGGTTTCTACAAAAGAGTTGTAAATGCTGATGGAAAGAAAGAAATTTTATCATTAGACCTGAATACTCTTGAGTATAGACCAAAAAAGCGTGCATCATTTGCCACTTTAGAATTAACAAAAACGATAGATAATGTTGGCGATCGTTTTAAAGTCCTAGTAAAAGGAAAAGATAAAGCAGGTGAATTTTACAGAAAATGTTTTGCTGCTTTATTTGCATACGTTCAAAATAGAATTCCAGAAATTTCTGATGAATTATACAGAATTGATGATGGTCTAAGAGCTGGATTTGGATGGGAACATGGGCCATTTCAAATTTGGAATGAAATTGGTGTAGAAGCTGGGGTTGAGTTAATGAAATCAGAAGGTAAAGAACCTGCTGAATGGGTGAAAGATATGTTAGCCAAGGGAGAGACTTCTTTCTATACAATTAAAGAAGGGGCTACCCACTATTATGATATTCCCTTAAAAAAACAAGTTAAAAAACCTGGCCAAGATTCATTTATAATACTAGATAATATTAGAAAATCTACAGAGGTTTTCAAAAACTCTGGAGTGTCTGTTCAAGATATTGGTGATGGAATTTTAAATTTTGAATTCCGCTCTAAAATGAACACAATTGGTGGTGATGTTTTAACCGGTTTAAACAAAGCTATTGATATCGCAGAGAAAGATTTCCAAGGTTTAATTATTGGAAATCAAGCTCCAAACTTCTCTGTTGGCGCTAATATTGGGATGATATTTATGATGGCTGCAGAACAAGAATATGATGAGCTAAACATGGCTATCAAATATTTCCAAGACTCCATGATGCGAATGCGATATTCTTCAATTCCAACTATTTCTGCTCCACATGGAATGGCTTTAGGTGGTGGTTGTGAAATTTCATTACATGCAGATAAAGTAGTTGCAGCAGCAGAAACTTATATGGGATTAGTTGAGTTCGGTGTTGGTGTAATACCAGGTGGTGGTGGATCAAAAGAAATGGCTTTGAGAGCATCAGATTCTTTCAATAAAGGAGATGTAGAGCTAAATGTTTTACAAGAAAACTTTTTGACCATAGGTATGGCAAAAGTTTCTACTTCGGCCTATGAAGCATTCGATTTAGGTTTACTCCAAAAAGGAAAAGATATTGTTGTTGTTAATAAAGAAAGGCAAATAGCTACGGCAAAAGCTCATGCAAAATTAATGGCAGAAAGTGGATATACTCAACCTGTAAGCCGTAAAGATGTAAAAGTTTTAGGAAAACAAGCCTTAGGAATGTTCTTGGTAGGAACAGATTCTATGGAGCATTCGAAGTATATCTCACAACACGATCAAAAAATAGCTAATAAGCTAGCCTATGTAATGGCTGGAGGAGACTTATCTGAACCTACTATGGTTTCAGAACAATATTTATTAGATATTGAAAGAGAAGCTTTTTTATCTCTATGTACAGAAAGAAAAACACTAGAACGTATCCAGCACATGTTAAAAACTGGTAAACCTTTAAGAAATTAAGAATTATGAAAACAGCATATATAGTAAAAGCATACAGAACTGCAGTTGGTAAAGCACCTAAAGGTGTTTTCCGCTTTAAACGTGCAGATGAATTGGGGGCAGAAACCATTCAACACATGATGAAAGAATTACCTAATTTAGATGTAAAACGTATAGATGATGTAATTGTTGGTAATGCTATGCCTGAAGGTTCACAAGGATTAAATATGGCTCGATTTATTTCTTTAATAGGACTAGATTCTGTTGATGTACCTGGTGTAACTGTGAATCGTTTTTGTTCTTCAGGTCTAGAAACAATTGGGATGGCAGCTGCAAAAATTCAAGCAGGAATGGCGGATTGTATAATTGCTGGTGGAGCAGAAAGTATGAGTTCTGTACCTATGACAGGTTATAAACCAGAATTAAACTATAACACTATTAAATCTGGTCACGCAGATTATTATTGGGGAATGGGGAATACTGCAGAAGCTGTTGCTAATCAGTTTAAAATATCTAGACAAGATCAAGATGAGTTTGCTTTCAATTCTCATATGAAAGCTCTAAAAGCTCAAGCAGAAAATCGTTTTCAAGATCAAATTGCACCAATAAATGTAGAAGAAACATATTTAAATATAGATGGTAAAAAAGCTATTAGGAAATATACAGTGACAAAAGATGAAGGACCTAGGGCAGGAACATCAACAGCTATCTTAAATAAATTACGTCCTGTATTTGCTGCTGGAGGAAGTGTTACAGCTGGGAATTCATCTCAAATGAGTGATGGAGCTGCCTTTGTAATGGTTATGAGCGAGGAAATGGTTAAAGAATTAAATATAGAGCCAATTGCAAGAATGGTTAATTATGCTGCTGCAGGTGTAGAACCTAGAATTATGGGAATTGGTCCAGTTGCTGCGATTCCAAAAGTTTTAAAACAAGCAGGGCTAAACCAAAAAGATATCGAATTAATTGAATTAAACGAAGCATTTGCTTCTCAATCATTAGCAGTAATGAGAGAATTAGACTTGAATCAAGATATTGTAAATGTTAATGGTGGAGCAATTGCACTTGGGCATCCATTAGGTTGTACAGGAGCAAAATTATCTGTGCAATTATTTGATGAAATGCGCAAAAGAGACATGAAAAATAAATATGGGATGGTAACAATGTGTGTTGGTACTGGTCAAGGTGCTGCTGGTATATTCGAGTTTTTAAATTAAAATATAAAAGATTAATACGATTTATAATGGAAACAACAGAAAAGGATATTTTAAGAGGAGGTCAGTTTTTAGTAAAGGAAACTGTGTGTGAAGATGTATTTACTCCCGAAGATTTTTCAGAGGAGCAAATAATGATGAAAGAGGCCGTTAAAGAGTTTAACGAACGTGAAATTATTGCTCATAGAGATCGTTTTGAGGCAAAAGATTATAAACTTACTGAACAGGTTATGAAAAAGGCTGGAGAACTAGGCTTCCTTGGCGTTGCTGTTCCAGAACAATATGGTGGAATGGGTATGGGTTTTGTTTCAACAATGTTGACTTGCGAATATATCTCTAGTGGTAATGGATCTTTGAGTACGGCATTTGGAGCACACACTGGTATTGGTACTATGCCAATTACATTATATGGAACAGAAGAACAAAAACAAAAATATGTAACCAAATTAGCTACTGGAGAATGGATGGGTGCATATTGTTTAACTGAGCCAGGAGCAGGTTCTGATGCAAATTCAGGAAAAACTACTGCGACTATATCTGCTGACGGTTCATCTTACAGAATTAACGGACAAAAAATGTGGATTTCAAATGCAGGTTTCTGTAATATGATGATTGTCTTTGCTCGTATAGAAAATGACAAAAATATTACTGGTTTTATTGTTGAATATGACTCTGTAAAACCTAATGGAATTACTTTAGGTGAAGAAGAAAGAAAATTAGGAATACGAGCAAGTTCAACGCGTCAAGTATTTTTTAATGATACAGTTGTTCCTTCAGAAAATATGTTATCAGTTCGTGGAGGTGGATTTAAAATTGCTGTAAACGCATTAAATGTAGGTCGTATTAAATTAGCTGCTGCTTGTATCGATTCTCAAAGAAGAATCACTGAAATGGCACTTAAATATGCAATGGAGCGTAAACAATTTAAAACATCTATCGCCGATTTTGGCGCAATTAAGTCGAAGTTAGCTGAAATGGCTACTAATACTTATGCTGGCGAAGCCGCAAGTTATAGAGCCTCAAAAAATATTGAAGATAGAATTGCTATGCGTATTGCAGAGGGTAATTCTCATCAGGAAGCAGAGTTAAAAGGAGTAGAAGAATATGCAATCGAATGCTCTATTTTAAAAGTTACAGTTTCTGAAGATGTACAAAGTTGTGCTGATGAAGGAATACAAATATATGGAGGAATGGGCTTCTCAGAAGAAGCTCCAATGGAAGCCGCATGGAGAGATGCAAGAATTTCACGTATTTACGAAGGAACAAACGAAATTAATAAAATGCTTTCTGTTGGTATGCTGATAAAGAAAGCTATGAAAGGTCATGTAGATTTACTAGGACCTGCAACTGCAGTTGCAGATAATTTAATGGGTATCCCTTCTTTTGATACTCCAGATTATTCTGAATTATTTGCTGAA
>FUWD013229425.1_pt1 | contig 24375 bp, 19 predicted proteins | sample 1063281 | NCBI WGS metagenome assembly FUWD01 (sample SAMEA79048168, study PRJEB19326) | metagenome | biome: marine | reverse complement strand
TAGTCATGGCGTCGGGAATGTAGATCACAGGTTCCTCCGCAATCACCATATTTTCCTGAATATTTTCATCAGGAGTTTCTGTACCCTCATTTGAAGTTGGTTGAGGCTGTTTTGGCTCATTAATTTCCGTTGAGTTAGCAATTACCGTTGGAATTTCCGCCTTCCCTACGTCTTCGAGCTTTATCTCTGTTGGTTGGACATCCGAATAAGTTTCCGGTTCCATATCTTTTGGCTCACTAACGTGTTCTTCCTTTCCCCCCGAAATTTCAGGAGTTTCTTCTGTAGGGATTTCCTCAGAAACATTTTCATCACCTTCATTATTTTCTGGTTCCTCAGGAGTTTTCTCACTTCCCATTTCCTGTTTCTTGCTTTTTAGATCATCGAAAACCTTCAGAATAACCAGTGGTGTAAATGCCATGAATAAGTAAACTATTAAACCTTGCGTTGAATACATCAAAAACATCAAGGGAATGAGGCCAACAAATATAAGTAATGTGTACCCAATACCTTTCTTATACAGATTCCATCTATGGCCCTTTGTTAATTCCTTGCTCTTTTTCAACGCTTCAATAACTCCTACATCTTCAGTTAATAGAATGTAAGGCGCAAACAGGAACATTAAGGTAAAAATAACTCCCGGTATTATAAGCAGAATGTATCCAAATCCTATCAACAGGCCCATTGGAATTGAAAGAAACAGGAATTTTGGCGTCTTTCTGATCGCTTCAAGCAGAAGTTCTTTTACCGGAACCAGGTTCTTTTGGTGCATTTTTATGGGTACTAGCGCCGCATAAGTTATACTGATGGCTGTTACCACAAAACCGATAGTTACCGCTAGAATTCCATAAATCGTAATAGCCGTTTTGGATTGGTTACTTACTTCATCTATACCAATAACTTTCTGAGCTCCAGATATTGGAATAAGGTTTTCGGGGGAGCTTTCTGGAACAATATATTCTCCCAAACTCACGCTTGGTAGTACGCTAAATGTGGGTACGTCGGGTTTTTTACCAGAAATTCCGAAAATGATAACTCCCGGAATCATTATTGCAAGCGTAACTCCCGCCCCCACCAAGGCTAATGCCATGTAAGACTTGAAAAGGAATCCTAAAGAAGCATTATCAAACAAATTTTTAAAAGCACTTTTAATAGCGTCTTTGAGTGACATCAGTTTAGGTTTATCCATACTTTAAGTGTATTAGTTAGTTTAGTAGTTTGTCAATTATTGTATAAATGCTAAAGCCTCCATAAAAAAGGAAGGCCAAGCACATTATTGCTATTCTGGGGAAGTTAGGTCGAATTTTCTTATGTAGCAAACTCAAGTTCGTTGTGAGTGTTAATCCCACATGCACAAACATCGCGAAAGCATTTAGGACGGCTGAAATAGTTATTAATTGGAAAGGTTCCCTAAATCCGCACGAATAAATCAGAATTCCTGATAGAATTTGTATCCAAAGGACAGAGTAGTAGGTTTTGGAAATACTTTTTCCTTGGATTTTAGAATTGGCTAAAGCTAGGTTTTCTGAAATGATTCTGCTCGTTGAATCAAACACGGTAAGTTGTGTGGCAAAAAGCATAACCCCGATTACTAGGGAGAACAGGATTCCTGCCCAAGGAGCTACCAGCTTTCCAATTTGTTTAGCCTCCTCGATTACAAAACCAACTCCGACGGTTTCCGTTCCTTTTCCGTAAGTTGTGATATAGGAAAGTAGTGCCAGTAAGCAAATCGTTATTGTGCCTGTTAACCAAAAGACCAAAAAGTGCTCTATGTTTACGTTTTTCCACCATTTTCTGAAAGTTGAAAAGTTTTCTTCTGTTGGCTCGAATTTTGCTCCAGTTAAATCTATATTTTCATTTTTACTCGTTAGTAGGCTTCTAATTTTACCGGCATATTTACCCATACCATATCCTTTGGCTTTAACGTAAAAAGATTGTGCCAAATTTAAATTTCCTCCCGCCCCCGCATAGGCCAACGCTGCCAAAAACGATGCCATCGGTATTCCTGCGGGCAAAAATCGATATCCTTCACCTATTCCAATAATCCCGTTTCCAAGAGCCACAAAATCCGCTCCTTTGGCAAGGATTATCGACAAAACGAAGATGGTGGGGACTCCGGAGATTATTAATATCTTCTGAAGGCTTTCCACGGTTTTGTAAAGAACAGGACCCAACGAGAGTATTAGCCCAATAGCTATAAGCATTCCTATTGTTAAAAAGGAAATATCAGTAATTCCGAAAAGATTCCCTAGTATTTTTGCCGAAGCGGCAATTATTCCTGGCCACATCCATGGAATATAGGTTGAAAATAGAAACCAAATAGGCGCCCCCTTAAATTTTCTCGCAATTCCTACGAAAATACTTTCTCCATGAGCAAGAGCGTATCTTTCGATTTCCATATTCATGAAAAACTGAAAAGTTATCCCGAGAATCGCTCCCCAGATGATTCCCATGCCATAATGGGATGTCAGGTAAGGCCACAAAATAATTTCTCCACTTCCAAGACCGAGTCCTAGTAAGATAAAACTTGGGCCCATTAATTTTTTCAGTGGAAGCGCCTTAGGTAATGTTTTAATCTTTAAGCCCTTAATTTCTGTAGCCATTGAATTAATGGTACCAAAATTAAATTTTAAATTTTAGGTAAAATATTGGACGGGGTTTTCCAAGACTTAGCTTTTTGCTCCAGCTAGTGTCAATTTCCCTAAGCATTTTTCTCGTTACCTTTTGGAAGTTGTCTATCTTGAATCCGATATCCTCATATTTTGGAATGAGTTCTATTTTTATATAGTTCTCGTCAAGATCCTTTAAGTTTAATCTTTTCGTTTCAACTGGTTCTGAGAGTAAATCGTATCCAAACACTAGTAACAAGCTTCCTCCTGGCTTGATCAAATTCTTGATTGCTTTGATGACCGGTTTATTATATCCGGCAATATTTTCCAGCAAACTTCCCCAAGGTAAAATAATAGTGATTACATTGGCAGTATTTCTCAGTTCTTCTGGCAACATTTCAGCACTTCCCAAGACGAAGAGAACGTTTGAAAGCTTCTTTCTCAATGCTTTTTTTGAATATTTTCTAAGTTGCTTTTCTACCAGATCGATACCGATGCAAAGTATTTCAGGATTTTTAAGCGCTTTTTTGTAAACATATCGCCCATTGCCTGTTCCCAGATCTATTTCTACATTTTCAAATTTTCGCAAAATTTCCTTGAAATCTTCCGAAGACATCTCTTTAAGTTTGTTTCCTAGGACTATTTTCATTTTCACGCATCCCCTTTCGATATTAAAATGGTTTTATTTCTAGATTTAAATCCAGACTTAATTTTTACGTATGTTTTTGGAATGTTGAAATAATCTCCAAGTAGCTCTAACATTTCCTCATTAGCCCTGCCCTTCTTGGGAAGGGATTTCACAGATATTTCCAGAGTTTGATTTCCATACATGTCTTCCTTCTCTACTACTCTAGCCTCTTTTGTCCCTGGCTTTATTTTAACTTTTATGCTTTTCATTTTTTCAAGGATTATCCTTAGATCATCTTCAGACTTTAATTTTATTAGTGCTCTATAACTTTGTTTGTTCGAAGGATTGTCCTTAGTATAATACATATCTTTCCTTATCCCGGAAACCTGAAACCCCTTCTCTTAGAAGGATCGTACTTGAACTTGAAAAACTGCATATGTTTCCTATAGAATCCGTAGGTCGTTACAAATTTTTGAAAGGGTTTACAAATGTCCAAAAGAGATATGGTACAGAAAAGATTACAAATGCTTAACAGTTTGCGAGAAGATCTTAGAGAATTAAATTCTCATCGTAAGGATATATTAGACGAAAGCGAGGGATACAATGAGCTAGAAGAAAAAAGTAAGTTGGTTAAGGAGCAGGCCGCTGAAAAAAAGAAGCAAATTTTAGCAATTCCTGAATATGATGCTGTAATTCGCCAGATAAAGGATATTAGGATAGATATCGAAGATCAAAAAGATGCCCTGTCTCAGGAGTTGATAGAACTTTATAGGGAGGAAGGCATAACAGAGATCGAGGATTCTAAAGGGAATATTAAGAAACTAAAGTTTAGCGTTCGCTTAGTAAATCCATAACTTTATTATCCGAAAAGTATTTTATTTAGAAAACTATTTGATATAATGCTCGCATGACAAATCAAGAAACTAATCCAAGTAATAAAAAAGTTGCTTCTAAGAAGCAACAGAGTGCTCACAACGGCAAGAGCAAAAAATTATTGAAAATTTTGTCTGTAGTAGCCGCGGTAATTCTAGTCTTGGGCGTTCTTTCCGTGGTTGTTTACAACTTCAAACATTTTTTTGTTGTAGGCAGTGTGGATGGAAGACTTATAACCCGAATGGAGTTGAATAAAGTTCTGTTAGACGCTTATGGAAAGGTTGGTTTCGACGAGTTGATTACTGAAAAAATAGTTGAAAAAGAAATAGCGGAAAAGGGTATAACGGTAAGCCGAGCACAGCTAAATGAGAGGAAAAAAAAGATTTCCGCTCAAATTGAGGAAGGCCAGCGCATGACATTGGAGCAGTATCTGAAGATGCAGGGTATTCCGGAGGCTAAGTTTGATACCAACATAACTCAGCAACTTAGCGTAGAGATGCTTTTTGCAGATAAAGTTGATGTTTCGGAGGAAGAGATTGATACGTTCTTAGAGACTTATGGTGAGCAATTAGCGGAGGGGACGGACGAAGAAAAGAGAGCGCAAGTTGTAGACATTTTAATCAGTCAGCAAATGGGTACTTTGTTTCAACAATGGCTCGAGGATGCGAAGAGTCGCGCAGAAATATCTAATTATTTGGAATAAATCCGATAAGTCCAATGTGCTCAGTAATTTTTTCCGTGTGTATTAGCAGTTAGAAAAGCTGTAGCGAGTAGTATCCGTTGGTGAAAAATTTCCTTTAGTAACTAAAGAACTTGTAGAATTAGCTGTAAACTTGGAAGCGGAAACTTTGAAAAGAGAGCCGAAAGGATTTAAGCTTACTTCATGTACTTTATTGATTCTCATTGTCATTTGCCCCCTGTTGAACAAAAGGAGAGATTGGAGGAGGTAATAAACAACGCAATAGCTGCAGGTGTTCATAAATTTGTGAATATAGGTACATCCGTTTCCGAGAATGCTAAAGTTTTGAAAGTTTCAGGTGAGTATCCGCAGACATACCCTACGGCAGCGATTTATCCCCACGAAAACATGGACCGTTCTTTGGATGAGTTAGAGCAGTATCTGAGGGATTTTGTTTCCGAAAATAGGGAAGCTCTCGTAGGCGTGGGTGAGGCGGGAATAGACATTTCGAATTGGAAGAAAGGTAGGAACTTAAAAGATCAAGTAGACCTCTTCGAATTTCAGGTGCGTTTGGCCAAAGAATACAATTTACCTCTCATTGTTCATAATAGAAATGGGGATGATCAGGTTCTTTCGGTTTTAAATAAGATAAGGCCGCCGAAAGGGGTTATTCATTGTTTTGCTTCGGATTGGAAGTTCGCAGAAAAGGTTTTAGAGATGGGATTTTACATATCATTTTCGGGTTTAATAACCTATGAATCCCGAAAATCGCTCCTGGAAGTTGTGAAAAAAGTACCTAACGACAAATTTTTGATCGAGACAGATTCTCCATATTTGCCCCCAGCAAGTCATAGAGGTGAGAAAAATCAGCCAAAGTATGTTAAAATCATCGCGCAGAAAATCTCAGAAGTAAAAGGTATTTCTTTGGAGAATGTCGCTAAGCTTTCCAGCTCAAATACAGAGAGGTTACTTGGCATATAGTTTTTTCACATGAAAGAATTTGTAGAAAAGCACGATAAAAAAATACATAGGATTCTAGAAACAGTTCCTGGACTTTTAACTTGGAGTGTTTTGCTTTCGCCTATTTGGCTAGGGATCGTCTTTCCAGAGATGTTAGTCTATATGATTATTGCATTAACAGTGTTTTGGGCCTACATGGCTACACGCTATTCGTTCGGCATGCTTAGGGGCTATAACTTTTATAAGGAGGAGATGGCTATCGATTGGTTAGCAAGATGTCAAGGGTTGGATTTTTCACTACTCCTTGAGCCCCAAACCATCCCTTCAAAACTAGCCGATGTAAAGCACTTTATTCTAATTCCGGCAGTAAACGAGCCCTATGAGGTTTTAAAGCCCGCTTTTGACAGTTTTTGCTCGCAGACTTTTCCACGGGATCAAGTTGTTTTGGTGTATACAATAGAGGAAAAATATTCTAAGCAGACAATAGAAACTTTGCACGAGCTATTCAATGGTAGGGATAGGGAGTTTGCTGACGTTCTTATATACGTTCATCCCGCGGGAATACCGGGGGAGGCTATTGGTGCAGGTGCTGCAAACCGTACTTGGGGCGCAAAGCACGCTGTGGCAGATTTACGGAACCGTGACGAAAACTTTCGTAACTATATTTTCAGTACTTTTGATGCCGACCACGTTTTAAACGATAAGTTTTTATCCAGACTAACACATCTTTATTTGACTTCAGATGAAAGGGACAACAAGTTTTATCAGTCGGCTGTAGCCCTTTTTGATAACAACTATTGGCAGGTTCCAATTTTTATGCGTATTGAGGCTACTTCTGTTGCGTTAGGTGGATTGGCCGAGTGGGCCATTAGGGGAAAATTAAAGGATACGTTTGCGGCCTATTCTTCTTCTTTGAAAACATTAGTAGATGTGGACTATTGGGACGTTACCCTCGGAGTGGATGACCAGATTTTCTATTGGCGCGCTTTTTTTAAGAGAAATGGAAATTTTGTGGGAGTTCCGCATTATATTCCTTATTCAGCAGATGCGGTTATGGGAAGAAATTTCGGAGATTCCTGTAGAAGTCTTTATAAGCAGCTACTTAGGTGGGGGTGGGGTGTCATAGATTTCCCTTTATCTGTGAAGGGATTCATGAAAAACGGGGAAGTTCCTTTGCACCTGAAAATTGCTTGGATGTTTCGCCATTTGGAAAAAAGAATCCTATTGATAGACAGCGTGTTTTTAATAACCTTCGGTTTTGGCATTCTGAGCCTTACAAACCCCTCCATAAAGCAGGCTACGTTTGCCTACAGTTTGCCCAATATTATGAGCCTTATCTTAACGTCTACATTAGTTTTCTTTCTACCAATAACTATAATCCGTTTTAAAATAGTCAAGCCCATGCCTGCTAACTGGTCCTTTTGGCGCAGAACACTGGCTGTTTTAGAAGCTCCTCTTGTTACAATAAATATGCTTTCATTTTCATTCTTTCCTCAAGTTGAGGCACAAACGAGAATGCTTCTTGGTAAGAAAATGAAAGATTTGTATCACACGCCCAAAATAAGATGAAAAATTTTACCAATTTATTTAAGGCTCCTAAAGGAATTAAGAATAAAGATTCAAGGTTATTGGGTATATTATTTGGGATTAGCTTACTAACAATTTTGGTGCAATTGGTTTATTTGAATTTGAGGTTTGCTTTTTTGCTAGATGAAATTCCGCTTTTTTACTCAAAGGTTTGGGGAGATGCGCAATTGGCTCCAAAGTCGGACATTTTTTTAATTCCAGCCACCTCCATATTTATTACCCTTGCAGGATCCTTGTTTTTCTATTATGTTGGTACCCACTTTTATAAGTTCGGAACCGAACTAATTTTTTTTCTAGTCTCATTCTGCAACCTTCTCTTAACAGCATCTCTTTTTCGAATTGTTCATCTAAGCCTGGGTACTTCTGTTCCTTTGATCGCCGAAAACTATGTATACTTATTTGTTCCGTTTTTCGCGGCCTTACTGGCTAGTTTATTCCTGTCTCCCAGTTATGTTAAATTGATGACTTCTTGGGGAGTTGTGACAGACCCTAATCGCCATTCGCATCCGGCCATGATTTTGAAAAATCCCTCTGTGAGAGGCGGCGGCCTGCTATTTGCCCTGGTATTTATAGTTGTTTCCATTTTCTTTTTACCGTTAACAACTAAAATAGTTGGTATTCTACTTTTTAGTTTGTTCCTAGCTATTTTCGGTTTTTTGGATGACTTCCAGAATACCCACTCAAGAAGTAAACTGTCCTTTTTAGAAAATCCTCTAATACGCTTGGGTTGTTTGGTCTTTTTCGTAAGTTTGGTGTATTTTTTTGATATTAAAATTTCCTTTTTAAGCAATCCACTAAATGGGGTGTTGCATTTAGATACACTAGGTTTTTCTTTGGGGGATGTGGTTATTAAACCCTTATCCTGGATTTTCACTACAGTCTGGATTGTGTGGATACTTAATTTGCTTTCGTGGTCAAATGGAGTAGATGGTCAGTATAGCGGTATTGTTGGTATTTCTCTTATTTTCTTAGGTCTTTTAGCATTACGCCAAGATTTTCCAACTCCAGCGGACTTTAGCTACGCCCGCTTGGCTGTTATAGGTGCTGGCGTTGTGTTTGGTTTGGTGGGAGTTACTTGGCATCCATCGAAGCTTATGTGGGGATTTGGAGCCATGTCTGCGGGGGTTGTCGTGGCTGCTTTATCGGTGCTAGTTCAGGCGAAGGTTATTACCTCTATCCTGATTTTATTAATTCCGTTTTTGGACGGTCTTATAACTGTAATTCGCCGTGTTGCTCGGGGGAAAAATCCATTAAAAGGAGACAGGGGTCATTTGCATCACTTACTTATGCAAAAAGGATTGTCGGTTCCACAAGTGGCGTTGTTTTACTGGTTGGCTACCCTTTTATTTGGTGGTTTAAGTCTCTATTCGGCCGGAAAACCTTTAGTGCAGACTTTTCTAATGCTATTAGGTATACTATTCTTTATAATAGTCCTAGCGAACGTAAAATTACCCACGAAGAAGCTCCCACTACAAGAATTTGAGAAATAATACCCCACGGCAACGGTGCCTGGAATTGTAGCTTGCTTTGAATACTTGCGATTGACTTCACAATTTTCGGTTCATTTTCCATATAAATGTGCGGCCCCTCAACTACATCGGGTAATACTGACCCTATACCAGATAAAAACATATTTAAGGCAAGTGGTGGGTTTTTTATTACCCACAACGTATATAAAGTTGCAGTAAGTCCTACTGCTACACCTAGAACCAGATCGCCCATAACAGCAAGAGGCCGCCAGCCTCTAATCCGTTCTTCTTTTTTAGTTCCTGAATAGAAATCCCAGTGAGGTACCAAGTCTCCCACGAAATGAGATACTATTGAGAGAGGCACCGCTATAAATGGATTTTGTATTGTAACCCCTATTGCAAGACCTACAAAAGTGTGTGGTGTTAAAAGCATGCAGACCTCATTCTAACATACTGGGTTTTAGTTTTAAGGCTTTTTGCATTAATTTTTCCCCCTTTTCTACTTCTCCGGCTTGCTTATATGTATTTCCTAAGTTGTACATTGCTTCGGGATAATTAGGTTCTAACTGCAACGCTCTCTGAAAATTATGGATTGATTTTTCCAGATCTCCTTCCAAACCGTAAACGTCACCTAAATTGTTATAAACCCTTGGACTATTGGGATTTGTTCTTGCTGTGGCCTCCCACAAGGTTTTTCTATTTTGCCAGTCTGCGTTCCTGAGAATGTCTTTGTAGAAGTAAAGACTCATGATAATAATGGTAATATAAAGCTCCGCATTTTTAATTCTCGTGTTCTTCGCAAGATTTTCTATTGTTATTGCTAAAAGGATTGTGAAGAATAGTGTTGGGAGGTAAAGATATCTATCGGCAATGTACCAGGATACTTGAATAGGGCTAAAGGTGGGAAGCAGGGTAAGGTATATTCCGATAAGGAGCCCCGCTTTTTTATAGTGACGTTTTTTAATCCAGTAAATTATTAATATGGTAGAAACTATAGGTACTGCTATCCCAAAAGTGATAAAACTGGGCCTTACGACCTCGCCTTCGTGATAAATGGATAGGTCTTTGGGATAAAACAGTAATTTTGTAGCGCTTCCCGCTGTGTATGCAATTCTATTTATATATGAGGGTTTTTCTGCTAAAAAAGCTTCTGTTGGGCCTGAGACTTCTGTTCTCATGAAGTGAACTCTTGTCAGAATTTCCTTGTGGTAAGCGACACCTACAAATAGGATGGCCAGTAAAAAGTAATATATTGGAGCCACTCTTTTTGTCAATTTTTTAATTCTTTCCCACGGTTTTAGAAAAAACAGTTCCGTAGTTACTATTAGGAATGGAAGTACTAGTGCCCACGCACTCCTTTGAGTAACTAACCCCAGACTAAAGAGTAAAAGCGAAGCGTACAGAAAGATTTTATCTTTTTTCCGTCGGAACTCTAGGTATAGAAGCATGTTAATCAGAATTACTGTTGTATTAAATAAGTAGTGCCTTCCGGAAATCCAACTAACGGGTTCTGTAACTACCGGATGTACGCAAAAAAGACTAGAAGCTATGTAAGCTATTCTCTTGTTTTTGAATATTTTCAATGTGAGGAAAAAAGCTAGGAGGCAGTTTATGTTGTGTATTATCACAGCTAAAACGTGTAGAGGCGTTGGATTTAGCCCAAAAAGTTGATACGAGATTGCGTACGTTAACCTACTTACCGAGAATTCTTTAAGATTTAACAGCCTTCCGATATAATGGTTCCTATCGCTTCTTACAAAACCGGCTATGTCATCGGAGACAAATCCGTTGTCTAAAACAGTTGCGAACGTTAGCCAGCAAATTATTGTTAAGATAATCAAGAAGGGTAGGTTTTCCTTTATGACTTTCGGTGTTTTGCGGAATATTCCATAAATTTTTTGTTTCATCTCCTATATATTATCTTAAAAAATAGCACTTCATATAAATTCTTTTTTGAGATAGAATATGCCTGATGGAGAACGTAGTCAATCCAGGGAAAAATAGTGCTCACACTTTAGGATCTGAGGATAGTGAGAAGCCTTCGGTAAAGTCTTTTGTACTCGAGTTGCTTGAAAGTTTCCTTAGTTCAATGCTTGTCCTTTTCCTTTTATATAAATTTGTCGCAATGCCCGAAGTTGTTCACGGTGCTAGTATGTCCCCGAACTTTGAAGATAGCGAAAGAGTATTAATGGAACGTATAACTAGATACATAAAGCCGTTTGAAAGAGGCGAGGTTGTTATACTACATCCGCCGGATAATCCACGCATCGACTACATAAAGAGAATAATAGGTCTTCCTGGAGATATAATAAAAGTTAAAGACTGCCAGGTTTACATAAATAGAGACGGCAAGAAATTCGTTCTCGAGGAATCATATTTGCCGAACGATGTTTGTACCGTAGAGGGCCCACAATTAAGAGAAGGCCGTTCCCTGCGCTTAAAAGACGGGGAATTTGCAGTAATGGGGGATAACAGGATCAACTCGTTGGATTCTAGGGTTTTCGGCGTAGTAAAAGAGAAAAACGTTCTTGGAAGAGTTGTTTTTCGCTTTTGGCCTTTTGATCGTCTTGGCTTTCTGTAGTTGTTGTGATAACATTCTTGTTGACACTCTGGAGGTAGTATGTTAAATTCCTCTTTGTCCAAGAAGGTGTTACGTCAAGAGTCATTTTGAATTTGATCTAGCAAAGGTAGCTTTAGTTTCTGAAAATTAAAATTTAATGCAAGAGTATAATTTTTCCAAAAGAAAAGATGTCTTACCATTACCTGACCTTTCCGCTGTACAACTTGAGTCGTATGAGTGGTTTTTAAGCGAAGGTATACAAAGTGTATTAGATGAATTAGGTACTATTGAGGATACTTCAGGTAGAGGTTGGGTTCTTAGTCTGTCCGATTCGCAGTTTCAGTCCCCAAATATTGCATTAGAAGAGGCTTTGAGAGTAGGCCGCACTTTCGACGCCCCTTGGTACCTGAAAGCGACTTTGAAGGATCCGATAAATAAAACCGAAAAATCCCAAGAGGTATATATGGGTGATATTCCATTGATGACTGGTAGGGGGACTTTCATTATTAATGGCGTAGAAAGAGTTATAGTAAATCAACTTATTCGTTCCGAGGGCGTTTTGTTTACGGGGGAAGTTTCTTCAGTAACAGGCCAATTATTGGGCGGCGCGAAAATTCTTCCGCAGCACGGAGTTTGGCTAGAGTTCACAACTTCTAGGGGCGGTCAATTGAGCGTTCGAATAGATCGCAGGAGAAAGCTTTCCGTAACGACCTTATTGCGTGTTTTCGGGTTGGAGTCAGATGAGGATATTTTAGATGCATTTGCTGAAGTGGAAACGGACCCGGAGGTAAATTATATCGAGAGATCCTTAGTTAAAGATCCTTCCTCTACTTATGACGAAGCTTGCCTAGAGATTTACAGGAAAATTAGACCAGGCGAGCCTTTAGTATTGGAGAACGCCAAACTTTTGGTGAAGGAGACGTTTTTTAATCCTAAACGTTATAGTCTTGGAGAGGTTGGTAGGTTCAAGCTTAACCAAACGTTAGGTTTAAACTTCCCAAACACTCCCGAAGGACGCGTGCTGCAGCTGGAGGATTTAATCAAAATCATTTCCCACGCAATTCAAATGAACAATGGAATTGGCACGATTACTGATATAGATAATCTTGGTAATCGAAGAGTGAGGCGTGTGGGAGAGCTTCTACAAAACAGAGTTAGAGTTGGCTTTTTGAGGCTAGCTAGGAACGTCCGTGGAAGAATGTCCTTGCAACCTAGGGATACTTTACCTAACCCCGCAGGACTCATTTCCCCCAAAGCCGTAACCGCAAATGTTCAAAGCTTTTTCGCTACAGGCAGGCTTTCCCAGTTTCAAGATCAGCAAAATCCTCTTACATCCTTGGCCCATATAAGAAGACTCTCGGTTTTAGGTCCCGGAGGTTTAACAAAAGAGAGGGCAAGCATGGCTGTTAGAGATGTTCATTACTCCTCATTTGGAAGGATTTGTCCCGTTAGAACTCCGGAAGGTCCAAGTATCGGCCTTATTAATTACTTGTCCATGTATGCCAGGATTAACAAATATGGGTTTATTGAAACTCCTTATATAAAGCTGGAGAAGACCGAAAAGGGGGTTCTCGTCACTAATAAAATCGAGTATTTGGCTGCTTACGATGAAGAAGACGCAAACATTACAGACGCTTCTGTGGCTGTCGGTAAAGATGGTTTTATCTCCGTAAAGCAGGTTCCGCTAAGGCATCATGGTGACTTTTTCTTGGGAAATACTATCGACGCAGAGTATATGGAGGTTATTCCTAAGCAGATAGTTGGTATTTCTGCTGGGCTAATACCATTCTTGTCCAACGATGATATAACGCGCGCGTTAGTGGCAGCCCAACAATTATCTCAAGCTGTTCCTTTGATTAGTCCCCATGCGGCTACAGTTGTTACAGGTATCGAAAAACCTGTGGGGGATAATTCCGGAGCTGTAATAAGGGCAAAAAACGGTGGTACCGTAACGTATGCTGATGCTAGAGAGGTTGTTGTTAAATATAAAGGTGATAAGAAAAAAACTACTTATCATCCAAGTAAGTTTGTAAAATCCAATGTTTCAACAAATTATAATCAGGAAATTCGTGTTGAAACGGGTCAGAAAATAAAGAAAGGGGACATTTTATATGAAGGTCCGGCTTCAGAAGATGGTTATATTTCTCTCGGGGCTAATGTAAGAGTCGCGTATATGATTTGGGAGGGCTACGAATTTGAGGACGGTATTGTGCTTTCGGATCGTTTAGTAAATGATGATGTTTTGACTTCAATTCATATCAACGATTACGACGTATCGGTAGTAGAAACAAAACTTGGGTTGGAAGAATTAACATCGGACATTCCTAATGTAGCGGAATATGCGCTGAGGAATTTGGACGAAGACGGGATAGTTATAATGGGGTCCGAGGTTAAATCGGGAGATATATTGGTGGGAAAGGTTGCTCCAAAGGGTGAGGTTGATCTATCAGCAGAGGAAAGGCTTCTGAGGGCGATTTTTGGTGAGCAGGCAAAGGAAGTGCGCGATACTTCGTTGAGAATGCCACATGGGGCTCATGGAGTTGTTATTGGTGTGAAGAGGGTGAGTCGAAAGGACAACGACAAACTTCCGGTTGGAGTTTTAGAAGAGATTACGGTTTATGTTGCAGAAAGGCGAAAAATAAGCGTAGGAGATAAGCTTGCCGGGCGCCACGGTAATAAAGGTGTTATTTCTGCAATAGTTCCTCAAGTTGATATGCCTCATTTAGAAGACGGTACTTCTGTGGATGTGATTTTTTCCTCAGAAGCTGTTTTGAAAAGAATGAATATAGGTCAAATATTGGAAGCTCCTCTAGGTTTGGCCGGTCGTAAGCTGGATAGGCGTTATATAGTTCCCCCCTTGGAAATAGTTCCAGAAGCAGAAATTACGCATCAACTTAAAGAAGCTGGTCTCCCTGTTACCGGAAAGTTTAAGTTAATAGATGGAAGAACGGGAGAATATTTTGCTAATGAGGTTGTCGTTGGTGAAACTTATCTTTTGAAATTAGTTCACATGAGTGAGGAGAAAATGCACGCACGTTCCACTGGGCCTTATTCCTTAATCACGCAACAACCCTTAGGCGGCAAGTCTCAATTTGGTGGGCAACGCTTAGGAGAGATGGAAGTCTGGGCTTTGGAAGCATACGGCGTTGCACACATTTTAAAGGAAATGCTAACTATTAAGTCGGATGATTTGATAGGTCGAACAAAGGCTTATGGCTCAATTATAAAAGGTACGCCGATCGCGGATTCCACCGTACCCGAAACTTTTAAGCTAATGATTCGTCAGTTGAACGGCCTGTGCCTTGGTTTGGAGCCAATAAAATACGATGTTGCTGATGAAGATACGGGAGAGGATCCATCCCAGCAGGAGGCATCGGTAGTAACGGATCAGGAGGCCGCTAAGGAGTTTTTCAAATCGGGGGAAAGCACAGGTCTATCGAAAAGTTTAGAGGAGGAAGCTTAAAATGAAACATTTGAATGGTTTGAGGGATTTTGATGCCCTAAAAATATATCTTGCCTCAAGCGAGGAAATTTTATCTTGGTCTTATGGCGAGGTAACGAAACCCGAAACCATTAACTATAGAACTTTTAAGACAGTTCGTGGTGGGTTGTTCGATGAAAAAATATTTGGGCCGACCGCCAATTTTGAGTGTTATTGCGGAAAATATAAAGGTATCCGTTATAAGGGCGTGGTCTGTGATAAATGTGGTGTTGAGGTGGCTCATTCGCGTGTTAGACGAGAACGCATGGGACATATAAATCTTGCTTGTCCCATAGCTCACGTTTGGTTTTTTAGGGGAATTCCTTCTAAGTTAGCTTACCTTTTGGATGTTTCCCCCAGAAAAATTTCGTCCGTGATTTACTTTTCTTCATATATTGCGACCTCTATTGATGGTGAGATGCGAGCAAAAGCCATTTCCATGGTGGAAACAGACGCGCAAAGTGCTCAGAAGAATTATGAGGAGGTTTTGGAAAAGAAGGTAGGAGAAGTTCAAAAAGATTTTGGCGAAAAAGCAAAGGAATTCAAGGGAGATGACTTAAAGGAACGCGAACACTCTCTTAAGTTGCAACAGAAAGTTCAATCTCTTCGTATGAAGGCTTTAAGAGATTGGGAAGAGCAAGAGCAGTTTTTTAAGATTATTCGTAAGAAAATTGAAGGAATAGAGAAGTTCTCAATAGTGGACGATGAGGAATATTTGCAAATGAAGCGTTATGTAGATGTTTTCGCGGGTATGAGAATCGGTGCGGAGGCCGTAAAGTATATATTGGAGCACATGGATTTGGACGAAATTGCTTTGGAGTTGACCGAAAAATTGGAAGGCAGCCGCAGTAAAACTAAAACAAAGAGGATGGCTCGAAGATTACATGTTATAGAGCAGTTTAGAAGCTCGGGGATAGATCCGGCAAACATGGTATTGGATGTTTTGCCCGTTATTCCAGCTGATTTAAGGCCTTTAGTTCAGCTCGAGGGCGGCAGATTTGCTTCCTCTGACCTAAATGATTTGTACAGGGCGATAATTAACAGAAATAATCGTTTAAAGAAACTTATGGAAATTGGTGCTCCCGAGGTCATTTTACGAAATGAAAAACGAATGCTTCAAGAATCTGTGGACGCTTTTATTGACTCCTCTAAACAGAGAAATGAAGGTCGCTCTCGAAGAGGCGCAAAGAAACTCCGTTCCTTGGCCGACATGGTTAAGGGTAAACAAGGAACCTTTAGGTTGAACCTTTTGGGTAAGCGCGTAGATTACTCCGGTCGCGGAGTAATCGTAAACGGTCCGAAATTGAAGTTGGACGAGTGTGGTATTCCCAAAGAGATGGCGCTAGAACTTTTCAAGCCGTTTGTTTTGAGGAGTTTAATGGAAAAGGAGTACGCCCCGAACATAAAAAGCGCTCGTAGGGTTCTTAATGATAGAGGTCCGGAAGTTTGGGAAGCTTTGGAAAAGGTAGTTAAAGGCCATCCGGTTTTATTAAATCGTGCTCCCACACTTTGGAGGCTTGGAATTCAGGCTTTTTACCCAAAATTAGTTGAGGGGGATGCTATTCGTTTACATCTCTGTGTTTGTTTGGGATTTAATGCAGACTTTGATGGGGACCAGATGGCTGTCCACCTGCCTTTATCTGAAAAGGCTATAGAAGAGGCACGTACCATTATGTTGTCTACGCAGAATTTGCTAAATCCTTCTAATGGATCTCCTATCTCTGTTCCCAACAAGACTCTGTTATTTGGAATTTACTATATGACCTCCGTGGACGCCAAACTTAAAATACCAGAAAAGATTTTTGGGAGTAAAGAGGAATTATTTTACAACATGAATATTTCAAATACGGTAAGTCTTCGTCAATCCATTAAAGTTTTATTTGATGGTTCTATCGTAGAGACAACCCCAGGTAGGCTTTTATTCAACGAGGTAGTTCCGGAATCCTTTGGGTTCATAAACGAGGCCATGCCTATGACAAAGGCGCACGCCCTAATTTCCAGAGCATTTAAGGAGGAGCCTTTAGAAGTAGTCATTAAGCTAATAGACGATATTAAGGATTTAGGTCTAAGGTATGGAACTAAGTCTGGCCATTCAGTGGCTTTGAGCGATATTGAAGTTCCAGAGGAACGTGAGGCATTGCTTCAGAAAGGTAGAGATTCTGTGGTTAAGATTGATAAGAACTTTAAACGTGGTTTGATAACAAGTATTGAGGCTCAAAGGTTGACAGAGGATATTTGGAACGAGATAACCGCAGATGTTGATGAAGCCGTTTGGGCAAATCTAAAAGAAGATAATCCCGCAAAAGTTTTAGTAAACTCAGGGTCAACCCGCGCATCTCGAGCTCAAGTAAAACAGATAGCGGGTATGCGAGGACTAATGACTGATCCTACAGGTAAGATAGTACCGATGCCTATTTTGGGTAACTACAAGAATGGTCTATCCGGTTTGGAGTACTTTGTTGGTGCTCGTGGAGCTCGTAAAGGTCTAGTAGATAAAGGTTTAAAAACAGCTGACGCGGGTTATTTAACCAGAAGACTTGTTGATGTTTCACAGGATTTAATTATTCGTGAGGACGATTGCGGCACTACAGAGGGGCGCTTGGTAGAGGTTGGGGAAAGTACCGTTCTTCAGTCCTTTAAGGAACGTTTTGCAGGACGATATTTAGCTAAAGACATAAAGGAAGGTAATAGGATTTTATATAAATCCGGAGTATTGTTGACAGAGAAAATTCTGGAGGAGGTTGAAAAATCGAAGGTTAAACAAATAATCATTCGTTCACCAATGTCTTGTTCTGCTAAACGAGGTATTTGTATAAAGTGTTACGGGTTGGATTTGATGACTGGGGAGCCGATCAAAATTGGATCTACCGTAGGTGTCCAATCAGCTCAATCAATTGGTGAGCCGGGAACTCAACTTACAATGCGCACATTTCATACAGGAGGTATTGCGGGAAAGGATATTACACAAGGACTTCCGCGCGTAGAGGAGATCTTGGAAGCGCGAACACCGAAAACCCTGTCCATAATGAGTGAACTCACGGGTTCCGTTAAAATCATAGAAACTGGAGACGAAAGAAAGATTTATATTACACCAACTGATGGGAACAAAAAGGATAGTATTGAGTATATGGTAGATCCTGTATCTGAACTTATTGTGGAAGATGGCCAGTTGGTTGCAAAGGGCGACAAATTAACTGAGGGGCATTTGGATCTTGGAAAACTCATAAATGCGGTGGGGCCGCGCGATACACAAAAATATGTTGTAAACCAAGTTCAGAAAGTCTACGCCTCTCAAGGGGTAGCGCTTAACGATAAACATATAGAAGTTATTGTGAGTAAGATGTTTAACAATTTTGAGGTATTAGATGCAGGTGATACTGAGTTGATGCGAGGGAATATTGTTACGGTAGATACATTCAGGGATCAAAATGCTTCGGTGATTGCCCAGGGAGGCGATCCGGCAAAGGGTAGACAAGTCCTCTTAGGTATAACCAAAGCGGCCTTAAATACCGACAGCTTTCTGTCGGCAGCCTCATTCATTTATACTAGCCGAGTCTTGACGGATGCTGCCTGTTCTGGTAAGGTCGACAAGCTCTTTGGTCTGAAAGAAAATGTAATTATCGGTAATTTAATACCGACCGATGGGAGAGCACGACTAGAGTAAATATGCCAACTATAAATCAGTTAGTAAAAAAGGGGAAAAGGGATCGTAAAAATAGAAAGGTTAAAACACCCGCTTTAAAGAGTGTTTACAATTCTTTGTCTCGCGTAAGTAAACCGGCTATTGCCCCATTTAAAAAGGCTGTCTGTTTGCAGGTCAAGACAATGACTCCAACTAAACCTAATTCGGCCTTGAGAAAGGTTTGTAGAGTAAGGCTTTCCAATGGAGATGAAGTTACCGCCTATATTCCCGGAGAGGGGCATGAGTTACAAGAGCACTCTGTGGTTATGGTTCGCGGTGGCCGTGTAAAGGACCTTCCCGGAATAAAATACACTTTAGTCAGAGGCGTTTACGATTTGGGAGGGGTTAAAGACAGGGCTTCCTCACGTTCATTATATGGTACTAAGAGGTCAAAGGAGAAGTAAGGATTATGAGAGGAAAAACCGCTAAGAGACGTGAAGTAAGTCTTGATCCTGTTTACCACTCTGCCGTAGTTACTAGGTTGGTAAATAAGGTCATGCTTAATGGCAATAAAACACTCGCTCAAAAAATGGTCTACGAAGCTATTTCTAAATTAGAAAAAGACAAGGACAGCTCCCTTAAAGTTTTTGAAAAAGCAATAAACAACGTAATGCCGGTTAAGGAAATTCGATCTAGAAGAGTCGGAGGAGCGACGTATCAAGTTCCGTTACCTGTAAAGCATTGGAGATCAGAGGCCTTAGCTATACGTTGGATAGTAGAAGCGGCTCGCGCCAAAACAGGTAAGACCTTTTCGGAGTTTCTATATCAAGAATTGAAAGCCGCGAGTGTGGAAGAGGGAGATGCTGTAAAAAAGAGATCCGACATACATAAAATGGCCGAAGCCAATCGTGCTTTTGCACATTTTGCAAGATAAGGTAAAATATCCCCTATGGCAAAAACAGAAAATACGAAATATCCTTTAGAGAGGATTAGAAATATAGGAATAATAGCTCACATTGACGCCGGTAAAACGACTACGACAGAGCGCATCCTGTACTATACAGGGAAGTCCCATAAAATAGGGGAAGTTCATGAGGGCGCCACTCAAATGGATTGGATGGAGCAGGAAAAGGAACGCGGAATTACAATACAGTCAGCTGCTACTACTTGCTTTTGGAAAGACCACAGAATTAATTTAATAGATACTCCCGGACATGTGGATTTTACCGCTGAGGTAGAGAGATCCCTTCGCGTTTTAGATGGTGGCGTAGTTTTATTTGATGGGGCTGCCGGGGTTGAGCCTCAGAGTGAAACAGTGTGGCATCAGGCGGAAAAATATCATGTACCTCTGCTTTGTTTTGTAAATAAACTTGACAAGATGGGCGGGGACTTTTTAATGTCTTTGGATTCTATAAGAGATAGACTTTCTCCAAATGCATATCCTGTGCAGTTACCAATTGGCATAGAGGGGGACTTTAAATCTGTAATAGATTTAATTGAACGCAAGGTTTATACGTTTACTGGAAAGTTGGGTTCTGAGGTAAACGAAGCCGATATTCCGGAGGATATGAAGGATTTAGTAGAGAAATATCGCGCGGAATTGGTGGAGAAAGTGGCGGAATCAAATGACTCCTTGATAGAAAAATTTCTGAATGGCACAGAGTTAACTATCGAAGAAATAAAATCCGGTGTGAGAAAAATGACGATAAGCGCACAACTGTATCCTGTTTTTGCTGGTGCCTCCCTATCCAATATTGGTGTCCAAAAGCTTTTGGATGGGGTTGTGGACTATTTGCCTTCACCTAAGGATGTCGGGGAGATAACGGCTTACAGGCAAGATACTGGAGAGAAAACTATGTTAAGTCCGGAAGAAGATGGGCCTTTTGTTGCGTTGGCTTTTAAATTGCAGACCGATCCCTATGTTGGACGCCTCACTTACTTTAGAGTTTACTCGGGTTCTGCGAATGCCGGTTCCTATATTCTCAACTCTACTCAAGACAAGAAGGAAAGACTGGGCCGCGTTATTTTGATGCATTCCAATAAGCGAGAAGAGATTCAACAGATACATGCTGGGGAAATTGGTGCAGCTATCGGATTGGAAGTGAAAACAGGGGACACACTCTGTTCAGAGGAAGAGCCTCTTATTTTAGAGTCCATTACTTTTGCAGAGCCGGTCATTGGCCTTGTTATAGAACCCAAAACGAAAGATGATAGTGGTAGGTTGGGTAAGGCGCTAAAAAAGCTTTTGGAAGAAGATCCGACACTGAAGATAAAATCAAACCAAGAGACGGGACAGACTGTTTTATATGGTATGGGAGAGCTTCATTTGGAAATTATTGTTGATCGTTTGAAGAGGGAGTTTAATGTTGAGGTTACAACCGGCACCCCCAAGTAGCCTATAGGGAAAGTATCAAGAAGAAGGTAGAGCAGGAAAGTAAATATATCCATCAATCAGGAGGGCGAGGGCAGTACGGACATGTTGTTATAGAGGCGGAGCCTTTGAGTCCCGGTGAGGGCTTTATCTTTGAGGACAAGATACGGGGCGGGGCAATTCCTAAGGAGTATGTCCCGGGTGTAGAGAAGGGGGTTAGAGAAGCTCTTGAGAGCGGTGTGGTGGCAGGATATCCGGTTGTGGATGTAAAAGTGAGTTTAGTTGACGGATCCTACCATGAGGTTGATTCCTCGGAGCTTGCCTTTAAAATAGCTGCGTCTGATGCTTTTAGACAGGCGCAAAAGAAAGCGGCGCCCTACTTGAAGGAGCCTATTATGAAAGTGGAAGTTATTACCACCGATGATTTTATGGGAGACGTTATCGGTAATCTTTCCGGTAAACGGGGAAAAATTTCTGGTACAAAAAAGAGGGGGCAAGCCACTGTGATATCTGCAGAAGTTCCGTTGGCGGAAATGTTTGGGTATGCTACAGTACTAAGAGGTATGACACAGGGGAGAGCAAGCTTCATGATGGAGCCCATCCATTATGCAGAGGTACCGGCTAATTTAGTTCAGGAAATGTCCCCCAGGAGATACCAAATAATATAAAGTTTCGCTCTTTTTGTGGTATTATCAAAAATATTAAAGATTAAAAATTAATTAGTAATTTATTTAGAAAGGTAATTATGCCAGAACAATTTGAAAGAACTAAACCGCACGTTAATGTGGGGACAATCGGGCATGTAGATCATGGTAAAACGACTTTGACAGCAGCTATAACTCATGTTTTAGCTAAGAAGTATCCTTCTGATCTTAACAAAGCTTTAAACTATGAAGATATTGAGAGCTCAGAGGAGGAAAGAAAACGCGGTATTACAGTAAATATTTCTCATGTTGAGTATGAGACAGAGAAGCGCCATTACGCCCATATCGATGCTCCGGGACATGCTGACTATATTAAGAACATGATCACAGGTGCCGCCCAAATGGATGGTGCAATCTTAGTGGTTGCGGCTTCAGATGGACCAATGCCGCAAACCAGAGAACATATATTACTTGCTAAGCAAGTAAACGTTCCCGCTATGATCGTTTTCCTGAATAAGTGCGATATGGTAGACGATCCGGAGATTTTGGATTTGGTTGAGATGGAAGTACGTGAGCTCTTGAATAAGTATAAATTTGACGGCGATAATATCCCTATCATTAGAGGTTCCGCCACCAAGGCTTTGGCGGGTGACGCTGAAGCTATTACTGCAATTGAAGAGCTGATAGATGCTATTGATGAGCACATTCCTACACCTGAAAGAGATCTCGACAAGCCTTTCTTAATGCCTGTTGAAGATGTCTTCTCTATTTCAGGCAGGGGTACGGTTGCGACAGGAAGAGTAGAACGTGGGAAGATTGCTATAAACGAAGAGGTTGAAATAGTAGGCATTAAGGATACTTCTAAGACCGTTGTTACAGGAATAGAGATGTTCAAGAAGCAAATGAAAGAAGCTCAGGCCGGAGATAATGTAGGAATATTACTCAGGGGGGTGGATAGAGAAGGTGTAGAAAGAGGCCAGGTTTTAGTAAAGACTGGGACCGTAACTCCTCATACAGAGTTTGAAGCTGAAGTCTATATTCTATCAAAAGAAGAGGGTGGAAGGCACAAGCCTTTTTTCACAGGTTATAAGCCACAGTTCTACTTGAGGACAACTGATGTTACAGGAGAGATTTCCCTTTCTGAGGGTGTAGAAATGGTTATGCCGGGTGACAACGTTGCCATTAATGTTAAATTGATAACCCCTGTTGCACTAGAGGATGGTTTGCGTTTCGCTATTCGCGAGGGCGGCCACACTGTTGGTGCCGGAGTTGTTACTAAGGTGAATAAGTAACTCTTGTTATGGAGGGGCCAAAGTGCCCCTCTAAAAACTTTGTATTATGGCCGAAAAAAAGAAGGAAGTTAGAATAAGAATAAAGCTCAAAGCCTATGATAGTAGGGTAATGGATGTGAGCTGCGACAAGATTGTTGAAACCGTTGTAAGGACAGGCGCTAAAGTAGTGGGACCAGTGCCTTTACCAACAAGAAGGGAGCTATTTACTGTGATTAGAGGCCCTCATATAGATAAAAGATCTCGAGAGCAGTTTGAGCTGAGGACACACAAGCGACTTGTGGATGTACTAAATCCTACGAGCGCAACAATTGACGGGCTTTCCCATTTAAATTTACCCGCTGGTGTTGGAATTTCATTGCAACTTTAAGTTTCAAATACAAAAGTCTTGGAATTCGCTTCAAATATTGGTACAATAACCCCCGATGCAGTCTCTACTAACATAAGGTTTTAGCAATCATGAAGGATAGGCGTTTTGCTTTTTGAGCCATCCGGCTCAATTTTTTTTGCTAAAGATTAAATATGAAGACACTAAAAATAAGAGGGAAAAAAATAAATATGACCCAGGTTTTTGATGTTGAAGGTAACGTTGTGCCTGTAACCTTGGTTAATGCCTCCGATTTTGATTTCGGAACAGATATAAAGGATAAAAAACTCAGTGTTACCGGTATTTCTAAAGGTAAGGGTTTTACCGGTGTTATTAAAAGATGGCATTTTGCGAAGCAACATGTGACGCGCGGCTCTTCCAACAAAATTCGTACGGGCGGTGCTATTGGGGCCCAAACTCCTGGTAGAGTATTCAAGGGGAAGAAAATGGCAGGCAGAAAAGGCGGAAAAAGAATTACTGTTAAAGGTTTAAAAATAGTTGATTTAAAGCAAGCTGATAAGTTAATTTTGGTCTCCGGCGCTATTCCGGGTGCCAGAAATTCTCCAGTTATTTTAAACGTTGAGTTGTAAACTATGAAAGTCGATTTTTATACAAAAACAGGCACAAAAAAGGATCCAATAGAAGTTTCAAAAGATTTATTTGGTGTAGAGCCAAACGAGCCTTTGTTACTTCAATACATACATATATTTAAAACAAATCAAAGACAAGGTACTTCGAAAGTAAAGACTCGTAGCGAAGTTTCCGGGGGCGGGAAGAAGCCCTGGCAACAAAAAGGTACGGGAAGGGCTCGTCATGGCTCAATAAGAAGTCCTATTTGGAGACACGGAGGAGTTGCCCACGGCCCATTACCTAAAAAATGGCATTTAGATTTTCCAAAAAAGATGAGAATCTTAGCATTAAAATCTGCTTTGTCCAATAAACTTAAAGAGGGATTTTTGGCTGTAATGGAAGCGCCAAATCTTAAGACCCCGTCTTCCAAAGAAATGGCTAAGATTTTGGCAAAGTTAGATTTGCATGGTAAAGTTCTTCTTGTTCAAAAAGAGAACAATTTAGCCGTTAGAAAGAGTGTTTCCAATTTGGAGAATGTAAAATGTTCTATGGCAGAAAACTTAAATGCTTATGAGGTGCTCTTAGCGGATCGAATTATTTTAATAAAGGATGCTCTCGAGTTTCTAGAGGAGAAGTATGAAAATAATAAGATTTTGATAAAACCGATAG
>FUWD012825023.1_pt1 | contig 24378 bp, 17 predicted proteins | sample 1063281 | NCBI WGS metagenome assembly FUWD01 (sample SAMEA79048168, study PRJEB19326) | metagenome | biome: marine | reverse complement strand
TCTATTTTAACAAGTAGGTGGCGCAGCTTTACCGTTGTTGGAAAAGGGGGTATACTGTCGCGATAGGAATTAAAAAAGTTCACGACACCGCCTTTGTTTATAGAAATCTTACCAATAAGCTCTTGTTGGTATTTTTGGGCAACCATCATATCTTTTATATCATACCAGTATTCTCGACGAAAGACACGGAGCGGTTGGCCCAAGGCCTTTTCCGCAGCCTCCTCGCCCCCCGCCTGAGCGACAATATTGTTGATTTGTTCCTCAAGGGTACGATCAACGTCTTTATCTTGAACAACAACAGAATCAAGTTCAGCCATAACCAAAATGACTTTACGGTTAACAACAGATCTGACAATGTCCTTTTTAAGCTGTAAAATTTTATCGGCGTTTTTGTTTGGATCAAGTTTTTGTTGAAAAATGGCCATAGACAGGGCCTGATTTATATCGCTCTTTAGAATGGTTTTGTCCCCGACAATAGCAGCAACACCATCTATCGTTTGACGAAAAACGCCCTCGCGGCTTGTTAGGGGCTCGTCGTTTGTTGTGTTGGCCTCAATTTGTTGCTGAGGTTGTAGCACCGAGAGAAAGCAAAAAAAGAGAACAACGTTTGTGTGTTTCATTCATGGTCCATTTGTTATTTTATAAAGACAAGTAGCGGACAGCCGGCCTGCGCCAAAAAGAACGCTCCTTTTGTTTGTGCCATGTGTTATTCTCTTTTAATCGAGAAGTTCCCATTGCGCAACAAATAAGGCTGAGAAATTACTTATCCACAACGGGAGAAAACAATTCCGCAAATTTAAAAGAAAAACCCAAAGAATCTTTTATGGAAACAGTTTCAAAGGCGATTACAAGGGACCCCTCGCCCCCATTTTTAATTTTATACGGCCGACCACTGTCTTGAAACGCCTCGCTTAGCCTTTGAAAAAACGCGGACGGGCCTAAGCCGGCAGGAACACCACCAAGAACAACCGAAAATACATTGGGTTTTATAAAGATTTTTAAAATTGGGTAAGAATAGAGCGCGCACTGTAAACTTGAAATTGTTAATAGTGTTTCCGTCTCTATTGGGAGTGGGCCGAAGCGATCGACAAGCTCCTCTCGAACGGAAAAAATATCGTCCACCGATAACGCCTCAGAAATTTTTTGATAAAAATATAAACGGTCTTGCACAAGAGGCATATATTCGTTTTTTATCAACGCATCCCCGGAAAAAACAACACTGAGCTTGTCTTTTTGTTTCGAGGTTTTTTCACCAAGAGACTCACGAAGGGCTTGATTTAATATTTTATTATAAAGTTCGAATCCAACATTGGATATTTGACCGCTTTGTTCATAACCGAAAAGGTTTCCAGCGCCCCGAATCTCCATATCTTTTATAGCGATGCTATATCCAGATCCAAGGGATGAATAGTGTTCTATGGCTTTTAGTCGCTGAAAAGCATCGGGAAGAAGCTGTAGGTCGGCCGGTAGACACAAAAAACAATGCGCCTGTTTTTCTCCGCGCCCAACTCGACCACGAATTTGATATAGCTGCGCTAAGCCAAACATGTGTGCATTGTTTATAATTATAGTGTTTGCGTTTGGAATGTCTAAACCGGACTCTATGATAGTTGTGCACAATAAAATGTCAACGTCTCCAGCGAAAAAGGACAAAATGACACCTTCAAGTTGCTTGCTTGGCAACTGACCATGGCCAACCGCTATTCTAGCGTCCGGGAAAAAAGACCCAAGCTTTTCAAATAAAAAAGGAAGACCCGCCACATCGTTGTGTAAAAAATAGACCTGCCCATTCCGTTTTAATTCTTTTTGAATTGCCTTTTTTATAAAAGCCCAATTAAATCGTATTACACTAGTTTGTATTGGCAAGCGGGAAAGAGGGGGCGTTTCTATATTTGTGGTATCTCGAATGCCCACCAAAGACTGTTGTAGGGTTCTTGGGATTGGGGTCGCCGTTAGCGTTAAAACGTCCACCCTATTTTTTATACCACGAATATACTCTTTATGTTTTACACCAAAACGGTGTTCTTCGTCGACAACCAATAAGCCAAGATTTTTGGTTGGAACATCTGTATTTAAAAGGCGATGTGTTCCAACCAAAACATCAATTTTGTTATTGTATAGGCGGTCTAAAATTATAGCTTGTTCTTTTTTTGTTCGAAATCTTGATAAGAGTTCTACGGTTACGCCGAGTGGTTCAAGACGATTTTTACAAGTAATATAGTGTTGATCCGAGAGAACTGTTGTTGGCGCAAGAAAAAAAACCACCTTATCTGAGAGAACAGCGCGCATAGCCGCACGGATCGCGACTTCCGTTTTTCCAAACCCGACGTCTCCACAAATCAGCCGGTCCATGGGGTTTGGAAGGTCGAGGTCTGCATTGATTTCTTTTATGGCTAACAACTGGTCTTTTGTTTCTTGAAACGGAAAACTATTTTCAAGCCGTTTCATTAGGCCGTTTTCTTTGGTGTACCTAAATCCTCGAGGAGAAGATCGGGCGTTATACAGACGAACAAGGTGAGAAATAACATCAGCCGCATTTTTTTTAGTCTTGGCTTTTTGTTTTTCCCAGGCCCCAGACCCCAGGCGTGCTAATTTTGGCGAACTACTGCCACCACCAATATACTTATGCACTCGACCAAACCTGTTTATCGGAACATAAACCAAATCACCACCACTATATTCTATTTTTAAGTTTTCTTCCTGGTTGTCTTGGCTACCAACGGCGTGAAGCCCGCGATACACACCAATTCCAAAATCCACATGGACAAGAAAGTCTCCCCAGCTGAGACTGTTCAATGAGGTTATTTTCTCGTGCTTGTTTTTTTCTACAACAGAATAAGAACGGTTTTTGGCCTGGCTTTTTCCTCCAGATAAAGAGAAACAAGCAAGCCCGATGGACGGCAAGCCAAAACTACGGCTAAGCCCAAGAGAAAGCTCTATCGCTTCATTGCTACGATGAAACAACCGCCCAAGAGGGTTAAACAAATACACACCGTTTTTTGGATACCTTGAAAGAACATCGTCAATTAGTTTTTTCTTAACTGATGACGAAAAAAGATCTACAGAGAACGATTCAACAAAAACACCCATCGTTTTTTTGCCGGACAAGAAAACAAGAGAGCCGTTAGTTATGTATAATACAATATCACACAATTCATCAATTGCGTCAGACAGTCTAATTGTGCTGTCGTTTTTGTTTGCAGATGAAAAGAGCTTATACTCAGACAAATCCTCAGAAGAAAGCTGGGCCGAAGGGTCAAAAAACCTTATAGACTCAACTTGATTTCCAAAAAACTCAACACGAACAGGTTTTTCTTCATACAGTGGGAAAACATCTAATATACCCCCTCTAATTGAAAAGGTATTTGGCGAATGAGAGTGATCAACTTGTTCGTAATTCCACAGGGACAATTTTTCTAGGACCTGATCTCGGCTTAAGGTTGAACCAACCACGAAATTAACAACGCTGCTCTTATCTGGTTTTATAGGAGAGACAAAACCACCCATTGCTTTTTTTGGTAGAATAAACAGGCCCCCGCTTTTCGTTTGTAAGGCGTTAGCGGAGCGAGCAAAATCCACGCGCTTTGGAGAAACAAAACCCGGAACCGAGACAGGATCGCCATCATCGTTTGGAAAAAGGAACACACTTTCGGGAAGCATACCAAGACAATCACCATAAACGGACGCAGCAGCACCACTTTCGTCACATATAACAGCAATGGATTTATTTTGGCGTTGGTGAAGCGCTGTTAAAAAAAAAGCACAGGCTGGCCCACTGTTTAGCTCAAGAGTAAAACCCGCATTGTTTTTAATGCTCTCGCACAGAGCATTAAAAGGGTCGCTCGAAGAAATGGCCTCAAAGAGCTTGGTTAACAATTGGCCTTATTGGTTTCACGTGAAACATTTATTACGCCACCAGCATGACAGATAAAATGGAAATATCTGCAGGCGTAATCCCAGAGATTCTCTGCGCCTGGCCAAGCGTTTCTGGGCGGATACGGATAAGCTTTTCCCGAGCCTCAGAAGAAAGACCGCCAATACGAAGATAATCAAACTTGTTTGGTATTAAGACGTTTTCTTGCTTTTTCATTCTAAGAACCTGTTTGTTTTGTCTTTTTATATAGCCATCATATTTTACAATTGCTTCGGCTTCTATGTAGCTTTCGCTTAAGAAATGCGCCGGTATCTTTGGTTTCTTTGTTTTGTTAAAAACAGCTTCGGGGAGGTCTGCAATTCCCACCGAGGGGCGCGTTAGAAGTCGCTTCGCTGTTGTTTTTTGTCTAACAGGGCTTTCCTTACAATTGGCCAGGATTCGGTTTGTGTCTTCAAGCTCTAATGTTGTGTCCAAGGAAGAAACTATTATATTAAGGCGCTCCTGAATGCTGTTAATTTCAAAAATTTGTTCCGGGTCTAATAGGGAGTGTTTTTCCGACGTTTTCAAAAGTCGGCTGTGCGCATTAGAATAACGAAGCAATATTCTATACTCTGCTCGTGAGGTGAACATGCGATATGGTTCAAGCGTATCTTTTGTTATTAAATCATCAATCAAAACACCAATATATGCTTCGTCTCGAGCAAGAACAAGCGGTGCAACGTTTTGAATGTATCGCATAGCGTTTATACCCGCTATTAACCCCTGGGCTGCGGCTTCTTCGTATCCGGAAGTTCCATTAATTTGACCGGCGAAAAACAACCCAGGAACACCCTTTGTTTCTAACGAAGCTTTTAATTGAGAGGGAGAAAAAAAATCATATTCAATCGCATAACCCGGTCGAAAGAACCGAACAGATTCGAACCCAGGGATTGTGCGCAATGCCTTTAGTTGAATTGTTTCGGGTAGGCTGGTTGAAAACCCATTTAAATATATTTGGTCGGAGCCAACCCACTCCGGCTCTAAAAATAAAGTATGCTCGTCGTGATGTGAAAAACGATGTATTTTATCTTCAATTGATGGACAATATCGTGGCCCCACGCCACCGACATCGCCAGAAAACATCGGACTTAAACCGATGTTTTCAGCAATTATGTTTTTACAAGGAACGCCGGTTTTAACGGTATGACACGGAATGTTTGGCGGCTGAAAAGATTTCGTGCGATAAGAAAACGGCGTAGGAAACTTATCGCCAAAGGTGGGCACGGCCTTGGACCAATCAATTGTATTTTTATCTAACCTCGGTGGCGTTCCCGTTTTTAATCGCCCAGCAACAAAACCAAGGGAAACCAGAGCATTTGTAATGCCATCAGAGCCGCTCTCTCCCATCCTTCCGGCGCGAATTTTCTTCTGACCCACATGAATTAAACCACCCAAAAAAGTTCCACAGGTAATTATAACGGTACGCGAAAAAACCCTTGTGTCGTCTCTCAAGATAACACCAGAGATGCGGTTATTTTCAAGAAGCACATCCACAACCTCACCCTCAATAAGGTGTATATTGTCGTTATTTAAAACAACAGAACCGGCAACAGATTCGTACACCCGCTTATCTACCTGCGCGCGTGGAGACCAAACGGATTTCCCCTTAGATCTATTTAAAATTTTAAATTGTATTCCGCTTTTATCTGTCGCGTTACCCATAAAGCCACCGAGCACGTCAATTTCACGGACAATTTGACCTTTGGCCAACCCCCCAATAGCCGGATTGCAAGACATACGGCCAACAGTAGAAAGGTCAAGAGAAACCAAACCAACGGCGTTTGAAAACCTGGCAGAGACCAGGGCCGCCTCAACGCCGGCATGGCCAGCGCCAACAACAATAACATCAAATGTGCGCGAACCGCGTTTCACGTGAAACTACTTACCAACACACATTTTATCAAATATATTGTTTAATATTTTATCTGGAGACGTTTTGCCCAATAGGGCATCAATGGCATCCAAAGCCGAGCGAACCTCAAAAGAAAGAAGCTCCACATCCAAAACGTCGGATTCAAAAAACGACAGCGCTCGAGACAGTGCAAAAGAACATTCTTTTATTGAAAGATGCTGCCTGCTTGTGGACAAATAATCTTCTTCTGTGGAAAGCCTGTTTATCCCAAGGTCGTTAATTAATCGGCGCTTAAGGGCGTTAATCCCTGCGCCTGACTTGGCCGATATATGTATAATACGACCATCAGTTTTCATTTCGTTTCTCAGATCGGCCTTGTTCAACACATTGATTGTTGGTAGATCGGACCCTGTGAAGTGTTTTTTGGTTCGGCTATCGGTGAGAGAAATAACTAAATCCGCTCCTTCGATCGCTTTATAAGTCCTCTTTATCCCCTCTTTTTCTATCGAATTTTTAGCGCCGCGAAGACCGGCCGTATCAACAAACCGAACCGGAACCCCATCAAGTATCAGCTCAACCTCAATTGTATCTCTTGTGGTGCCAGGCACATTACTTACGATAGCGCGGTCTGATTCAGAAAGGCGGTTTAACAGGGTAGATTTCCCCACGTTTGTCGCCCCAACGATAACAACCGTTGCCCCCCCGCTTAACAGTCGACCAAGAGAAAAGGATTTTTGTAATTGGTTAACAGTAAGAGAGATTTTATCTAAATCAACAAACAGGGCATTGACATCTAAAGACAAAACATCTTCTTCGGAGATATCCAACAGATGTTCAAGTTGGGAGAGCAATTCAGAAAGAGTCGATTGTATTATATTTAATCGGATGGATAGAGACCCGTCAATAATTTTCTGCTGACTTCGAGAGGACTCGATAGATTTTGAGCGAATGAGCGCAGCGACAGCTTCAGCTTGAACGAGGTCTAGCTTTCCATTTAAAAAGGCCTGGCGGGTAAATTCACCGGGATGGGCTAAGCGACAACCGCGAGCACAAACCGCGCCCACAAGAGCCCCAACAACCGACGGGTTCCCATGGGTCGAAATTTCTACCACATCCTCACCAGTATAGGAATTCGGCCCATAGAAGACGGTGACAATACAACGGTCAATTAGATTCCCATTAAGATCATTTAACGTTGAAAGGGTCGCGAGACGATCGGAAAAATTATTTCGAGAAGATAATTTTGAAAGAATTTGAATAGCGCCGACCCCACTTACTCTGACGACAGCGAGACCACTGTGTCCAAAAGGGGTTGATGGGGCAACAATAGTGTCCCCAATGGTCATTTTTTCTTTGTTCTTTTTGCAGCCACAGGTGGGTTTTTAGCAGGGGCCGGTGTTAGATATTTTTGCTGGACAATTGAAAGAATATTAAAAACAGAATAATAAAGATTTAAGCCAGAAGGGAAAGAATAAAACAAAAACAAAAAGAACACATTCATGGCATACATGGTTACCTTTTGTTGGGTTCCGGAGGTCGGGGAAGCCATTAGCTTCTGTTGTAAAAACATTGTTGCCCCCATCAAAAACGGTAAGATATTTATGGGAAAACCGGCAACGGTCATTAGGGTGTCAGGGGAACTTAGGTCTGTTATCCACCCAAAAAACGGAGCACCACGGAATTCAATTGTCGTTCTAAACACAGAGAAAAAAGCAATTAAGATTGGCATTTGAAGCAACATAGGAAAACACCCACCCATGGGATTAACGCCCTCCTCTTTAAACAGATCCATTTGGGCCCGGCTAAATTTTTGAGAATCGTTTTTATATTTTTCTTTAAGCTTTTGTACTTTTGGTTGAATATCCTGCATGCGGCGATTAGATTGAAAACTTCGCTTGGTTAATGGGTTAAGCAAAATTTTGACTAAAATTGCAAATATAATTACAACGAGGCCGTAGTTGGGCACCATGTTATACATCTTAGATAAAGACCAGGTAACCAGACGACCAAGGGGACGAATGATCGCCCAACCCAATTCCATTGTTTCTTCGAGGCCCACGCCCAAAGCGGTTATTCTGCCATATTCTAAAGGCCCTATGTATAAATCAAAGCGACCACTTTGCGCTGTGCTTTGTCTTAATTCTGTCGAAAAAATAGGGCGCTTGCCATCAACAAAACCACGCACAACGCCACCCACACCCGGCGCCTCCGGAATTATTGCGGAAATAAAATATTTAGTTTTTGTCGCGGTCCAATTTGTGTTTCCTGTTTGTTTTTCTTCTGTTGTTTGACCCGCCTTTACAGAAGGTTTTAATAGCTCATCGCCCAAGTAGGCATATCCTTTAAAATGGGTGAACTCATCTTTTTGATTTTTTTCAGTTGGCGCCAGCCCACCATTCCAATGAAGGCTGTATTGGGCACGCGATAGATAACGATCTGGAGAGTCAAACCCAACCTCTAACCCAATCTTGTAAGTCTTTGGATAAAAAGTAAATCGTTTAGTTATGATATGGTTTTCAAATTTGGTTTTAAATGTTAACGATTTCTGTTTAGCCGTTGCGTCAATCTTGGACTCAGAATTAACAGCAGACCAATTGTTAGTCAATGAAACATCGTCACCATCAAGCGAGACAAACTTTAAAAGCAAATTCTCTTTATTATATTTATCAACGATATTGACCTTGGAGGAATCGTATTTAGAATATTTTTCGAGAATATATTTTGAAAAAGAACCGCCGTTCAAATTAGAAAGAGTCGTCGTGTACAGTCCGTTTCTAACGACGAATTCCCGAGATGGAACTGTTGGAGAAAGAGCGGATTCCCGATTTTGTATTATCGGATCCCTATAGCCTTCTTTTTTTTCTGTAGAAAAGGTGGGGGTGGACACCGTTGAATCAACACCGGAGTTCATGGTGGGTGGAGCCACCATATCCATATACCACGGCGTAAAAATTAAAACGACAGCGATAAGGGCAAAAGCAAGAAGTGTTTTTCTATCCATGAGTTGTTAGGCTAACACCACCCAACACAGAAGTTGGATTGGCGATGATTTAACACGCCCGAAAGGAAGGAAACCCATTAAGCAGAAAGGGATTTTCTGCCTTTTTTACGTCGGCGGGCCAATACTTTTTTTCCACCAACGGAAGACATCCTAGACCGAAAGCCGTGTTTATTTTTTCTTTTTCTTTTACTTGGTTGATATGTGCGCTTCATTGTTTCTCCAAAATTAGCCCGGGAAAATAACAAAAATATCTCAACAAGACCAAAGAAAACGTCGAAAAGTTGAATGTGAGAAAAAAAACTAAAAAGAGACAAAAAGGCAATTGATGTGATATAAAAAAAGGCCATAAATTGAGTACAACCTAATTGTGGAAAACATGTGGAAAACTATACAATGACGCACACCGATCTTTGGAAAACAACAAAAGAAAATTTAAAAAAAACTCACCCTCAGCACGCCTTTTCGACTTGGTTTGAACCCATTACATCAATTGCCCTAAACAATAACAACCTTATTTTGGAGGTACCCAACCAATTCTTTTTTGAATGGATTCAGTCTCACTATAAAAAATCAATTCAAAAACAAACGGAAGAAGCGTTTGGCGGTACGATTAATATTAAATATACAGTCACGCCAGAAAACAACGAATCAGAAAAAGAGAAAAACCAAAGCCGAGCAAAAACGTATTCGGAAACACCAAAACAAAAGCTAAAAAATATTAACCGGCATTACACCTTCTCGTCTTTTATTGAGGGCTCTCACAACCAATTTGCAAAAGCTGCGGCGCTTAGCACCGTAGAGTCGTTGGGAAACAAAGCATTTAATCCTTTGGTTATTTATGGGGGCGTAGGCATGGGGAAGACACACCTGCTCCATGCAATAGGAAACAAAACTATAACAGAGAAACCTGGAAAAACAATTGTTTGCGCTTCAAGTGAAAAATTTACGCTAGACTTCATTTCTTCAATACAAAAGAACAAAACCGTGGAGTTTTCAAAATCATATAGAAAAGCCGATGTTTTATTAATCGATGATATACAATTTTTTCAGGGAAAGGAACAAACACAAGAACAGTTTTTTCACACGTTTAACGAGCTGTTTCAAAATGGAAAACAAATTGTTATGACTGCCGATAGATACCCTGGAGAGATGGTAGGGTTACAGGATCGGCTGTTATCTCGATTTAAATCTGGTCTATCGGTCGATATACAGCCACCAGATTTTGAAACGCGGGTGGCAATTGTTATGGAAAAAGCGGAACAAAACGGATTGAAATTGTCGTATGATATAATTGAGCTTATTGGTACACACATTAAAAAGAACATTAGAGACATAGAAAGCACAATAATTAGGCTGCTCGCCCACTCGTCGTTATCAAATACAGAAATCGACTACAGCTTAACAAAAAAGGTGATAAAAGAAAGATTGGGAAAAAGCGCAATAACAGACTTAACCGTTGAAGATATTGTAAGAAGAGTTTCAGAAACTACCCACATAAAAGAAAGAGAAATTGTTGGCGCAAGTCGAAAAATGGAAATTACAGAAGCAAGGCAAATATCAATTTACTTGTGTCGTGAAATATTGGGCACCCCGCTGGTAAGCATCGGAATGCATTTCGGCGGTAGAGATCATTCCACCGTTTTGCACGCATGCAAAGTTATTGGAAGTAAAACAAAAAAAGACCACCGTATTGGCGCATTAGTTGGAGAATTAAAAAACGAACTATCTTTTGCTTTAAATTAAAGCCGGAAAATCATTCGTCGTTATCTTCATTATAATAGTCATAATAATCTGAATAATATTCCGCCTGAGCTGCGGCGCTAAAATCCTCATAGTTATCACCCTCAGGCGCCGAAACCTCCTTCTCCGGTTCTTCGTCATTGCGGTCACCGACAAAACCAAGATCTTTATGAGAAGGTGGGGCGTCCGACCTTAAAGCCGTAGAAGAAAGGGTTGGGCGAGTATTGTTCCGAAACAATACGCCCAACAAAAAAGAGAAAAACAGCAAAAGAATAGAGAATATTGCCCCCTCAGGTATAAAGACCAACCCACCAAACATATTCTGATCTAAGCCGTAATTTAAAAAGACTGCGGCGGACAGAAGAAACCCAAAGAGTATAATTACATTTCCGGCGACATCCGGAAGGTCGGACTGCATAATAGCTGCATATAAAAACCAAACCAAAACACCGGCAATCGCAAAAAAGATTCCGAGTAAATAGTTCTCAGATAGAACCGAAGCAAAAAAAGCAATAATGGCTAGCGCCGGTATTAGAAAACCGACACCAACCCGGATGTTGTTATTCATAATAAAACACGATGTTAAGTGTAAATTGATCCCCGAGATTATCTTCGGAAAATTGCCCATTAAAGGAGTAAAATGCAAGTGTTTATACTATTATATATCCGCTGTAATTTTACCCCCTTAATTTCAAACTATCATGGTAAATATGAGTAAAAGTACAAAGATTGGCGTAATTGGCGTTGGCCACCTTGGCTATCACCACACAAAACATTATGCCCAACTAAAGGGCGCAGATCTCGTTGGTATTTATGATTCCAATCAAAAGGCGGCAAAAGAAACAGCACGCCGGTTTAATACAAAACCGTTTAAATCAATGGCTTCCATGATAAAAGAAGTAGATGCCGTATCCATCGTTACACCAACAGAAAGCCACAAGGATATAGCAGAGACGTGCATCAAAAACGGGAAACATGTTTTTATTGAAAAACCAATTGCAAAAACAGTGGAAGAGGCAGATAGGATTCTCGAGGTTGGAAATAAATACAATGCGATAATCCAAGTAGGACACATAGAAAGATTAAATCCAGCGCTAATACCACTTTCAAGTTTCGACCTCACCCCTAAATATATTGAGGTACAACGCCTCGCGCCATACATGAGCCGAGGAACAGATGTGCCGGTGGTGCTTGATTTAATGATTCATGACATCGATCTGATCTTGGCTTTTGTAAAATCACCCGTAGAAGAAATTCAAGCAAACGGCGTTTCAATAATGACGGAATCAGTGGACATAGCAAACGCCAGAATTCGATTTAAAAATGGTACCATCGCCAACATAACATCTAGTCGCGTTGCAAAAGACCGCGTTAGAAAACTAAAGGTTTTTCAACAGGATTTATATATCACGATCGATTTTTTGATCGGACTTACTGAAATATATAAAGTGATGGACAGCAACCAAGCAGATCCCAAGGCCGTTATGTCTGCACCCCTACTATCAAACGGAAAAAGCCGGCAAATATTATATGAAAAACCGGAAATTAAACAGCACGATGCGTTAAAAATGGAACTAGAAAATTTTATAGAGTCTATTCAGGGTAAGGCCACCCCGATCGTTGATGGCGCCGCCGGTAGAAACGCCCTAGATCTCGCAATTCAAATACACGATAAAATATTAGAGGGTTTAAAATAATGGATATTAGAAATTTTTTATTTAAATACAGAAGCTATACACCAATTCCTATTGGTATTATGATTGTTTATTTTGCACGCCAAGATAGCGCACTTTTATTGATTGGGGTTCCTTTTTTGCTTTTAGGGGAATCGATTCGCGTGTGGGCCGTATCATATGCTGGGGGCGAAACCAGAACGCGAAGGGTGGGCGCGCCGGCGCTGTGTTCATCGGGGCCATTTGCCTTTGTAAGGAATCCCCTTTATTTAGGTAACATGTTTATGTATTTAGGTATAGTCTTTATTGCCGGATCAGCAAACATATGGCTAATGGTTGCAACAACATTAGCGTTTTTTTTGGTTCAATACTCTTTGATTGTATCACTAGAAGAGGAGACGCTGGGGGCGATATTTGGACAAGAATATGAAGAATATAGAAGCAACGTTCCCGCTATTTTTCCTAGACTCTCTCGGTGGGATACGCGCGATAAAAGGAAACCGGCAAGCATGTTAAAAACGATAAAGACAGAAAAACGAACCCTTCAGAACGTTATCTTTATTCTTTTATTAATTTTTTTACGAACCCAAGCGCTTTCTTAAGATTACAAGGGGCCTTGCTTGGTTAACCCCCAAAACAAATTAAAGAACCCAACCTTTTTTATAGTAGCCGGAGAAGTTTCGGGAGATCTTCATGGTGCGCAATTAATAAATGCAATTAAAAACAGATGTCCCCAAAGTCGTTTTGTAGGTCATGGCGGCGATAAAATGACAGAGGCGGGGCTTGAAAGAATCATCCACATAGATCGATTGGCCATTATGGGGTTTTCAGAGGTGATTAAGCATTTGCCGTTTATGATGAGGGCAATGAAAGAGTCTTTAGCCATAGTGCGGAAACTTAAACCCGATAGAATTATATTAATTGATTACCCGGGATTTAACTTGCGACTAGCAAAAAAAATCCACGGCATGAAACTGCCAGTCACTTATTTTATTCTGCCGCAACTTTGGGCGTGGAAAGAAAATAGAATCAAAACATTTAAAAAACACATTGACCAAGCCCTAAGCATTTTTCCTTTTGAAAAAGATTGGTTTGAAAAACACGGTGTTACTGTGAACTTTGTTGGGCACCCGTTTTCAGAAATTGAAGCGCCGAAAATAAAAAAAGAAAAATTTCTATTAAAACACAACTTAAACACCACCGATCAAATATTGGTTCTTTTACCCGGTAGCCGCCAACAAGAAATTGATAAGCACTGGGATATCTGTTGGAAAACGGTTGCGCTGTTGCGCTACCAGAAACCAAACTTAAAGGTAATCGTTGGAAAAGCGAGCGGCGTTGTGATTCCCCAAAAGATACAGGGACTGTTGTTCGAAGAAGATGAAATTCGTGCGGCCATGGCCTTTGGAACGGCGGCCCTAACAGCCTCGGGAACAGCGACCCTTGAATGTGCCGCCCTAGACATACCACAAGTCGTATTTTATAAACTTTCAAGAATCTCAGGAATCATAGCAAAGAAACTTAACAAAGCGCCATTTGCAGCAATGGTAAATCTAATTGCTGGTAAGAAAGTGGTGCCGGAGTTTTTACAAAAAGACGCAACAGAAAAAAACATTGCCGCTGCACTAAGTCCGCTTCTTGAGTCTTCACACAAAAGAAAGGGCAATGTTAAGCGGGTATAACGAAATCAGAAGATCTCTTGGGATTCCGGGGGTGTATCTTCGCGCAGCAGATCTCATATTAAAAAAAACATCTCATGGCTAATCCAGAAAACGAAAAAAAATTAAAAAATCGATTTCTTGTGTGGGTTGGCACCCTGATTGGCCCGCGCTTGCTCCGTTTTTTATATAACACAAATAGCTGGGAGATTGAGGGAGCCAACCACTACGAAAAGGCAGTTAAAAACGGAAAGTCGGTAATTATCGCATCGTGGCACAGCACACTATTAACCGTTTTTATGGGGCTTTCTAATAAGAACTTTTACGGAATGGCAGGTAACCATCATCCGGAAGCTGAAATTATTTCTGGAATTGGAAACAAACTTGGCTGGCAAGTAATTAGGGGGTCGTCTACGGATGGTGGAAAAAAGGCATATAACGATATGCTGGGTGCTTTAAAAAAACCAGGTACCGTTTTTGCCATAACGCCCGACGGTCCACAAGGGCCCGCAAAAAGACCAAAGGCAGGAACAATCCGCGCGGCCCAAAAAACAAGCGCGGTGATTATCCCCACCGCGGGACAATCAACAAAGCGCTGGTCGTTTAAAAACTGGGACACATTTTATTTAACAAAGCCATTTGGAAGAACCGTACTGCTGTTCGGTTCACCAATTGAGTTTAGCAATACAGGCGGGTTTGAAGCCTGTTCGGAACAATTACGAAAAGCGTTAAACAAATTAGAAAAGGAGGCAGAGCGCCGTGTCGGGATGGAAAAAACCGATTGACCACAATATAAGGTATGTTCTTTTTCCATTGGCGATGCTCTATTGGGGAGTTTTGTTTTGGAGAAACTTATTTTATAATCTCGGATTTTTTGTGTCAAAAAAACTTCCCGCAAAAGTTATCAGCGTCGGCAACATTACTACTGGGGGAACCGGAAAAACACCAGCGGTTATTTATTTAGCAAAAGCCTTATTGAAGAAAGGAAAGAGGGTGGCCATACTAAGTCGTGGTTATGGTCGCCAAACCGCAGGAACACAACTCGTGACGGACGGGAAAACACAGGTCTCAGATTGGCGAAACTTTGGCGATGAGCCCACATTAATATCTAAAGCCTTAAGCGGTGTCCCGGTTGTTGTGGATGAAAAAAGACACCGCGGCGGTATGTTTTTAGTTGATAAATTTAATCCAGATATAATTATTCTTGATGATGCCTTTCAGCACCGCTCCATTGAGAGAGACGTTGATATTGTTTTAATAAACAGTCAAGACAATAGGGCTGACCACAAACTACTTCCTTATGGTTTTTTGCGAGAGCCGTGGGTTCACTTAAAACGTGCCCACGTACTAATATTTACAAAAACAAATCTCAAGAAACCAGCACCATTTTTGAGATCAATAGCAAGAAACTCAAAAGCCCATAAACTTAAAAGTGTTTTTGTACAAAAACACTTTGTCTCACCAAAAGGGCAAAAGAAAAACATATTAAACAGAACAAAAGTACTTGCCGTTTCGGCAGTAGGGGATCACCGCGGGTTTGTTCAAACCCTTATAAATTCTGGATTAGAAATCGTAGATGAAATAGCATATATAGACCACCATGACTATTCACAAAAAGACATAGAAGAAATTCAAAGGCGCTTTTTAAAATCAGACGCGGAGTTTGTTATAACGACCGAAAAAGACATGATCAAAATTGACCAACTAAAACTGTCTGGGCTTGAAATATATAGCATGGGGATTGAGTTTAAACTAAACCTAAAAGCAGAAAAACAGTTATTAGATATTATTCTAAAGGAAAAACAAGCTTAAATCTGTGCCATACCCCAAGCAAACATAATACCGACAAAAGACAACAATAGGGGCCAACCAGTATTAATCATTTGTCGCGCACTTGGATCTTCAAAAACATGTATTTGAAACTCATGTGACGCGACTGCACCCCGACCATCAACCGCGATCAAAACAATGTCATTTGGACCCCGTTGATTGGGTCGAGGCTTCCAAGAGAAGATCCCCGTTTTTCGGTTAAAGGTCGAATATTTTGGAAGCTTTACAGCTTTGTAGGCCACCCGGTCCTTGTTTAAATCTTCTGCCACCACTTGGTACTTATACAAATGCCCCGTAAGCGCAACGGGTCTGGGTGTCGAAATAATATTGGGGTTAATATTAACAAAAACCTTTCCTTCTTGCGTGTCGTTCTGGTACCCATCTGATACCTGAACCGTAAAGCTGTTGTTATTAATTTGGGCGGACTTTGGTATCCACACAACCTTTCCCTTTTTACTCATTTGCATCCCGTGAGGCGCTTTGATTAATGAGAACAACAAATCCGCATCATCGTTTTTATCTTCTACTTGGAGTTGATATTTAAACACCTCGCCAACCATGCCAGACACAGGCGCATTTGAAACAATCACGGGGGGGTGGTTTATATAAACATCAAACGACTGTTCATCTTTTGTATAACCATCTGAAACGAGATAAGATACGCGCTGCTTGTCAACCTGTTCGGTGGTTGGGGTCCAGGATATCGTTCCTGTATATTCATCAACCTCCATCCCATCTGGAAACTCCAAGAGGGTATATTTAACAGCACCCAATTTTCGAGCCATGACTTTTGGTGGCCGCCCCTTATTGCCCTGAAAGAACTCCCAAAGGATATCTTTAATTGCAACCGTGCGGTCATCAACAGACTCAACGATGATATTTAGGCGATCATTTTCCCAGAAAATGGAATGGACATATTTTTTTATATTTAATCGGGACACCTCCAAAGATAGAGTGTCTAAAACATCAGATTCTGTCAAATAAACAGTTTCAGCGTTTTGCCAATCCATTAGATAGCGATCGATGTTCTCCATATATACATCATCACTAACCTGAATAGAATAAATACGATAATTTTCAACAACCTCTAGGGGTACAACCACATCGTATGGAAGCAAAGAACCCCGGTTCATGTCCGAAGTCATGATTTGGTATTGATATGCCTGCCCAACCGTTCCCTGCATTGGCGGAATTGAAACAATGTTAATCGGCGCATTAACAAAAAACTCTGACTCGATTAGTTGTGTCGTGCGTCCATCTCCAACCTCAAGCATTAGGTGGGAAAAATCTATATTTTCTCGCGTTGGTTCCCAAACAATCATCCCACCATATGGATCCATTCTCATTCCCGACGGCATTTCATGGGCGACATAAATTAAGTCATCGTTGATATTTGGGTCTGATACAGCCAGCTGGAACCGATATTCTTCACCAAGATTAATAACATTCATTTTCATGGGGGCCGCCTCAACAACAGGGGGGTGGTTCACATATAGTTTCACACGCTGGGAGTCCACGGCAATACCATGATTTACCTTAACAACAAACTGTTGAGTGTCGATTTGTGTAAGGCTTGGGGTCCATGTGATCGTACCGGTATCATTAATAATCATTCCATCTGGATTATTAATTAAACTAAAATTTAGAATATGCTCCAGGTCTGGGCGCCAAATATCTACTTTATATCTATAGAGATCATCAATGGTGGCATTTTGGGGTGCCTCAGATAAAATTTTAACACCCGCACGCGCAAACAAAGAAAAGTTTTGAGTCGCGCGGTCGAAGCCATCGCTAACAACCAACCGAACATCATACACGGCAATATGAGAAGAATCAGTTTGCCAAAATAAAGAACCATCACCGTTGAGCACCATTCCGTTTGGTGAAACCTCAAGTTGAAAATTTAGAGAAACATCCGGATTTTTATCAAGAATAATAGGTGTATATACAAACGTATCTCCCGCTACAAACTCAGTTCCCAACGGCTCTGACGCAAAAAGCGGCGGGTCGTTAACGTATATCCACAATCGTTCATCGTCTCCTTCCAAATTTGGAACAACTTTATAAGTTAAAAGCGAATCTTCTTTTGTGGTCATAGGGGTTACGTTTTCCCCCAGCTTTCTCTCTACATGATAAGCTAATTTATACGCACCAAGCTGGCCGTCGTTTGGAACCCAACGAACAGAACGCGAATCATAATGAAAGAACATTCCCTTCGGCGGGGGTTGTAGCCATCTGAAGCTGTAAAATTCTTTTTTCTCCTCCTCGGGAAGCGTATATGCGAAAGATTGATTCACGGTTAAAACGTGTCGTGGCAACACACCACCTGGAAGCGGCTGCCCCATTGTTTCTATAGGCTTGGATATTTTGGGTAAAGATATCTCTTCTTTTGGAATATGGGGAAAAACATCTAACACATCTTCTTCTTGAGAGACCACATCTAACACCTCGGGTGTTGTTGGTTCCGGCCCATGCCCAAGGTCTGTTAAAAAGAGAACGGCTTCATTCCCATCCCAACCAGCGGCGATCACAGAACCAGAATACACACCCTGAACGATTTGAGGGAGAACGGAAAAAACCTGCGCTTCTCGAACATTGTCTTCTTCTAAGGTAAAATATTCAAATGGTTCAACGATGCCATCTATACCACCGGAGACCAGTGTGAGAATGTTCATATCACCAGACACCAGGAGTATATCATCAAAAGAATCTTGGTTAAAGTCAGCCACACGCATTTCAGATAGAGGCCCACCCTCTATGGGTAGTTTTTCAATTGATAAATAATCCTCCGTGAGCGTCATGGATACAATGTCCCCATTATAAAAAGGGATCAAAATATCAACATAGCCATCTTTATCCCAATCAGTCAAAGACACAGCGGTTGGTATTAAACCATCTAAACCGGGGATTGGAGTGTTTTGACCTTCACCCATAACCAGCTCTGAGCCGAGATTATAAAATGGTTGTGAGCGAAGAATACTACCCTCAGGCGAGAGGACAACAATCTCATCAAAACCATCACGATTCCAATCAACAGCTGTAACATATATTGCGCCAATCCCAGACCGCATACCACTTGGTTTTACCGTTTGAACCACAACCCACTCGCCATCCTCATTTAAATCGAGAATAACGATTTCACGCAACGGGCTTCCAAGCGAAACTGCCAATTCTTGATCCATATCTCCATCATAATCCATCAAAACAAAATTATGGCCTCGTACGAAATTTCTACCCCCGGACAAGTTTAATACCCCCCCAGCGTTTTCGCTAAACCGCTCACCGTCCCAAAAATAATAAAAAGGCAATCGGTTGTAATAATTCTTCTTGGTCGGGTTCCGCTAAATTAGAAATGGTTATTAACTCTGGAATGCCATCTCCGTCCAAATCACCTAACTCAACATCCACAAAATTTCCAAGTAAGCCATCGGGAGCCTCAAGCTCCCATCCCATTTTTTGATAACCACCCTTATCGATTTCATAATATCGAATAACAGATAATGTTTTATTGCCATATGAACCGGATTCGACGGAGGCAAATTCCTGCAAACCGTCTCCATCAAGATCATACGTTCCTTCCATATGAACAATTTTCATATTTTGAGAAAAGACAGAACAAAGAAAAGCCCCAACAATGATTGATTGTTTTATAAAGTTCATGTGCTATCGGAAGATACGACAGGCATATCGGTTTTAATTGAATCTGTTGTGATTGGCATTGGCCCTATTGGTGTTATAGATAATGTATCAATGGCTGAATTTATAGAATCAACCGGCATGATAACGACAGAATCCGAAACAGTCTTATTGATATTGTCAAGAGCCGGGGAAAGATCATCGTTCTTTGGAAGCTGAATTTTATCTTCCACAGAATGGTTTGAAGGGGCGACGTCGCCAACAAGACTATCAACGGTTGTTTTTTCTTTAAGCTTAATAGCCGGCGCATAGAAAGAATGAAAATCGGCCTTTGCCTTTAATGTGTCTGGAATAGAATCTGCGTGAAATACAAAGGTATCTCGATTGGCAGGGGTGAGCCACGTATCAATTTTAAAAGGCACAAAAGAAGATTCGAAATCAATTTCAGTAATTATTTTTTGAGCACCACTTTCTTTAACATTAACATCGCCCCTGATCGCATAAGGACGACCCCCAAAATATGAAATTGTCATACTATGATCCTGACGATGAAGAGGAGAGGAAAGAGAAACGGTACCAGAAATATTTTCATTTGAAGATAAAAGACTGAGGTGACCATTGGGGATTGAATCCAAACTTAATGTAGAATGAAACCCCTCAAAAAAATACTCAGGAAACTTATGCAAATCAGAATGAAACCCCTCGGGATCAAAAGACTGAGGAACGGTATCTTGCGGGGGAAAAATGGATGCATATAAAATATTGCTACCCAAATCGTGCATCAGAGATAAGGTCACAATTGAGCTCGGCTTCACAAAAGACGATTTAAAGCTGAACGCTGACGTTTTGTTGTGCTTTATTGTGCTTAGATCAGCGGAGACACCGATAGAAACAACACCATTCGTGTTTATACTATTGGCGCTAAATGGAGTTTCGCCCTCAAAAACAAAGCGGTCGTTTTCATCAATATCTGCTGTAGAAATATTAATTCGATGAAAACGCGATGGCACCACCATAAATGGTTTTGGCGGTACAATTGTATCGCTCACAACGATAACAAGAGACGAATCTATGGTTTGTAAAACGGGGTGTATTTGATGGGTATCCCCCAAACTATCTTTTTCGCTTAATAACTCCTCTTTTATACGAACATTCAAGGAAAAGGAGGCATCAACCACACCAATGTTTTCTCGAGTAGGAACCCACTTTATTTGATAAACATTTGGATCAAATCGCATTTCACTTGGAGGGGTAGTCCGCCATTTAAAACCATAGAAATCTGATGTTGAGTCTGGGAGAATAAACAGGTTTAGAGAATCACCCAAAAGGAGTGTATCTGTAACAAGAAAGGAAAGGGAATCAGAATCGTTTGCCCGAGAATTTTTTAATACAGAGTCATAAAGGCCCCTCTCTACTCGAGATAAAATAGTACGATTTATTTCAACCTCGCCGGCAGAAGACTTCATATCAAAGAGACCAGATTGACTTAGCCTGCTTTCAGTAAAAGTAAGAACACTATCTTTTAGAGCAAGGGCATAAACCTCCCCGGTTGCAAAAGGCACCAGAAGTTCTTCCACCCCATCTCTGTTTTCATCAAATGGCTGGATATACTGACCCAACACAGCGCGGGCTCCATTTAAAACCAGCAGATCAGACGCAACAGCTTTATTTGGATTTGTTACCGAAAACACGCTTGTTTTAAGAACGTTGCCTTCGGGGCTCATCAAAGAAACAAAACTCTCTTTTTCATTAGAAAAAACCCCCGTGTATACTGGACCATATCCGTTATTGACCAACGCAGAAGACAGCGTGTAACTATTTGTCTTTTGAAGGGCTCCCTCCTCTAATGATAATGAAAACAACTCCACACTCCGCGTCGGAGTTGACATTGATACAGCAAAATTATTTAAAGATCCCCAAATATTTCCAGGACGAATTCTATTCCCGCCAATGTCCTTGTTCTGAATAAGTTTAGGGTTTGATGAAAACGCCACTCCATTCCATTCAAAAACACCCAACCAGCGGTCTTGATTTGAGGCCAAAACAATGATCAGCTCTTCTTTGCCGTCATGGTTTAAGTCGGTTAGTTTTGCGTCGGTTACCTTCGAGCCGTTTTTAGGTGAAAACGACCATAACAAATTGTGGCTGCCACCATCTCCCAATTCAATATACTCTAACTGGTTTGACAGTCCACCAAGAAGCAACACCTCACTTTTACCATTGTTGTTTAGGTCAAATGTTCCGAAAACAAAAAGATTTCCAGCCAGTAGAGCCCCACAGGTGCAAATGAACAAAAAAGCTGGAAATTTAATTGACATTAAGCTTTTCCCAGCCCGAGAATGTGGATGAAAATTGAGACGTTATTACGATAATATGAATACCCTTACCTACAGGTTCCATCAAATATAGGTGTTCACCGTCGAATATATCAAGAAAAAGGCCAGATATATTCTAATTGAAAAATAACATTTATCTTTTCATATTCACGGCATACTGAATAAATTGAACGCTCATTGTTTAACTACTAATTTAGCTTAATGAAGAAAATTATTACAACATTACTGTTTATCGCTTCACAGACAAGCGCCCAAGGAGACATATATCCAACAGAAACCTCCTATGGTGGTGGTATTGGTTTTAGTTCTATGTATATGGTATTGGATTCAGTGCCGGGAGAGCATATTTTAAATGAATTGGGGTTGAGCGTAAAAGATCTTTCCTCTCGCCCGCTGGTTTTTCACGGCGGTGAAGGGTTTGCACAAATGTCTGGTCCCTGGCGATTGGGCGGATATGCGGGACTTGGCACAGCTCAAGCGAGCAATGTTTTTGATATACAAATGTTTGTTAATCGTGATGATTCAGTTGGTTATCAGACACCGGCTTTTGGAAAAGAAAATGAGGGTGATTCTTTATATACATACGCAGAAAACCTATCGGTAAAAGCACGCCTCAATTTTTTATTGGGAGCCATGACCGTTGAATATGTTTTACCCGTTTATAGAGACCTTGAAGTTATGGCTGGCGCTTTAATGGGTGTCGGTCGATACACGCTTTCTGTTGATCAGCATATCGGTACACCAAAATGGTCTAATTTTAGTAAGAACATGTATGGCTACATAGAGAACAATAGTGTTTTGGTAGAAATTGACACATTAGGACGAACGCACTCAGAAGCAGCCAACGCCTACCGGGAAAACGGATTAAGGCCAATTAATGTAAACGGCACAATGACAGAGCTCAGCGGCACCTTTTTTAACTTTCAACCCTATATCGCCGTTAAGTGGCAATTTCTTGATCGTATGGGATTGCGGATTAGCGCAGGATATAATAAAGGAGCCATTGGCAGGGGAAAGTGGAAACTCAATGGCCATATCCCAATTAATGATTCACCAAAATCATCACTCCAAGGAATTACGCTGCGCACGGTTATTTATTTCGGTCTATAGTTTTTACCCGACAAATGAAACAATTTAAATTTCCAATCAGGCTAACATGGCTAGCAGGTATTACCGCAGGGATACTCATTATACTTCCACTGTCTCAGGCAACATACTCAAAACAAAACAACCCCTATTCTATTATAGAGACCAAGTTTAAAGTCATGAACCAAATTTTATATTTTGTAAACCAACTGTATTATGAAGATGTGGATATGGAAGAGCTCATGGATGGCGCCTTTCACGGTATTATGGATCAGTTGGATCCCCACTCTATATTTATTTCAGCCAAAGATCAAAAAAATATTAACGAGCTATTTAAGGGAGAATTTCAAGGAATCGGTATTGAGTTTGACATCCTAAATAGTTTTATTACAGTTATCTCACCAGTAATCGGTGGTCCATCAGAAAAGGCAGGAATCCAGGCTGGAGATTGGATTCTTGAAATTGACGGTGCAAGCGCAAAGGGCATCGAAAGAGAAGATGTTTATAAAAAACTTCGAGGGAAAAAGGGGACACGCGTTGATTTAAAAATTGGCAGGATTGGCGCAGACCCCTTTGGCGTTACAATTGTTCGAGACGACATTCCATTGTATAGCGTGAGGGCAAGTATAATGCTTGATAACCGCACAGGCTATGTTTGGTTAACAAGATTTTCCACAAAATCAGGACCGGAGGTTCGCAAGTCGATCAATAGCTTATTAAATCAGGGTATGGATCGTTTGATCTTAGATTTGAGAAACAATAGTGGCGGTATATTGGAGCAAGCAGCAGAAGTGGCCAACCTTTTTATTACACAAGAAGACACTATTGTGTACACCAAGGGGAAAGAAAAGAAAGTTAACCAGGCTTTTGTTGCGGCCCCCTATAAGGGGAATGGATCGTTTTCTGTCGTTTTATTAATCAATCGAGGATCAGCCAGTGCGAGTGAAATTGTAGCGGGCGCGATACAAGACCTAGACCGCGGACTGGTTGTAGGTGAGACCAGTTTTGGGAAGGGTTTGGTGCAACGCCAGGTTGATCTTAGTGACGGCTCTGCAATTCGTGTTACTATTGCACAGTATTATACACCGAGCGGAAGGCTGATCCAGCGCTCGTTTGACAACGGGAACTACGAAGATTATTATAAGGAACTATATGAGGAAAATCGCGAAGCCAAATTAGATTCATTAAAAAAACTTCGCCCACCTTTTACCACCCGGGCAGGGAGAACGGTTTATGGCGGCGGCGGAATTACACCCGATGTATATATTCCTTGGGATTTAGATATTACCGTTACAACGCGAAAAATCATGGCCAACCCAAATCGACCAATATTTAACTGGAGCGCAAAATTTTTAAAAAACCACTCAGAAATACCTGAGCACTATAGAGATTTTCAACAAAACTGGGAATTACCACAAACTGCACTGGGGGAATTTTTAGATTACACGACAGAGAAGATAGACAAAAAAGAAGCCCTTAAAGATAGTCTATATTTAAAAATAATGCTAAAAGCAGAAATAGCCGGCACAAAATGGGGCAGGGGTGAACTTTGGGGTGTCCGTGTAGCCGCAGATAATCAAATATTAGACGCGTTAAAACATTTTAACGAAGCGGATGCATTCTTGGAAAAACACAACTAAACTTCCCGAGATA
>FUWD013430234.1_pt7 | contig 24438 bp, 31 predicted proteins | sample 1063281 | NCBI WGS metagenome assembly FUWD01 (sample SAMEA79048168, study PRJEB19326) | metagenome | biome: marine | reverse complement strand
AGCCTTTTTCATCGCGTGAACTCCTAGCGAGAGTGCGCGCCGTACTTCGCCGTCACGGTGAACAAGATGAACTGTTGCCACCTACGATCGAAGCGGGTTCGGTGCGTATCGATATCGAAAGACATGTTGTCTCTGTTCGTGGTGAACACATCACGATGCCACTCAAGGAATTTGACCTTCTAGAATTCCTTGTGCGAAATTCAGGGCGGGTACTCACCCGAAACCAACTCATTGATCGAGTATGGGGCGCAGACTACGTAGGGGACACTAAAACACTTGATGTACACATCAAGCGGCTCCGAGCAAAAATTGAGATTGATCCTTCCAACCCCGTCCATATTCACACGGTTCGTGGATTGGGTTACAAATTCGACATCTAGTTTGGTAACCTCCGCTTCGTGATTTCACAGTGATGGGTCTGAGGTGGTAGGTCTTGGCACGATCATCAACGTTGCCGCAATTGTCGTGGGCTCGCTCATTGGTATTGGTTTAGGTCACCGCCTGCCTGAACGAACCCGCGCCGTCGTCACAGATTCCCTTGGCATGCTGGTGCTCGTTATTGCAGCGCTCAACATCGTCGCGCTTCGAGACCAAGATTGGATCAGCGAGGTCGGCGGCTCCGCCACTCTGCTCATCGTCTTGGGCTCGCTCATTATTGGTGGGATCCTCGGCTCATTTCTCCGCATTGAGTCGCGCCTTGAATCAGTTGGCGGCTGGCTACAAACTAAATTTACTCGGGGCGAAGGCTCTGCAGGTCGGGCCCGTTTCATTGAAGGTTTCGTTGATGCAAGTCTGATTTTCTGCATCGGACCACTTGCAATTCTCGGTGCGCTCTCAGACGGGCTTGGTACGGGAATTGATCAGTTGGCGCTGAAGGCATCACTCGATGGTTTTGCATCAATCGCTTTCGCAGCATCCCTCGGCTGGGGGGTAATCGCATCGGCGATCTCGGTTGGAATTGTGCAAGGATTTTTCACAATTCTCGCCGTTTTCGCCGGGCCATTCCTGTCCAGTGCAATGATTGCTTCGATTACGGCAACCGGCGGGGTGCTGCTGATCGGGGTGGGGCTGCGAGTGCTGCGCATCAAGTCCGTTGCAGTGGGTGACCTGCTACCCGCGCTTATTGTTGCGCCAATTTTGACAATAATTGTGGCTGCCTACGTTCGATAAAAGCCGTGAGTTAAAAACTAGACATTAAGGCTTGATATCAGCGTAAATCCCGGTTGGTGGAACAACCAGAATCTCGGTTTCGGCGATGCCCGCATTGGCGAACTGGAGCCCGAATGGGACGTAGGAACTCATGGGGGCGTTAAATCCAGCGACATTCACAAAATGAATGGCATCCCAAGCGAATGAAATTGATTCACCGGGAGCAATGTCAACCGAGCCTGACGTGATCACCGCCGGTTGTTCGCCAAGCACCGCGGCAACGAGAGTGTCGGGGTCTAAGCCCTCGTTGGTGATCCGCATTAGGACCGTGGCATTGCCGGCTTCATCTTGCACGACGGTCGCGTTGTCGACAACCATTGGACCAATTTCCAAGACGCTTCCGTTGCCAGAAGGTTGCGTTGCCTGAATGTTTGTCGCCGCATTCTGGCCATTCCAACATCCCGTGAGGCCCAAGCTGGAAAGGGTCAACCCTGCGGCAGCGAGTGTGATCAAGCGGCGGCGGTGATTAAGGGAAGTCGCGGGAATTTGAGTCACGTCGAAAGGATACAAGGATGACGATCTCGTGAGACATTCGCGCTGGCAATTCCCGCGCGTCTAGGGGGCCCGCTAACTGCCGAATCAGAGCCGGGAACACCGTGGTAAAGTTGAGGCTTCTGAAAGGGGCCCATCCATATGGCTTTTAAGGTTGGCGAGACTGTCGTTTATCCCCATCACGGGGCCGCACTCATCGAAGCGGTCGAAATGCGGAAGATCAAGGGTGAGGACCGTGAGTATCTAGTCCTTCGGGTCGCCCAAGGAGATTTAACCGTTCGAGTCCCTTCGGACAACGTCGACCTAGTAGGCGTTCGTGACGTTGTTGACGCAGCAGGCCTGGATCGAGTATTCAGTGTGCTTCGCCAGCCATACACCGAAGAGCCCACCAACTGGAGTCGCCGCTACAAGGCCAATCTGGAGAAGCTTTCATCCGGTGACGTCATCAAGGTTGCTGAAGTAGTTCGTGACCTGTGGCGCCGTGAGCAGGATCGTGGCCTTTCCGCAGGTGAGAAGCGCATGCTGGCCAAAGCCCGCCAGATTCTGGTGAGCGAACTCGCACTCGCTGAGAAGACCAATGAAGTCAAGGCCGAAGAAATACTCGACGAGGTCTTAGCTTCTTAAAAAAGCTTCCTAGAAAGTTGGGTAAGTGAATCGCACCGCGGCCCTAGTCCCGGCTGCCGGTCGTGGCGAACGGCTCGGTCCGGGGGAGCCCAAAGCCTTACGCGAGATCTCCGGCGTACCGATTCTTATTTATGCAGTCAGCACGTTGGCGTCGGCTAGAAGTATTGATCTCGTTGTCGTCGCGGCACCGCCCGGGGACGTTGAATCAGTAACAGCCCTGCTCGCCCAACAGAGCTTCTCTGACAAGGTCACCGTCGTTGCCGGTGGTGAAACCCGGCAAGAATCGGTCGCCCGAGCATTGATCGCATTGCCAGCAGATGTTGACGTTGTGCTAGTCCATGACGCGGCTCGCCCACTTGTTCCAGTTGAATTAGTAACTGCCGTGGTGGCTTCGGTGCGAGCAGGAAACCCAGCGGTAGTGCCAGGACTCGCTGTCACCGACACCATCAAGGAAGTAAATGCCGATGGTGAAGTTGTGGCAACACTCGATCGCAGTTCACTGCGTGCAATTCAAACCCCGCAAGGATTTGACCGCGAACTATTGCAACGCGCCCACGCGCAACTTGATGAGTCCCAAGGCGTGTTCACAGACGACGCCGGACTCGTTGAAGCAATGGGAATTACAGTGAAAGTAATTGAAGGCCACGTTGAAGCTATGAAAATCACCCGACCATTCGACATCGCGATTGCCGAAACGGTCATTGCCAAAAGAAGGGCAAGCGGTGTCATCACCTAGTCACCCGTTTACCAATCACCCATTCGTGGGAATCGGAACCGATGTGCACGCATTCGCTCCCGGTCGACCTTTATGGATCGCCGGTTTGCTCTGGCCCGGTGAACCCGGACTCGCCGGCCACTCCGATGCTGACGTGGCCTCCCACGCAATCTGCGACGCGTTACTGGGCGCCGCTGGCCTCGGTGATCTCGGTTCGGTATTTGGTACCGGCGACCCGGAATGGGCAGATGCGTCGGGTGTCAGCCTGCTCTCCCACACCACCCAACTCATTCGCCAAGAAGGCTTCACAATCATCAACGCCTCGGTTCAAGTAATTGGCAACTCACCAAAAGTGGGCACCCGCAGACAAGAGGCCCAAGACGTGCTCAGTGCAGCAATTGGTGCACCCGTCCGAGTCTCGGGAACCACAACAGATGGTCTTGGACTCACCGGTCGCGGTGAAGGAATTGCGGCAATTGCAATCGCCAGTGTCATAGGAAAATAAGCGTTTTCAAGCCAAAGTCGACTCACTAGTAATGTTCGCACAGTGACTTTACAGATTTACGACACTTCAACTCGCACGACGCGGGACTTTATCCCCCTCGAGAGCGGCAAAGTCGGGATATATCTGTGTGGCGCGACCGTTCAAGCACCGCCGCATATTGGTCATATTCGCAGCGGGGTCGCCTTTGACGTTGTCCGGCGGTGGCTCAGCGCTCAAGGCTATGACGTGACATTCGTGCGCAATGTCACCGACATCGACGACAAAATCATTCATAACGCCGGCCATGACGACGTCCCCTATTGGGTGGTTGCATTCAAAAATGAGCGTGCATTCACGGATGCATACGAGGCCCTCGGGTGTCTGCCACCAACGGCGGAACCACGCGCGACCGGTCACATTCCCGAAATGATCGACATGATCCAACAGATCATTGACGCGAACCACGGATACGCGCAAGCGGGGGATGTTTATTTTGATGTTCGCTCAGATTCTTCCTATGGCAAATTAAGTGGCCAAAAAATTGATGACATGCTCGCGGGTGTCGAAGCGGTCGCTAAAGGTAAACGCGATCCTCACGATTTTGCAATGTGGAAGGCGGCGAAAGCTGATGAACCACATTGGGACACACCATGGGGCCCCGGTCGTCCAGGTTGGCACATTGAATGTTCGGCGATGGCGCGTAAATATCTAGGTAAATCTTTTGACATTCATGGTGGTGGTATTGATTTAATTTTCCCGCACCATGAAAACGAAATCGCGCAATCAAGAGCTGCCGGCGATCCATTTGCTAATTACTGGATGCATAACGCGTGGGTCACGACCGCTGGTGAGAAAATGAGTAAGTCCTTGGGCAACTCGCTGATAGTGAGTGAAGTCCTCACCCGAGTCCCGGCAATTCACTTGCGTTACTACCTTGCGGGTTCGCACTACCGTTCCATGTTGGAGTTCTCTGACGAGGCGGTGCAGAAAGCTGGAATTGGTTTCGAGCGGATTCGCGGCTTCATCACTCGCGCGATGGAAGCCTTGGGTGTCTCGGAAGTTGACGTTGACGGCAGTGTCCGCGCTGAGAAGTTTGACATGGAAATGAATAACGATTTTGGTGTCCCCAATGCGATCGCTGTGATCCATGAAACTGTGAGAACAGCAAACTCCCAACTGGCAGCCAGCGACCACGAGTCGGTCAGATCGGCTTTGATTTCGGTAGTGAGCATGTTAGATGTGCTTGGTATGAACCCGCTTGATGTGCAATGGCACCAGGAGCAGGTGAGTAACCAAGACATAATCGGACAGCTCGTCCAGGTCGCAATTGATCAACGAGCTGACGCACGGGCACGGAAAGACTTTGAAGCAGCTGATGCGATTCGTAATGAACTAGATCGAATTGGGATTGCTCTTGAAGACACAAAAGAGGGTGTGCGCTTTAGCATTCGCGCCCCGCAATCTAAGGAACCAAACTAATGGCTGGTAACTCCCAACGTCGTGGCGCAATGCGTAACCCCGGTTCCAAAAAGGGTGCGAGTACCGGGTCGGGGGGAAACAGCAGGGACAAGCTCGGTGGTCGCGGACCAACACCCAAAGCAATTGACCGTCCCCATCACCCAAAGGCCAAGCAAAAGAAAGCTGCCGAACGGCGTGCCGCGATTTCACCCGAAGGCAGTGGTGGTCGCAGAGTCGAGCGCACCAAAGCCCGGGTTGCCAGTTTGCTCATGGGTCGCAACTCGGTCGTCGAAGCGCTGCGCGCCAAAGTTCCAGCGAACGCGCTTTACGTCCAGTCAAAAGGGGACACCGACGACCGCTGGCGCGAGGCAATGAAAACGGCGCTCTCACTAGGGGATTCCACTCATGGAGGTCCCACGGGCGGAACTAGATCGCATGACCGACGGCGGTGTGCACCAAGGGCTCGTTCTCACGGTCCCCGAATACAAATACGCCGACCTTAAATCAATTGAAACCGCGCGTTGCATTATTGCCTGCGATGGATTAACCGACCCACGAAATCTTGGAGCGATCTCTCGCTCCGCAGCGGCTTTCGGAGCCGAGGCAATCCTTCTACCCGAGCGACGCAGCGTAGGGGTTACCGCAACGGCATGGAAGTCCTCAGCCGGCGCACTCTCCCGCATCAAGGTCGCCCAAGTCGTGAACCTGAACCGGTCACTGATCGGACTGCAGAAAGTCGGCTTCACCGTGATCGGGCTTGCAGCCGAAGGCGCCACAGCCCTTCAAGACATTAAAGCCGACACCTGGCGAGACCCGGTAGTAATTGTCATTGGTGCCGAAGGCGCCGGACTCTCCCGCTTGGTCAAAGAAAACTGTGACTGGTTGGTCAATATCCCCATGGCCAAGGGCAATGAGTCACTCAATGCCTCCGTCGCCGCGTCGGTCGTTTTGCAGGACATGTTCCGCGCCCGCAACTTCAAAAGCTAATCAACGATCTCGCGCGGACTTTCCCAGGAACTGGGAAAGTCCTACAGAAATTCCGCGAGATGGCGGGGTTTTGTCCAACTCATCTAGGTGGTAGCGGAAGACGGCACGATTTTGCGTGCATACTTTTGATTGTCGTCGAAACACCTGGGCCAGCCAAATCCGGATGCGATGGACAAAACAACGTTCCGTGAGGGGTTTTTTGTCAGCCTTTCCCCGATTCGGGGAAAGGCTGACAGGGTGGGTTTTATTCGCAAACTAAAGGAAAACAGAACGCGATAGGGGAGTGAAAACGGCAAGTGCTTTGTTATCAACGCAAGGAACAGCCCGACGCTGCAGCTCACCAAGCAAATAGTATTCGCGTTCAACCAACTCAAGCTCTGCTTCTTTGATCGGGTAGACAATCTCGTTGAGCCGAACGAATCGAACTATGTGGCGTTAGATTCCGCGTGGTAGTGCTACTACAAGATCCTCGGGCCGCGCCTCAAGTGGAATTTCCCAAGGCAAAAACGCAAGCTCTGGCTCCTGCGCCGTCCCCACCATGCGCACGCGACCTATTACCTACTCGTCTTTTTCGGCGTCCTCACCGTGCGGGTGGTGCTTCACATCTTCTTCGTGTCGGGCCTCGTCCTGGGACATGCCCTCGTGGGATTTCTCTTCTTGTTCTTCCGGTTCATGTGACATAGAGCAAGCATACCGGGGTGTAATCCGAACCAATTCGATCTCATGAATCGTATTACAGATGAACCGGGATCCGAAAAAAGTACATGTCCGCGAGCTCTTTGGCATTTCAACCCGTCGTAATTCACCGGCCTCGTTTGCCTGCTCCGAGTTCGTTAATCTCAAAATCGAAGTCACCAAAGAGACCAAATTGGTTTTCTGGCGTTAGCGGACTGGCCATGAATGTGAATGTAGACCCTCAAACTACGCCAGAGTCAAATGACCTCTCCGTGACTGCTTACACATGGCAGACTGTCTCCATGTCAGTCTTGGAAACGGCTTCGAGCTCGCTTGGGGAGCAAGGTGTGCCCTTCGCATACGTTCACGGGAGTTTCGCGAATGGGACGGCGAGTCCTGACTCAGATCTTGATGGTGAACTCTTTCTCACTGTTGATGAAGGTGCCTGGATCGGTCGCACCGCGAGTTCCTGGAGGCGCTGACTCATGGCGGATTGGACCGAGAAAAAGCAACGTTCACTGGGCTGGTATTACTTCGTGGTGGCTCTGATCGCAATTGTGATTGCAGTCGTGGTCGAACCGACCAGTGGTTGGGAAACATTTACTTTCTTGATGGCGGGCGCGCTCGCAATGCTCGGACTCGTGGGTCTTTACATGGCTCTCACCGGCAAGGGAAACACGCGATCAAGAGACATGGATCCCAAACGTCAACGCACCGTAGGGATCATCGGGCTGATCCTTGTCTCGGTTGCAGTTCTCGTTTCTCTAGTGAGTGACACGGGAGCGTTCACAGCCTCAGACACGATCACAGTAGGTATCTGGGTTGCGCTAAGTGGACTGTTCGTCTCACAAATTGCCACCATTGGCAAAGACTCTTGATTTATTCGACGGATAAATTACCAGGGTTACATCAAGATCTAGTGCGATAGCGGCCGTTCACGCATCGGTTAAGTCCCTCCTGCGCGGCCTCAGGTCGACTGCCGGGGATGTAAAAATTGTGAAAGTTTCTGTGCGCGCTGCAAACTTAGATAATCGTGGTGAAGTGAGTAAGGACTCGATTAGGGGATCGGCTAGTTGGTTCAGTTTGTCGTTACGGTCCTCATCATTGTGGTTGTTCGGGGTGAAGTCCTGAGCGAACGTCGGTATGGGAGAAGTCGGCACTTTTGTAGAGCAATGGCTCGTTTAACGAGATTGCCAACGCGTATGCGAAGCAGTCACCAAAATTCAACGCAGCTGCGTGCCCACTTCCTTTACCAAAGTTGCGGTAAGCGATTCGTGCGACCTCTGCGAGTTCCTGATTAACCGGCACTATTTCAATGTGAGTTGCCGTGATGAATAGGTCGAATGCCCCCGGACGACGTGAATCTATGACAATTGCCGATTCCAGATACGTGGCAGCAGACATCTTGTCGTCTTCTGAGCCTTCTAGTAGGTCCACAAATTGCTCGGCATCGCTTTCGCCAAGGCAAATCGCCGCCACAGCAGAGGAGTCGACAATCACTGCGGTAGACCGGTGTCTGGGTCATAGAGTTCATCAAACGCGTCTCCGACAGGTTGGGTGTTCTCATCTCGAGCGGAGCGAATGAGGGCCTGAAGCAGCTGCCGTTTGGCCACCCGCTTTCTGCCGTGTTCAGCCAGGGCATCTTCCAACGCTCTGGTCACGGCAGCCGTCAGGGTTGTCCCTTCAATGGCGGCTAATTCACGGGCCAATTCATGTGTTTTTGGGTCTTTGATATTGAGCACCCTGACATTCTACCCAATAAAGCGAACCTGTCTACCATTGATCCACAGGACATCGCGCTGGATCGGGAAAAAATAGGGCCTCCGGTCAGGATTGAACTGACGACCTACCGCTTACAAGGCGGTTGCTCTACCACTGAGCTACAGAGGCATTTGCGAGGATCTGGCGATTTTTCACCCACCCTCACCCTAAAATCTCACAAAATTCCCCAAGGAAAATTGTGCAGAAATCAGCATGCACTCCAGAAACGAAGCCTTGTAACTGAAGCGTTAGGAGTCTAATGGGCGACGGAATATGAAGCCAACCGTCCCGCCCTCGATGAGCATCGGGTTACGAATAGTCCAATGAGATGAAATCAAATTCGATCAGGTAAGTGCCTTTCGCCAATAATGTTAGAGTCATGAGTTGAGAACCTGAACCCTTTTTCACGATGAGCCGGAAGGCCTAACGTCAATGGATGCCTTTCTGCTCAGTTTCGGCGTGATTTTCGTCGCTGAATTGGGCGACAAGTCTCAGCTCATGGCAATGACGTTTGCGACCCGTTACAAATTCTGGACCGTCATCGGTGCGATCACTGCGGCAACCGCCGTCGTTCACTTGTTCTCTGTTGCATTGGGCAACGTCATTGGACTTGCCCTGCCGGTAGGTCCGATCAATATCTTGGCCGGACTGGCCTTCGTGTTCTTTGGCCTGTGGACGTTACGCGGTGACAAACTCAGCGAGGACGAAGAGGCCAAGGCATCACGGACAAATCGCTCCGCATTCTTTGCCGTTGCAATCGCTTTTTTTCTAGCTGAGCTCGGCGACAAGACGATGCTGGCCACCGTGACGCTGGCCACCACCGAGGGATGGTTCGGCACATGGATCGGATCGACCCTTGGCATGGTCGCTGCTGATGCTCTCGCTATCGGTGTCGGTGTGATGCTCGGCAAGGCACTTCCAGGCAAGGTGATCAAGATTGGCGCGTCAATCCTGTTCTTCGTCTTTGGCGCGCTACTGATTTATGCAGGAGTTACCGCGTAGCAGAAATAAGAAGGCCCCCGCGATTGCGGAGGCCTTCACTTTTAATGCTGGTAGTTTTTGAGATTACGGTGCGAAGGGGAGCAGCACACCGTCAATCCCGTGGGCAACCTGCTTGTTGCCCTTATTGATGTCTACCAGGGTCAAGATCACCCTCGGGTTGGCAAGCTTGGGTGCCTTATCCCGCAAAATGATTGCTGGTGCCTTGGTGACCTTGACTTTAATGGTCTTGTTCATGTCTGCACTTTTGAGCTTTGCGCCATTTGCCTTGAGGGCATCTTGGGACAGGATGGGTGCGCCGGGAACAACGTGGTAGAGCAGAACCTGCTCGACGGTGTCAACGCCAAGGCCTGCCACCGCTTTGAATGCGGCAGCTTCTGTCTTGATTTTCTTGCCGGTGAGGGCTGAGGCCAGGTTCATGAAGGCTTGGTCGGTGGGAGCAAAAACAGTCAGTGCAACGCTGCCATCAGCAAGAAGCTTTACGTTGCTATTGGGCTTGGCCGCCAGAACGGTCTCTGCGGCGCGGGTCAGAATGTCGAAGTCTGCAAAGTCTTTGTCAAACTTTGACTGACCGACCTTGAGCACACTGGCAAGTGAGGTTTCGCCTTCGGCTGCTTGGGCTGTTGGGGCGATTATCGCTGCTCCGAGAAGTGCTGCAGCGCCGAATGCAGCTGCTCGCTTAAATGTGGTTCGCATTGAGTGTCTCCTTAAGTTGAACCGCACTCGTTGCGCGGCGTTATTCCCATTACCGGTCAGAAGAGGGTTTTGGATGCACAAACATAAATAAATTTATTTCAGATTTCTGGGTTAGGGCAAAAGCAAGGCCCGGTGCACCTGAGAAGGTGACCGGGCCTTGCAATCTACAGTTAGAACTGGCGTTGCTTCAGCCTGAAGCGCACGCCATCGTGAAAATAGCTTCTGGGACTTGCGAGTCAGCGGAGTAGTTCGCGCCACCGGTACCACAGACCTGCTCACGGTCCTTCGGGATCCAGAACTGGCCTTCGGCCTGGAAAATGAAGGAATTTGGAGCACCCTGAGGACCGTCGGCGGGTGGATCTTTGGGTCCGACAATTCCGGCTGCGACTGCCCAACCATCAGCGCACTGCAACTCTTCAATCGGCATCTGGTTATCGGTTATCCCGTCGGTTGCGAGCGCCAACACGGACTCGTCGACAGCGGGTTGTAGTGCTTCGTTGGTGCATTCGGCCATGCCGCCAACCATGGGAGATTCGCTGGAAGCGGTCTCGGAGTCACTACTCGAGCACCCGGCAAGAGATGCCCCTGCAATGAGGAGTGCGGCGGAAAGAGCGAGTGCCTTGCGCATATATTGCCTTTCGTTGTTGTCAGGTTTGGACAGACGACATGTTTAGCATTCATAGATTGCCACGGATCAAGGTGAAACCCACATTCCCCTTGCGAGTGTCGTTGAAAAAAATTAGGATCGCGCCACCACTTGACGCAGACAAGATTGTGAGAGGCTTCAACCATGACCTCGCCCCGCTCCGTAATTGCCTTGACGTGTTACTTGGAGCCGGCTACCTGGGGGGCGTGGAGTGTTCCCGCCGCATTGATACCCGAGTGGTACCTCGAGCTATTTCGTGCCGCTGGCGCTGAGGTCGTCTTGCTGCCACCGGGCACGACCGTTGATTGTCTTGAACGCTTCGATGGGCTCGCGATGGCGGGAGGCGCTGACATCAATCCAGATCGCTACGGACAAACGCCACACGAGAGTGTTGATGCACCTCGAATCAGCAGAGACGCGTCCGAGTTTGCACTTTATGAAAAAGCCCGCGAGTTGAACATGCCCGTGCTGGGTATTTGTCGAGGCTTACAAGTGATGGCGATCTCCCACGGTGGCTCACTCATTCAAAATCTTCCCGATGAACCCGACACAATCGCTCACCGCGAACGCCCGGGTGAGTTCGTGAACCACCTGGCACAATTTGAATCCGGTAGCAAGCTTGCCCAGCTCTACGGAACGCATCCGGTAGAGGTGAACTCATCACATCACCAAGCGGTTCGTGATGCGGGTGATCTTTTGGTAGTTGGCATGGCATCGGATGGAACGGTGGAAGCTTGCGAGGACCCGAGTCGTGATTTTTGTCTTGGTGTGCAGTGGCACCCGGAGCACCCCGACCGGCGTGAAGTTGATCTCCCGCTGGTGCAGAGTTTTGTAGCTGCAGCCGCAAAGTACCGTCGTGCAAACTAAACGACCCTTTCCGGCGATGCTGGTAGCAGCAGTGGTCAGCCTCGCTCTGGGTTACGTCGTACTCGAACTTGTTAACGCCGGCATTGCGTTGGTCTGGGAAACCGTTCCGGCAAATTGGGACAGTACGCCTGCTTGGTATGTGATCGGCGTACTGCTGATTGCCGCGGTGCTCGTTTACGTTGTGCGCAAATATGTCGGTGACACGGGACATGCTCCACTTGGCGGAATAAAAGTCAGCCCGCTGAGTCCCAAGGAATACCTTGGAGCGATCCTGGCGATCCTCGCATCACTGTGGGGTGGAATCGTTCTTGGCCCGGAAGTTGCACTCGTTGCAACCGGATCGGTGATCGGTGGCCTGGCAGCGAAGTTCCTCAACGTCACCGACCCGCAAGATGTAAAGAAAGTTGTTGGGCTGGGAGCACTCGGCGGCATCCTGGCCTTATTTGTGGGACCGATCCTTAGCGGAAACATGCAATTGGACAGCACACCAACCGCGGTTGAAGTTGACCAACTCGGTTGGGCGATTGTGGTGGCACTCATTGCAACGCTCGCCGTCACCATTGCCCGACTTATTGCGGCCCTCATTGCGCGCGCAACCGGTCCGGCCCCCCACCTGCCCATTTTGGTTGGTGCCGCACTTGTCATTGCCGCGACGGCTTTGATTCTGGCGGCTTGGACGGGTGAAGACGTCATCTACATCACGACGTCGGGCGAGGAACTAATAACCGAACTCCCGACGCTCACGTCAGCGTCAACTGTTGCCGCCATTATCTTGCTCAAGACAATTGCTTATGCAGTTTCCCTCGGTGCAGGTTTCCGCGGTGGACCGTTCTTCCCGGCCATGTTTATCGGCGCCTCTTCCGGTTTGTTGATCGCACTCATCCTGCCGGACGGTCCGTCGATCCCAGCAGCAATCGTCGTCGGCGTGATCGCATCTGTTATCGCAACAGCGCCCATGAAGTGGCCGATCGTAATTGTGTTGGGAATTGTTATCGGTTTCCTCATTGGGACGTGGACTCTCGTGCCGGCAGCACTCATTGGAGCCATTGTTGCTCGACTTGTTCCGCGCATGGGCGATCGAGTTACAGCGGTGTGACGTAGGCCCCTGCGATCCCACCGTCGACCAAGAAGTTCGAGGCGGTCATAAACGAGGAGTCATCGCTGGCTAGGAACGCGACGGCCGCGGCGATTTCATCGGGCTCACCAAAGCGACCAAGTGGAATGTGGACGAGCCGGCGGGCAGCGCGCTCAGGATCGCTAGCGAATAATTCCATAAGAAGTGGTGTGTTGACCGGCCCAGGTGAGAGCGCATTGACGCGGATTCCTTCGCGGGCGAACTGCACACCGAGTTCACGGGACATGGCGAGGACACCACCTTTTGAGGCGGTGTAGGAAATCTGCGAGGTTGCCGCAGCCATCGTGGCAACAAAGGATGCAGTGTTAATGATCGAGCCTTTGCCCTGTTCCAACATGATCGGAATAACCGCTTTGCAGCACAGAAAAACCGACGTCAGGTTCACTTCCTGCACCCGGCGCCAAGCATCGATGCCGGTGTCCAGGATTGAGTCGTCATCCGGTGGTGAAATTCCAGCGTTATTGAATGCAACGTCAACGCTGCCGTAGGTTGACTTGGCCGTGTTGAAAAGGTTGGCAACTTGATCGGCATCGGTGACATCGGTTTCAACGAATAGCCCGCCAACGAGTTCTGCCGCTGCGGCCCCCGTTATTGAGTCGAGGTCACCAATAACAACTTTCGAGCCTTCATCGGCTAACCGCTTCGCTGTTGCCAAACCAATTCCGCTGGCGCCTCCGGTGATTACTGAAACGCGCCCCTCGAGACGACGACACTTGCTGTCCATTGCGATCCTTTCTAGATTTGGGTTGACTTCTCTACACCGTTGTTTTAGTTGTCGGTGCTGATAAATATGTTTTTAACTTCGGTGAAAGCATCCAGGGCGTCGGGTCCGAGTTCGCGGCCGATCCCTGATTTTTTGTAACCACCAAATGGTGTCCAGTAGCGAACACTTGAATGCGAGTTGACCGACAGGTTGCCGGCTTCAATTGCTCGGGAGACCCGGATCGCTTTGCCAAGATTTTGGGTCCAGATTGAACCGGAAAGCCCGTAATCGGAATCGTTGGCCATTGTGATTGCTTCAGCTTCGTCTGTGAACGTGCTGACAACAACGACGGGTCCAAAAATCTCCTGTTGAAATGTTCGGTCCTTGGAGGTGACCGGCGCCAGCACCGTTGGGGGGAACCAGAAACCTGGACCGGTTGGGCAACTCCCCTGGAAAGCAATGGGTGCATCCTCTGGGACAAAGGATTTTACCGCGTCAAGTTGCCGACGGGAAATAAGCGGTCCCATTTCGGTTGACTCCAGATTCGGGTCACCAACAACAACATTCTTCACCGCTGACTCGAAGAGTTCCATGAACCTGTCGTAGGCATTTTCTTGAACGAGAATGCGTGAGCGCGCGCAGCAGTCTTGGCCGGAGTTGTCGAAAACAGCGTAAGGCGCAGCGGCGGCAGCCTTTTCAAGATCGGAGTCGGCGAAGATCACGTTTGCACTCTTGCCACCAAGCTCTAGAGTCACGCGTTTCATGTTTTTGGCGGCGCCGGCCATGATCTGCTCGCCAACGGCGCTGCTTCCGGTGAATACAACCTTGCGAACGAGTGGGTGCGAGACGAACCTTTCACCAACAACCGGTCCATCACCTGGAATTACCGTGAACACCCCTTCGGGGATCCCGGCGACGAGGGCGAGTTCACCAAGCCTGATCGCGGTGAGCGGTGTCAGTTCGGCCGGCTTAAGAACAACGGTGCATCCAGCGGCAAGGGCTGGGGCAAAGCCCCAACTTGCGGTGGGCATCGGAAAATTCCACGGAACAATTACGCCAACAACACCGATTGGTTCTTTGAACGTGATGTCAATCCCACCAGCAACCGGAATCTGTTGACCAAAAAGTCGTTCGGGTGAGCCGGAGTAGTAGGCCATTACATTTGCAACGTTATTCGCCTCCCAGCGTGCGTTACCAATCGTGTGACCGGCATTGGCTACCTCCAGCAGTGCGAGTTCTTCAACGTGCTCGCGAACCACGTCTGCGAACCTGCGCAACAGATTTGCGCGATCCCCGGGGGCAACCTCGCGCCAAGTGGCAAAAGCCTTGTGCGCTTTGGCAATTGCAGCGTCGGTGCTTTCCACATCGTGAAAGTGAACCCGGGCAATCACTTGTTCGGTTGCCGGGTTGATTACCTCGTGCATGTGTTCTCCTGGATTCGGGGAAAAACGGGGAGTGAAAGCTTGACGTTACTACATTCTTTCAAAGGACCGAACGCGTTCCCAGTCGGTGACGCTGCGACCAAAGTCGGCGATCTCAACGCGGGCCATGTTCGAATAATGATCCTGCACCTCGCGGCCGAAGGTCGCCGTTATCCACTCGGACTCTTCCCAATTAATCAGGGCTTGATTCATGCTCGTAGCGATCCGCTCGGCATCACTGTCGTAAGCGTTGCCGGTCTCGGGCGCTTCGAGGGTGAGTTTGTTTTTGATCCCGTCAAGACCGGCGGCGATCATGCCTGCGACAGCTAGGTAGGGATTCACGTCACCACCTGGCAACCGGTTTTCAATGCGTAACCCGGCGCCATGACCTACAAGTCGGAACGCGCACGTGCGGTTGTCCTTGCCCCAACGAATTGCCGTCGGCGCGAAGGAACCGGGGACGAATCGCTTATACGAGTTGATCTGTGGGGCAAAGAGCAGTGTCAATTCTGCAGCGTGTGCGAGTTGCCCGGCAATAAAGGACCGACCCAATTCAGACAGACCTTGATCGGTGTCACTTGAATCGGCCATGACCATGGATCCGTCAGTGCCGCGAACGGAGAGGTGGATGTGACACGAGTTGCCTTCACGTTGATTGAACTTCGCCATGAACGTCAGCGACTGCCCAAATTGTGAAGCGATTTCTTTTGCGCCGTTTTTATAAATACTGTGGTTGTCACAGGTGCGCAATGCGTCCTGATACTTAAAAGTTATCTCGTGTTGACCGAAGTTGCACTCGCCTTTAACGGCTTCAACAATCATGCCGGCACCGGTCATGCTCTGGCGAATCTTTTGCAGCAGCGGCTCAACGCGAGCCCCACCCAGCATCGAGTAATCCACGTTGTAAAGATTCGACGGGGTTAAATCCTGGTAGCCCGACTTCCAGGCGTCTTCGTAAGTGTCATTAAAAAGTATGAACTCGAGTTCGGTGCCAACGAAGGCTTCAAAGCCAACTTCCTTTGCCAATTCCAGTTGGCGCTTGAGAACCTGTCGCGGCGATGGTGCGACCGGCTCCCCTTCGGTTGTTTCCAAGTCGCTGAGAACTCCGACTGTTTTGGACATCCAGGGAATGCGGTGTAGGGAACTCAGATCCGGCTTCATCACCATGTCGCCATAGCCGCTCTCCCACGAACTCATGGCGTAACCGTCAACCGTATTCATATCAACGTCGACCGCCATCAGGTAGTTACACCCTTCGGTGTGACCCTCCATCACTTCGTCTACAAAGTAATCAGCATCAAGACGCTTACCTTGTAAACGCCCCTGCATATCCGTGAGGGAAACAGCGACGGTGTCCACGTTGCCCGTCTCGACGTCGCGCCGCAGGGCGTCTGAGGAGAGTGGAAGTGGTCGCGCCATGTGAAACTCCTTGGGTAGAACGTAAGACTATGAGACGCCCGAGTCGCGAGAAAAAGGCCCTGCTGTGGGAGTGTGGACTGCGGGGCTAGGGCCGCGCGGCTGCCGGCTGAATATCTGTATGACCAAAATCGTTCCCTTTGTAGAGCAAAGGCGTATGGGTCTCAGCCGCCAGCGCGTAGGAGAAGCAGTCTCCATAGTTAAGCTTGGCTCCACTTTCGGATTGCTTACCGTATTTCTGATACGCAACCCGAGCGAGTTCTGCCGACTGTCGAGAAACGGGAATAACCTCAACTGCTAGTTCTGTCAGAAGTTCAGTAAACCCCTGGATCAATAACGGGTCGCGCGAGGAATCAACCAGGATTGACGTTTCGAGATAAGTGCCGGCGGAAACCATGACCCCTTCTGCGTCGGCCATGATTCGGATGAAGGATTCACGCTCTGGCTCACCTTTCAAGACAGCAATTAATGCACTGGAATCAACGGTGATCAACCTGGGAGCCCCGTCTTGTCGTCATAAAGAAAACCGGTCGCATCTGTGCCTGTGAGGTGTTTTGGCCAACGGGCAGCGGTGTCATCTGTGAGTTTCATAATCCGAGCGATCTTTTCCTCCCTCGTTTGTTGCAGTCGTTCAAGACGTTCGTGAACGGCCGTAGCCACCTCGGATGCCATCGAATTGCCGCTTCGAGTAGAGAGTTCCTTCAACTCGGCAAGAGTTCCTTCATGTTTAATGTTGAGAGCCATAATCGTGAGGGTACCACCACCAAGGACTGCGGTACCAATTTACCCGCCCACCCGAACTTAGTTGTCTTCGTCCTCGTTACCCGTGAGGAATTGGCTCCGATAGAGGCGGGCGTAGGCCCCATTGGCAGCTAGTAGCGAATCGTGGTCTCCCTGTTCGACAATATTGCCTTCTTCTAAAACGATGATGATGTCGGCGTTTCGTATCGTGGACAGCCGGTGCGCAATGACGAACGCGGTTCGACCGGAGCGCAGTTCGGCCATTGCTTCCTGGATCAGCATTTCCGTTCGGGTGTCCACCGAGCTGGTTGCTTCGTCGAGAATCAAGACCGCGGGGTTGGACAGGAACGCCCGGGCAATGGTGAGCAGTTGCCGTTCACCGACGCTGATGTTCTCACCGGCTTCGGTCAGCACCGTGTCGTAACCGTCGGGCAGGGTTCGCACAAAGTGATCCGCACGCGCTGCCCGTGCGGCGGCATCGATTTGTTCGGGAGTTGCATTTTCCGCTCCATAGGCAATGTTGTCGCGAATCGTCCCGTCAAAGAGCCACGTATCTTGCAGCACCATGCCGAATGACCGGCGAACGTCGTCGCGGTGCAGGTCCATGATCGAGATTCCGTCAATGGTAATTCGACCGGAGTCAATGTCGTAGAACCGCATCAGCAAATTCACCAGAGTCGTCTTACCTGCTCCGGTTGGTCCCACGATTGCGACAATCTGACCCGGTTCAACTTCCAAATTGAAATCCTCGATCAGCGGGCTGTTGGCGACATAGCGGAAGCTGACATCCTCAAATGCAATGCGACCCTTAACTTTCCCAAGGTGTTGATCAAGTGGGGAGTCGGGTGCCTCTTCTGGTTCGTCGAGTAATTCATAGACCCGCTCGACGGAGGCAACACCGGACTGCAAAATATTTGCAACGCCAGCAATTTGAGTAATGGGCATTGTGAACTGACGCGAGTATTGAATGAACGCTTGGACATCTCCCAAGGACATGGTGCCCGAAGCAACACGAAGACCGCCAATAACAGCGATGGCAACGTAGTTCAAGTTGGACACTACGGTCAGTGCGGGTTGAATGATTCCCGAGATGAACTGCGCGCGGAAACTACTCTGATACATCTTCTCGTTGGCCGAGTCGAACTGCGCAATTGTTGCGTCACGGTGACCGAAAATCTTGACCAGTTCTTGTCCGGAGAATGCTTCCTCGACTTGGCCGTTGAGTTTGCCGGTCCACGTCCACTGCTTTACAAACTGTGGTTGTGAACGCTTGGCAATCACTAGAGTGATTCCGAACGACAACGGAATCGTCACCAGCGAAATGATTGCGAGCAGCGGGCTGATCCAAAACATCATGGCCAGCACCCCAATGACCGTGAGAATCGCTGTGATCAACTGCGTGAGTGTTTGTTGCAGCGTTGTTGAAATATTGTCAATATCGTTGGTGACCCGGCTGAGCACATCCCCGCGCGAGGAAGTGTCGAAATACTTTAACGGCAGGCGGCCGAGTTTGTGATCAACGTCCTCGCGCAGACGAAAGATTGTGCGCTGGGTTACACCGGCCATCAGGTAGTTCTGAGCCCAACTCAGCAGCGAACTGAACACGTAAATAACAACTATCAACGACAACAGTTGCGCAAGCGCGGTGAAGTCGACGCCAAGACCAGGGGTCAGCGTCATCGAAGCGACCATTTGCGCTTGATCGGTTTTACCTTCGGCCTGCAGGGATGCAACGGCTTGCGCTTGAGTTATCCCGATCGGGAACTGCGTGCTAATAAAGCCGTCGAAAACAATATTGGTTGCGTTACCCAAAAGTTTTGGACCCAAGACAGCAAGAAAAACACTGGCTGACGCCAGAAGAATTACCGATGCAATAACGGCCCGCTCAGGTCGCAACCGCTGGCCAAACCTGCGCAAGGAGGCCTTGAAGTTCTGCGCCTTCTCGGTGCTGGCTCCCATACCCCCACTCATTGGTCCACCCATACCGCCGCTGGGACGCCCACCCATGGGACCGCCACCAATTGGCCCGCGTGCTGGCGCAGCGCCTGCTGTTTGACCCGCTCCTGCATTGCTCACGGCGCCGACTCCAACTGAGCCTGGGATTCCGCAATTTCCCGGTAGGCGGTGCACGTCTCCAGTAGTTCCTCGTGGGTTCCGGTTCCCACGATGTCCCCGTGCTCAAGCACAATAATCCGACCGGCGTTGCGCACAGTATTAATCCGCTGGGCCACAATAATCACGGTCTTGCCTTCTGTTTGCTCGGTGAGCGCCCCGCGCAGCCGCGCATCGGTTGAATAGTCCAGCGCCGAGAAGCTGTCGTCGAACAGGTAGATCTGCGGTTCGCGAATAATGCACCGGGCGATCGCAAGACGTTGGCGTTGGCCACCAGAAAAATTGACACCGCCTTGATCAACGCGGGCGTCAAGGCCTTCGCTCAACCCCGCAACGAACTCGGAGGCTTGCGCGATCTCGAGTGCATTCCACACTTGCGCATCGGTTGCCTCGACCCGACCGAAACGGATATTGCTTTCCACCGTTCCACTGAAGAGGAATGACTTCTGGGGGACGATTCCAAACAAATTCCACAAATCAGCGAGAGCCAGATCACGAACGTCAACGCCGTCAATCAAGATTCGCCCCGAGGTGACATCGAGAAGGCGTGGCAGCAAATTAAGTAGCGTCGACTTACCTGATCCCGTACCGCCAACAATCGCAGTGGTCATCCCGGGCTCGATCACGGCGGAAAGCCCACGCAACACGGGATCTTGGGCCCCCGGGTAACTAAAGGTGACGTTGTCCAATTCGATCCGACCGGTCCAGTTGCTGTGATGAACGGGTGAGACGGGCTCGGAGATTGCCGGCTTGGTGTCAAGGACCGCATTGATTCGCTCAGCGGATGCTGCAGCCCGCGGAACCATCATCATGGTCATCACTGCCATCATGACCGAGAATAAAATTTGCATGATGTATGACTGGAATGCCAGCAGGTTTCCAATCGGCATGCTGCCGTCGTTGACCAAAGAGCCACCGAACCAGATTGTTGCAACGATCGTCACGTTCATGATCAACATCAACACCGGCATAATCAGGGCGAAAAGGCGAGTGACGCGAAGTGCAACATCGGTCAGTTCACCATTGGCCTCGCCAAATCGTTCTTCTTCGTGTTTGGTGCGAACAAATGCACGAATAACGCGAATTCCGGAGAGATTCTCGCGCAGGACCTCATTGACTCCGTCAATTTTGACCTGCATGGATCGAAAAAGTGGGATCGCTTTGGCGAGCATGAAGCCAATAACAACCAACATAATCGGAATCGTGACAATCAAAATAGCCGAGAGTTGCACGTTCTCCCGCAGTGCCATGATCACGCCACCGACTGCGGTGACGGGCGCCAACACCATCATGGTCAACCCGATCATGACCAGCATCTGAATCTGCTGGACGTCGTTTGTATTGCGTGTGATCAGCGAAGGAATTCCAAACCCGTGCATCTGTGCAACCGAGAACTTTTCAACCTTGCGGAAAACGTCGCCCCGCATGTCTCGTCCGACTCGCATTGCCGTTCGCGCACTGAAATAGACGGCAATCACCGTGGCAATGCCGACCAAAATACTGACCACCAACATGATCGCGCCGGTTTGCAAAATAAAACCGGTATCCCCAACGAGCACGCCTTGGTTAATAATGTCTGCGTTCAAACTCGGCAGGATCAGCGTCCCAATTGCCTGCAGAAGCAGCAACACCGAGATCACAATCAACACCTTTTTATGGGGTGTGAGATAGCGTCGCAGCAGATTGATCACATGTAACCTTAGACCCGACCTCACACAAATAGGTGCTTAAGCCGTTCGCCTACGCCGTCGGCTTAAGTCATGTACTTAACTTGTCCCATGCAAGCTGCCCTATTCGAACAAACCGGTCCCGCCTCTCAAGTCTTACAGGTAACGGAGACCGATACCCCCGAACCGGGCCTGGGTCAGGTCCGTGTCAAAATCGCTTTCTCGGGAATCAACCCGACGGACGTCAAAACCCGCGGTGGCAAAGTCCCCGTAACCATCAACGAATTTCAAGTCCCCCACCACGACGGCAGCGGAGTAATTGACGCGGTCGGCGAAGGTGTCGACCCGAATCGAATAGGTGAACGCGTGTGGGTCATGCTCGCCGCCAGCGGCAACCGTTACGGCACCGCCGGGCAGTACTGCATTGTCAACAGCGAATTTGCCCGGCTTCTTCCTGACAGTGTCTCCCTTGAACTCGGCGCAACTTTAGGTGTCCCTGCGGTTACCGCTGCCTACTGTTTATTTGCCGATGGTCAGATAGCCGGCGAATCAGTCTTAGTGACCGGGGGAGCAGGTGCGGTGGGACGCGCGGCAGTGCAACTAGCCAAGTGGGCGGGTGCTCGCGTTTTCACAACGGTTAGTAGTGAGCGCAAAGCAGAAGTCGCCCGCGATGCCGGAGCCGACGTTGTCGTCAACTACACAAACCCCAATGCGGTCGATCAACTCAAAGGCCAAGGGATCTCGCGGATCATCGAAGTTAACCTTGCAGCAAACCTCGAACTTGACCTGGCAATTTCCCAACCCGGCATGAAGATCGTTTCCTACGCCGCCGACGGTGATGACCCCGTACTTCCTCGCCGTGCACTCATGACCGCGTGCATCACTATCGAATTCATGATGCTCTACAACGTGCAGCAAGAAAAGTTCTGGAACGCGGTCAAGTTTCTCGAGCAAGCACTCGCAGAAGGAGCACTGACCCCACCACCAATCACGTTACTTCCACTCACTGAAATCGCCAAGGCGCACGAGCAGGTCGAGGCGAGCAGCGCCAGCCGCGTACTCATTATTTTCTGATTGATTTTTAATCGCAACGTATTCACTAAACGCACTGATTAGTGGTCGTACACCTCGCGTCGGTGGGCTGTTCGGACAACGGTCACAACGAGTACCGAGTCGTTGATTTCGTAGATCACTCGGTAGTCCCTAACTCTTATGCGCCAGGCAACTTCCTCGCCCGTGAGTTTGCGCGAACCACGCGGTCGCGGATCCTCGGCTAAGGTCGCGATCACATTAAGCACTTTGTTCTGCACTTGCCGGGGCAGTTTTTTGACCTGTCGGGCTGCCGCAGAGGTAAATTCGACGTGATAGTTCACGCGGTCAGGTCAGCACGAAGTTCTTCCAGCGAGACCCGAGTTCCGTCGTCCACGGCCTTGGCCTCTTGGTACGCCGCGACATCCGCCGCCATCTCGAACGCCTCCAGTGACTCAAAGTCGGCCACACTCACAACGACGGCAGCGAGTTTTCCGTTTCTCGTCACACCGATGCGCTCACCCGCGTACATGGCTCGACCTAGGACGTCGGACAACTGCCCGCGCAGCTCACGGGTGGTTACTTCACTTGTAACAGATTCCATGTGATCACAGTAGCATTTAATTCAACTGTGTACACAAAAATGTACAAATTAAGCCATAAATGTTTGACCGCGGACATGACGAATCTCTATATCTGGACCTGGCCTTGATTCCATGCGCAAGCCGGAGACGTACTCGTTGTCCTTGCGGTCATTACCCGACCCGCGTAATTTCAATACTAATTTCGCGGGCCACGCTTGCAGGTTTCTGTGAGCACTCGTTCAAGTATTTTTCTCCGGTGGAATTCAGTTTTCGGGTACCAGTGACGAGAGAGAAAGAGCGATGTGGCACAGCGGAAGTTCGATAAGTGAATGGACCAACTCGAGCTTTCGAGTTGGTAGAACGCGTACCAGCGGGCTTTGGACTCTCGCAAGATTTTACGGCTGGCTAGTTCTACGCGCGCCCAGGCTTCACCTTCTATTTCAACCCGAGCACCGCTAAGAACGTAATGCCGGTTGATATTGGCTTCAAGATTTGAGTTTGGGTGAGTCACCAGCAGGAAAAGCCGATTTTCTCCGATGGATTTACCTGACGAGTTGTGCACCGGAAGGAACATGGTCGAATGGGTAGAGATTCAACTTTCTAGGGATCTCACTAGTGGTGAATTCAAGTCGCCTCTATCCGCACCAGCTAATAATTGCCAAACGTGTCGTGTCAAAAGTCCCGTGATTTTACACGTTTCACGAACGGAATGACTTCCGCTGCCAAAAACTTGCTCATCGGACATGATTGAGCAATATTGTTGTTTGGAGATTGGCCGGTTGGGGTTACCGGTTGGGATAGCGAAGGAGAAATTGATGAAGCGGGATGAGGCCGCATTCCTGCTCGGTGTCTCCCCGGAGGCCGACCCGGACACGATCCGGCATGCGTGGCGCATGTGGGCTCGAATCGCTCACCCAGATGTCGGAGGAGACCCTACTCACTTTGCTCAACTTGAGCAGGCACGTCGGATTCTTATTGCACCGATCCCGGTACCAACTTTTGTTGTCACGCCGGCACCGCGCGCCACTTGGCCGCAAGTTTTGCGAAGGCCCGCACACCCAATCGCGTTAGGAATCGCGAGTGTCATGTCAATCTTGCTTGCGATTCTCCCCGGGCTGTCACAGGTGCCGTTTGGAGTTGCCGCAGTTGCTGCCTCAATGGGTTCAGCGGCTTGGGCCGTGTGGACTGTCCGCGAAGTTTTAAACCAAAACGCAGACCACGGACATCGAATCGCGGCGCTGGCGCTGTGCTGGCTACCAATCGCATTCCTTCAAGTGCTCGTGTCCGTCGCGGTCGATGCGAGTCTCGTGCCAGTGCTTCCACTTCTCGCGCTGCCGTTGGTCGCGGCTGTTGCAAGCGTTAATCCCGGTGCCGGATTGTGGCGACCTGTTGGTCGTTAGCAGCTACCCGTTGAGCTCGGCGAATAAAGCATTAACCGCTCGCCACACATCGTGGAATGTGTTGTACATGGGAATAGGTGCCAGCCGAATAATGTCCGGGTTGCGGGCATCACCAAGGACACCGTGATTTTCATACATGCGCTCGATCAGTGCGAAGGGTTCAATTGGCACGCGGATGGAAAGTTGCGCACCGTGACGATCGGAATCACCCGGCGTAATCACGTGCACGTGCTTCCGGGCGTCAGATTCGGTGGAATTACGAAGTTCAATAAGTTCGCGCATGTATGACGTCAGTTGCAGGCTACGAGCACGAAGTGCCGGCATGCCGATTTCGGTGAAAACGCCAAGGGCGCTCAGCGCGGGCGCCATGATCAGCAGCGGCGGATTTGAAACCGCCCAAGCGTCAGCGCTTTCCAGCGGATCAACAATCGGATTCATCAGGAACCGGGTTTCGGGTTTGTTCGTCCACCAACCTTCAAGTCGGGGGAGTGTTGCGGTGTGGTGTTTCTCGTGGATGTACGCACCGGCACCGAGCCGGGTCAGCGTTGAGATACTTGTAGGAACACCAAGCCGCGAAATCGACACCCCAGTCATGCAAGTGCATCGGGATATTTCCG
>FUWD013429696.1_pt1 | contig 24467 bp, 29 predicted proteins | sample 1063281 | NCBI WGS metagenome assembly FUWD01 (sample SAMEA79048168, study PRJEB19326) | metagenome | biome: marine | reverse complement strand
AACACGGCCGCGAAATCCGTCGGCATCGATAACGTGGCGCTCCTGGACAATGAACCGTTTGAGATCACATCGCCGTTTGATGAAGCCGGCGCCCTGGCGATCGCCTGGCAGCAATCGATCGATCGGCTCTATGTCTATCATCCGAGCTATCATCCGCGCCAGATCAGCCGGCGCGGACATGCGTCCTGGTCGATCGAGAAATTCGATTTTCAGGATGGCCCGTATCTGAGTGAGAACACCGAATCCGGCACGACGCTTAACCCCGGCGCGACAACCGGGCTTGGCGTCACTCTGGCGGCGAGTAGTACGAATTTCATCAATGACGGCCGCGGCTTCCTGGCGACGGATGTCGGGCGCCTGGTGCGGTTGAAGCATTCCGATACCTGGGGTTATGGCATTATTACCGTCGTTACCGACACGACGAATGTATTGATTGATATCCGCACGGCCTTTGGTGCCAGTACCGCCGTAAGCGCCTGGCGCCTGGGGCTTTATTCCGACACGACGGGATGGCCGCGCGATGGTTCTTTTTACGAACAACGGGCGGTTTTCGCCGGCGCGGCCCTGGCGGCGCCTGGTCGGTGGGATGCTTCGCGTACCGCTGATTTCAATGTGTTCTCGCCAGGCTCGGCCGATGATGATGCGATCTCGATCAATGTCGCGGCCGATTCAAATACAACGCTCCTGTGGTGCGTCTCCGCGCGCGTTCTTCTGTTCGGCACACCTGGCGGAGAAATGAAAGCGTCGGCCGATAGCATCAATGCGGTGATCACGCCGAGCAACGTCCAGACACGTTTCGAAACCCGTTATGGATGCGCCGATATTTCGCCGGTCGCAGTGGCCGGCGCCTGGCTTTTTGTGCAGCGCCAGGGCCGCAAGTTGCGCGAGCTTAAATATGATTTCTCGAGCGACGGCTACCAGGCGCGGGATCTGACCGTGCGCGCCGATCACATTCTCAACTCCGGGATTGTGCAGATGGCCTATCAGCAGGAGCCTTATTCGCTGATTTGGGCATGTCGCGCGGATGGCGCCCTGGTGGCGCTGACGTACCAGGCAGATGAGTCCGTGCTCGGCTGGCACAGGCACCCGCTCGGCGGGAATTTCGAGGGCGGCCTGGCCGTTGTCGAAAGTGTCGCGTCGATCCCCGGAGTCAACGGATATGATGAGCTCTGGCTCTCGGTCAAGCGGACGGTTGACGGCGCGACGGTGCGGCATATCGAGATCCTCACGGATCCGTTTGTCCACGAAACCGATGCGGATGCCGCGTTTTTTGTCGATGCCGGCCTGGCATTCGATACCCGGGTGGCAATTACAGGCGCCACAAATGCGAACCCGGTTGTAATCTCCGCGAGCGGGCATCCATACAGCGACGGCGATCGTGTCCGGCTGACAGAATTCCAGGGCATCACGGATCTCAATAAAGAGGTTTACACAGTCGCGGCCGCGGACGGCGCCGGCTTCTCGCTGACCAATCGCGAGGGCGTCGATATCGATGGATCCGGATTCGGGACATATGTCTCGGGGGGCATCGCGCGCGAAATGACGGTCGCGATCGCGGGCTATGATCACCTGGAAGGCCAGACGGTTGAGGTTTGGGGCGACGGCGCGAACCAGGGCCGGTTCGTCGTAACGGGCGGCATCGTGACGCTCGAAAACCCGATCAGCTACGGGGCGATAGGATTGCCCTATGTGTGGAAGCTCAAGCCGCAACGGCCCGAGGGCGGATCCCGCCGCGGTACGGCCCAGGGCAAGCGGTCCAGGATCATCGATGCCGATATCCGGTTCTATCGTACAACTGGCGTCAAGGTCGGTCGTACCGAGGAGCTCGCCGAGCCGATCTCTTTCCGGACAACTGCGGACGCAATGGACAGCGCGCCGCCGCTCTTTTCTGGTGACAAGCGGATCGAGATCGATGGCGATTGGAGTTCTGACGGCGATTTTATCCTGATCGGCGACGGCGCCGGCCCGGCGACGGTCGTTAACGTGGTGCCTAACATCACGGTTTCCGATGTCTGATTTAGAGTTCATTCCCTGGATCCCGGCGCATTGCCGGCGGATCGATATCCAGGCGGCCCAGGCGCTCGACATGGAATTGATCGGCGGCGCCGACGTGAGCCGTTTCGCAGATCCGAGCTTTGCCTGGTCGGCAATCTCTCGATCGGAAAACAAGGTTTTAGGCTGCGGTGCGATTTCGAAATTCTGGCAAGGCCGCGGCCTGTGTTGGGCTCTGGTCGGGGTCGATGTGCCGACATCCGATTGGCTCGGGATCACGCGGTTTGTTCGCTCAACGCTCGATCGCGCGCAAGCGCCGGGCGGATATATCCGGCTCGAGTCCCATGTCGCCGCGTCGTTCTGGCCCGGTCACAAGTGGATGGAGCTCCTCGGCTTTGACATCGAGGCGCCATGCGAGGCGTGGGGTCCGGATGGCTCGGATTTCATCCAATATAAAAGGGTCCGGCGATGACAGGCATTGAAATCGCGCTAATCGCCTCGGTCGCGATCAGCGCGGCGTCGGCGATGGCAGCTGGCGCCCAGGCATCGACGACCTCGAAATATAACGCGGCCGTTTCCGATCGGCGCGCCGAGAACGCGAAGAAAAAGGCGGCGTTCGATGAATCCCGTTTCCGCGAATCCGCGCGCGATCTGATCTCCTCGCAACGGGCAGCGGCCGCCGGCGGGGGCGGCTTGCTCGAGGGGAGCTCTATGGAGGTGCTTCTCGATACGGTCGAGGACGCCGAGCTCGATGCCCTGGCGATCCGGTATTCGGGATCGATCGAGGCGAGCGAACATGCGTCGGCCGCCGGCATGTCTCGGCTGCAGGGCCGCCAGGCGCAATCGCGCGCGTTGATGGGCGCCGGTGCCGCCGTTTTGAAGGGCGGAGTCGGGCTCAACAAGGAAGGATCTTTTGATCCTGGCGGCACTTTCGGCCGCACACCCTCTTATCCGGATAACGCATTATGAGAATTCCCCAGGGCAAGCGGTCGCAATCGATCTCCGCCGGCGGTGGCGCCTCCATGATGCGCGGTACCCAGGGCAGCGGCTTCGAGGGAATCGCCGCTATGGCGGATGAATTCGCCAGGCAAATGCAAGCGGATCAGAAAACAGAATCGGCCCAGGCGGAGCGCGAGCTCGCGGCCGATGATGAGCGGACGGCATCGCTCGATGCAACGCGGGTTGTTGCCGATGAGCGAAACGCCTGGACAACGCGCCTCGAGGAAATGGCGACGGACGCGCCGGAGGGCGCCGCCGGTTTCAGTAAATCGGTGATTGCCGAATTCGATGAGGAAATGGAATCGCGCCTGGCGGATGCTGACGCTCTGACACGGCCACATTTGCGGGGTAAACTTCTGGAGCTGCGCGGATCCCTCTCGGCGAAGGCTTTTGAGATACAGGGCGCCCGCGGCGCAGCGAAACGGGTGGCGGACATTAACGGCACGATCCGCGCAAATTCGAACGCGGTCATGTCCGATTTTACTCTCCTCGATGCCGTCACCAAAGAATCACACGCGGCGATCGACGGGACGAATATCAGCGAGGATAAAAAGCGGACTTTCAAGGCGTCGGCGTCGGCGTCTCACGCGGCCTCTGGTCTGTCTGGCTTGGCCGAGCGGAACCCTGCGCGCGCGCTCGAGCTCCTGGACGGCGGAACTTTCAATAAAATCTTGGAGCCGGCGCAAAAGGGCGCGCTGATCAAATCGGCAAAATCAGAGATCAAGCGTCGTGATGTGGTAGCGAAGCGCCAGGCGCGCGAGGCCCAGGCCGGCGTAGAGGCGAAGCTAAAAATTGATCTGAATGATCACATTGCAAAGATCGGGCTCGACGGCAAGGGAACCGGCGTGACGTTCGAGCGCCTGGTGAAAGATCTCGGCGTCAAGCGCGCGACGGTGATCCAGGAGGAGATCGACGATCAAAAACAGTTCTATGTCGATATGCAAACCGTTGCAGGGAACACGCCGGCCGAGAATGCCGAGCTCCTGGTGGCGAATGATCCTGGAAATGAGCATGTGGCGCGCGACGCGAAACAGCGGCTATCGATCGCGCGGGCAATCGAGGCACATAACAAGGCGCTCGCTGCAGATCCGATTGATTACATCATTTCCACGTCGCCGGAAGCGCGCGCGATCTATAACGATCTGAACGCCGGCGCCGGCGGATTTGACGGCCTGGGAGATCTGAACGGCGAAAATGCGGATCCGGCCGGTTTCATTCAATACATGGAAAACATCCAGGATGCGCTCGGCGTTCCGGAGGCGAAGCGCCGGACGATCTCAAAGCGTGAAGCGGTCGCGCGCGTTGATCAGTTGGGCCGCACATCGGCCGAGGATGTCGCGGATTCGATTGAGCAAATGACAAAACACTACGGCGATAACTGGCCGAAAGTTTATGGTGAAATGGTGGATGAGGGGCTCCCGCCGACAACGCAGATCCTCGCAAATATCGATCACTCGGCCGGCCGTCAGCATATGGCCGAAGCGATCAAAACCGGCCGCGAGGAGCTCCGTAAAAAAACGACGGACGCGGCGCTGATCGATAGCGAGGTCCGTACCGGGATGCTCGATTTGAAAGTGTCATTGCGAGAGGCGCCAGGCGGCGCGACGATCGGGCTCGAATGGGAAACGGCCGCGCAAATCTGGCCTATTTCTATGCGACATCGAAGGGCGAAGAACCTGCCGCGGCCGCGCAGCGCGCCGTCCAGGTAATGATCGGCAAATACAAGTTTCACAATTCATCGCATTACGGCGCCAGGTCGCCGGCGGATCTCGATCGGGATCCGGAAGAATATGCCGCCCTGGTCGTGAAAAATATCCAGGCGCACCAGCTGGCCGATGTCCCCGACGATGTATTGACGCCGGACGAGGCGCGATCGGCCTATGTCGATTCCCTGGGGGGAAGCCATAAATGGATTTCAAACCCGGCCGATGATGGCTGGCTCCTGATCGATGCCGCGAAAAACCCGGTCGAGCTCGCAAACGGCGATCACGTCGAATTCAAGTTCGATGAGATCCCCGTCCTGGTCGGCACGTCTCGATATGGGCGGTCCCTGGTGAAGAATCCGGACGGCACAGAATCGAGCGAGCGGACGGCGACGGTTACGGATCAGCGGATCAATAACGGTCGGCCGACAAATATCCCGACAATGTTTAATGGGATCCAGGTCGACCAGGAGCGCGCGATCGAAATGATCTCCGCCGCGGACGGCGTGGATCCGGAAACTGGCGAGGCGTTGCCGGCTCACGAATCAATCCCGACGGCGGTCCAGGCGGCAAAAAGCCGCTCGGACAAACTCGGCCGGGAAAATCGCCTGGATCCGATCCGGAACAATAGCCAGGGCCGCGGCCTCGACGGTTTGACGGGGCGCAATTAATGGTCGGCCTGATCACAAAACCGATTGTTGCAAACCGGCGCGCCAAAGCCGAGGGGCTGGCTAATATCCCTGCATCGCTCGGGGAGACGATCGGCGCGGTCGCCGGCGACGGGCTCGACAAAAACCCGATGGCGCTTATCGAGCGATGGCGATCGCGGAGCGAGCGCGAGGAGGCGGATGACGGTTATAATCTTATGTCCGAGGAGGATGCCAATAATCAGTTTGGGATCCCTGGACATTTGAAATTCGACGGCCCGACGGATGCGACAACGGGGCGCGAGCTCTTTCATTTGAAGCGGGACGAGATCCGGCGCGAGGAGGTTTTAGCCCGTGGCGGCCAGGGGCTCGGCACAGCTGCAGCGCACCTGGCGGCGGGTTTCGTGGTATCGGCGATCGATCCAATCAATATCGCCTCGGCCTTTGTGCCGGTAATCGGCCCTGCCAGGTACGGAATCGCCCTGGCGCGCCGTTCTGGCAACCTCGCCAGGGCGGGCCTACGGGCGCGCGTGGGCGCCGTTGAGGGTCTGGCGGGCGCCGCCCTAGTGGAGCCGATTGTTTACGGCCTCACGCAGCAGGAACAGGCGGACTATGGGGCGGTTGATTCACTCCTCAACCTGACATTCGGCACAATCCTCGGCGGCGGGCTTCATGCCGGCGGCGGGGCGGCCCTGGATAAGATCCGCACGATGCGATCGGGGCGCGATGTGGATGTGCGCCGGGACGAGATCGCGGCCGGTGTTGCGGAGCTGGTCGAGGATGGCGAGGTTAACCGTGCCGGCGGCGCCGAGGTACGCGCAACAGCGCGCGCGCAGCCGACGGAGAATAGCCCGCCGATCGAGGATCGTTCGGGCGATGAGGACATGACGCGGCCGGATAACCTGGACGGCATCATATACGAATTCAATCCGGCCGAGATCGAGGCCGATGCGGCGACATTCCAATTCGAGGCCGGCGGCGATTCCGCCGGCGTAACGGATCGCCTGGCCGGCGTGACGCAGTGGGATGCCGCCAAATCCGGGACGATCCTGGTATATGAGCGCGCCGACGGGCAGCGTTTCATCGCGGACGGGCATCAACGGCTCGGCCTGGCGAGGCGGATCCAGGAGGCGGATCCGAGCCAGGACATCAAGCTCTACGGCTATTTGTACAAGGCAATCGATGGGCGCTCGCCGGAGAGCGTTCGCATGACGGCCGCAATGGTGAACATCGCCCAGGGAACCGGAACGGCGATCGATGCCGCAAAGGTGCTCCGCGTCGATCCCGCGATGATCAATGATCCCTCGATGCCGCGCCGATCGGAACTGATCGGCCAGGCAAAGGATCTTGTCGCGCTCTCGGATGAGGCGTTTCTCCTGGTCGTTAACGAGGTTGTGCCGGCGAACATGGCCGCCCTGGTCGGCCGCCTGGCGCCGAAAGATGAGCAATTGCAGGGCGCTTTGCTGCGGCTCCTGGCGAGTGAGGATCCGGCGAGCGTGATCGAGGCCGAGGCGATCGTGCGCCAGGGTATCGCGGCGGGCGTCAAGGTCGAGGTTCAAACGGGGTTGTTTGGCGAGGAGACGGTCGCCGATAGCCTGTTCGGCCCGCGCGCGAAGGTGCTGGCGCGCGCGATCAAATTGCTCAAAAGTGATAAACAGGTCTTTAAGACGCTTTCCGACAATATCGAGCGGATCCAGGATGCCGGGAAAAACCGCCTCGATACGGTCGCAAACAAGGATAAATCGGATGCCAGTAGTCAAGCCCTCGAGATCCTCCAGATCCTCGCCAACCGCGCCGGCGCCGTCTCCGACAGTCTCAACGCCGGCGCCCGAGCCGTCGCCGGCGGTGGAGACATCCGCGGCGCCGCCCGAGCCGTCGCCGATTCCGTCACAGCCGAATCCGGTAACGGAAACCTCGCCGCCATCATCGAAAACGCCGCCGCCGCCGCCGCCGACGCAAGAGCAGCTGCGGCGAGCGATGGCGGAGGGGAACTGGATAGCAGAGCAGGACGCCAAGCGGATGCTCAGAATGAAAACGGATCGATCGCGGGCGCTGCAGCAGAGCCGCCAGGCGATAGCGCGGGAACTGGACAGCTAGATCCCGGAACGCCGATCGAGGAGATCGTTAACCCGATCGACGCGAGCCTGGCGCCGGAGCAAAAGGTCGCCGCCCTCGAGGCCATGACGGCCGATAACAGGCCGATTGTTGATGCGTTCCTGGTGGATCTCGATGCCAGGTTCGGCACGACATCGAAATCATCGATCAAAGACCCGGCGAAGATCCTCGAGAAAGCGGGCCGGCCGTCGGTCCTGGCGGCGAAGCCCTGGCACGGGGTCGAACATATCCGCGATAGTTTCCGGTTTAAAACCATCCTCGAGGACATCGGCGAATTGCCGGCGATCCTGGATTATCTCCGCGCCAATCTCGGCGCGCGCGTGGTCAAGGCGGATGTCGCAAAATTCCTCGCGCCGAGAGAATGGGGTTTCCGGATTGTCGCGTTTGATCTGCAGATGCCTAACGGCCAGCTGATCGAGTTCTATCTACCGATCCGCGAGATCGAGGCGGCTAAAAAGCCAAACCATGTACTTTTTGAAAAGTGGCGCAATGAGGATCTGGTCGCCTTGGACGAGGCGCAGCGCCTAGAATTTATTACAGACAGAGAAGCGAGCGCCGCGAGCTACCAGGCCGCATTCGATGCGTACCTGGCGCGCGTTCAGTCCGATGAGAGCGCGGTTTCCGCCTCGCTCGCCAGGGCGGTAGCCTCGGCCGGCGACACGGTGGAAAACTCCGCCGCGGTTGCTTCGGCGTTGAATGATGCCGGCTTAGACCAGACGCCGGCCGCGTCTCGGGCAAATACGCCGGTCCGTGAAACCACGAATGCCCGGCCGTCGTCGGATAATCCTGCAGTAGATTCCATAACTCGTACCTCCGACCTAGATATAGACAGAGCCGATTCCGATTTCAATGCCGACGGTGACGGACAGTCCTCGTTTGTGGAGCCGGTGACGGATGCCGAGCGTAACCAGGCGGCCGCCGATGCTCCCCTGGCCGGCCGAAACGACACGCTCGAGGATGGATTATTCGACGTTGCCGGCCGCGGCCAGGGCGATCTCCTGGATCTGGATCTGGCGCTCGCGGATGCCGAGGCGGACCTGGCGCAGATGAAAGCGGACGGCCTGATCGACGGTACCGAGCCCGAGCTCCTCGAGGCGGAAGCCCTGGCGCGCGAAGCTGACAACCTGGGGGCGGCATACGAAGCCGGCGCCCGCTGCATGGGGACAAGTTAAATGGCCTATCAGAAATGCCTGACCGAGATCCGCAAAGCCGCCGGCGTTGATTTTTCCGATGCGGAGCTCGAGGCGATCCTGACCAGGATTGTTGGTTTCAAGCGCCGATCGGATTCGCCCAGGCTATCGGAATCCGAGCAGCTGCAGTCGGCGGCAAAAGAGATCTCGGCGGATCTCAAACGTGCGGCCGCGATCGAGCGCCGCAATAAGATTATGAACCTGAAAAAGCGGGTTTCTCGCCGGCGCTTTTACGAGGAGGCGCCCGACGTGGGGAAAACGCCGGGCCAGATCATCGGCCTCGAGGCGAAGCTGGTCGGGGTCAACACGCCATTCAGCGGATCCCGGCTTTCGGTCGATGCTCAATACCGCGGCCTGAATGCTGAACTGCAGCAGGGGCTCGCGGTCGACCTGGACAAGCTGGATCTATTCGAATACGCGCGCCGCGGCGATGATGATCGCGCGATCGCCCAGGAGCTCGCCGAGCTCAATTCGAACAAGCCCGATGCCGAGCCCGGTGTGACGGGTAACGCCAGGGCGCGCCAGGTCGCCGGGATAATCCATAAATATCAGAAACAATCGGTTGATGGTCTGAACCGCGCGGGCGCCTGGATCGGCGAATATGACGGGTATATCGCCAGGACATCGCACGATCCCGATCGGATCCGGCGCGTCGGGCGTGACGCCTGGAAAGCGAAGATCCTGGCCGAGCTCGATGCCGAGCGCACGTTTGCCGACATCGAGGATCCGGGGGCGTTTCTCGATGCGGTTTATGACGGCCTGGTAACGGGTGTTCACATGACCCAGGACGGTATGACCGGCATCAAGGATCCGGCATTTGTCGGACCTGGCAACCTGGCGAAGCGTTTGAGCCAGGGGCGTAAACTGCATTTCCGCGATTCCGATGCCTGGATGAATTACAACGACGATTTCGGTACCGGTAATTTAATGGAGTTGACGCTCCGCGCTCTCGATCACGGCGCCAGGCACACCGCGTTGATGCGGGAATTCGGGACAAGCCCGCGTGCCGAGCTCGAGGCCGATATCCGATCACTGACAGAGCGGCATCGCGGCGACACGGATCGTTCGCTCGCGATCCGGAACCGCGAGAAGGCGCTGCACAACCGGATGGATGAGCTCGACGGTACGGCCATGATGCCGATCAATCGCCAGGCGGCCAGGATCGGCGCCGGCTGGCGCGCCTGGCAGTCGATGAGCAAGCTCGGCGGGGTTGTTCTTTCCGCGCTCGGCGATATCCCGCTCAAGGCGGCGGAGGTGCGTTACCAGGGAGGCAATCTTCTCGAGGGATATGCCGACGGTTTCGCCTCGATCGCGCGCGGCCGCGGCGCCAGGGGCAGCGAAACACGCGAGATCATGGATCTATTGCGGGCCGGTACCGAGGGCATGACGGGATCCCTCGCCGATCGTTTCACCGGCGCCGACACGACGCCTGGCAAAATCGCCAAGGTTCAAAACACATTCTTTCGCTGGTCCGGCCTTAATTACTGGACGGATTCGCAACGTGCCGGCATGGAAATGTTGATGTCGCGCAGCCTGGCGCAGCTGGCCGATCGGCCAATGGCGGATCTGCCCGATGCCTCGCGCCGGCTCCTGGATATGTTCGGCATCGATGCCGGCAAGTGGGAAATGCTCCGCGGCCTGGATCATCACCAGGCGAACGGCCGGCGCTACATCACGCCGGACCTGGCGCAGAAAATTCCCGATGATCAGATGGCGGCTTACCTGGTATCGCGCGGCGAGATCAAAGCCGACACGCGGCCCGAGATCGTGGCGGCCAGGGTTGACCAGGCGCGCCGGGATCTCGCTCTGGATCTTCACGCGTATTTTACCGATCGTTCCGAGTATGCGGTGCTGCAGCCGGGCGCGCGGGAGCGGGCTATCACCAGGCTCGGCACTCGACCAGGTACGCCGGAGGGTGAAGGGATCCGGATGCTCATGCAGTTTAAATCTTTCCCCGTCGCGGTGATCTCTCGCGCATGGGGCCGAGAGATCTACGGCGGCCAGGGCGGTTTCGGGAAAGTCGCCGGCCTGGTGCATATGATGGTTGCCGGCACTGTGTTCGGCTACCTGGCATTGACGGCAAAGGATCTCGCGAAAGGTCGATCGCCGCGGGATCCGACGGATCCGAAAGTGTGGGCGGCCGCGTTTACCCAGGGCGGCGGCGCCGGCATCTATGGCGATTTCATCGTGGGTGAATATTCCAGGTTCGGGCGGACGCTCCTCGCGTCCATAGCCGGCCCGACATTCTCCCAGGTGGATACGGTCGCGGATCTCTGGAACCGGGTAAAGAGCGGCGACGATCTCGCGGCGCCGGCGCTCCGCGCGATCCTGTCAAATGCGCCGTTCGTCAATCTGTTCTACTCGCGGATCGCCCTGGATTATCTGTTTCTGTATCAGATCCAGGAGGCGTTATCGCCCGGCTTTCTCAAGCGGTTTGAGCGCACGGTCGAAAAGCAGAACAAACAAAAATTTATGGTTCGGCCGTCGGCCGCGGTTCCGCGTGGTGGCGGCGATCGATTACTCGAAGGGATTAGATAATGACGGTTGCACTTTCAACCTCGCGCTGGACGTTCACCGGCGACGGATCCACGAAAACGCCCTACACGTTCGACAGTAAGATCTTCGCGGACGCCGAGCTCCTGGTCTATGTCGCCGGCGTGCTGCAGACGCTCACGACGCATTACACAGTGACCGGCGCCGGCGATCAAGATGGCGGATATGTCACGTTCGTAACTGCGCCGGCCGATGGCGCCGCGATCGTTATGGTGCGGGGCGTGGTCGCCAAGCAGCCAACAGAATATCCGGAGGGCGGAAATTTCCCGTCGCGCGCCCATGAGAACGGGCTCGATCGGAATGTGATCGTGATCCAGCAGCAGCAGGAGGTCCTCGAGCGGACGATCAAGCTGGCGGTTACAAGCGCGCTTTCGGATATCATTTTCCCGGAGCCGTCGGCGCTCGGGGTGATCCGTTGGAACGCCGGTAATACGGCGCTCGAGACGGCCGTCCTGGCGGAACTGGCAAGCGCGCTCGATGTCGCCCTGGTGACACTGACAACCGGGGATTTCCTGTATTACGACGGCGCCGATTGGGTGAACGCAACGGCGGGCGCGGTGCGGGCGCTCCTGGATCTCGAGCCTGGGACCGATGTCGAGGCGATCGATGCTGATATACTCCGGGCGGACACGACGGATTCCCTCGAGGTGGGCTATTCGGCGGACGGTTACGATTTCGGGACCGAGACAACCGGGACATTTACGCCGGATCCGGCCCTGGGTAATTTCCAGTACGGTGTTAATGGCGGAGCTCATACCCTGGCGCCGCCGACGTTGAATTGTGCGATCCTCCTGCAGTATACAAATGACGGATCCGCCGGCGCGCTCACCACTAGCGGGTTTACGATCGTGGATGGTGACTCATTGACCACGACAAGCGGCGACGATTTTTTCCTGCAGATCCTCAAGCTCAATGGCTTCTCGAGCCTGACAGTTAAGGCGCTGCAGTAGTGTTAATCCCCTTGGGCGGCATGTCCGGAAAACAAAATCAAACCGTGCTGAATATCAGCGGCTCGGAATCGGATTACAATATTCTGACCGAGGCGGTCGCGATCGGTTTCAACAACGCGCAGCCCGGCTCTATCGTTGTGAATATTTTAACCGGGGCGGATATCTCGGGATCGAGCGCGGCAAACCATGCCATGCGAACCGGGGCGATCAATGCCAATTCATCGCTGATGATCAATGCGATCGCTGGAGATCTGCAGGGGTTTTTCGGCGTGACGAATACCACGGCCGGCGGCGCCGGCGGTGCTGCCGGCGATGGGCTTTATGTCGAGGTCGATAGTGGTTGCGAGGTAAATGTAACTGCGGGCGGTGATAGCTTCGGCGGCGGTGGTGGCGGCGGCGGCGGTCACGGCGTTAGCCAATCAGAGTACAGCGACAAGGGCGGTGCGTATTGCGGCGCACCTAATATCAACGGAAGCAATGGTAGCCAGGGCGCAGCCGGTGTTGCCGGCACAAACGGGACCAGCCCCGGCGGCTCCTGTCAGACCACCAGTGCCGGCCCTGGCGGTGCGGCGGGTTATGCGGTACGGAAAAACGGGAACGTCGTCGGGACATCCGGAACATTCAACGGGACGGTGGGCTAATATGAAAATTCTAATTCCTTTTTCGGGTGGCGTGAATAGCACATTTGCCCTCTGGCGGTGGCTGGAATTTACCGGCCATGAGATCCACGCTCGGTTTATGCGCGAGGGCTATTTGAGTTCGGCCGAGGCCGATGCCGAGGAGGCGGCGGCGGGCGCGATCGTCGCCTGGTTAAAGGCAAACGTCCGGGATTTCGATTACCAGACGGGGGTCTGGCCGGATACCTATGTGGAGAAACTGGTGCCGCTGCGGCCGGGCTTCACGAATACAATGGACTACGGATTGTGTGAGCCACGATATGCCGCCTATCTGGAAATGATCGCGGACGTTGCGCCGGATGGCATGGTGCTCGGTTTCTCCCTGGAAAACTCAAGCGCGGATATTCTGCCGACGTATCGCGCGGATCTCGAGGCGCCTGGGATCGATATATATTATATCGGAGTGCCGGCATGGGAGACGCCGATCGCGACGGGTGTCGATTATGATTTCGATGAGATCGCGGCGACGATGAGCGGACGGTTTGAGCAGATCGCGGCGATGCCGGCAGATCTGAGCGATCTCCTTGGCGGGCATTCTCCGAGGCACCCGATTAGCTCGGCGTTTCTTTGCGCAAAATGTCTCTATGAGGACGTGCTCGAGAACGTGAGCGATCGAACGCCGGTAGAGATCGATCAATATTTTGCGGAGCATGGTTGTTATGGCGCCTGGCGCGACCAAGCGGATCCGCTGACGTATCGTTGGCGGGGAACACCTCAACGTGCGGCGCTCGAGCTCATGGGAATCGATCCCACAACCATCTAACCGGAAATAGAAAATGACCACCAAGGATGATCTGGCGCACGAACGGATCGACGGCCACGAAAAACTATGCGAGCGGCGCGACCAGGAAACGGAAAGACGCCAGGGTGAGATAACCAATCTGATCGGTGATTTTCGAAAGGAAATTTGGGTCGCGATCGATGATCTCCGGGTCGATCGCAACAAGGGGCAGCGGCGGGTGATGTATTTCCTCGCGACGGTGGTGCTCTCCCTGGTCGGCTATATCTGGAAACTGCAGGTTATCGGATGAGCTCGCCGGGGTTGGATCCGGGCCAGGTGCGCGAGCTGGTGATCCGGCCGGCGCTGGCACGGCTAGGGATGCTCTCGCGGGCGGCGGAGGACCTTGTCCTCGGCACGGCCGTTGCGGAATCTCTCTTGCGGTTTCTCAAACAGTATCCAAGCGGGCCGGCGCTCGGGATTTTCCAGATGGAGCCAGCGACGCATGATGATATTTGGGAGTCCTGGTTGCGGTACCGGCCGCAGATATCGAAGAAGCTCGGCGGCACACCCTCCGATCCGGGGCGCCTGGTGTGGGACCTGCAATATGCGGCGATGATGTGCCGGATTCACTATGCGCGGCGACGGGAGCCGCTCCCGGAGATCGGTGACATAGAGGGATATGGCCGGTACTGGAAAAAGCATTACAACACGTCGGCCGGCAGGGGGACGCCGGAGGGTTTCGTTAAGAAGTTTGAATTCTACCTGTCAGAACCGGAGGAATATCATGGCCTTTGATCCGATAACAGCCGGGCTCGGCCTGGCCGAAAAGCTGATCGATCGGTTCATTCCGGATCCGGCGCTCAAGGCGAAAGCCCTGGGCGATCTCCGTGCGATGTCGCATGAGGAGGTTAAACTCGTCATCGGCAGCGAAACGCAGCTGATGCTCGCGCAGATTCAAACGAACCAGGTCGAGGCGCAACACGGCGGTTGGTTCAAGGGCGGCTGGCGCCCGGCGATTGGCTGGACGTGCGCCGCCGCCTTCGCGCTGAAATTTGTAATCTTTCCGATCCTGATACTTTTCGTCCAGGTGATCGCGCATTTTACCGGGGCGGTTTTGTTTCCCCTGGAATTCCTGCCCGAGCTCGAGTGGACGGATCTCTTGCCGATCATGCTCGGAATGTTGGGCCTCGGCACGATGCGGACATATGAGAAGGCTAAAACGATGATCGAGAACCGGATTAGCCAGGGCGCCGGTTGATGGATCCAGCCGCCCAGGCGTGAGGCGCCAGGGGTGGCCCGCCTTCCACGGCTATAGGCGTGAGTAAATAGGGCGGCCACTCACCAGCGGCCGCCCTAGCGCGTTCTCGCCGGCGTTTAATATTTGCCCTGGCGGCCGTGAGAACAGGGTGAAAACAAATACTTGGACAAATCCTCGGACATACCTCGGACATCGACAAAAGAACAAAAGCAAAACCCCTGATTTCACGAATGAAATCAGGGGTTTAAATGGTGGGCGATGACAGGCTCGAACTGTCGACCCGCTGATTAAGAGACTGCTGATAATCCTTTATTATCAATGCCATGTCCGAGAATTTCACGGGATTAGTTGGGGGTTCCTGTAGATAATGCGAGCCTTTCCCGCCTACCCGCCAGGAGATCCGTCGCCAGCTTCGCAACCTCGCCGCGGCGGGGGAGATAGATCTCGAGGATCTGTTTCGTAGAATCGTATTTATGGCCCGTGACGGCGGAGATCTGTTCGTCGGTGGCGCCCTCCTCCGCCAGCCATACGACGGCCGTCCGGCGTAGATCCAGGTACCAGATATTTTCGAGGCCGAGCTCGGGGTTTGCCTTGGCGGCCGCGGCGCGGACCTTGGCGAACTGGTGCCGGAAATCGGCGGCGATATAGGGCCGCTTCGTGATCTCGCTCGATATGATGGTTGTCGCGATCGCCGGCGTTAGCGCGCGATCGGCGATCCTGACCTCGAGCTCGGGGATGGCCGGGATGTCGATCGGGGCATTCGTTTTGCCCTGGCGAAAGGCGAATCTGCCGCCCTGGTATTTGTCCCAGGTCATGCGGATAACGTCGCCCTGGCGCTGGCCCAGGAATGCCGAGATCATTATCGCGGTACCGATCGAGGGGCGCCCGATCTTGTCGGCGGCCGCGACCATTGCCGCCAGCTGCGCGTTGGTCCAGATCACCAGGCGGGGCTCGGTCGCGACCAGGCCCGGCCGTGCCGCCGGGTTGATCTCGATCATGTCGGAGCGGCGGCCGTATTCAAAGAGGAGCCGGAGCGTCCGGATCACTGCATTCGCTTTCGCCGGGGTGCCTTCGCGCATGGCCTCATAAAGTTTCTGAACGTCGGCCGGCGTGATCCGCCGGACGGGCTCGGTACCGGCCCATTTCTCAATCACCTGTAAATTCTGCAGGTAGCCGCGTTTCGTGGTCGGTTTAAGGCCCGTGAAAAATCGGGATGTGCGATATTTCCGGATCATATCCGCGACGGATCCGGCCGCCGTGTCGGCGGTGGCGCCGTCACCTTCGCGCCAGGCATCGAGCTCGGCGTTAAGGCGTTCGGCCATGTCCATTGCGGCCGCGCGATCGCCGCCGAGCGATCGTGAATTCCAGCCGTCGGCGCGGAGCTCGGGGCTCGGCGTCCAGTAAAACATCGTCCGGCCGCCTCTGGTTTTCTCCGTCAGGTATCGGATTTTGAGTTTCGACATACCTATTTCCTTTCCTTCTTGCGGGTGAATTTCCGGATCCCGCGCTCGATCGCGGCGCATGAGAGCTCGATATATCGCGGGATCGGATAGGTTCCGTCCTCGTAATAGATCATCATGCGTTTCGATTTGCCGAGTTCCACGGCGGCGCGATCGTGCGAGAGCCTGTGATCGGCGCGCCAGGTTTTCAATTCTTCGGGGGTCATGCGGGCATTCTCCTGCGGGATTTCTCCCGCGTCAAGGCTAAGGGCTCCTGGCGTCGATCAGATCCAGGCATTCCCCTGTTCAGTCGAGTGAATTGTAATAGCTGCCGGCATAGACCTTTGCGCCGGCCGTGATCTCCGGCTCGAGCAGGTAAGCCGAGCTGTAAGATGTCATACTGATCGCGCCGTCTTTGGCGATCTTCCGTTCCGGCTCGCCGATGTATTCGCCAGGGCAGGGAAACGATTTGCCGGAGAATCCGCCGCCGGTTTTGTCGGCGCCGATCTTGCGGATCTCGACCATTGTTTTTCCGATCAGTTTCGTGACCTCGTAATAATCGACAATGGTCATGTCGTAGCCCCAGGAAGCGCGGAGGATGTCGCCGAGCTCGAGGCCGCGGCCGGCGGCGGTGCGCTTGGCGCGTTCCCCGGCTTTGTAGGCCAGGCTTGCCCGGTAATCCTCGAGACGGCCGCGGACATATTCCTCGCGCCGATCGGCCTTGTTGAAGCTGAAATTGAAGGTTGGTTTTTTGGCCTTCCCGAAAAACGCCAGGGCGAGGTGACTGATCCGGCCGTTGGTGCTTTCCCGTTCGTAAACGTAGACATCGGCGGCGATGCCCTTGGCGCTGATCTTCCTGGCGCCCTTCGGAATGTAAAAACTTCGGTCCATTGTGAATCGCATTTGTTAGTCTCCTTCGCCCTATAGATGGTGCAGCCATTGCACCTATTCAAGCAAAAAAACACCAGCCGGAATTGTTCCCGCCTGGTGTCTCGGTCATCCGGTCATCGCGGGCGCTGGCCTGAGCGCCTGGAGCATTTCCATCGGCGATGTCACGATATCATCGGCGATCAAATACATAAGCTCGGGCTCGGCGTCACTCAACAAAACCACGGTACGTTTGCCGGCGCCGGCGCACCATCCGAGTTCGAGGTGCGCTGACCGGCCGCACGGCATTACCAGGACGCATGTATCGCACCAGTGCATCGCCCGAAAATCGGCATTGAAGCCGTGTGACGCGATCGGGGATCTGATCAGCTTGTCGCGGTATTCCTCGGGCGTCCAGTTTTCCCAATTCTGATCGAGGGCCGACCAATGAAACCCGCCGTCTCCGTGGGGTGGATTTTTGAAATCGTAAACTTCGTGGCCGTCCTGGCGGAGCATTTCGACAATCGCGGCCTGGCGCTGGTTTCGCCATGATGTAGCGACGTAGATTCTAGACATAGATTTTTCCCTTCTAATGAAAAAACACCAGGCGAGTATTTCCCGCCTGGGGCTCGCTACTCGGTCAGCGTGTGTACGGTTGCGCGAAAAATGCAATGCTCCGCCTGTTGATCTCGTGGCAGTTCTTCGCGATTCCAGTGATATCCATCATGTTTCCTTCGTTGTTATTCCGCGTTAGCGGCGGCGGGGTCGTTGCAAATAGGACAAGGCCGCCCTCGCATCCGGATATCTTCGGGCGTGACTTCTGTCCATCCAGTACGGTGATTGCAGACGCGGCACTCGAGAAATATCGCTTCCATGCCGGCATCGATCACGCGCATAATTATGCGGTTCGGCCGATCCCTCGGAAGGCTATCGAATAGCAAGGGCTGCGTGGTTTTCCTGGTCATGCGTTATCCGTCCAAAGTGGGACACCCGCCCAGCCGAAACCGGGCGGGCATCGATCACGCTGTTATGTGTTTCGTCGCCCACATGACCGCCTGTTCGGCATTGGTCTTTGCTAGTGACATTTCGCGGCTCTGGCCGATTTCGTCGCAGGATTCGATGAACGCCTGGCCCTTGTCCTTCACGTCCTGCATCTGCGCTTTTTCGTCATCGGTCAGAACCCGGTACTTGTGGCGGACCGCGTTGTTTGTCGTGCGTTCGTCGCTAGTGCTTTCCATCATTTATCCTTTCTGATGGGTTCAGGAATGACCGGCGCGTTCGTGCTCTGGTGCGCTGGTCGGCTCTCTCCACTCCGGCACAAGTCCCGTGCTGCCTTCGAGGATTTCAGAAACAACCGAACGCATCAGCGTCATAAACGCCTGCTTACGCTCGGGGTTTTCGAGGACCGTCGATAGCCGGATTGAACCGAGCATGATCGCGTCATCCATCGTTTCGGTTTTGGCGTAATAGGCGTTCCAGAACTCACCTTCTTGCCGAAGGGCTATCCGCCCCACTTGCTGCATATCCGTCATTTTTCCGTCCTTTCGCTCCTATCGCCGCGCCCGTCCCATTTGCAAACGGCCTTGCCGTTGGCGTCTTGAGCTTCATTGATCCGGGTCGGGAATTGAGGGCGCAGCTTTCCGCTGTAGTGGGTCCACGGCCCCGAAGATGCGCGCTCGGCTACCCGTTCGAGTTTGTCTATATCGATCACGCTTCGGATTCCCCGTGGTCGAGCGAAGCCCTGATCCGATCTGCCATCACAGCCAGAACCTCAAATAGAGCCAGGCGGCCGCGTACTTCGCCAGGCGGCGATAATCCTTGGCCTTCGGATTCGGGATCCGGCTCAATTTCATATTGTGGCGGATGTCGGCGAGCTTCACCTGGCGGCCGATCGGATCCGCGGCGGCGCGCCGGATGAAATCGAAATACGTTTCATCGCGGCGCCTGGTGACGGACAGAATCGATTTAACCAGGGGGCTCGATACTCCTCTCGCGATGAGCTCGATCGCCGTTACCGGGGTATCCTCGAGCACGTCATGCAGGACGGCGACGATCTTCGCATCATCGCCCTCGACTGCCCGCATTACGGCCATCGGGTGCGAGATATATGCCCGGCCGCCCTTGTCGATTTGACCGTTATGCGCCTTGTAGGCGATCATGATCGCTTCGGGTAGATCCGTCGGCTTTTGTTTTCTCATGCTGTTTCTTTTTCCGCTTCCGCTTTGAGTCCGTGGGCTACCAGGTGCCGCACCAGGGCGGCGAAACTGATCCCGTTGTGCGCGGCCAGATCCGAGAGGATCTCGAAATCCTCGGCATCGAATGCACCGCTGATTTTCAATCTCTCTGAGCCTGGCGTTCCGTCGTTTGTGTGGGTCCTGGTGCCGCCGGCCGGCTTGCCGGTAAATTTCGGCCGGATCGTGAGGGTGCGCGGATCTGTGATCATCTTCTGCGGCCCCTCACATTGGCATCCTCAAACTTGCCGGCGCCGGCGAGTGCTGTGTCGGCGGTGCTGCTTGGTGCGGTGATCGCCGGCGCGGCCTTAGCGGTGGCGGCGCGGAGTCCGGTCGCCAGGGTGATTATGAGCGTCACGGGGGTTTTTTCATGCTCACACCAAGTCGCCGGTATCTTTTTATCCTGGCGCATTGATGTCGGGATCCGGTGCGTTTTGAGCGATAGCGCGTAATCCTTTATCTGAGCGAATTTGAATCCGCCGGCGGCGCTCGGGGCGATCGCGAGTTTCCCCTGGTCGTCACCATCGCCCCATTTGATCGACATCGTTTCGCCGGATTTGAAATTCATAACGCCGGCGAGCGCCGCCCCGATATGGATCGACATCGCGAAGCCGGCGCCGGCTTTGGTGATCGCGATTTTGACGCCATTCGGATCGACGTTGCGCTGGCGGTGACTGATTTCGTTCCAACTCATTGGCTTAACTCCATTGCTATTTGTGAGGCGCGGCGTGCCAGGAGATCGCGCCGGCTTTCATCCGTGCTGGTGTTGTCTGTGAGGCTGATCCAGGCATTGATCTCCTGGCTCGACCATCTTTTATGACCGGGACCAGGCAGCGGCGCCGGCAATCCGTGAACCTGGACAAGTTTGCGCCAGTGACGGCCGAACCAGTCGGGCGAACGCTGCAGGGCGGCCGCGACCTGGCGTTGGTTCATTACGCGGTGCGGGTCCATAAGGCCTCCGATCCCATAATCCAGGAATAGCCGTTTGCGCTGAGCCAGCGGTGCATTTCCGCCAGGTCGCCGATCGCGGTGATCGACTTTCCCCGCATATCGTTTGCGCGGACCTTGAGCTCCGGAGTGCTGTCGCGCCAAATGGATTGGTGAAAGTTGAGCTTCACCGTATCCGGTAATTCGTTGGCGGCGTAAATGATCGACATAAAAAAGGCTCCCACTGGTTTGACCAGGGGAACCTAAACGCGGGATCAGTCCCGCGTCAATTAAAAAAAGGGACCAGCCTGGCGTTTTATTTAGCGGCGCATTTCCGCCTTAGCCGATTCTACCGCGTCTTGCAGCTTCTGGAGTTCGGCCTTCGCGGCTTTGTCGCCGTCGCAAATATATGCGCGCAGCGGGCTGATAGAATCTTTGTCCAGCTGGACGAGGTAAGCCTCGAGTTCCTTCAGAGTACGCTGATTTGTGTTTGCGGGCGCCGTCTCGATCTCGTCGCCGATCAGCCAGGATAACGGCACCCCTATCGCGGTAGCAAAAACCGACGTTTTATAGATCGAGGGCTGGCGGCCACGGCCTATCTCTCTTACAAAGTCCGGACCCAGGCCTGCCATGAGGGATGCTTCGCGGCGTTTCATCCCTAGTTGTTCCAGGCGCTCATCGATGCGCGTCAAGAGAAGTTTCAGAAATGGATCTACTGGTGCGTGCATTAAATTCTCCTTTCAATTTAGCGTCGTATATTTGTATCGATTTATTTTCATACGCGCGCACTCACTAAAATAGGCATTATGCGGGAATATTCCCGCTGAATAAACTAAATAGCGGCAAATTCAAGTGTGAAATTTTCTGCTAATTGCGGGATATCCGCCGTTTTTTTTTGCGCCAGATTGTTAAAAAGAAAATTGCGGTTTTTAATATCTTTCAAAGGAATGTCGCTGTTCTTGGGGTGCAGAAAACGGGATCCGGCGCGTTTTTCTATTGACGCGGGGTCAGTCCCGTGAATAGGCTTGCCGGCACATAAATGTCGGGGGTTCCTAATTGTCACTAACTGATCAACTGATCCGCGATGCAGAGCGCGTTGCGGAGCATCGTAAAATCTCAATGTCCCGCCTGGCGACAATCGTCGTTAATGACGGCAAGTTTTTCGGCGCCTTGAAGAACGGCGGAACCTGCACGGTTCGGACATATGAGGCGGCGACGGCCAAGCTCCGCGCCCTCGAGCCTGAATTATTCGCCAGCGCGGCCTGATCATGGCCGGGGATCTGGAAACGGCCGCGCTCCTGGTGGGGCTTGGAAACGTCTCCGATGAGACGATAATAGCTCTAACCGGCTGCAGCCAGGTGGCGCTCGATGAGCTCCGATCGGGGGCGCCGGCGGATCCCGATCAAGAAACGTTGGCGCCGATTCCTGCGGATCCCGCGCCGGTACCGGCTCCACAATCAAAACCTGATCAAGAATTCCGTACCGAGGTGCTCGCCGAGTGGGAACGGCCGGCGCCTGGTGTCCAAGGCGGAATGGTCGACGGCGCGGGGCGTCTCCTCTCCGCGCCGTCGGTTCCGTTCGAATGTTGCCAGTACCCGAGCGGCGAGGCCGGTAAGCCGGATTTCTATTTTTGCGCGGCACCGGCGAAAGATGGATCGAGCTATTGCGCCGAGCACCATGCCCTTTGTCACACGGCGGTGCGTTCCTGGGCAGAGCGGAAAGCCTGGAACACCAGTTACCGCGCACGGGGCAAGGCCGGCGGCCGGTTATCGAAAACCGGATACGCGAATCCGGATGATCTCTATGTCTAATCAGCCGATCGATATCTCCGAGCTCGCGGCGATGCTGAATGATCGGATCGAGTCCCTGGTCGACGCGATCGGGCTCGACGGTGAAAAGCGCGGACATGATTTCGTCGCGCGCAATCCGACGCGCTCCGATCGGAACCTGGGATCCTTTCGGATCTGTATCGCCGGATCGAAAATGGGGGTCTGGAAAGATTTTGCGATGGGCGATGGCGGCGATGCCCTGGATCTCGCCGGGTATTGCATGTTCGCCGGCGACAAGGCGAAAGCGGTCGCCTGGTCAAAGTCCTGGCTCGGCCTGGACGATATGGATCCGGCGCGCCTGGCGCGGGCGAAACAGGTGGCGGCCGACACGAAAAAGAAACGCGACATCGAGGCCGAGCGGGAAGATGCCGCGCGCCGCGCCGGCGCCTGGCGGATCTGGTCGGCGGCCGAGCGGTCGGTCCTGGGGACATATGCCGAGAGCTATTTGAGCGGCCGCGGCATCGATCTCCGGGCTCTGCCTCATGCCGTCGGATCTCTGCGATACGTGCCGGAGCTTCACAACGTCGAGGCCGACCGGAAACTGCCGGCAATGATCGCGGCGATCATCGGCCGCGATAACAAATTCCTGGGAATTCATCGCACCTGGTTAAAGCCCACCAGGCACGGCGCAACAAAGGCGGATCTCGCCGATGCCAAGTTGACGCTCGGCAAGTATCGAGACGCCGGCGGATCTATCCGGTTGTGGGCCGGCGCCGGGCCGCGCGGTGGCAAAGGCCGGGCGCTCGGCGATCTTGATCAAGCCTGGGCCGATGGCCGGCTGACAAAAAATGAATCCCGCGTGTCGATTACGGAAGGCATCGAGGACGGTCTGACGGGCGCCCTGGCGGCGCCCGAGCTCCGTGTCCTGGTGGCCGTGAGTGTCGCGCAGATCGCGAGCATGTGGCTCCCCGATGCGATCCGTGAGGCGATCCTGATCGCCGACAATGACGAACCTAATTCTGCAGCTGCGAAACAGCTGGAAAAAGGGATCCAAAGGTTTTGGAACGACGGCCGCCAGGTGCGGTTGATCCGGGCGCCGGAAGGCAAAGACATCAACGCATATTTAACCAGGAGCAAAATTCTATGAGCAAAAACGGAAACCGGGATCAATCACAATCGGACGGCAAGTCCGGCGGAACGCCAATACCCGAGGTCGCGGCCGGCGGTGGCGCCGAGGATCTGGTCACGGCCGGCCATGGCGCCGAGGATCTGGTGGGGGTGACGATCACGGGCCAGGATGGCCGCCTGACTTTTTTCCGACAAACCAGGTTCATCGATTTCGATTATGCGGACGCGTTGCAGCGATCGCTCCTCTACAAGTTCAACAATGACCGGCGGGATTTCGAGCCGATCAATACCCAGGAAGCGATCCGGATGCTGCGCGCGGAGACGGCGCAGCTGCGATACGCGATCGGCGAGCTCATGGGACGCCTCGAGGATCAGGAATCGCCGCCGCCCGGCGATCTCGCGGTGCCGGATGTGGCGGAATTCTATCACCTGCAGTTACAGGAGGATGAACGGACGCATGGCGCCGGCCGCAAGTTCGCTCCCCGCGCTCCCCAGGACGATGCAGCCAAAACCTAAAGTCCTCTCCTGCTTCCGGTCTAAAACCGGAATGCCTGGCGGTCGGAAATACGGGGTGTATCTGCGCCTCGATACCGGCCGCCTCCTGCGAATTCAATGGGCGGCATCTGCAGCGGATGCGGATGCAAAAGTGAAAGCGCGCTCGGCGCGGATCAAAGAAAGCAACACATGACTGATAATGAATCCCTCGAGCCGGTGCGCGTATTGTTTGCCGATGGTGGCGAGATCCTGGCGCCGCCGATCGGCCCGTCGATTCCGGCGGCGGCCGAGGGCGATGTCCAGGAGCCCGACGATTCGAAAGTCCGATCGCCAGGGAAGCCGGCCAGGCGCGGCGAGCTCCCCGAGAATTGTCCGATTACGCCGCTCGGCGTCGACGGCGCAACATATTATTTCCTGGACGCCTCGCAACAGCTGCGCGCGATCCCGAGCAAAAGCCTGGTGCAGACGGAGATCCGATCGCTCCTGGGAAAATATACGTACCTGGCCGGTGCGTACTGGCCGCGGCATTCAAAAGAGGGCGAGATCAACGGCGTTAAATGGGACCATGCGAGCGATGCCCTGGTGGCTGCATGTCACCATGCCGGCATCCAGAAGCCGGCGGAATATCTCCGCGGCCGCGGCGCCTGGATCGGCGAGGATTTCGAGTTGGTGCTCCACCTGGGAAACCGGATCGCGCGCCTGGTCGACGGCGAGCTCGAGCTCTCGGATCCTGGGAAGTCGGGCGGATATGTTTACCCCGGCGATACGGCATCGCCAGGGCCGGCCGATGATCCGCAACCTGGCGG
>FUWD013231098.1_pt1 | contig 24501 bp, 26 predicted proteins | sample 1063281 | NCBI WGS metagenome assembly FUWD01 (sample SAMEA79048168, study PRJEB19326) | metagenome | biome: marine | reverse complement strand
GTGTTTTATATTTTGTGAGATTGGCCGAGCGGGACTCAAAGGATGGTTTCAAAGGCCGCTATCTACTGCGTTTTTCCCACGGGAATCCATACACCCAGCAGTCGTCAATTGCGTACTGGCCTCTGGCAACCATACTTAGCCCTTGATGTCGCAGACTCTATCAAAACTGGCGATGGTCGGAGTGACTGCCGTGCCGGTCGCGCCGTCATTGCACACGATCGTGACCACGACATCCAAAACGTCACCCGGCTCCAGTCCTGCCGGATTAAACGCGAACAATTTGTCCGCCAATGTCGTATGATTAATCGTCATAGCGGAGGTCGTGCAAAGGTCGCTGCCGATACTGCCAAGTTTGTCGAGAAGATAGGCCTCTACGTCGATTGTGCAGGACGTGTCGGCCACTGTCGTGACGACGCCAGCAGACAGACTCAGGCCGGCTGTTTCTCCAGGGTCGTAACTTTCGGGAAGGATGTACGAAAGTCTCAACTTGCGCGTCGTTGACCCCGCTGCTTTCAGGTCGCCCGCCTCTACTTTTGGTGGGGCAGTTCCGAACGTGCCGCCAATCAAAGCAAGATCGTCATTTGCTGCAGTGCCCGGTAGGACCGTCTGGTATGCGTCCCAGACTCGCAGCGTCGCCATGTCGATCGGCAGGACTGCGTTTGGCGTTTGCTTCAGAATCGTATCGCGGTCCTGCGCGGAAACCCCATCCGATTTAATTGTCAGCGTGCCGGTCAGTTTGATGTTGTCATGCTTTAGAGTCATGGTGTTTCTTTCGCTTTGTGGGTTGGAGATCTGTAATTTTATTTATGGCTGGTTGGAATTGCGGAGGGAAGTCGTTTGGCCAGTTCATACACGCCGATTCGTAGCCCGTGAGCCACGACGATTGACAGGACAATAACTGCCGCGATACAGAGTAATTCTTTCATTTCACCATTTCTTTTTCGGGCAGGCTGCTGCTGAGCAGGAATCATAGTGTCGCCGCAGAACATTGAGTCTGTGACTCTGAGAATATCCGTTTGAGTAGCCATAGTGCTGTGCCTTGAGGTTAATCGTGTTAAGTTGGCGGAGTAAGTTCGCTGTTTACGACAGGGCCAGTCGTGAATAAATGCCCGTCGTCAAGTGATATGTCGGTCGCGTTGGTCACTGGCCGACCAGACGCAGTGAAATGCCGAGACCATCTCAGCAGTCCGTCGTCGAGATCCATCACGCAGATTCCACCAGCTCCGAACGTCGACGGATTTTCGACGATCAATTGCAGCCGTGACGTCGAGGACTGGTCGAATTCAGGCGGCTGCTCTGTCGGATTGGCGCCGCCCGGAACATAGCCTTGGGACACGTGGGGCCGTAGCCCTTGAGGATCAAGCCTTGGCACCAAAACGGCATTTGCGGCACAACCAGATCCTGCCCCGTGCCAGAGTCGTTGTAGGTTACGCCCGGATCAACTTGACAATTCGGCCCGCCTTGGTCGTTGACTCCCCACACTGATTCAAGCTCTGTATTGACGACAGTTTCGTCGTCGTCGTAATCAAACCAGTCAGTTTGGCGTTGTGTTGCAGCGCCACTGTTCGCCACCCAACGGAGTTTCCATCGTGGTTGTATGGCTCCCATGTTGGCACCGACGGGATTCACGAGCTGCCACGTGTGTATGTACATTCGTGGCGGTTGATCTGTGATGCTGCCATTGAAATTAACGACCGTCTGGAAAATCCAGCCGCGATTCGTAAGTTCGTCATCCTGATCATCGGCCCGGCTGCTCAGGATAACGCTGTCCTCTAAGTGAGTCCCGTACGTTGTCTCCAGTGATCCGAACGCTCTGCGTTGAAGCCATGCCGCGCCAGTGCTGTCTACGCAGGCAAACATTGCGAATCGATATTTTGCGAGTCCGGCCCCGTTGACCCATTCGTGGGGGCCTGCGAACTCGCCAGTCTCGTACACTGCCGACGTAGTGCCGTCGGCAGGGTCGATCACCTTGAGTGAGCTAGGGTATCCGCCTCCGAAATAGTCGTCGTTCGCATCGTGGTTTACGTCTTCCGAAAGGCTGTAGTCGTAAAGCGATCTGACGGCGACGTCTGTGTCATCGTCGAGCACGCAGACGTTGGCGTAGCCTTGGGCGTAATCGACCATGTCCTGTGATCCCGTGCCGTCTTCGCTGAGTGTTCGGACTGATCGGTAGGACGCGAGGGCATGGACGATTGTTGTCGGCATTGGCGACGTGAGGATCACAATACCGTTGCGGGCATAAACGAGATCGAATTTCGTCGCCACGAAGTTATCTCCGTGGATTGTGTCTTCGGACCACGAAACGGTCCACGATGGATCGAGTTCGATTGAATATAAACGATACACCAAGCTCGAAAACGGTGCCGGTGTGTTGTGCTTGCCAAGCAGCAGCAGTTCGCCGTTGTCGCTGAAGACTCCCGCTTGGGCGTCATACTGATTGCCGATGAAAGAACCGCCCATGACCGACCGTCCGGACTCGGCAACGACTTCACCAGTCACCGTTGAAACAACTGCGACACGTGACCAGATGCCAACGCGACTCGCCACCGTAGCCGTTTCAAAATGATCGTCTTCGTCTGCCCACTGGATCGACAGCGTTAGAATGCCAGAGCGGGGCGGGAAGCCGGTTGCCGTGACAGTCGCACGTGCCCCGAGTGCCGTACTGATCGCGGTTTCGATGTCTCCGATTGTGTCGTCAGTCGCGAAGTCAATTGTGACTGCCGAGCCGAAAGATCCGGAGGCCGTCACAATTCGAATCGTTTCGTCTTGAGTCCATGCAGTGATGTGGTAGGTGATGTCGCCCGCCGTAGATTCAGCCACGGAAGTGATGTTCACGCCTTGTCCATTCAGGCTGGTGTCCATCCAGCCATGAAACTGATGTGCGTTGTCGACAGGCCGCTTCGAACTGTGAAATCCACCCCAGTTAAACGGCACGCCCATGATCCCAGTGACGTCATTGATCCCCACTGCCGTCGTGATCATTATAGGATCGCCCAGCGTCGTCGTTGCACCCGTCGCGCCGTCGCTGCGAGCAATACGGAACTCACTCACGGATTCAGGGTCAGCTACGATTTCGGCGTACGATTTCAGCGTAACGGTTGTGTGTCCAGATGATTTGGTAGACGCCACGAATCCCGGCCGCACGATCGGCACTTGAACAACGGAATAGACATCACCATTCAGCCCGACCACCGGGCTATATAGCAGTTTGTTCCAGAGCAACGTACCGTCAGCGAAATCGAACGCCTTGAAGTTGACGTCCACTTTCGGAGTACAGATACAGCAGTGACCCAACAGCATAAGATCACTCCCAAACCCAGGCAAACGCATCGCAATCAACTTTATACGGCACCCATTTTCCCTCTTGGTATTCGATGCCGATCAGTGTGTTCGTCGCTAGCGGACCGATGAATCTGAAATCATTCACGACTGTTTTGATGACAGCCGAACCGTCTGCCAGTTTCTTGACCAGTCGCCCGTACGACAATGTGTCCAGACTATACGTTTCGTCGAGCGCGCGATAAACCAACACAGATGGATTAGTCAGCGTAGGAGTTACAACACTGAGCGCATTTGGCCAATCCCGAAACCCGAAATAACCAACGTGGTCAGCCGCTACAGGGTATTGGACGTCACTCGGCAGCGTGTACGTTCCCGTTCCGACCAGCCGATAGGCTTCGTCTTCGAAGGCTCTGGCGAAATACTGTTTGATGCAATTTCGAACGCAACAGCATGACATCATCAGACCACCTCCAGCTCGAACGCGGTTTGTAGTGCTCCAAAATTCGGGGCGCACTTTCGACATTTTTTCACAGCCGCAAGGTTGTTGAGAATCGTCTGATTGTTTCTCGCTCGACCCGTGGATCGCAGCGGAACGATCCCATGCGACAAACTGCCCTGATGCAGTCGCCGTCGCCCCAGAATCTCACGATGATCGATGATCTTGCGGCTGAACTTGCGAGCGCGTGCGTCAAATTCGAAATCGCCGCCGCTGAACATATTGCAGAATCCATTCAGCGATTGAAAAAATCTAGCCTGACCAGCCGCATGGAATTGACGCCGCTGCCGTCTGGGACGCACGAAAAAATGCGGCCCGGAAATAGCAACGGTTCGTTCGCCAATCGTCTCCGCATGTCCTCGTCTGGGCCGTCGCAGAACTGTTCCATGCCTGAGGAAATCATCACCGAGCGTGACTGCTGAAGCACGCTGACTTGCCGCCACAACCGATCAGGCAGACTGATGTCATCGGCGTCATTCAATGCCAGATAATCCGTGCGGCAATGCCCATGTCTGACCAGTGCGTTCGTCAGTCGGTACGGGCCTCGTCCGGGTGGCTTGTTGGTGCGATAGCGGATAATTTCGGCCGACGTGTTTTGCAATGCAGGCAGCGGCGGAAACTCGCAACTGTCGGCGATCACGTGAATGATCGGCGTGCAATGATTCTGATGCAGCAGGCCTTCAACGCATTCCGCCAGCCACTGCGCGTCGCCTGACCAGAACGGAACGACAACGTCGACGGCGAACGGGTCTGACGGCGCAACAGGATCGGGCAGCGATCGTTGCTGCTGATTCCGGCGTAGAGTTTTGGGGCTTTGAATTTTCATTCGCTGATCGCTGGCCACTCCCACGCTGACGAATCGCAATCGGTTTTGTACGGCACCCAGTAGCCCGCCTGAAATTCGATTCCGATCAGTGTGTTTGCCGCGATGTCGATCTCGCGAAAGTCGTTGACGACGGGCACGGTGATCAGAGCGTTTGCCGCGTCGCGAGTCTGAACCAGTCGACCGCAGGCGTTGCGTTTTAAGATCCACACGTCGGCCACTGCGAGGATTCCAATGTCGGCGTCTGTGACGGCGGTGGTTGCGTCAACGCCCAGCGTGGCCACTGTGGATGTGGCGGCTGTGATCGTGGTGACGAGCGGCACGCCGTCTACGCCAGCGCCGCAGATGATTACAGTGTAGTCGTCGATGTACCCCGACAGATCAACGGACGTCGTCAACTGATCACTGTCCGCGTCAATCGTGCCAGTCGCGTAGATGGCTGGCGACGCTGGCAAGTCGTCGACTAGGACCGCGAAGTGCCGTGACTCACCACGGGCAATCGCAGAGCAAATACCTGATTCGACTTCAGCAAGGTGAGTCACGAACCCGCCCTCGCTCATTTCCCATGAACCCGCTTCGGCTGCGAGGCCAGTGCCAACGTCGGGGCTCACAGAGCACAAGACGTGTTGTGGAAGATGCCAAAGGCGCGACGCGCCCCAATCGCCGGCAGGAACAGGCGTCTCGCCATTTGCCAACCAGAAATTTCCGCCGGCTGTCGGTTTTGTGATTGTGTAGGTGTTCGTCTCCGCGACATACTCGACCAGTTCAACCACGCCATAGGCAGGCACGGTCTCCTCTGACGTGTTCTGCCAGTGAATGACTGAGCTGAAGTCTTGCGTCCGTAAAGACTGGAATGAGTTTCTATTCATTGCCCTTCAATACTTTCTGCTTGGCGACCATGTCTCGCGTGAGATCGCTGCGCTGGCTTAGGACAAACATGTCCCGTTGCTTCTGCGGTTCCGTTCGAGTGAATGGGTCGGTGTTCATATTACGAGAAGCGACGGTGTGATGCCCCGGCTCGTTACTGTCGCCGTCAGTGATGACATGCTTGATTGCGAAATGAGACCATCCAGCCGAATATCGAACTTCGGGCGGTTGTACCAGCCAACATCACGGGCGGAATACGTGTACATTCCCAAAGCGTTCGCTGAATACTCAGCCGCTAGTGAGTCAAGGTTCACTCGGTTCGTGATTGTCCCTGTAACCACGTGGTCGGAGTCGTACGTGACAACTGTTCGGGCGAAATTAGTCGGGTCGTTAATTGAGTGGTATCCGAACCCTGACGAACTCACTTCCGTGTCCTTCATGTATGATGCCAGTTGGTTCGTCACTGAGTTGCGGAGCCGGAACGCCGATTCCAGATACAACTCTGACGGCGAGATTGTTTCCTCTACTGTGTTACTAACAAACACGGCTTCACTGAACGCAACCAGCCCGCGATGCTCGTCGAACGTGAAGGGAAACCCAACCTCGTCATTGATTAGCGAAGGCAGCCGGACAGGCGCAGTTCTCTGCATGTGAATCCCATAGACTCGCGGTTGAGGATTGTACGGGACGCCGTTAATGAATTCCGTTTCCACAAGCTGTGGCAACATCGGAAGCACTTGGTTAATGCTGGAAATCAGCCCCGATCCGTCTGGCAAGTTCAATCCACCATCAGCAAATGTGGCGGGAATGTACCACCGAAAAACGGTCTTGATTGCGAGTTTGTATTCATCCGAGTCCTTGTCGTACGTTTTGAGAACGTTTGGCATTTCAGGGTTTTCAGTTTCCCATCCGGAAAGCGGAGCATAGCTCAGGTCCGCAATTGGCTTGATGTTGCCGTCAGTGTCCATCCCCACCGCAATCATCTTGAATCGGGCCTGCGCAACTGACGGTGCAAAGCAGACTCTCACGTATTGTGGAGGAGTCGGCGGATCTAGCCCTTCAGCCGCTGCCATCAAATTTTCGGTAGGAAGCGATTCCCCAACCCCGACTTGAACAACCTTCACTGGGTCAGCGTTGAAGCCTAAGCAAATCCCGTACCCCCAGTCGGAGGTGACTTGGTCGAGCAGAGTATCTGGTCGCATGCAATACACGTCGACCTCAGGATAGAAGTTAGTGGCGACGGCAGACACGTCAATGTTTGTTTCGCCGATGTCCGCAAGTAACTGGGTAACGATTTGACGGTGGCTGAATAGCGTTGCAGCAATGAGGTTGCCATTAGTATCTCGCTCATTGAAGTGGTAGCTCACAGACGGATACCGCGACCATCGCCAGCGTCGATCCTGAAGCGTGATGCTCCCCTTGAAACCGCTTGGCGATATGTGAACGTTGGACTTGTCTGCCAAGCAATCTGGTAGTGTTTGCGTTTCAATGCCGTAGATGAACGTAACCGCACCGACCGCAGCCAGTGACGTGCTCTGCGGAACAATCTGCACGGAAACCTTGTCCGGCGCCACGCCTCGGACCTGAGTGTAAATGGCACCCTTTGCTAGTAGGACGCCCGCGTATGTGACTGACCCCTGTGTCATAGTTCTGGCACCTCGAATGAGCTCAGGAACAGGAAGATCGCGGACTCGCCTTCATAGTGCCACTCAACAGAGTGCATGTCCTCGGTCTGAGAGTCGCCGTTCTTCGTGATGGATTTCGGTGCATGATAGGTGATTCGTGCTCGTTCCCCGTGCATGTTGACAAGGGGGAAGACAGGTTCATTGGCCTCAGGGAGCTCGTCAAGCAGGACAAGCATTCCCCGCTGAACGTACTTAATTGTTGTTGCCGCCGAAAGGGTTTGGTACTCCGGTGCTCCCGTCAGGCTAGGCATGTATCGCCACCGTGGCCCACCATTGCCAATTCTCAGCACCTGCTCTTGGTACTTGATCACCTTAGCGGACAGTCGGTATTCAGCTTGAATGACGGCATAGAATGCACGCCGGTTCGACATCTCGGTGTGCATTTTCCAAGGACCGGTCATGTAGCCGAAGCTGACAACACGGACGCCTGAGAAAGATGCCGTGTCGCTCAAGGTGTGAGTGTTCCCATTTGCTGTGTACGACACCTCACCGTAGTTCTGGGCACCATCTGCGTAAGCTAATTCCAGGTCACGCATGGCGCCATTCAGGCCTTCCGGTGAACCGTCATTGACCAAAGCGCCTGCGATCGTCCACCGATCAATCCTCGTGAGCGGCTCTTTGTTGGGCGACTCGATAATGCGGGAATCGATCTTGATGCCAACCTCGTCAACGGGATGCACCTTGTTGTTGAATACCAAGACGCCGCTCATGATCTCTCCCACACTTGAATGCTATCGATGCTCTCTCAAGGCGTAGGATATTTTCCGATTCTGTCGTGACGCCGGGAGAGAATGTTTCCAGTGATGGTAGGTCATCAAATCCGGGGACTGTTATCGAAGCCGACAGCCCCCCGCGATCAGCGCTCATTGCCTCATTCTCTGCTGAATTAGCATCTCGGTGAATTCAGCTTCTCGACCTTCTGGTGCTATAATAAGGCTTCCCTGTGGCTTGGCAATTAACTCAGGACTAGCCGGCCCTTCCTGTTGAATCTCGGCTGTGAGTTCGTTGTCTGCTGCCTGGACAAGTGCGACTGGAAGCGGCAGGACTTCATTGAATTCCGTGGGTTCAGTGGGTTCCGTTGGGGTTGCGTCTGTTGCTGATTCATCGATTCGGGGCTTATTGACATCTGCCAGTTCGGACTCTGGCTGACGTGAGTTCTCCTGCTCGACGGCACCGTCTCCGGTGAACAAATCTGGGTCAGCAATATCTGCTTCCGGAGTAATAAAAACATCCGGGAGAGTGGGACTCGATACAGTAACTACATCTGCCAGTTCGGACTCTGGCTGACGTGAGTTCTCCTGCTCGACGGCACCGTCTCCGGTGAACAAATCTGGGTCAGCAATATCTGCTTCCGGAGTAATAAAAACATCCGGGAGAGTGGGACTCGATACAGTAACTACATCAGTGACTGATGCAGGGCTGGCAGATGCTGAAAGGACTTCACTCTGGTCTGGTACTGTTGGACTAATCGATTGACTCGTATCTGCTCCTGCTGTGATCGCCTCTGCATGTTGTGCCTCTGTGGTTAACGGTTCAGTTGATTCGGCTTCGTCTCCGATCGCAGAAATCAATTCCTCTGGTGGGGAAACTAGCGTTGGCTGACTCTCCGGGACTTCGTTCGCGACAGCGGAATCTCCCTCCGTCGCTTCTTCTTGTGTGAAAATGGCCGAGTCCATGGCCGGTTCTGACATCAGTGTCAAGCTCAACGAATCCTCCGTTAGCTCGTCAACATCCCTGACTTCACGTTTCTCTCCATCGGAGGAAACTATGTCTGTGCGTTCATCCAGTTCCTGATCACGCGAAAGACTAATGAGTCCCTGCATGTCATCATCCAGCATGGATGCCGGATCTTTATTTCCCTGGCGTGCCAGGAATTCCGAGATGAATTTTCGGTAGTCCATACTGTTCAATCATATCGCCGATCAGTTTCCAATTCCTTCGAACGATCGGGCATTGCTTATGAAGGTCTGGCAGTCCAACGTGACGCCATTCCAGATAGTGCTTCCATGCCTGTTGATTTCTTGGACTCCACTCTGCTGGGCTGGAGTGGTGGCCTTTCTCGCATCCGGCTGTTGTTTCGCAAGAAGCCTTTGCGTGTCGCTTCCGCCTGATTGGCCCTCTCTCATTTAAGCAAACGTACCCTGTGTCTTGATTGAACCACCACGCTTTGCAAAGCTCGCAGGAGCGAAGTGAAAGAAGCGGATGTTTAAGTGCGATCTCAAGGCCGGATCTCAAATTGTTGAAATCATTCTCGTCATCCCACTCCAGCTGTCGCTTCGTGATTTCCGTTAGTTGTGTCTCGTCAGGCTCCCCCCCATCAAATCGGATTGGCGACCAGAGGATGTCATCGATTCCCCACCAGTCTTCAAGCCTATGAAGCGCCTCGAGCTTCAGGCGGTCAACCCCCAGCAATGGCCGAAAGCGAAACCCCTGAAACTCTTCGGTGTAGCCGTCATCGATCATGGTGAGTCTTGTTGCGATATCGTGATTGGCGGAATCCGAGTTATATCATCCTCCTCAATATCACGATGCAAGAGCATTGTGACTGGAGTGCGGATCTGATCAGCCTTGCCAGTGATGTTACCCGGACGGGCAACGCCGATACCGGCTGGCATTGTGAATGTAAGTTCCTTGGTGCCGTTGTCTAAGATCAGAACTGACCCGATTCCTTCGTCGAAGTCGCGAGCGTTGAAAAACGTGTCATTATGTGCGGTCACATACGGAATCGAGGTGGCGAACACCGACTGCCGGTTGCCAATCTGGATGTCCGTCATCGTGATTGAGTTGTTGTGTTCAATGATTGGATTGCTGTCAACCTGCAACATGAATCGGTCAAACGGGCGGTTAACGTAGGCTGGTGTTCCAGCATCATTCTCCATCGTCAGGCTTGAGTGAGTGAACGCGAACTCATCTCCGAAGTCGAGTTTGTCTACAGTGAACGTACCGGCCACTTCATCGACACCAACTACGTCAATGGTCATCTGGACTGGGCGACTACCCTTTGATCCCCGAAAAGCAAACTTCGTGATGAATGCTTCAGCAATGCTGTGGATCTCGCCAACCATGTCAATAACAACCGCGAATGACACGAGCGGGTCTGTGGGGCCGAGCGTCCATGGACCATTAGCGCCCGGAGCGATTGTAACACCCAGAAGCGGAAAGATGTGCTCCGCGATCGGGTAAGTGAGGTCAAATGCGAACTGCCACTTGACCATCTTGCGGCCCTTTTGAGCTCGGGAGATAAATGGGTCCAAGTCGCCGCAGATGTTGTTGTCGGAATTCGTCACGATCTCGCGTGTGGACATTGGGGTCGCACTCGCAAAACAGATGGTTTTGGCGTTGATGTTCAGGCGGGCCAAAACGGCTGGTGCGATTTCACTGCCAAGTGTAATGGTCATTCGATTTCCTTATCGTTCTACTTTTCTGGGTGTGCGTGTGAAACACTCAACGTTGAGCGCCATTCGGAAATGTTCACTGAATGCCCAATCTGTTTCGTCCGAGGGATTCATGTCTGAAACGTGAACCATGTAAACTTGGCCCAATGATAACGGACATTGAGCCAAAGGTGAAAGCGATCCCGGAGCTCCCTGCAATTGAAATCGAATTGCTGCGGTCCACGCCATGTACGACGCGATGTTCGTTGCATCGCCATCATCGCCTGCATCGACTAACTGAACCAGAATCTCGACGACTCCATCATCCACTGTGTTCTCGCCAGCCGTGACTGGTCGCCTGTGGCCGCGGTACGTGACAATGAATCCGGGTAAATCGATCCCCCGTTCTGGTGCCTGCTGAGAACGCTCATCATTGCTTGGTCTACGATTCAGCCGAATGATGACCGATTCCTTGTTGACTTCCTGAATGCTGTCTCCGGGGATAGCAGAAAACCTATGGTTCTTCGCCATTTGACTGATAGTGCCGTGAACAGTGGAGAGACACCAGTGCTCAATGCTCGTTGCTGGACTGGCCATCTAATCAGCCCCCTCGACCGAGAAGTAAATTCGCCTGTTCGCAGAACGCTCTTGGCCTGGCGCGTCAGCCCTGAGAGCTGCACGAAACGCCATCATTCGCTCTGCCTTGGATGTTCGTCGAATCGATGCCTCCGCGCGTGTGAGGATGTCGTACTGTTCCTCAGCCAGTCGCAATAGCAGTTCCCACATGCCTTCGAAGTTCACGTCGATGTGTGGAGACATCGAGAATCCGACTGTTGACTGGGATTCCGCAGCCGATGACAGGGTCGCAGAGACTGTGCTTTCAACTGAAATGATAATCTTTTCAGAGATCGCCGGGTTCAACGTGTTTTCGTAGACGCCCGTTGCGTTGTCCTTCACCAGTTTGCCGAATTCACTTGTTGGTGAGTCAGCGTCCACTGAAGTCCTGAATACCGAACCAACGTGATTCGAGTTGAGGATTCCCTCACTGAAAGTTGCAGTGCTTCCACTCACAGTGACATTGCCATTCGCTGTGCTCGACTCGATTGAATTAAACCGGATGACAGTGTTTCGGGCCTGATACAAATAGCGGAGAGTCCGGGATGATTCGACTGACCCAGACAGCCACAGTTCCAAGCGACCGGGGTTTGCCGCAGACGGCAGGATCGCCCAGTGTGCTGGCATGGAATCAATGTTGATCATCTCCTGCCATTCCCACACATTAACCGCAGGGACGCGACTGAACGAGTAGAACCCCGTGTCTGTCAGTTCAACAATATCGCCTAGGTCCATAGGCAACAGGTATCGAACCTGTGACCAGCGAACAGATCCCGTGACATCTGCAGCCGGCCCTTCCTTTAACTGCAGGACTGTGGTAGACAATTTCCTGATGATTCGATATCGGCGATCGGCAATTGTGACCGATCCCATTTCGACATCATCGCCCCATGTGCCGGAGGACAACGTGAGCTTCAGGTCTGCTACTGTGTACGCGACCCCCTCGTAAGTCACGGGGAGGGATGTGTTGATTGATCCAGTGCGGCGAAAATACTCCCAATTCGCGAGGGAAGGCAGCAGCCGATAGGCTTCAATAATTGCCCTGCGCAGAACCCGAGCCTGCCGCCCGACGGCTTTACCGTTTTGGTAAAACACGTCAAGCAGGTGCTCATACACATCACTGTAAGATAGGAGTTCTGACATCGGACATATCTCAAAAACAGTCTAAAACGGGGAACTACGCTTCAGGCTCAGTTTCAGGATCAGTTTCAGGCTCGAGCGCCTCCAATCGCCTTTTCAGATTGACGACGGACTCTGAGAGATCCTCAACCATTTCCCGCAACTGCTGGACTTGACCCTCATTCGGGCACTTGCCCAGGCTTCCGCCTTTGCGGTCCCGAAGATCTTTCAGGAACTCAATCAAGATCGCAGCTCCCTGCTTGGGAACCTTTACTGTGCTTCGGATTGCGCCCTCAATCTGCGACCATTTTTTTTCGGGGGTCATTTTGTCTGGTCTCATCATCAGTCTTTCTTGTTGTTGCCGTGCCGCTCAATGATCGAGGCGGCGAGTTCGGCACGGGGTTTTCTTGCCAAGCTGGGATCTGCTTTGATCCTCTCCTGTGCAATGCGATTAACGATTCTGGGATTCAATGCCACATGCGGCTTAGGCTTCAGTCGTTCCTCAGCAACATGATTGGCATGATTCTGGACACTCTCACGCGTGTTCGTGTTCGAAAGGACTGCGTTCACGTCACCGGGGAACGCTGCGGCCGTCGGGATATAGTGATCATCGGACTTGAGGCTGTACCCCTGCTTCGCGAGTTGCCCCCTGAGTCTCTCGACGGCACGGCGGTCTCCATTCATCCGGTCAAGAATTGAAAGGCCGTGACGCCGCTGGTCGCTTTGGAAGACAGCATTCGTGATTCCGATACCCGGAGCCTGTTGCATCGCCAGCGTTTCCGCGAACTTCGGCGTGTTTCCGGCAGCAACAGATTCTAGAAAGAACTGCATGACGGTCTTGTCGCCGCATCGCATCGGGCAATCACCGAATGCCTGAATGTCATCAGGGATGTCGAGTTGTTTTAGTTTAGTCTTCACTCTGTTTGCCTTCTTTGAGTTTCTGTTTTCCCTGAGCATCATTGAACAGAAGCATCTGAATCTGGTTCTGTCCGTCGTGCGCCAGCAACTGCTCATGCAGTTCTTCCTTCTGCCGCATATTCTGCTCATGCTCCATTTCGCCGATCATCCCACCGGGGATCTGTGTCTTGATCATCGTTGCTGCAGCATCTGCCATCGCTTTTTTCGCGGCGGCATTCTTCGCTTCGGTCTCAGCGGCTGTCTTCTGCATGTCCAGTTGCTGAGATTGCTGCTGAATCTGCTGCTGCTCTTCGTTGACTGGTGGCTGCCACGGAGGCAACTGGATTGGCTCGCCAGCAAGCTCCATCGCCTCAGACATCATCTCAATGAGCTGATTGATTGGCTTGGTGTCCGTTGTCGATTGGGCGTACTGTTGGAGCGCCGGGAGAAGAAACTGCTGTAAGGCCTGGACGTTTGCCGTATCGCGTTCCTTGTTCGGCCGTCGAACCTCAGAGGCTTCAACCGTCGCTTTGGCTTCCCGCATGAGTTGCTCAATGGGCATCTGGCCGAAATACTGATCCCATTGCGACGCCCCGAATCCGCCAAGCAAGTGAGTGAGATCGACGCCTTGAACGTGCATCACTGCCAGAAACATTTCCAACTGAGAGGCATCGGTCAGGAATCGAGCAACATCGCCAGACATCTTCTCGGGACGAATGTTGACCGCGTCGGACTTCTGACGACTATCAGCTGCGACTCGCACCTGAGTTTTTGATTCCCCGTAGTGCAATTCCGACAGGCCAACGCGACGATCAAACGCGGCTGCCATCATCTGAATCGCCGCAAGCTGGTCAGTGTTGGCTGCTGGACGCTGCAGGAACTGCATGACCTCATTGATGTTGCTGTTGATGTTGTCGTTCAGCGGGACTTTCACAAACGCCGCATCTGAATTAAGAGCTTCCTGTAGGCTTATGGTGGCTGACTCGACATACGCCAGAATCTGCTGGCGATTATTCCACGCCTGATCGACATAGCTCGATGTGAGCACGTTTAGTGCGATGAGCTCCCCAAGCCCCGGAGCCAATGGGGCTAAAGGCCATGGTGAGTTGAGAATCGGGTTGTACGAAAGCCGCGCAACAGGCCAGCGGTTGTCTTTATTGCAAGGAAACTCAGCACCGAAGTTGGTGCATCGCCACTTGAACATGTCTTTGACTTCGTCTGAAGTCGCTGGATTGTCCCCAAAATACTTCTCTGGTGGTGCGTTGAGCGGGAACGGAACGCCTGGCGCGACAACAAGATAGGCGTCATCACCCACCTGCTGATCAAACGCGTCGACCATCTGGTGGTTCAGGTCTTTTGTGCGAGGACCAACACCGACTTTCGACCAGACTTCATACCATTCCATGCAGTCGAACGTGTCTTTTTTTTTGTCCTTCTGTGCTTGGTTCGTGTCTTGGCGTGCTTGGTGTTCCTTGCTCTTGACTGTGCCCATGCCATCAAGTCGGCCTCGTTCTAGCCCAAACTTGCGTTCAACAAACCAGATGGGGTCCACGTGCTTGCGAACAATGTAGCCAGCAGTGTCCCACAGCGGATCATGGCAATCCGGATCTACGAATAGATCATCAACTGTACCGTAGGTGTTTTTGGTGTAGACGGCTTCGGAGCCACGAGGGGAATACGTTTCCGTCCACAGCAGCCCCATGCCCTTAATGAGTGACTCCGTAACCGCGTGCATCCCGTGGACAATCAGCCCAGCCGGCTGCTCACGTTGAGACCAGTCCAGATACAACGACATCATCTGGTTGCCGAAGTTCGTAAGAGCTTCTTCCTGAGCCTCCTGCAACATGACCTGACCGGCCATCTCCTGAACGGCTGGATCGTTGGGGTCTCCAAAAATCTCAGGAGTTAACTTCAGTTTTCGCTGAGAGAAAACCTTGCGACTAGCGTACTGCCAATACAAATGCGGCCCGAAAATCGAAACGAATTCAAACGCCTTGGCAATAGTGAACGCGAATTTCGGTGAAGGAAGATCCCCGTTGAAATACTCCTTTTCTTTCCACATGAACCCAGCTTGGGATTCGTAGAAATCGTTGCACGTCTTGCCAATGGCAATGAACCGTTTCTTGGCGTGCTTAGCAGCCTTGATTCGCTCTAGCCAGATGGCCGTGAGCGGACCATAGAACTGCCCTTGGAGTTGGTGTACGTCTTTGTACATTAGTCTTCAGCGTCCCGTCGAGTCCATGTGCCACTACTAACACGGTGCCTCTTTGTCAGAGTGGGGTCATCAGAATGCTTGACGGCGTCTTTCGCGTCGTCCCCATTCTCGCCGAAAACCCGCAGACACAACGTTGTGGGCCCCCGGACCTGAATGATCAATGCAGGCAGAGACCCATTGCGTGTTTCCCCGGCCGGGTGCCAGAAAACAAAGTCAGCAATGGACAACCCCTCAGTGCTGACATAGGGCTTCTTTGCGTTCGGTTTCTTCGCTGGCTTTGCCGGCTTTGCTGTCTCGTTTGGTATCAATGTTGCCTGAGCCATTATGATGGGATTCCTATGTTGAATTGAGTGGCCTTCTTTAGCGGTTGCCTCGCCGCATATTCTGCCGTTAATTGTCGATGCCTTTGCAATGCAAAGGAAGCGTCATCGATTGAAACTGTTGGTGGAGTGACATATTTGGGACGACGGGAAATCCAATACTCCAAGCATTGACGCATGTCATCAACCTGGTTGTCGGCCGCCTCTTCCTTTGCCTCGCCGTCTGGAGTGGTCTTCCGGATGTTGGACTTGAGTTGCTTGACGAGATTTGGAACCCCTGGAATAACGCATCGCAACTGCGGTCTGCCACATGGGCGTTGTCGCATTGCGTGAATAACCTGCTTCGAGCGACGGGCAAAATCATCATCCCCGGCAATGAAGCCGAATCCCGTCTGCCGTGACTCTAGTCCGGCTGCCTTGAACGCCTTTGTGTACTGGTACGAAACAGTCTCAACGAAGCCCGGTGGCTTCTGCCGTCCCATGCGATTGTCGATAATGAATCGCTCAAAGTGGAAGTTCTTCTCGCGGAGCATGATCGCCTTCGCCATATCCAGCGGTTGCATGCGACGGATAAACAACTCGGCGTAGGGAACGAAATATGGCTCGTCGTGATCCCACAATTCCGGTGGAGGGATAGCCCCTAGCAGGATTGCAGGCTTCTGCGTTCCCGGGTCAAGAATTAACTCCCGCGTCCAGTCCGCGGGTGGTGACCAGTTGTTCTTCTCGAGAACCGCCGTCAACTTGTCATTCATCGTCTCGTCGTGATACCGCACGGTGTGGTAATCAGCGTCGAAGTCCTGATAAATTGCAATGATTCGTGAGGACCGAACCCCGTAAATTCGCACCAGCGCGTCACGATCGCCAGCTTGTTCTTTGGCTAATTCTTTCTGGCGGTCAGGGATGAACGGCGAATCAAGATAGCTCAGGTGAATCTTGGCACAGTGAAGTTCGTCGGCATCCCGCTCGCCCTTCTCGACTTCTTCTTCGCACGCCTCCATGCGGTCGATGACAGAGTTGAACACGTAGCATTCATCCCTTGGGATCGTTGACCACATGATCATGCCTTCGTCATCGCGAAGCCGTGAGATCCATTCTTGGTAGTAATCTTTCGTGACGATATTCTCGTCGTTCCAAATAATATCGACCGGGTCGCCCTGCTTGACCTCAGCGGAAGACGCAAACGCATAGATTGTCGCACCATTTAACAATCGGATATTGCGAAACTCATGGTCGCCCTTGTGAGCCCAAGATGGTTCACGAGAAAAGGTCGATGGAGGAATGACTGGTGGAGCCCAACGCGTTTCATTCTTACGATCCCAGTCGTTGTCGTACAGTTCCGGCTGCCACGCTCTCCACGCCCCAGTTACCTCGTCCTTAATGATTTTGAACAACCCCTTGGACGGTTCAGGATCAAACAGCAGCCGATAGAGAGTTTGCCCAATGTGCTTCAGGTGGTCACCAATCAGCCACGCATTGACCGTCTGCCCGCGTAGTCGATCAGGGCGGCAGTAGATTTTCTCACCAGACCGGCACGTGACGGGAACGTCGCGAAGGAACGAAGCAAAGAAAACGGCTGCGAGAACTGACTTGCCAGCACGGTTACCAGCAACAATCAGGACTTCAAAGACGTGCTCTAAGCTCATCCGCTTGAGTGCGGCTTCCTGCATTTCAGTCGGCCGGAACAGGCGAAGCCCGTCCATGTCGTGATCATTAAGCGCTGCGGCGGCCAGCATCAGTGAGCGGGTATCAAGCGGAGGCATGTACTGTCATCTCCTTCTTGATCTGTTCGGCGACTTCTAAAACCTCAGCAATGAACGTTGGGCACCGTTCAAGGAACCCATGGATTAACTGCTTGCGTAGGCTAATGTCATCAGCTGAGTGCTCAATGGCTCCCTGCAACATTGTCGCACGGAGGTCTTCCGGCGTTGCATTGCCGAATGGATTAGCGCCCTTTAGATCCTCGTCATGAATTTTCTGGGCTTCCTGAAGCATTTTCAGGTAATGACCAATCGTCTTGAAGTCGACTGGCATCGCCGCAAGCTGCTCCATGGACAAGTCGTTGCGGTCCTTGGATGGATTCCGCATCTCCAGAATCACCTCAGCCATAACCTCCTGTGGAGACTGGCCGAGTATTTCAAGAGCCTTCTGGACGCCAGTGACAATCTGAGGGTCAGCAGTTTTTCGCATCTCCACAAGCTGACTCGTGAAGTCGTTGCGAGCGTGCTCATCAGCAGAGATCGTAACCTCTTGACGCTTCATGACTTTGGGCGTGCAGGACTTGCACACTACGCTGTCGTCATTGAACTTCTTCGGCGGTTTCGGAACTCCACATTCGACGCAGACAATGTCCTTGCCAAATTCTTGGGAGATTTGAGATTCCGAAACCACTGGAGACTTTCTTTACTTGCCTCCGCGTGTTCCCGGAGACAGGGTCTCTGGTTTAATCGGAGTGCCATTCGTTTTGGGTAACTGGCTGCTATTACTGTCTGCCATGACTGTACCTGAGCTTTGAGAAGTAGAGTGAATGGAAGCGACTTCTCGCCTCCGTCGGTTAACCACGTCCCTGACATTGCAGAAAGACGCGGAAGGTTCCGTTGTCAGCCAGCGAAGTTCCGTCTGCCATTGTGCGACCATTAGAGGCAATAACATTCGTGGAGGTCTTGAACTTGCCTGATCCTGACGGGATCACATACTGGCCACTGATTGCGGCACTGACAATGACCTTGCATGGACCCTCAATGAACAGTAGGAATGTATCCCCTGTTGCCACGTTGGCCGTGAGATCTGGGTCCACAACACCATCTGCAGAAACGCCATCGGCGGGAGAGCCGTCAACGTGCGTACCGTAGAGGTTTGCGTCGTAAATCGCGTTGACGCCGGGTGCCAGAGCAGATCCAGCGTTTTTGACAATGCGGGCAATTGAGAACATTCCCGTGTTGACTTTTGTCCCGCGAAGACCTGTGAGTGGGCTCGTGTCTTCAAGCCGGCACAGTTCACCGAGAATACGACCATTGGCCTCGTCGACAATGTTGACTTGGCCACGAAGCATGCTTGTGATGAATTCGGACATATTTGAAATTCCTGTTTCCTACGAGGCTTTGAGCCAAAGCTGTGATCTATCACCACCTCAAGCTCGCGACAGTTTCCTGTGCGAGCGTGAGGATGACAAACGGAGAACTTGTCTGCTTATGCAATCTGACCGTTATAGTGAGCAAGTGATGCGAGTTTTGTCACGAACTTCGGCTGAATCCGCAGGTTGCCGAATGTGCTTGAACGCATGATGTACGCGCCCATGGCGTCTTCCCAAGTTGGGCCGAACACGTCGATCATTGGTTTTTCGCCGCCGCCGTTCATGGTGCCGAGATTGAAGAACTCCATGTGGTTGGCGACGAAGCCATAACCGATACCGGAGGGGCAGCCGCTGTCGGACTTGAAACTGCAACCGTCGATCTGCAGTGTCTGATACTCAGGAAACCCGTGATTTCCAGTTGCGGTCTGTGCGATCCGGAAGCGATCACCAAAGTGGTTTTCCAATCCGGGATACAAGTCAGGAGCAATCAGGAACGCGATTCTCGCATCTGGGCCAATTCCGGTGCGGTTGTGTAGCACGTTCAGCGCTTCACGGACCACGTCTTCGTTGTTGTCAACCCAGAGGTTTGAGCCTGAACCCCATCTCTCCGCGTTGTAGTTCCACAAAACTGGACTCATCGCGTCATACTGGCTGTCGGCCTGACCGTACGGGAAGTCGTTGTCCGCACCTTGACCCTGATTCATGCGACTGGTGGAAGCAATCTCCGCAGTGCTCGTGCCGCCGAAGTAGCCCAAGTCAGTGCTGTGACCGCCATAACTGTCAGACGGCAAGATGACCGCGTCGTCATTGTCGGCATCAGTTCCGCCACGGGCTGAGTTGTTGGCTCCAAGGCAGCTTTCGAAGCCCTGATACCCATCCTGATAGGCAGTTGTGTTGCCATCGCGATACAGGCCTTCCACGATGTTTTCACACATTGACTGGCCCATCTGCTTCAGTTTCAACTCAAGCAGGTTGATCAGTTGGGTGCTTCCTTGGTTTCGCTTGTAGTCAAGTTCTTTCAGCGAGTCGTCATTTTCGTATCCACGAACATCGACCTGAAGCTCTTCCAAGCCGTTGTGATCGCCGAAAGTCTTGCGGGTCGTGTTCTGGAACGTCCGAACCTTGGGCTTACGAACCAAGATTTTCCAGACACATGAGATGACTGAATCAGCATTGTACTCAACGTTGCCAAACTGCTCCATCATGTCAAGCAGGACATGATTCCGCATCGTGAGGTCTGAGTAGCCACTCATGAACAAAGGCGCGGCAGCGCGAACGTTCTGCAAAGCCGCCTGTGCGGTAACAGTCAGGAATCCAGGCATTATGACAATCCTTTATCAACGGGGAATGATCGCATTACTGCGGCAGAGGGAGTTGGCCTGCTTGCTGCAGGGCCATAATTCGGTCTAGTCTTGGGGGTCCGCTTGGCGTTCTGCCCAGCTGGGGAGAACCATTCGGTTGCTGTGCTGGATGCTGCGACAACCAGTTGCCATTTGCCGGCTGGGCTGCAGCTTGCTGCATGAATGTCTGTGGCTGAGGTGCCGGCTGAGGTACCGGCTGAGTCTGCGAAACAACACCATTGACGGACAGGAGTTTCAACGTCTGATCGTGACGCTGAGACCGAGTCAGTGTTTTCCCCAAAAACTGAGCGTTGCTGTCGGCGACAGCCGCAAACTCATTGTACGACTTGGCATACGGCGTAAACTGCTGGCGATCACCACCAACAAATAATTGTGATTCGTTCTGGTTGACCCAATTGTCGACCCGTGTGTCTTCTTTTTGCTGGCGATCAGCGGCCATTGTCGCCTTGAGTTCAGCAAGTTCCTTCTGAATCGGAGAAGCAAACTGCTGAAATGCCGTTTCGACATGTGGCGTAATATATTTGTCGGGAGAGTCGACTAACTGCTGAGCCTGCTGTTGCCGATACTGGTGAACCGAATTCGCCTCGTCCGCAAAATGCTTGAGATTAGGATCGTTTGCGACCCAAACCCCGCCAGCACCCTGTTTCAATAAGCCCTGAGATTGCAGGGCCTTGGCGGTATCGCTCAGTGCGGGGGCGGCAGGAGTCGGAATAGGAGCGGGAGCGACGATTCCAGCATCTGGATTGCTGGCAGACTTCTGTGCCTCCCATTCCGACGTGATCTTGTTGGCGTTGTCGATCTGGCTAGCGATCTGGTCCAGAAACGTCTTTCGGTCCATCCCGGATGGAATGTCATAGCCCAACTGGCGAAACTCCGCAACAACTGCATCCTCAACGGGAGCGGTGGCAGGAACGGGAGCAACTGGGGCGGGGGCAGGAGCAAACTGCTGCTGAGTCGCGTCGACTACAGGTGCGGGCGCGACAGGCGAGACGCCATCACCGAATGGGGCATCTGCCGTCGGTTGACTCGCCATCACACTTGTGAGGCTGGGAGCGCTTAGTGGTGTGCCGTTGTTTGGTTCCATGAACTAAACGTTAGCGACGACACAACAACCTGAAATACTAGAGTGCAGAGAATGAATCACAACCGCATAAGAGTTGCAAATGCAATCAATGTTCAGTTACGATGCGGAGTAGTTCAAATAAGGAGAACCAATGACTGACGAAAAGCTACTGACGATCAAAGAAGTTCGATACATGCTCAAAAAACGTGGGTGCGAAAAAACAACAGCCACGATCACACGGTGGTGCCATAGCAAGACGTTTGTAAACGCGAGGCAGGTTGGCCACATCTGGTACATCCCGACAATTGACGTAGAGAAGGTGATCAACGGAGTCTGAGGCTACGACGACATCACATCTTCAAGGAATTCCATGTCCCGCCGCGCGTTCTTCACTGCAATGTAGGACCACTCGCGGTCGATGTACCCGTCCTTGTCCTTCGGACGAGTCTTGAACCACTTTTTCAGGGCTTTCCTTTCAATGGCCGTGTGCCTCGCCTTGTTGTTCTTGATCCACGCACACGAATTAAATCGCGTTGCGGGAACAACTGGCCGGCCCAACCTAGCGGCGATCCTCTCCTCCATGAAATCCGCAACTTCGGTGATCTTCATTCCTTTGACATCCAGCAGTTCCCGGACCTCACGGAACTGTTCGACCTTTATCAGATTTGGGTGGCACGTCCATCCATTTTCATTGTAGACAACATCCATCCATTTCGGGACGAACTTGTCGGTGAACCATTTCCCGCGCAGTGATCTAAGGTGACTCATCGCCATTTTCGTTCGCCAACTAATATCGCGAGACTCCCACGCCGCCATCATTGACAGGATTTCAATGCTCTGCCGGCCCATTGGTGTTCGCGTGTCCAATCCACAGCCCGTGACTATGTGAATGTCTCGTTCAAGCAGAGACTTTATCGTGTTCGCCATGTCATGGACTGAGCGGAATATTCGGTCGAGTCGCGAGACGCAAACGCAGTCGTACGGTTGCAGCTGATCGTACATCTGCTTGCCAAGCGGCCGGTCCTTCCAATCAACGGAGAACGCCGACACCCCATGATCAGAGAACAGGTCGGGGATTCGCTGATACCCAATCGCCACCATTCGGTCGATTGTTGCCTGAACCGTTGGTATTTGAGACGCGACGCTTTGGCCCCCAGTCGAGACGCGAGTGTAGCCCCACGCTCGACCGCATTTTTTCGGCAGCCCGTAGTCGAACGTGATGTTCGCGTCTCTAACCAGTGCGGCCAGCTTGGGGTTATTCGCCTGCAGTATTTTGGTTTTCGGCTGAGTAAGAAAACCGGCACTCTTCGCAGCAGCGACAGCCTTCCCTTCCCTGACCCTCGCTGAAATCACGTCGCTCTTGAACTGCGCGAACGACGCGCACATGTTCGCCATCAGTTTGCCGGTTGGAGTTCGCATGTCGAACTGGTCGCGAACAAAGATTGGATTGATCTTGGCGGACTGGAACGACTTGCACATCCCGCTGAAGTCATGAACAGAACGGAACATTCTATCAATCGACAGACAAATGAAACTGTCTCCCGGTTTCATCGCCATCCACATCTTCTTGAAGCCCGGTCGCTCCATCGCAGGAATTTTCCACGCAGAGACACCCGGGTCAGCGAACACGCCGGGGTTGCGGTAGTTCGACTTCCTGCCGAGTTTGAGACCGTGAGTGGCTGCGTACTCACGGCAAGCCTTTGCTTGAGTGATAAGTGAGTCGCCTTCGCAGGCCTGCTCTTTCGTGGAAACGCGGACGTAGATGTATGTGACCATCAGGCTGGAGTTTTTTAACATCAGGCGATCTCCTGAATTTTATCGCCCGCAGCTTTCAGGATGTCGCGAATTTGATCACTGTACAGTTGCAGTGATTTCGGGATTTCGAAAAACCCAACCTGGTCGGCGAGGTCATTTATTTGAATTTGTAGCTTTCTTTTCGCCATTGACTTAGCAAATTTACCCGTGTGGCCAGCGACAATCCGCCCTTCGTTTTTCGCTGCTCTAAATTCGTCGGCAGTGACCTGCTCATCTGCCAGACGGTCTGCCGCCAACTCGTCAGCGATGGCCTGATCATACGCCAGTTGCTGGCGATCCTCCTCGATCCGCAGACGTTCAACCGCCCGCTCTTCATCGATTTCGAGCTGCTCGAACTGCTGCGCAACACGTAGCGCTTCGCGCTCAGCCTCCAGTTGCTTTCGCTCCTCTTCGAGCCGCAGACGCTCAGCCGCAAGCCCCTGAAAGTACTCTTCGAAATAGGCATCGCTCATCAGCGACACCAGCTGCGTTTCCACTCGACACGAAGCCGCGTTGAGCCGGTTGAATCGTGCCTGCATCTTGGCGGCCTTTGCCACCTCGGCCAACCGTAGCTCTTGCTTATCAATCACTCCCAGCCACGAATCAATCGTCAATAACTCCTGACGTCGGAAAAACGAATCTGGCGACCGCAGCAACCACGATTTTTCGAGCAGCAACTTTTCATGCTCGTTTGCGACATGCTCACGCTCAGTCTTTATTTCTTCAGCATTCATTTCATCATCTCCAGTAGTAGAATTTGATCAGGTCAGCTCGGTTTGCCATCAGATCAGGTCCGCAATCTTGCCAGCGGCCTCATCAAGTATCCGTCCGACCTCGCTGTCGTAGCCCTTAATCGACTGGAAGCCCTCAATCGATTGGTCTCCCGACAGTGTTGCAACTTTGTCCGCGAATAATCTTAAGGCCTCGCGTGCATCTGACGAGCGGCGAGTCGTAACCTGCAATGAATCGCGGAACTTTCGCTCCTCTTCATCAAGCAGGTCGATCCTGGCCCGGATCGCCAGAGCATTGTCTTTAGCCTCGATCACCTGCACTTGGAGCGACACTTGCGACAGCAGATTAGACTCTAGGTCCAGTTGTGCTTGCCTCTGTTCGAGTCCGATTCTCTTAGATTCGGCCCGTATTTCCTCATTGTTCATTTCATCATCCCCTAGTAAATGGAAACACCCGAAAAGTTGTTCAGATTTTGCTGTTGGTTTTTTTTGTGGTGGCATTTCTCAATGCACAGTATTTGCAGATGATCGGTTTCGCAGAATAGACGTTCACAAAATGCCGCGAACTCCGGCCACGTCTTCATCGGCCCGCATGGATGCAGGTGGTCCACCTGCACCTGTTTTCGCGGATACCATTCGCCGCATTCCGCGCACTGGAACTCCCACTTCAGTCGTTTGTTGCTGCTCTGACTCGGCCGCTTGGCTGCATCCAGTGCAAGCCTTGCTAGTGGAGGCCATCGCATTGACGCGCGACGAACATTAGACCGCAGGAACCCCAGAACGCGGCCT
>FUWD013232421.1_pt1 | contig 24579 bp, 29 predicted proteins | sample 1063281 | NCBI WGS metagenome assembly FUWD01 (sample SAMEA79048168, study PRJEB19326) | metagenome | biome: marine | reverse complement strand
AATGAAAAAATACATTTTTGGTAAAAGAAGATTCAATACACATTATTGATTTAACTCAAACATTAGAACTTACAAACGTAGCTTTAGAAAAAGTTTACAACACAATTACAAATAATGGCAAAATACTTTTTGTATCTACAAAAAAACAAGCATCTGAAGCCATTGCTGAAGTTGCAAAAGAAACTGATCAATATTTTGTAAATTATAGATGGTTAGGTGGAATGCTGACTAACTGGGGAACAATTTCTGGATCAATTAAAAAAATGAAAAAATATGAAGCTGATCTTGTTGCTGAAAATAGAGGTTTTACAAAAAAAGAACTATTAAAGATGAGTGTAAAAAAAGACAAGTTAGAAAGAGCTCTTGGAGGAATTGCTGAAATGAAAAAAGTTCCTGATTTGGTTTTTATTATTGATACTAACTACGAATCTTTAGCTATTGCAGAAGCTTCTAAATTAGGAATTCCAATCTGTGCTATATTAGACAGTAACTCCAATCCAGATGGAATAGATTTTCCAATTCCAGGTAATGACGATGCTAGAAGAGCAATTGATCTTTACTGTAATTTAGTTAAGGAAACTATTGAAAATGCAAAAAAAGCAACACCATCAAAAATTGAAGATAAACCAGATGTTGATGATGTTAAATTAAAAGAGACTTCTACTAAAACTGTTCAAGAAATTGATAGGGAGAAATTAGATGCTAAATTTGCAAAGAAAGATAAGGAAAAATTAAACTAATATGAGTGATATAGAGAAAGTAAAACAATTACGTGAAGCTACAGGTGCTGGTTTTAAAGATTGTAATATTGCTATCAAAGAGTCTGGAGGAGATTTAGATAAAGCTGTTGAAATTTTAAGAGTTAAAGGAATTTCAAAAGCATCTAAGAAGATGTTAAGAGACGCTAAAGATGGAGTTATTGCAACATCTGGAGATGAAAGTAAAATTTCACTTATTGAAATTAATTGTGAAACAGACTTTGTTGCTAAAAATGATTATTTCGTTTCTTTCGCCAAAGAATTGAGTGAATTAAATAATCAATCAGAATCTGACTTAGTCAAATTAAACAAATCAAAAATGTCTAATGGTCAAACAGTTGAAGATAACTTGGTTGCACTTATCGCCAAAATGGGGGAAAAAATAACAATTGGAAGAGTTAACACTTTTAATAATCAAGGATCTAAAAATTTTAATTACTTACATACAGTGGTAAAAGATAATTTATCTAAACTATCTGTCATTGTATCTCTCGAGGTTAATGTAAGCTCAGATATCATAAATACTTTTGGAAAACAGTTAGCAATGCATATAGCTGCATCTAACCCATTGTCACTAAATTCTGATTCTCTTGATAAAGATTTATTGAAAAAAGAATTGGAGCTTGTGACTGAGGAATTAAAAAGTTCTGGAAAATCTGACGATATTGTGCAAAAAATTAGCATAGGTAAAATGAATAAATTTAAAGAAGAAAATGCTTTATTATCTCAAGCTTGGGTGATGGAACCCAAAAAAAAAGTTCAAGATATTATCAATGATCTTAATATTTCAGGCTTAAAAATTAAAGATTTTTGTAGATTAAAAATTGGTGAATAAATGTTTGATGATAAAATATATAATCAAAAAATGGATAAAACCATTGAGGTTTTTTCCAAAGAATTAACATCCCTAAGAACTGGTCGTGCTAATGCTGCAATGCTAGATCTTGTTAAGGTTGATGTTTATGGTCAAGCTATGCCGATCAACCAAGTGGCTAGCATAACAACCCCAGAATCAAGAATGATTAATATTCAAGTATGGGATATTAATAATGTTTCATTAGTAGATTCTGCAATTAAAAAATCTGAATTAGGTTTAAATCCTCAAATTGACGGTCAATTGATTAGACTTCCAGTACCAGATTTAAGTGAAGAAAGAAGAGTTGAAATAAAAAAAGTAATAAAATCTATGGGTGAAAAATGTAAAGTGTCCATAAGAAACATTAGAAGAGAAGCTAATGATGATTTGAAAAAATTACTAAAGAATAAAGAGATCAGCGAAGATGACGAGAAGAAATACGAAAAATCAGTGCAAGCTTTTACAGATAATCATATCAAGACAATTGATATAAAAGTTGAAACCAAAGAAAAAGAAATAATGACAATATGAACCCAGTTAAGCATGTTGCCATCATCATGGATGGAAACGGTAGATGGGGAATTAAGAATAAAAATTCAAGAAATGCAGGTCATAGAGCTGGTTTAAATTCAGTTGAGGTAGTTATTAATGAGTGTTTAGAAAATAACATTAAATACTTAACGCTTTACACATTTTCTACAGAAAATTGGAAAAGGCCAAAAAATGAAATAAATTTTTTATTTAATTTATTGGAAAATTTTTTAATTAACAAAATTGATAAGCTAATTAAGAAAAATGTTAAGCTTAAATTTATCGGAGAAATTCATAAACTACCATCTAAACTTAAAAAACTTATTAGAAGTTCAGAAAAAAAAACATCAAAAAACTTAGATTTACATGTTAATGTAGCGCTTAATTACGGCTCAAAAAGTGAAATAATTAACTCTATTAAAATCATCAATAAGAAAAAAATGAAATTTAATGAAATAAATATTAATAAAAATTTATTTACAAAAGATATGCCAGATCCCGATATCCTAATAAGAACTGGTAACACTCAAAGATTGAGTAATTTTATGTTGTGGCAAATAGCATACACAGAAATTTTTTTTGAAAAAAAACTTTGGCCAGACTTTAATTTAAATGATTTCAGGAAAATAATTTCTAAATTTAAGTTACTCAAAAGAAATTTTGGATCAATATAATGAGTATTGAATTAAAAAAAAGAATACTTACTTCTATTTTATTACTTTCTTTATTGATAACGATGTACTTTTACTCATTTATAATGATTAGTGCATTAATAATAATGGCAATAATTATTTGGATCGAGTTCTACGCACTAATTTCAAAAATTATACGACGCAATAAATCTAAAGATATATTTTTTAGATTCATGTTTAAAGCAATGTCATTATTATATTTATTTTTATTTGTTTATTTTGTATTTGTTATTGAATCCTATTACCCTAGTTTAAAACTATATTTATTATACTCCGTGTTAGTTTCAATATTATCAGATATAGGTGGATTATTATTTGGTAAAACTTTTAAGGGTAAAAAACTTACAAAAATAAGTCCAAATAAAACAATATCAGGTTCCATTGGTTCATTCTTGCTTTCGTTGTTATTAATACCCATATTTTATGAAAAACTAATCTTGTATGATTTATTGACGTTAACAATGATCACAATTGTAATCTCTTTTATTTCTCAATTAGGTGATTTGTTTATCTCTTTTTTAAAAAGAAAAGCTAAAGTTAAAGATACTAGCGACCTTCTACCTGGGCATGGCGGATTACTTGATAGAGTAGATGGTATAATTTTTGCGGCACCTATAGGAATATTTTTATTAAGTTTTTTTAGTTAACATGAAAAAAAAAATTATACTTTTGGGTTCAACAGGATCAATTGGTAGAACTTTCTTAAATATCTTAAAGGCAGATGTTAATAATTTTGACATTTTATTACTAACTGCTGATAAAAATATTTTACAACTACTCAAACAGCTTAAAATTTTTAAAGTTAAAAATATTATTGTTAATGATAAAAAAAGTTTTTTAAAAGTAAAAAAAATTCTTAAAAATAAAAAAATTAATATCTATAATAATTATGACTCCATCGATAAAATTTTTCAAAAAAACAAAGCTGATTATACATTAAATGCAATTTCTGGTTTAGATGGGTTAAGTCCCACTTTAAAGATTATTAAATTTACAAAAAAAATAGCAATTGCTAATAAAGAATCTATTATTTGTGGATGGTCATTAATAAAAAAAGAATTAAATAAATTCAAAGTTAAATTTATACCAGTAGACTCCGAACATTTTTCAATCTGGTCACTAATTGATGACGTCAAAAATATTAACATTGAAAAAGTTTTTATCACAGCTTCTGGCGGCCCATTTAAAAATTATCCTTTGTATAAATTTAATCAGATTACCATTAGACAGTCACTTAAGCACCCTAACTGGAAAATGGGGAATAAAATTTCCATAGACTCTGCAACATTAATGAATAAAGTTTTTGAAGTTATAGAGGCTAAAAAAATTTTTAATTTTAAGTACAAACAATTAAAAATTTTAATACACCCAAATTCCTACGTACATGCAATTATTAAATTTAGTAATGGTTTAACTAAAATTTTAATACATGATACTAATATGAAGATACCTATTTTTAATTCCCTCTATACAAATTTTGAAAAAAAAATTAAAACCAAAGAACTTAACATAAACTTATTAAATAAGCTTAATTTTACCGATGTTGACATCAGAAAGTTTCCAATTGTAAAAGTTCTTAAGAAAATGCCTAGCAATGATTCTTTATTTGAAACAGTTATTGTCAGTGCAAATGACAAGTTGGTGGATTTGTTTCTTAAAAAAAAAATAACATTTAATCAAATATCAATTTTTTTGTTAAAAATAATTGAAATGAATGAATTTAAAAAATTCAAAAAAATTAAGGTTAAAAATATTGACCAAATCATTAAATTAAGTAATTATGTGAGTTTAAAAACAGGCAATTTACGTCTATAAAACTCTATGCTTAAAATTATATTTAAAATAAATTTTATTTTATTATTTATTTCATCTTTATCTTTTGCTCAGATTATTAACGATATCATGGTAGATGGTAATAAAAGAATATCTAAAGAATCAATAATAGTCTTTGGTGGTATAGATTTTAATAAAAACTATAATGATGACGATTTAAACGTCATACTTAAAAATATTTATGAAACAAATTTTTTTAAAGAAATCAATTTAAAAATTAACAATTCAATTTTAGAAGTATCAGTTATTGAAAATCCAATTATTGAAAATCTGCAAATTAATGGAATAAAAAGTAAGAATTTAACAGAACTTTTATTTGATAAAATAAAATTAAAAAATAGAAGTTCCTATATTGAATCATCATTTTTATCTGATTTAAATTTAATTAAGAATATTATTAAAAATAGCGGTTATTACTTTGCTGAAATTAAAACTAGCTCAATATTAAATGAAGAGCAAAATTCTATAAGACTATCGTATGATATTGACTTAGGTAAAAGAGCTAAAATTCAAGAAGTACAATTCATTGGAGATAAAAAGATTAAAGATAGAAAGCTTAAAAATATTATTACCACTGAAGAGTCTAAATTTTGGAAATTTATTTCTCAATCTATTTATCTTAATTACGAAAGAATAGAGTTAGATAAAAGACTGCTGACTAATTTTTATAAAAATAGTGGATATTATAATGTTAAAATAACAAACTCTTTTGTTGAGTTTAATAATAACAACTCATTCAAATTGATTTTTAATATTGATTCTGGAAAAAAATTTAAATTTAATGATTTAACCTTAGTCTTATCAGATGATTATGATTCAAAGTATTTTTCAAAAATAAACGAAACTCTCATAAAATTAAAAAACCAAGATTATTCACTAAACAAAGTTGAAAAAATTTTAAGAGAAGTTGATAAAATAGCTCTTACAAGACAATATCAGTTTATTGACGCCTCATTAGAAGAGACAATTATAAATAATGATAAATTAGATATTTCAATATCTTTAAAAGATAATGCAAAGTATTATGTTGAAAAAATTAATATATTTGGAAATAGTTACACTATAGAAGAGGTTATTAGAAATTCTTTAATAGTAGATGAGGGTGACCCATATAATGAAATTTTATTTAATAAATCAGTCAATAATATTAAAGCAAAAAATATTTTTACTAAAGTAGAAACAAATATCAGCCCTGGCTCCAGTGAAGGTCTGAAAGTAGTAACTCTCACTGTTGAGGAAAAACCAACAGGTGAAATTTCTTTAGGTGCTGGTGTTGGAACCTCAGGCGGAACCATTGGTGGAGGTATAAAAGAAAACAATTTTTTAGGAAAAGGTATTAAATTAAATTCAAATTTACAGATATCAGAAAATACAATTAAGGGACAATTTATTTATGAAAAGCCTAACTTTAATTATTCAGATAATTCTTTATTTACTTCTATAAGAAGCACTTCCACAGATAATATTACTGACTTTGGTTACAAGACATCAGATGTCGGTTTATCTCTCGGTACTTCTTATGAACAATTTGAAAATTTATATTTTAGACCTGAGCTTGATGTTTCATATGAAAAACTCGAAACTACAAGTAACGCTTCAACATCTCTAAAAAAACAAGAAGGAAACTATTTTGATACGTATTTTAACTATAACTTAGACTATGATCTGAGAAATAATAAATTTCGTGCAGACGAGGGTTATAGAAATACCTTTTATCAAGAATTACCATTAGTATCAGATAATTATGAAATTATTAACTCATTTGAATCTACTAGATATCAAAAAATATTAGACACCGTAACCAAAGTTAGTTTTTATGGTAAAGCGGTTAATACATTAAATAATGAGGATGTAAGAATTTCAAAAAGATTATACATGCCTAGTAGTAAACTTAGAGGTTTTGAATCGGGAAAAATTGGTCCAGTTGAAAATAATGATTATATTGGAGGAAATTATATCTCTGCACTGAATTTTAGCGCTACACTGCCACAGTTATTACCATCTTTTCAAAATTTAGATTTTAGTCTATTTGTTGATGCAGGAAATGTTTGGGGCGTCGATTATAGTAGTGCAATTGATGATAATAATAAAATCAGAAGTTCAGCAGGAATGGCTATGGATTTATTGACACCTATTGGACCACTTAATTTTTCTTTATCTCAGCCAATTACAAAAAGCTCCACTGATAAAACGGAAAGCTTTAGATTTAATCTTGGTACAACATTTTAATGATTGCCATTAAATTTTTACGATATCCAATATTATTATTTGCATTATTCTACTCGAATATTGCTATGTCTAATAATGATATCTATTACATTGACTTAGATTTTTTAATGAATAATTCGTTAGCAGGCAAATCTATTGTAAAAAAACTTGATGTAAAAAATATATCTATTCAGAAAAAGTTTCAAGATAGTGAAAAAAATTTAAAAAATGAAGAAAATCAAATAATTTCACAAAAAAATATTTTAAATGAACAGGAGTATATTAAAAAAGTAGAGTTATTTAAAAAAAAAGTTGAAGAATATAAGTTATCACGTAATAAAACGATTAATGATATTTCTAAAATGAAAAATGTTGCACAAAAAAATCTTGCCGATAAATTAACCCCTATACTTGCTGAGTATGCTGACAAAAATTCTATTTCATATATTATTCCAAAACAAAATATTATAATTGGTAAAACTGAATTAGACCTTACAAACATTATTCTTGAAATTTTAAATTCAAAAATAAAAAATATTGATTTGCAATAGATATGACCACTACCTTAAATAAAAAACAAATAATTGATTTGCTTCCTCATAGAGACCCTATGCTGTTAATAGATGAATTGATTAATATTAAAAAACTATTTTCTGCAACAGCAATTGTTAATGTCACTAAAGAAAGTTTTTTTGTGCAAGGTCATTTTCCTGGAAATCCGGTTATGCCTGGAGTTTTAATCGTTGAAGCTTTTGGTCAAGCGGCTGCCGCTCTGACCGCTCATGGCATAGATAAAGAAACCTACGAAAACAAACTTGTTTTTCTTATGGGCATTGAGAAAGCAAGATTTAGAAACCCAGTTATTCCTGACTGCAAACTAGAACTTAATATTGAAGCAATAAGATCCCATGGTAGAGTATGGAAGTATAAAGGTGAAGCTTTTGTTAAAGGAAAAAAAATGGCTGATGCTATATGGTCAGCAACAATTGTTGATAGAAAATAATCAGTAATAATTCTTGATAAGTAATTAAAAGTTTTTTTGATAAAAACTTAATAATGATTAACCCTTTTTTTAAAAATTTTGGCCCATTTACTATTGATAAAATATTTGACAAATGTCATATTAAAAATACCAATCAATATAAAGATGATAATATTTTTAATATTTGTGATCTTTCCTCAGCGTGTCATGACGATATTACCTTTTTTCATAACAGAAAATATGAAGCTTTTGCTTCAAAAACAAAAGCTAAGTATTGTGTTGTTACAAAAAACTTAACAGATTTATTGCCATCATCCTGCAAGCCTATTATTACAGATAATGTTTTAATAACTATTGCAAAAATCACTAATATTTTTTATCCAGAATCTATTAATGATAACTATGATCAAAATGTTGAAGATATTTCTGTAACTACTCATGCTACCAGAGTTAAATCTGGAAAAAATGTATTAATAGGAGAAAACGTTACTATTGGTAATAATTGTATGATTGGTCATAATTCAATTATAGAAAGCAATGTTGTTATTGGAAATAATTGTTCAATAGGCTCTAATGTAATTATAAGAAATACAATTATTAAGGATAACGTGCATATTTTAGACGGTTGTGTTATTGGAAAAAAAGGATTTGGTTTTTTTCCTGGTAACAATAAAAATATTAGATTTCCTCATATTGGTATTGTTATTATAGAAGATAATTGTGAAATAGGCTGTGGATCCACTATTGACCGTGGTTCACTATCAAACACTACTATAGGTAAAAATACATATTTAGACAATCAAGTTCACATAGCCCATAATAATAAAATAGGTAATAACTGTATAATAGCTGGACAAGTTGGTTTAGCTGGCAGCTCAACATTGGGTAATCATGTAATGATAGGAGGTCAAGCAGGTGTCTCTGGGCACTTAAATATTGGAAATTATGTGCAAATAGCAGGAGGAAGCGGTGTCATTAAAGATGTTAAGGACAATTCAAAAGTTATGGGGTACCCAGCAAGAGATCTTAGACAATTTATAAAGGATAACAAGTGATTCATAAAACTGCAGTAATTGATGTTAAAGCAAAAATATCCACTAGTGTAAAAATTGGTCCTTATTGTGTAATTGGCCCAAATGTAGAAATTGGAGAAAATACAACCATACATTCTCATGTTAATATCTCAGGAAAAACTAAAATTGGTAAAAAAAATAAAATTTTTCCATTTGCGTCAATAGGTAATGACCCTCAAGATTTAAAATTCAAAGGTGAAAATACAAAACTGATAATAGGTGATGAAAATACTATTAGAGAATATGTAACAATAAATCCAGGGACTACAGAGGGTGGTGGCAAAACAGTTATTGGTAATGGTTGTTTGTTAATGATTTCATCTCACGTAGCGCATGATTGTATTGTTGGAGACAATGTAATAATTGCTAATAATGTTCCGCTAGGTGGACATGTAAATATTGGGGATGGTGTTATTATTGGTGGAAACTCAGCCGTACAACAGTTCACTAGAATTGGTAAAATGGCAATGATTGGTGGCATGACAGGAGTTCTAAATGATGTAATTCCTTATGGTCTTTCTATTGGAAATAGAAATTTTCTTCAAGGTTTAAACTTAATAGGTTTAAGAAGAAAAAATATACCCAATAAAATTATTATTTCTTTATCTGAAGCATATAAGGAAATTTTTAAGACTAACAAATTAACAGATAATCTTAAAAGTTTAAATGCTTCTTTTAAAGACAATCCTTTAATTAAAGATGTGGTTGATTTTATAAATAAAGATAAAAAACGTCCAATTTGTACTCCATTTTCAAAATAAAATGATAGGATTATTTTTCGGTGATAGTGATTTTCCAAAAAAAATACTTACGAAAATAAAAAAATTAAATATTTCCTACTTTATAATAGACCTGTCAAATAAAAAAAATTTTAAAAGGGATAAGAATTCATATTCTATTTCAATCGGTCAATTTGGAAAGATCATAAACTTGATCAAAAAAAAAAAGTGCAAAAATGTACTTTTCGCAGGTAAAATTAATAAACCTATTTTTTCTAAACTAAAATTAGATTTTACAGGTTTATACCATATGCCTAAAATTTTAAGAGCATCAAAACTAGGAGATGCAGCAATCTTAAAAACAATAATTAAAATATTAGCAAAAGAAAATATAAAAGTTGTAAGTTCGATTAAATATAGCCCAGATCTAAGTTTGACAAAGGGTAATTATACAAAAATTAAACCCAATAAAAATGATTACGTTTCAATAATCATTGGTATTAAAACATTAACAGGTATTAGTTCCCACAATCATGTTCAGGGCTTAGTGGTTAGAAATTCTAGTATCATCGCCAAAGAAACTTCAAAAGGAACAAAAAAAATGCTCCAATCAATAAAAAAGTCTAAAAACTCTGAGGCTATACTGATTAAATTTCCCAAAAAAAAACAAGATTTGAGAATAGATTTACCAACTATAGGTTTGGATACACTAAAAGATTGCCGTAAAGCTGGTGTTAAGGGAATTATATTAAAGTCAAAACAAAACATTTTTATGGATAAGATAAAATCAATTAACTACGCAAATAAAAATAAAATTTTTATAACAGTTAAATGAAAAAAATTTTTATATTAACTGGCGAACCATCTGGAGACAAGTTAGCTTCTAGCGTCATATCAAAATTAAAAATTACCAATCCTGATGTAATATATTCCTGTGTTGGGGGAAGACATCTGAATTCACTAGGTATAAAATCAATTTTTAAACTTAATGAAATTACTTATTTAGGATTTACGAGTGTTCTATTAAACATTTTTAAAATAAAAAACAAAATCAATCATACCGTTGATGCAATTATTAAATTTAATCCTGATATTTTATTTACAGTGGATAGTCCCGACTTTACACTAAGAGTTGCTGAAAAAGCTAAAAGAATTAACAATAATATAAAAATAATTCATTATGTTGCACCACAAGTGTGGGTATGGAGAGAGGGTAGAGTTAAAAATTTTAAAAAATTTGTGGACCATATGTTACTTTTATTCAACTTTGAAAAAAAATACTTTGATAAAGAAAATATTTCTAACACTTTTGTTGGCCATCCCTTACTTGAGCAAGATAAAAAACCTATGATTGAATTATCCTCATTAATTCCAAAAAATAAAAATATTATATCTATATTTGCTGGCAGTAGAAAATCTGAAGTTAGTATTCTTCTTCCGATTTTATGTGATTTTATTAAATTGATGAATAAAAAATTTAATGATTATCTCTTTATTTTCCATGCTACTAATGAAAATCAAGAATTTATTAATAATTTTATAAAAATTACTTCATTAAATAACACTCAAGTAATTTCTGATGATAATATTAAATCTCAAGTTTTATCAGACTCTCTATTTGCTGTGGCTAAATCTGGTACGGTATCTCTTGAAATTTGTAATGCTAATATTCCATCTATCATTATTTATAAAATGAATATTATTAACTTCTTTATTATGAAATTTTTAATAAAAGTAAAATATGCAAACATTATAAATATTATAAATAATAAAGAAATTATCCCTGAATTATTACAAGACGAATGTAATGCTAAGGAAATTTATAATTCTGTCGTTTATTTTTTAAAAAATCCAAATCTTATGAGGGATCAAGTTAACATTTGTAATAAAACTTTAAATGATATTAGGTCAAAATCATCATCTTCAATGGAAGCATCTTCTGTTTTAGCTAAGTATCTTGCTTGCTAATCTTTTTTGAATCTCATCTTTACCTAATGATATTATTATATCATAAATACCTGGTCCAAATCTTGAACCTGTTAAAGCAACTCTCAGGGGCTGTCCTACACTTTTGAAATTAGTTTCATTAGACTTTATTAGATCGTTTATAATTGGCTCTAATGATTCTTTGTTAATAACCTTTATAGTTTTAATTTTATTAGTAAATTCAAATATAATTTTTTTTGCCTTATCATCGATAAGTTTTAAATCTTCTGGATTAAAGTTTACCTCATCCAGGATTATGTATTTACCATTATTGTATATGTCCTCTAGTGTTTTGGCTTTGTTTTTAAGAAAGGCTAAAGATGTTTTAATTCTTTCTTCTTTATCAGATTTAATTTTCCCCTTATATAAATGACAATACTTTGCAAAATGATTATAAAGTTCATTTTCATCAATAGTTTTAATATAATGTTCATTCATTGATAAAATACGGCTCATATCCAATTTTGATGGTGATTTACCTATTCCTTCAAGATTAAAAAGCTCAATACTTTCTTCTAATGTAAATATCTCTTTGTCTTTATAAGACCAACCAAGCCTCAATAAATAGTTCCTTAGGGCATTTGGCATTATTCCTATTTTAGAATAATCATCCAATGTTGACGCATTGTCTCTTTTAGACAGTTTCTTGCCTTCCAAAGTATGTATTAAAGGTATGTGAGCAAAAGATGGTAATTCCCATTTCATTGATAGGTATATTTGAATTTGTTTAAAAGTATTTATCTTATGGTCATCACCCCTTATAATATGTGTCATATTCATTTGATGGTCATCAACAGTAGCAGATAAATTGTATGTTGGAGTACCATCATTTCTTAGAATAATAAAATCCTCTATAGTGATATTGTCTATCTGAACATCACCTTGTACTAAGTCCTTTAGTACTGAAGATCCTTCAATTTTGCTTTTAAATCTTACTACTGGTTTAATATCTTTGGGGGCATCACTTTCATTTAATTCTCTACATTTTCTATTGTATGTATAGGGAAGTTTTTTTTGTTTAGCTCTCTTTTTTTGATCTTCAATTTCCTCTGTTGAGCAGTAACATTTATAAGCATGTCCATTTTTAAGCAATTCATTAGCAACGTTAATATGATCATTTATTTTAGTTGACTGAATGTACAAATCTCCATCATGCTCAATACCTATCCATTTTAATGACTGTATAATTTGAAGTTTATGTTCATCTTTTGATCTTTCTTTATCAGTATCTTCAATTCTTAAATGAAAAGTTCCTTTTTTATTTTTTGAATATAGCCAATTAAACAAAGCAGTTCTAACACCACCAATATGAAGAGCCCCCGTGGGCGAGGGAGCAAACCTTGTTGCTACTTTAGACATAAATGATTTTAGACTATTTTCTTAGAAGTTTCTATATAAAGATACCAAAACACCTTGAACTTTTACTCTATCAGGACCAAATATTTTAGTTTCATAATTTCTGTTGGCACTTTCAAGAGCGACTGTATTACCCTTTCTTCTAATTCTTTTAAGCATTGCTTCTTGTTCATCAATTAAAGCTACTACAATTTTTCCATTATCTGCGGTGTCAGCTCTTCTAATAATCACTGTATCTCCCTCATTAATACCAGCTTCAATCATTGAATCGCCTTGGACTTTAAGACCAAAATATTGTCCATTCTTTTCAAGGTTACTTGGAAGAGGTATTCGAGACACCTCGTTTTGTATTGCTTCAACTGGTGTACCCGCAGCTATACTTCCTAATACTGGTATATCTATTTCATTTGAATTAATATTTTCTGTGTCTAGACCACCTTTAATAACACTGGGTGAAAAATTATTATAAATATCGTTAGCCGAAGCTGTTTCTGGAAGTCTAATAACCTCTAGAGCTCTCGCTTTATGTGGTAATCTTCTGATAAACCCTCTTTCTTCTAGGGCACTTATCAATCTGTGAATACCTGATTTAGATTTTAAATTTAGAGAATCTTTCATTTCCTCGTAAGAAGGAGACACACCAGAGGCTCTTAACTTCTTGTTGATATATAAAAGCAGGTTTTTTTGTTTTTTAGTTAGCATAAGAACAAATAAAGTACAAAATATGTTCTACAAGTGTTCTTATATTTGAGCAATAGCTAAAAAGTGTTTAAAACAAGGGCTAATTCAATTAAAGAACAGAAAAAATTGAATTATTATCCAAATTTTTTAAAAGTGATTCACCAATTAAAAAAGTTTTTATTTCCGTTTTGTTCTTTAGAGCAAGAAGTTCATCTTTTGTTTTAATTCCACTTTCAGAAATAAGTGGGCCAGTATGACTAATTAAAACATTATAAATATCATAAGTTGTATTTATATCTGTCTTTAAAGTTTTAAGGTTTCTATTGTTAATACCAATCAATGCTTCTTTAAAGTTAAGAGCTTTTTTAGCTTCTTCAATCGTGTGGACTTCAACAATTATTGACATATTAAATTTTAAAGCCTCTTCATATAATTCGTTAGCAAGATCATCCGATACACCAGCCAATATAATTAATATTGCATCTGCACCATAACTTTTTGCAAGAGGCACTTGAAATTTATCAATAAAAAAATCTTTACAAAGTATAGGTAAATTTATTTTTTCTTTAACCTTACTTATATGGATCAAATTTCCTAGAAAGAAATCTTCCTCTGTTAAAATAGATAAACAAGTTGCATTATTTTTATGATAAATTTTAGCAATCTTTATTGGATCGTATTCATCTATAATTATCCCTGCAGAAGGGCTAGCTTTTTTAATTTCAGCAATTAAAGAAATTTTATTATTATTAATATTATTTTGAATCTTTTTTTTAAAATCTATGAATAAAGAATTTTCTTTAATTTTTTCATTTAACAACTGTAAAGAAGTAGTTTTTTTTAATACGTCTATCTTGTTTATTTTTTTTTGAATTATTTTACTTAATATATTTTCATCCATTTTGTATCTTTTCTAAGTGAAGAAAGGTTTTACCAGATAAAATATGTGATCTAGCAAATTGATAAGCATCTTCAAATATTTGGTATTTTTCACAAACAATCAATGCAGCGGCAGCATTTAAACAAACTGCTTTTGAAAAATCATTGTCTTTACCTTTAAATATTTCAATTATTTGATTTGCATTAAATTTAGGATCATCACCAATTAAATCTTCAAAATTATTAGCCTCGACATTTAATATTTTTGGATCTATTATTAATTCTGAAATTATTCCATTTTTAACCTGAACAACATTTGTAATATCGTATGGTGATATTTCATCTAAACCATCATTACTATTAACTATCCAGGCAAATTTAACATTAAGATTTTTTAACGCTTCTGCAAAAATTTTAAGTAATTTTTTATCATAAACTCCTACAACCTGTCTATTTACTAAGGCAGGACTGCTAAGTGGACCTATCATATTAAATATAGTTCTTTTACCAATTTTTTTTCTTGAGGGACCTACATACTTCATCGCATCATGGTAGTTTGGGGCATACATAAATCCAAAATTATTTTTAATTATTTGTTCTTCAATTTGTTTTGGTTCTAAATTAATTTTTATAGACAATGCTTCAAGAACATCTCCAGAACCACATTTCGAAGAAACAGCCTTATTTCCATGTTTTGCAACTCTAATGCCCATGCTTGCTAGCAATAGTGCGGAGGCTGTAGATATATTTAGTGTATCCATCCCATCTCCACCTGTGCCACATGTATCAACGCAATTTTCCACATTAACCCTTTTTGACTTTTTTCTTAATGTATAAATTCCACCTGCAATTTCATCGGAAACCTCACCTTTATTAGACAATGCTTCAAGAAAATTAATTATTTGATCTTCTGAGGTATTACCACTCATCAAAATTTCAAATGCTTGTTTACTTTCACTAAAGTTTAAATCCTTATTTTCTTGAATTTTTTCTATAAATTTATTCATTATATTTTATATTTAATAAAATTTTTTAATATTTTAATACCAATAATTGTTTTTATACTTTCTGGGTGGAATTGAACACCGTGGATATTATATTTAACATGTTTTATACCCATAATAATTCCATCATGTGTTTCTGCTATAATCTCTAGTTCGTTTGACAAAGTATTTTTATCAATAATTAAGCTGTGATATCTAGTTGCTTCAAAGTGTGAGGGTAAATTTTTTAATATTCCGGTTCTATTTGATTTAATTAAACTAGTTTTTCCATGCATTAGTTTTTTGGCTTGAATTATTTTAGAGCCAAAAACTTGCCCAATTATTTGATGCCCCAAACATACGCCAAGTATAGGAATTTCTTTATACAGGGATTTAACTATGTTAATGCAATTGCCAGATTGACTTGGATTACCTGGGCCTGGAGATATAACAATTTTATCGTATTTTTTTTTAATAATTTCTTTAGCGGTAATTTTATCATTTCTGACAACATCAACATTAATTTTAAAACTTGAAAGATAATGAAACAGATTGAAAGTAAAACTATCATAGTTGTCTATTAGTATAATTTTCATTATTTTAATGCATTGAGTAATGCTTTTGCTTTATTTACGGTTTCTTCATATTCTTTAATTGGATTGCTATCTGCCACTATACCAGCACCAGCCTGGACATAGAATTTATTTTTTTTTGCAATTGCGGTTCGTAGAGCAATACAGGTATCAAATTCACCATTAGCAGAAAAATAACCTATTCCACCAGCATACACTTTTCTTTTAGAAGATTCCAATTCATCAATAATTTCCATTGCTCTAATTTTGGGTGCACCAGAGACTGTCCCTGCAGGAAATCCAGCTAGTAATGATTTAAATTTTGAATATTTATTATTATATGCTCCAACCACATTAGATACTATGTGCATAACATGAGAGTATTTTTCTATTGTAAAACTTTCTGTAACCTTAACTGTGTTAATTTTAGAGACTTTACCCGCATCATTTCTTCCTAAATCCAACAACATTAAATGTTCAGATAGTTCTTTTTTATCTTTTAATAAATCTCTTGCAAAAAAATTGTCTTCTTTAAGGTTTTTTCCTCTAGGCCTAGTACCAGCTATTGGCCTAACAGTTATTTTATTATCTCTAAGTCTTACTAAAATTTCTGGGCTTGCTCCAATTATCTGAAAATCTTCAAAATTAAAAAAATACATAAAGGGAGAGGGGTTAGTTACCCTTAATTTTTTATAAATAGCTAAGGGTTTTTTTGTTAGTTTTGCCTCAAATCTTTGACTTAAAACAACCTGAAATATATCTCCAATTTTAATATAGTTTTTTGCTTTAGAAATCATATTCAAAAACTTATTTTTAGAAGTATTTGACTTAACTTTAATCTTTCTAATTAATTGAACAGTTTCATTATGCCCCTCAAATGAAGACTGGATTAATAAATTATTAATTTCAGATTCAATTTCAGCATATCTTTTCTTATAATTTGATATTTTTTCATCTTTAAAAATATTAATGATATAAAATATTTTCTTTTTTAAGTTGTCATGAATAATTAAAGTTCTTGGACGTAACAACCTAACATCAGGAAGATTTAAATCATCAATGCATTTGTTGGGAATTTTTTCCACATATCTTATTGAATCGTACGAAAAGTATCCTGATATTAAAGAGCAAATAGGAGGAAGGCTTGAAGGAGTTTTAAACTTAAAATCTTCAATTATTTTTTCGATAATTTTAGCAGGAACTCCTTTAATTTTTTTTTTTTTTTATTCTCGATGACAAAAGACTTATTGTCATTGAATTCCCATATTTTATCAGGGTTTTTACCGAATATTGTATATCTACCCCTTATTTTACCTTTTTCAACAGACTCAAAAATGAAGCTATTTTTTTCTATAAGGAAATTATTTATTAAATTTAAAATTTCAGAATTATTCTGAATTTTTTTAGATATAAAAAGTATTTGATTTTTTTTTCTTTTATGTTGAAACTTGAAATCTCGGAAGCTTTTGTTAAGCATTATTTGAAGTAGTTTTTAACTCTATCTAAGGTTTGTTCATTTACAACAACTTCATATTTGTCATTTAAAAAGTAGTCATAGGATTTTAAGATATTATTTTTGTTTTCTGCACCTTCTTCAATAGCTACTTTGTTGAATTGCTCAGTTTTGTTATCTATACTCTCTATTTGATAATTTAAAGTTTTTGCTAGGTAAATGTTGTTTTGATCATCAGCTATTAATGTATAAGAATTAAGTGGCAGTGAATATAAAATTTTTATTGAATTTATTTCGAATTTTCTATTGTCTTTTATAGAATTAAGTTTTATTTTTTCAATTTTATCTTTACCTAGTTCTGTAAATAATTTTTGGTCAAATTTCTTATTATTTATTTGATCTAAAATTTTTTTATTAAATTCATATTTTTCTTTTTGAAATAGAAGGTTTGAAATTTGCTTTTTAAATCTTTTATCACTGATTTCTGGTAATACGTTATTAACTTTGGTTATATTATAAAAGATATATACACCATTATCTTCAAGAATCTCTATTGTGTTTTTTCTTGAATTGTAAATTTTATTTTCAATAGTTTCTTGGTTATCTAAATTGATATAATTCTCTACTTTTATTGAGCTTAAGTTAAGCTCCTGCATTATAGTATTAAAGTTAGTTCCTTTAGATATCTGATTTTCTATATTATCGATTTTATCAAAAAATGTTTGATTGAATTCTTCTAGACCAGTTAAATTTTTAGGGCTTATATTAACGTATTCAAAATTTATAAAGTCTTGTTTAAGTTTATCAGCATTCTCAGTTACAAAATTATTTAATTCACCTTTTGTGAATGCATCAATATTTTTATAAAATGTATTTAAATCGATATAATTAATTTCTAATTTACTATTTCTATCTTGATAAAATTTATTTATTAAAAAATTAGGAGATTTAGTTCCACCACTTATGTATGTAAATAGTTGTTTTTGTAGTTCATTATTTTTTAGTCTAGCCTCATACATTGGTGCTGTTGAATTGTTAGTTAACAAAAATTTTTCATATAATGTTCTTTGAAAAGACCCTTTTTCACTTTGAAAATTTTTATTTAGTTTGATTTTTTCAACCATAACATCTTGAGACATTAGTAGATTTAAGTCTTTAATTTCTAGATCTAATAATGTTGTTGAAACTAACGTTGATAAAAGTTCTTCAATAATATTTTGATCAATATTACTCTTTATTACTTGTTGACTTAATCCAGACTGATTTAAATAATCCATGTAGTCTTGAGTTGAAATATTGGTATTATTAATTTTAGCAATATTATTTTGATTTCCATTATTAAAACCTCCACCAAACCCACCAAAACCAAAGGCTATAATAATAACAAGAATGAGTATTAGGCCACCAATCTTTTTTTTTGTAAAATTTTTAATAGGATTTATCATTACTTCATAAATATATTGATCTGTAAAATACAAAGCTATAGATTAAATTTTTCATTATGACAAATAAATATATGTATTTTGTGGCTAATTGGAAAATGTATGGGAATATATCTTCTTTAAATACATTGAATAGAGTTATTAAGTTTTCAAAATCTAAAGAAATAAACAAAGGCAGATTAATTTATTGTCCACCTTATACTTTAATAAGCTCTTTTTCTAAAAAATTTAAAAATTGTCAAATTGGTATTGCTGGTCAGAACTGTCATGAAAGTGAAAGTTATGGTCCATATACAGGTTTTGTTAATTCCCGTATGTTAAAAAATATTGGTGCTCAGTTTGTGATTATTGGTCACTCTGAAAATAGAGAGAATGGCGAAAATGATAAATTGATTAATCTAAAAATTAAAAGTGCACTTGCTGCAAAATTAAAAGTTATTTTTTGTATTGGTGAAACCCTAAATGAAAAAAGAAAGAGAAGGACACAATTAATAATATCTAAACAAATTAAAATTGGCTTAGATGGTATTAAAAATAAATCAAATATAATTATAGCATACGAACCTATTTGGGCTATAGGCAGTGGTATTATTCCAAAATCAAATGACCTCTTTCAAACAGTTAAATTTATTAAAAGTAAATTTAAAGGTAAATCACCAAAAGTTTTATATGGTGGATCTGTAAATCCTCAAAATATTACAAACTTAAAAGAAATTAATAACCTAGATGGTTTTTTGATTGGTGGCGCATCTCTAAACGCAAAAAAATTTATTGATATAGTCAAAAAAACATATAGTTAATCAGCATGGAAAATATTTTATTGGTAGTCAATTTAGTGCTTGCTCTGATACTTGTGCTCTTGATACTTACTCAAAAATCTGAAGGTGGAGCCCTTGGTATTGGAATGTCACAAGATAATTTTATGCTTTCCAGATCTGCGGGTAATTTCATGAGCAAAGCTACCGCTATAGTTGCAACATTATTTATAATATGCAGTTTAGCTCTAACTATAATTTCTAGAGGTGAGCTTACACCAACATCTTCTGTATTAGATATAATTGAAGAAAAATCTGATGATACGCCTTCAATTCCGGAAAATAACAATTAAATCTTTCCAATTTATTAATTAATCGCTATAAGATAGTTCCATGGCGCGATATATCTTTGTAACCGGCGGTGTGGTTTCCTCTTTAGGAAAAGGTTTATCTTCTGCATCACTAGCTTACTTATTACAATCAAGAGGTTTTAAAGTTCGTTTAAGAAAACTTGATCCTTATTTAAATGTTGACCCAGGTACGATGAGCCCATTTCAGCACGGTGAAGTTTTTGTAACAGATGATGGTGCAGAAACGGATTTAGATTTAGGTCATTACGAGAGATTTTCAGGTATATCTGCTAAAAAAACAGACAATATAACAACAGGAAAAATCTATAGCGATGTTTTAAAAAAGAACGTAAAGGAGAGTATCTTGGAAAGACAGTCCAGGTTATTCCTCATATTACTGATCGTATTAAAGATTTTATAAAAAATGATACTTCAAAAGAAGATTTTATAATCTGTGAAATTGGTGGAATAGTAGGGGACATTGAAAGTCTTCCATTTGTTGAGGCTATTAGACAATTTTCAAATGATGTTGGTAAAAAAAATGCATTATTTATTCATTTAACTTTAGTACCGTACCTTAAAGCCTCAGATGAAATCAAAACAAAACCTACTCAACACTCAGTAAAAGAACTAAGAAGCCTAGGGATACAACCAAATATTATAATTTGCAGATCTGAGAGAGTCATTCCTTTAGAACATAGAAAAAAGATTTCTTTATTTTGTAATGTGGATATTAAAAATGTAATTCAAACTGTTGATGTTAAAACAATCTATGAGGCTCCAATTAGTTTTTATAGGGAAAATTTAGATAAACAAGTTCTTGAGTATTTTAAACTTAAAACAAGGAAAAAAGTTAATTTGAATCCTTGGAAAAAAATTACAAGAATTATCTTAAATACAAAAAAATCAATTAAAATTGCTATCATAGGTAAGTACGTTGATCTTAAAGATGCTTATAAATCCCTAGATGAAGCGCTCACCCATGGTGGAATTAATAATAATTTAAAAATTGATTTAGTTAGGATTGATTCTGAAAAATTAAAGATTTCAGAAATTAAGAAAAACCTTAAAGATGTTTCTGGAATTTTAATTCCAGGAGGTTTTGGAAAAAGAGGTACAGAAGGAAAAATTGAGGCAATTAAATATGCTAGAGAAAATAAAATACCATTTTTTGGAATTTGTTTTGGGATGCAAATGGCTATTATTGAATTTGCTAGAAATAAACTTAATTTAAAGAAAGCTACTTCCAGTGAATTTGGGAAAGGTGGCATACCAATCATTGGCTTAATTAGTGAATGGAACAAAGACGGTAACATTATTAAGGGAACAGACAAGGATCTTGGTGGTACTATGAGATTAGGTCTTTATGAGGCTAAATTAAAAGAAAACTCTCTAATTAGAGAGATATATAAATCAAAATTAATCCAAGAAAGACATAGACATAGATACGAGGTTAATATTAGTTACAAGGAAGATTTTGAAAAGAAGGGTATGATTTTTTCTGGATTATCACCGGATAATAAATTGCCTGAGATAATTGAATTAAAAAACCACCCTTGGTTCATAGCCGTACAGTTTCATCCTGAATTTAAATCTAGACCTTTAGCGCCACATCCTTTATTCTCATCATTTATTAAAGCTGCGAAAAAATATAAATGAAAAACATAAAAGTTAATTGTGGAAATATTGAAATTTCGAATAATAACAAAATTTGTATTATAGCGGGTCCATGCCAACTTGAGACAGAACAACATGCTATGGATATGGCTGGCAAGATTAAGGAAATTACATCTAAGTTTAATATGGGTTTTATTTACAAAACCTCGTTTGACAAGGCTAATAGAACCAGCATAAAGGGAAAAAGAGGAGCTGGTCTCGATCAGTCTTTACCAATTTTTGATAAGATTAAAAAAGAACTAAGTGTACCAATATTAACAGACATACATAATGCTGAACAATGTTCAATTGTAGCTCCTCATGCTGACGTATTACAAATACCAGCATTTTTATGCAGACAGACAGATTTATTAATTGCGGCAGCCAAAACTGGAAAAATTATTAATGTTAAAAAAGGGCAATTTCTTGCACCTTGGGATATGGTTAATGTGACAAAAAAAATTTCTGAATCTGGTAATGAGAATATTTTAGTTACAGAAAGAGGTGCTAGTTTTGGTTATAACACACTTGTCTCTGACATGAGGTCCTTACCTATAATGGCAAAAAATGGTTATCCTGTTATCTTTGATGCGACTCACTCAGTGCAACAACCTGGTGGCCTAGGAGAAACCAGTGGTGGACAGAGAGAGTTTGTAGAATATTTAGCAAGGGCTGCTGTTGCGGTTGGTGTTGCTGGTGTTTTTATTGAAACACACCAAGATCCTGATAATGCACCATCAGATGGTCCAAATATGGTTCCTTTAGATAAATTAGAAAAATTATTATCTCAACTATTTGAAATTGATAATTTAATTAAAAGGTAAATGAGTAAAATTTTAAAGATTAGAGCGCGTCAGGTTTTTGACAGTAGAGGCAATCCAACAATTGAAGCAGAAGTTTATTCGAAAGATCAAAGCGCATCTGCTATCTGTCCTTCTGGAGCATCCACCGGAACTTATGAGGCATTTGAAAAAAGAGATAAGAATAATCAAAGATATCTTGGTAAAAGTGTTTTAAGTGCTGTAAATTTAGTTAACACTAAAATTTCAAAAAAATTAAAGGGTGCAAACATTCACGACCAAACACGTATAGATACTATATTAATTAATCTTGATGGCACTAGACAAAAAAAAAATCTAGGAGCAAATGCTATGTTAGCCGTATCAATGGCTGCTAAGAAATTATCAGCAAAGATTAAAAAAGTACCACTTTATAAAACATTTTTAATAAAAAATAATTTTAAATTACCTTACCCTTTAATGAATATCATTAATGGTGGGGCGCATGCTAACAATGGATTGAGAATTCAAGAATTTATGATTAGACCCGACAAGGCTAAAAGCTTTTCCGAAGCTATGAGAATTTGTTTTTTAGTAATCAACAATTTAAGAGACATTATTAAAAAAAAAGGTCTTTCAATTTCTGTTGGTGATGAGGGTGGTTTTGCTCCAATGATTAATAGTAATGAAAAAGCATTAGATTTAGTTGTATCTGCAATTAAAAAATCAGGATTTAAGAATGGTAGCGACGTATCAATTTGCTTGGATGTTGCTGCAAACGAACTGTTTAAGAATAAAAAATATTCAATTCATTCAAATAAATTAATTTCTGTAGAACAAACAATAAAAAAATACCAAAAAATTATCAATAAATACAAGATCAGATCTATAGAAGATCCATTTGGAGAAAATGACTGGAGTTCATGGAATAATTTAATGAAATCTACCAAGAGCGTTCAAATTGTTGGTGATGATCTTTATGTTACTAATTTAGAGAGACTTAAAAAAGGTTTTTAAATAATTCATCGAACTCTATTCTTATTAAATTAAATCAAATTGGAACTGTTTCAGAAACACTAGAGGTTATAAAATTTGCACAAATAATTGGTTACAAAACAATAATATCTCATCGATCAGGTGATAGTGAGGATACATTTATAGCTGACCTTGCAGTCGGCACGAATTCTAATCAAATTAAAACAGGCTCTTTAGCAAGGTCAGAAAGAGTTGCTAAATATAATCAATTACTTCGCATCGAAGAAGAACTTGGTAAAAAAGCAAAAATGAATAAGATTCATTAATGTTGAATAAGATTAAAAAAAATTATTTTTTATTAATCTCTACTTTTTTAATGATCTATTTTTTTTTTAACCTACTTGATGGGGAAAGAGGTCTTTTTTCATATTTTAAGAAGAAAGAAATTCTAATGAATTTAACAAAAGAAGAAATAGACCTTAGAGTTAGGATTAAAGATCTAGAATTTAAGAATTCCTTATTAAGTGATAATCTAGACTTGGATTATGTGGAAACACTATTAAGAGAAAAGTTTTTATTTGGAAAAGAAGGTGAGACCCTTTATATAATTAAAATGAATGACAATTAGACATCCGGAAAAAGTTAACAAGCCAATTAATCCTATCAAAAAAAAACCTGATTGGATCAGGTCTAAACTAGTTAACAGTAAAGAATTTTTTTTAACAAAAACTATTGTTAATAATAATAATTTAGTAACAGTATGTCAGGAAGCAAACTGCCCCAACATTACTGAGTGTTGGAGTAAAAGACATGCAACGTTCATGATTATGGGAGACACGTGTACTCGGGCATGTGCTTTCTGTGATGTGAAAACTGGAAAGCCTGGAAAATTAGATGCACTGGAACCAGTTAAAATTGCTGATGCAGTCGTAAGCTCAATCTTAAACATGTTGTTATTACCTCAGTAGATAGAGATGATTTAGAAGATGGTGGATCAAAACATTTCTATGAAGTTATTAACCAAACTAGAAATTAAATCCAAATACATCAATTGAAGTTT
>FUWD013178077.1_pt1 | contig 24590 bp, 33 predicted proteins | sample 1063281 | NCBI WGS metagenome assembly FUWD01 (sample SAMEA79048168, study PRJEB19326) | metagenome | biome: marine | reverse complement strand
CTTTTTTGCTTGGTTCTTTAAAAATGTTACTAACTTGATTAATACAAGTTAAAATTCTAGGCATTTTATTTAAACAAACTTTGTGCAAATTCTGTAGCCCAATTTATACTTTGCATAATAATATCTTTAACAATTTCAGATGCTTCAAAAAATCCGGAAAGTAATGGGTAGTGTAATAATATTAAGTCTTCGTTAAAATGAATCCCTGCAAACAATGCTGAAATAAATAATAAAGAAGTAAAAACAATTGAATAAAAATTACTACTTTTATCTTTTGATGTGCTTTCCTTAACCTCTTTTAAATTTTTATGAGGTATTGGTATTTCTAAATTTAATGTAGAACTAGAAATTTCATCATTATTGTTTTCATTTTTATGAAACCATTGTTCATCGCAAAATCCACACTGTACAATCCTGCCTTCGCTTGAAATGGAATCGTCCGGAATATTGAATGCATATTTTTTGCACTTACAATTGATGATCATTAAGGGCAAATTAAGTTTTTTAAAAAAAAAATCAATTTTAATTTAAGCTTGCTAATTTAATTTTATTAGTATCTAAATAGATTTGTTCGGGGGTGCGTGAACGCTGAGATTATACCCTTAGAACCTGATGTTTAATTACAACGTAGGGAGAACGATGAACAAAAAAAAAGTCATAATTGTATCCATTTTATTTAATTTTTTTCTTTTAGAAAAATCAATTTGCGAACCTATTCAGTTAGCAAGAGATGTGGAGGTTAGTTTTTCGGCTGAATATATGAGTCGTTATGTTTATAGAGGAATTGACCAAAACAAAGATCGTAGTACAGCCTCTGTCTCAGCTAATTTTTCACTGCCCGCAGGTATTTATATGGGAACGTGGATAGCAGAGGCCAATTATGGAGGATCCTCAAAAGAAGTAGATTTATATTTTGGTATTAACCAAAGTTATAAAGATTTTAATTTTGATATTTATTATCTAGAGGCAAGGTATCCAGGAAAAAATTTAGTAAATGTTGGAGAGTATAATTTTAAATTAGTTTATCAGGCAAATGAATCTCCATTTCGTATTGGATATTATTTTGCATTGGAAGATACAAATGAAACAGTGGGAAGTGATTATAAAGAATATAGCATAGGATATGATTTTAAAAATTTCAATTTATTAGCTACCTACGGTGATTGGGATGTCATTAATAAAACAAAAACTATCACTGCATCAAAAAGCTTTCAGCACTTTGATGTAAAAATTTCTCATATTATTACAGATAATAGTTCTAATGTTGCGGATGAAAGATTTAATACAGTAGTAATCAGTAAATCTTTTTAATAAATATTATGATTTTTGAATTGAATACATTCATATTATTACTTGTCTGTATTTTATCTGGATTATTTGGACTTTTTTTTTCAAAAAATAATTTATCTGTATCTTCTTATTTAAATGCAGGACGATCCATTAAATCTAAATCATTAACAGCTTCTATAGTTGCTTCTTGCTTTGGAGTTTGGATTTTAATTGGGCCGGCTGAAGCAGCTACTTGGGGTGGAATGGGAGCTGTATTGGGTTATGCTTTAGGGCAAGCATGTCCATATTTAGCCATGAGAACTTTTGGAGAAAGGCTACGATCTATTATGCCAAATGGAAATAGCTTAACCCAATTTGTCTTTGCTCGTTATGGTAAAAAAATGCTAAAAATTATTCTATTACTTTCTCTTTTTTATATGTTTGTTTATTTATGTGCGGAAGTAACAGCGATTGCTAAAGTAACAAATCTGATCACAGGTCTACCATTATGGAAAACTTCTTTATTAATCTTAGTTACCACTTTAATTTACACTCTAAAAGGTGGTTTAAGAATATCTATATTAACAGATAAAATTCAATTTATAATTATCTTAATTTTTTTAATTTTTATTTTTTATTTTTTATTTTTTTCAGGAATAATAAATATTTCTTTTGACTTAATACAATCAAAAGCAAGTAACTTAATAAGTTTAAATTATTTTTATGGGTACACAGCTGGTTTAACCTTTTTTATTGCTGTATTTTCTACAAATTTATTTGACCAAGGTATTTGGCAAAGAATTTTTGCAGCAAACTCAACTGATGATTTGAAGGCAGGGTTTAGAAATTCCTTTTTAATTATTTTACCAGTCATATTGATCTTGGGGTTTTGCGGAATTGTAGCTATTTCCTTGGGATCAGTAGATGATCCAAGCACAATTATCTTTTCATTATTACTCGGACAAGGTGGAAAATATTTATCGAGCGTAGTTTTGATATTGGCATTGACATTAGTTATTAGCAGTATGGATACATTAATTAATGCTATTTCTAGTCTTCTTGTCATAGATGGTAGCAAATTTATTAAATATAGCGCAAAAATTACTCACTTAAATTTTTCTAGAATTATTTTAGTTTTAGTTTCAATTGTAGTTTTTTACATTGCATCAAAAGGATTGAGCGTTCTTTACATGTTTCTTCTAGCTGACCTTCTTTGCTGTGCTGCAGCGATCCCGGTTTTTTATGGAATGTTTAAAGATGATACTAATGAACAAGTTTCTATTATGGCAATTTTTTCTGGTTTGTTAGCTGGTCTAATGCTTTTTCCAGATATTAGTTTTCAGAAAAGTATTTTAGTGGGCCTTTTGCTTGATGCGGAATTATTTCCAGTTTGGATTTCTAGCGCATTATTATTTTGGTCTTTTGTATTTGCAACCTTCATTCCTTTAGCGGTCATTATACTTGGAAGAAATAATAACAATAAATTTGATTTTAGAAAAATTAAAGTATTAATCACTGAAATAAAGTAGATTATTTCTAATCTAGCATTATGGAATTTGTAGAATTAAATTATCTTTTTTTTATTACTTTGTTTATTTTTTTTATAGGTGGCTTAGTAAAAGGTACTATAGGCGTAGGGTTGCCAGCAGTGATATTAACGCTGTTGTCTTTTCTTTACGATATTAAAGATTCAATTTCATTTATTTTAATTCCAATAATATTAACTAATTTATATCAGTTATTAGACGGTAAACATTTACGGTCTATTTATAACCAAACTAAATTTTTTTTAATTTCATCTGTAATATTTATTATACCAGGGTTTTTTATCTTAAGAGCTGTTAGTTCAAAAATAATCTTATTAATCATAGCAGGATTGCTTATTACTAATTCATCTTTAGTTTTATTAAAAAAAATAATTACCTTTAAAAATTATAATTCGTTTAAAGTACAGTCTATTATTGGAGTGATAAATGGAGTTACAGCTGGCACGACTAGTATTTACGTTATGCCATTTGTATTTTTAATCCAGTCTCTACAATTTAATAAAGAAAAATTAATTCAATTTATGGGCTTAACTTTTTTTTTATACTCTTCTTTTCATTTTATTCTTTTTTATAGTTACTCTATGATTGATAATCGGGGCTTGTTCTTTTCCCTAATCGCATGTGCACCAATTTTTTTAGGTGTACTGACAGGAAAGTACTTAAGAAAAATTTTGAGTGAAAAAATCTTTAAAAATCTTTTTAATTATATGCTTTTAGTAAGTGGAATAATAATTATAGTAAAAAATATTATTTAGTTATTTTTTAGAATTATTTTTTTTAAATAATCTTTTTGTTCTTGAAGTGTTACAGAGCCATCTTTATTTGTATCCATGGCTATCAAAATCTTTTCTCGTTCTTCTTTAGAAACTTTGCCATTTTTGTCAGTATCTGCCAATTTTCCCAACTCCTGATCTATTTTTCGAGCTTCATCAATTTTGGCTTTATATGCCTTTTGTTCTTCAGGAGTAACTTTGCCATCTTTATTTGTATCGACAGTATCAAATTCCTGTTCTAACCTTTTTATATTATTATCTAGATATTCTTTTTTTGTGATAGTCTTTAGTTCTACTGCAAAGCCATTGGTAGAAATTGAAATTATGCTAATTAGAACAAGAATAAGTTTTTTCATAAGAGCCCATTAGCACTTAATTTGTATATTGTAAAATTAACCTCTTTTTTTTGAAGGCATATCTTTAATTAAATAAATTAAAAATAAAACCGGCAATCCTAAAACGGCTGTAAATATAAAAAAGAATGGATATCCGATTACATCAACCATGGAACCGGCATAGCCAGCGATTAATTTTGGAACAAATAGCATTATAGAACTAAACAACGCATATTGTGTTGCTGTAAATTTCACGGAAGTGAGAGAAGAAAGATAAACCACAAAAGAAGCACCAGCAAATCCACTTGCAATGTTATCCGCGGTAATTACTGCTATTAAAAATATAATACTAATATCTGCAACGGCTAACCAAGCAAATAAAACATTACTCAAGGCTGCGATAATAGCACCAACAAGTAAACTTTGGATAACGCCTTTGTGCATGGAATAAAGTCCTCCGAGAAAACCACCCAGTATGGTCGCGAACAATCCAAAAAATTTTGAATAGGTTGCAATTTCTGTAATCTGATAACCTTTTTCCAAATAAAATACATTGGCCATGACGCCCATCACAATGTCGGCAATTCTATATAAGCCAATTAGCATTAATATAAATAAAGCAGCTTTTTTATATCTCTGGCAAAACTCACTAATAGGTTCAATGTAAGCTAATCTAGCTTTATCCATGGAAATGAAATTAATTTTAGTAAAAAAAATCATAACAAATATTGCAGCCGTTAAAGAAATAAATACTTTTAAAATATTTTCTAAAGCACTTAATAATAAAGAATTATCAATGATTATTTTGGGTAAATAGCTGTAGAAAAGAAAAAAAGTAATAATAGACAATATCAAAACAAGCACAAAATTAATTTGAGAATGAGTTATTTTTTTCTTTATAATGATAGGTTCTTTAGATGTAAGAGTTGCAAATATACCAACTAGCATAAGGCAGCCCATAATCTGGTATACATTTTTCCAAGTTTCAACATTGTAGCTTTCAACGCCAAAATACGCAGCCAACCACAAACTGCCAGCACCAGAGACAATCATCGCTATTCTGTATCCAGCAAGATACATCGATGATAATGCACCTTGTTTTTTGATCGTTGCAGATTCTATTCTAAACGCATCAATAACAATGTCCTGAGTTGCGCTAGCAAATGCAATTAAAACTATTCCTATTGCTGTATAAAATAAATTTTTACTTGGATCTGTGAATGAGGTTATAAAAATAGATATAATGATAAGAATTTGAGATAATAAAAGCCAACTTTTTCGATGACCAATTCTAGAAAGAAAAGGTAATTTACAATGGTCAACTATGGGAGACCATAAAAATTTGAACGAATAAGCAAAACCAGCCCAGCTAAATAAAGTAATAGTGCTTCTTTCCACACCAGCTTTTACTAACCAGACAGATAGAGTGGAAAAAATAAGAAGTAACGGTAAACCAGCTGAAAAACCAAACAAAGCCATACCCAATGACTTTTTATTTACAAGTGAGCTTATAACAGAAAAGTTCATTAACTAATTTGAACTATACAATAAATTAATTATTTAGATATTACTTTAAGGGAGCTGGAGAATCACTTTTACTATTTAGAAAAGCGATAACGTTTGCTCTATCACTTTCTTTGTTTAATCCTGCAAAAGCCATTTTGCTTCCCTTGATGTACTGTGTAGGCTTATATAAAAATTGATTTAGCTCTTCAAATGTCCAGTTTTTTCCATAAGCCTGAAGAGCTGTTGAGTATTTAAAACCATCGCTAGCAGCTGATTTGTTATTAACAATATTCCAGAGTCCAGGACCAATTTTATTGGCTCCACCTTTTTCTACCACATGACAAGCTGCACATTTTTTAAAAACATTTGCACCCTCTCCAATATTTGCAGATGCTAATAGCGGAGTAATGGGATTAAGTTGCGCCTCTTCTTTTTTCGGAGTTTCTGAATTGGCCTCTGCTTTCACCTCCACGCCCGCAATTTTGTATGCAGATTGTTTTGGTTTTTCTACATGAAAAATAATATCGGAAATTTCTTTAACTCCAATTACTAATAAAATAGTAATCAGAACTGCGGCAGCGATTTTATTAAATTCAAAACTGTCCATAATTGTTAGTTTAAATCATATAGTATTTTGAGCAAGTTTTAGAGTATAAAATAAAGTTGTAGATGTCGCAGTATTTAAATTTTTAATTAAATGAAAACAATAATTATTATCCCCAGTCATTTACATGCAAAAAGATTACCGAATAAACCGTTATTATTAATTAAAAATGAACCTATGATTGTTCATGTTTGGAAGCAGGCAAAAAAAAAGCAATATAGAAGAAGTTATCGTTGCAACATCTGATCAAGAAATAGCAGACGTTATTTCTAAACAGGGGGGAAAAAGTATTATTACAAACAATAATCATACAAATGGGTCGGACAGAATTTTTGAGGCTGTGGAAAATTTAAATTTAAAACCAGATGTAATTATTAATGTGCAGGGTGATATGCCATTGATTAATCCTGATGCTATTAATTATTTGTTTAATTTTATGAAAACAGAATCTGCAGGCATGGCGACACTTGCTAGCCATCTTGAAAAACAAGATGAAGTCAATCCTAATGTGGTTAAAGTTGAAACTAAAAATGAAATAAGCACAGGTAATTTTTCTTTAGCAAAAGATATTTTTTTGAGAAAAAAGATGAAAGAACTAATCATATTTATCATCATGTTGGTATTTATGCTTACCAATACCCCATCTTGAAAAAATATGTTGGTTTGCACAAAACAAAAAATGAGCTAGAAAGAAGTTTAGAGCAAATGAGAGCTCTCGATAACAATATTAAAATTCATGTAGGTTTTATAAAAGATTATCCACTAGGTGTTGATACACAGGAAGATTTAGATAAAATTAGATTATTGTATAATGAAAAATAAAATAGCATTTCAAGGGGAATTGGGAGCCTACTCTCACTTGGCTTCAACCAAAATGTTTGGGAGTGCAGAAGTTCTTCCTTGCAAAACCTTTGAAGATGTTTTTCAAATATGCAAAAAAAACATAATATTATTTCAGTTATACCGATAGAAAATTCTTTAGCAGGACGAGTTGCAGATATCCATTATTTACTTCCAAAGTATAAATTAAAAATAATCGGAGAATATTTTCATAATGTTGAGCATTGCTTACTAGCCAATAAAGGAGTTAAATTAAAGGATATAAAGTTTGTCAGAAGTCATGCGCAAGCAATTGGACAGTGCCAAAAAAATTTAAATAAATATAAATTAACCTCAATCGTTGCAGCAGATACAGCTGGATCAGCAAAATATATTTCTGAAAATTACAGTACCTCTGAAGCAGCAATAGCATCATCTCTAGCAGCTAAAATTTATAATTTAAATATTTTGAAGAAATGTTTTGAAGATAGGAGGGGTAATACTACTAGATTTCTAATAATGAAAAAAAACCATAAATTTCCTAAACTTATTAAAGGAAAAAAATTTATTACTAGCTGTATATTTATGATCAAAAGTACCCCAGGAGCTCTTTTTAAGGCATTGGGAGGATTTGCAAAAAACAATGTTAATTTAACAAAGCTCGAGAGTTTTTCAGTTAATAATACGTTTTTGCAAACAATATTTTATTTAGATATCGAAGGTCATGCAGAAAATAAATTTGTAAAACAATCTATTCACGAATTAAAAAAATACACTAAAAAATTAGATATTTTAGGGATTTATATAGCAGACAAATTCCGCTACAAAAAATAATACAGGAATCTTTCCTATCGTTTTTTTTCTATCTTGTTATACTATTGCCTTGGGGAATTGGTAGCAGGTGGATGTTGCGCTAATCCGGTCAGATTCGAAAGAAAGCAGCCGTACCGTAAATTTTTCAGGTTGTTATTCAGTTCCCCGTAAATGTTATGAATAATCGAAAAGTTTTATCACTTAAATATAGACCACAAAATTTTGACCAGCTAATTGGTCAGGAGTCGATGGCTATTGCGATACAAAATGCCATTAAGATGGATAGAATTCCTAACGCATATTTATTAACAGGAATTAGAGGTGTCGGAAAAACTACAACAGCCAGAATTATTGCAAAAGCTATTAACTGCAACAAGAAATTTGGAACAGATGAGAAATGTTCGAAAGATGAATACTGTCATTGTCAGGCCATCATCGATTCTAGTCATATGGATATTTTAGAAATGGATGCTGCTTCTAAAACAGGAATTGATGACATAAGAGAAATTTTAGATTCCTCTCAGTATTTGCCTTCTAGCGCAAAATATAAAGTATTTATTATCGACGAAGTACATATGCTATCGAAGCAAGCTTTTAATGCTTTGTTAAAAACTTTAGAAGAACCACCTTCTCACCTAAAATTTATTTTAGCAACTACAGAGGTTAAAAAAATACCTGTAACTATTTTGTCAAGATGCCAGAGATTTGATTTGAGAAGAATCAAAATGGATGAAATGCAAACATTCTTAAGAGGAATTGCGGAAAAAGAAAATGCAAAAATTGATGATAAAGCTTTAGCCATCATTGCAAAAGCATCTGAAGGATCGGTTCGTGATGCATTATCTATTTTAGATCAGGCAATTATTACCTTTAATTTGCAAAGCCAAGAAATAACTGAAGACAAAGTAAGAGATATGTTAGGTCTGGCAGATCAAACAAGAGTGATAGAGCTATTATCCCATATTGTTAAAGGCTCTCAGCAAGAAGCTCTCAAGGAAGCAGAAGATATTTTTAATATAGGGGCGGATCCAAAATTAATTGTACAAAGCATGCTAGAAATTATTTATTTAATTTCTAGAACAAAAACTCTAGGAACTATAGAAAATGATCTTAGTGTGTCCGAAGTAGAGTCTGCACAGATTAAAAAAATCGCAGATGAAGTTGACTTAACTTACGTATCGATGCTTTGGCATTTTACCCTTAAAGGAATTGAGGAATTAAATTTTATGCCAAATCCTTTTTTATCTTTCCAAATGCTTCTTATTAGATTGGCACACTTAAAGAATATGCCAGATCCTCAATCTATTATGCAGAACTCAGATTTTGATGACGATGAAGAAGATAAAGAAAAAACAGAAAATACTTCAGAAATAATTAAGCCAGAAGGGTTAATTTCTAAAACTCAAATTAAAAATACAATTCAAGAAAAAAAAGAACTTCCTAAAATTAAGCCAGAAATTTTAAATGAGATAAATACAAATAATTCAATTCAATCATTTCAAGATCTTTTAGATTTAACTAATAAGCATAAAGAGATCGAGTTAAAATTTGATCTTGAAAGAAATGTACGATTAGTAAAATTTGAACAAGGAAAAATTGATATTTCCTTTAACGAAAACCTATCTAAAGATTTTATAAAAAATATATCAAATAAATTGAATGAATGGACGGGAAAGCGATGGATCATTTCTCTATCTAAAGACGAGGGAGAAACCACTGTTTATGAGAAAAAAAACCACCAAAAAATTGAATTATTGGAACAAATGAAACAATCAGAAATTTATAAAAAAATTATGGCAACTTTTCCAGACATTGAGTTAATCGACGTTAAAGATGAAGGACAAGAATAATATGGACTTTAGCAAAATGTTACAACAAGCCCAAGAAATGCAAAAAAAAATGACTGAAGCAAAAGATTCTTTAAAAAATATTTCTGCAGAAGGACAAGCTGGCGGAGGGTCAGTTAAAGTAATTATGAATGGAAATTGTGAAATGATATCTTTGGACATAGACCAGGAAACTTTAAAAGAAGACAAAAGTATTATTGAAGATTTAATTGTTGCAGCAGCCAATAATGCAAAAAAAAATGCTGAGGCAAAAGCTCAAGAAGAAATGTCCAAACTAACTGGTGGAATAAAATTACCAGAAGGCTTTAAATTTCCTTTTTAAATAAATGAAATTTTCTACAGAACCAGATTTGGATGAGTTAATTACACTGGTTGCTAAATTACCAGGATTGGGACCAAAATCTGCAAGAAGAATTGCTTTATATCTTCTAAAAAACAGAGACAATGTTATGAAGCCTTTATCTCACTCGTTAGCGAAAGTTCATTCCAAGGTTATTCGCTGTAATTTGTGTGGAAATATTAAATCTAATGAATCCGAATGTAATTTAGAAAAATGTTTTTATACAAATAAAAGTTACGATCAAATATGCGTAGTAGAAAATATTGCTGATATGTGGGCAATGGAAAGTACAAATGTATTTCAGGGTCAGTATCATGTTTTGGGAGGTACTTTGTCAGCACTAAACGGATCAAACCCAGAGGATCTTTTGATTAACTCTTTAATCAATCGTATTAAAAAAAATAATGTGAAAGAAGTTATATTGGCAACTTCGGCAACAATAGAGGGTCAAACAACCGCCCACTATATCAATGATAGCATTAAAGATTTAGGTGTAAAAGTTACGAAATTAGCTCATGGTTTGCCCGTCGGAGGGGAAATAGAATATCTTGACGATGGAACTTTGTTTTCTGCTTTTAAATTTCGGAATTCTTTAACTAGTGATTAAATATATTAATTTTAGTTTAATGTTATGAACATTCTTGAAATTTTAAAAGAACCAGATCCTATACTTAGGCAAAAATCTACTCCTGTAAAAAAGGTAGATAGAGAAATTAAAAAATTAATGAATAATATGTTAGATACAATGTATGCAGCTCCAGGAATTGGTTTGGCAGCAGTCCAAGTTGGGATTTTAAAAAGAGTGGTTGTGATCGATATATCTAAAGAAGCCAACAAAAATGAACCAATCTGTCTTGTAAATCCAGAAATTATTTGGAAATCCGACATTCTTGAAAAAAAACAAGAAGGTTGTTTATCAATACCAGATTATTTTGCTGACATTAAAAGACCCAATGCTTGCCACGTCCAATACCTAGATGAGCATGGAAAAGAGAAATTACTAAAAGCTGAAGGATTGCTAGCTACATGCATACAACATGAAATAGATCATTGTAACGGAATTTTGTTTATTGATTATTTATCCAAGTTAAAAAAATCTTTCATTCTTAAAAAATTAATTAAAGACTAAAAAAATTCCAAAAGTAAAAAAATGAAATTCAACATTGTTTTTATGGGAACGCCTGATTTTGCTGTTCCTGCTCTGGCAAAAATAAGTCAGAGTTTGTTAACAATTAAGCAAGTGTATTCTCAGCCTCCAAAAAAATCTAATAGAGGAATGAAATTAGAAAAAAGTCACATTCACACGTTTGCAGAGAATAATAACCTACCAGTACGAACGCCCAGTAAACTTCAGGACGATTACGATTTCTTTAAATCATTAAATATTGATTTGGCGATTGTGGTTGCATATGGACAAATTATATCAAAAGAATTTTTACAATTATCTAAACATGGATTTTTAAATATTCATGCATCAATCCTGCCAAGCTGGAGAGGAGCAGCTCCCATTCAAAGATCAATTATGTCACAAGATCTTTTCACAGGAATTTCAATAATGAAAATTGTAGAAAAATTAGATTCTGGTCCTGTATTATTAACAGAGAAAATAAATTTAAATTTGAATAGCACAGCAGGAGAAGTAGAGAGTCAACTAGCTACACTTGGCGCAAATAAAATTATAGAAGCAATTGATTTAATAAAAAATAACAAAGCAAATTTTATTGAGCAAAATAATGAACAGGCAACTTATGCAAAAAAAATTACTAAAGAAGATGAAAAAATTAACTGGAGTTATGATGCAAAAAAAATTATAGCCCAAATTCATGGGCTAAATCCAAGACCAGGTGCTTACTTTGAATATAAAGGAGAAAAAATAAAAATATGGAAAGCTTCCTATTCAGAAGAGAATGGAAATGCAGGAACAGTTATAAGTAATTCGTTGCAAGTTGCTTGCGGAACATCCTCTTTAATTATAGAGGAACTTCAAAGACCAGGTAAAAAAATTCAGAAATCAAAAGAATTTTTACTTGGCTTTTCTATTCCCAAAGAAACACAGCTAAATTAATGAAAAGATATAAATGCATCGTTGAATACGATGGTACGGCATTTGTGGGCTGGCAAAGACAAATAAATGGCTACTCTGTTCAAGAGGCCATAGAAAATAGTTTAGAACATATTTTTCATCAACAGATTAGAATTCATGCTTCTGGCAGAACAGATGCAGGTGTTCATGCCAAACAACAAGTCATTCACTTTGATTTAGACACTGAGTTGGATAGCCTCAAAATTACAAGTGCTCTAAACCATTTTTTAAAAAAGGAATTAATTAGTATTTTGAGTGTAGAAATAGTTGATAATAATTTTGATAGCAGAAGAAATGCTATTTTAAGAAAGTATGAGTATATTATTATAAATAGAGTTTCTCCTCTTGCTATTTCTAAAAATAAAGCATGGCATATTTCTGCACCTTTGAATGTTGAAGCAATGCAAAGTGCTATAAAAGTTTTAGAAGGGGAACATGATTTTACAACATTTCGAGCAGCCTCTTGTGAAGCAGCCTCTCCCGTAAGAACAATTAGTAAAACAAATATTGTGAAACATTACGATGAAATCATCATTACTTTTGAATCTAGATCTTTTTTGCAGCATCAAGTTAGATCTATGGTTGGTGCCTTAAAGTTAGTAGGTGAGGGCAAGTGGAGCAAATATGATTTGCAATTAGCTCTTGAGGCAAAAGATAGAACGAAATGTGCGGCTCTGGCACCTGCATCAGGATTATACTTGGCAAAAGTAGAATATTAGAATTTAAACTTTTAATAATGACTGAACATGCAGAGAGCTACTTTCCTGCAAAGCTTGAAGATCATAACCACCTTCTAATACTGAAACTAGTTTATTATTACAAACTTCTTTAGCTATTTTAAGAATTCTATTTGTTAATTCTGCAAAATCTTTAGACTGTAAATTAATTTGGGCTAAAGGGTCGTTAATGTGAGCATCAAACCCAGATGATAGCAAAATAAATTCAGGTTTGAATTCTATTATTTTTTTAAAAATAGGTTCGTAAGCATTTAAGAATATATTTCCTGAAGTCCCAGCATCTAAAGGTACATTCAGTATATTGTTATAATTGCCAGTTTCTTTTTCTGAACCTGTCCCTGGATAAAAAGGATATTGGTGGGATGAAATATATAAAACTTGTTTATTATCATAAAATATTTCTTGAGTTCCATTGCCATGATGAACATCAAAATCAATAATTGCCACCTTCTTTAATTTGTATTTATCCAACAAATAGTGCGCTCCAATTGCTACATTATTATAAATACAAAACCCCATTGCTTTTCTACTTTCAGCGTGGTGACCGGGTGGGCGAATAGAGCAAAATGCATTAATAAAATCTTTATTAATTACTCCATCGATGGCAGTAATGACTGAAGCTACGGCGTCTAAAGCAGCTTGTTTCGATCCAGGGCCAACTAAAGTATCACCATCTAAAAATAAATTTCCCTCACTAGGAAAGCTTTTCTCAAGTGTGTGCAGATATTCTTCACTATGAGCTAATGATAAATATTTAACATCAAATACTTTTGGTTTTAGCCAAATTAAATCTTTTGATTGTATTCTTTTTAAACCTTCGTTGACTACTGTAACTCGGTCTATTCTTTCAGGGTGGCCAATTCCAGTGTCATGATTTTGATAAGTATCTGTTGTAATGATACAGGTTTTCAATGGAAATATAATTCTAATACTTTGTAATAAATTCTTTTTAATTTTTTAAGGTCAGTTATTGCAACACATTCATTTACTTTATGCATAGTATTTCCAACTAAACCAAACTCTACACAAGGCGCAATATCTTTAATAAATCTTGCATCAGATGTCCCTCCACTAGTAGATAGTACTGGCTTGTGGTTGGTTATGTCCTTGATTACTTTGCTCATCATTTGAACAGTTTTTCCAGGCTTAGTGATGAAAGCAGTGCCAGTTTCAGAGTATTTAATTTTTGCTTTGCATTTATATTTTTTACTTATTTGCTCAGTAATAGAAGAAATTCTTTTTTTTAGTGTCGTATAAGTGTGTTTATTATTAAATCTAATATTAAAAGTTGCGCTAGCGGTTGCAGGAATGACATTGTCGGCATTACTATCGGTACTTACCTTAGTAATTTCAAGATTAGAGGGTTGAAAATTATTTGTCCCACTATCCAGTTTCCATGATTTTAATTTATCTAGAATTTTTATGATTGGAGTTGAGGGGTTACACGCTTCATGAGGATATGCGACATGGCCCTGAATTCCAGATAGGGTAACATAAGTAGTTAAGCTTCCTCTTCTTCCTATTTTCATCATTTGTCCAATTTTTTTTCTATTTGATGGTTCGCCAACTAGACAAAAATCTATTTTTTCTTTTTTCTTTTTTAAATAATCTACAACTTTTTTTGTTCCATTAATGGCAACCCCTTCTTCATCACCCGTAATAATAAAACTTATAGATCCAGCAAATTTTTTTTTATTTTGTAAGAATTCACTTACGGCAGCAATAAAACAAGCAATAGCACCTTTCATATCGCTTGTTCCACGACCGTAAATTTTTCCAGCTTTTACGGTTCCAGAAAAAGGTCCGACATTCCAAGATTTTATATTTCCAGTTGGCACCACATCTGTATGTCCTGCAAAACAAAAGTTAGGAGAAGAGGTACCTAACCTTGCATAAAGATTTTTTATGGGTGCTGTATTTTTATCTTTAAAATTCAAGATAGTGCAGCGAAAGCCAAGGGATCGCAAATGTTTAGCCACAAGCGCTATAGCACCACCATCAAGTGGAGTTATGCTGGGTATTTTGATTAATTCTTTTGTTAGCGAAAGTTCATTAATAACTTTTGCCATTTATTCTCTTAATAAATCGTTTACAGAAGTTTTGCTTCTTGTTTTTTCATCAACTGTTTTTACAATGACAGCGCAGTACAAATTAGGTCCATCTTTATCAGTTGTGCTAGGCATACTTCCTGCAACTACAACCGAGTAGGGGGGAATAGTTCCATAGGTGATAGTTTTATTTTTTCTATCGTATATTTTAGTAGAGGATCCAAGATAAACACCCATTGAAATTACAGATCCTGTCCCAACAATAACACCTTCGGCCACTTCTGATCTTGCTCCGATAAAACAATTATCTTCAATAATTACCGGATTAGCTTGTAAAGGTTCTAAAACTCCACCAATACCCACACCACCACTTATATGACAATTTTTTCCTACTTGCGCACAAGACCCAACGGTAGACCAAGTATCAATCATAGTTCCTTCATCAACATAAGCTCCTAAATTTACAAAGGATGGCATTAACACAACATTTTTTCCTATAAAGGCACCGTGGCGCACAACACCGTTAGGTACCATTCTAAAACCAGCTTTGTTATATTCCTCTTTCCCCCATCCAGCTGTTTTACCCTTAACTTTATCCCACCAAGTTGCGTAGGGGCCAATAAGAGGTTGCATCTCGTTTGTTCTAAAACTTAATAGAATTGCTTTTTTAATCCACTGATTAACAATCCATCTTCCCTCTTTTTTTTCAGCAACTCTAATGATGCCCTGATCTGTTAAATTAATAGTTTCTTTAATGGCCTCAATAATTTCCGGATTAGAATCTTTAGATATTTTTTCTTTATTTTCCCAAGCTTGATTTATAATTTCTTCATTCTTCATACTATTAATTTATACTTTGGTTTATTTTCTTCAAGAAATCAGTTAAGTTTTTTATCGTATAATGAACATGTTTTCCATCATATCCCTGCTTGCAATAAGAATCGCTATTTTCAATCCAAGCAGTTTTCATTCCTAGTTCGTGAGCTGGTAATAAATTTTTAGCAATATCTTCGATAAAAATACTATTCTGAGCGTTGATACTATGAGTTGCAATTAATGCATGATAGGGTTCAATTTGTGGCTTTGGAATAAAATTTGCATCTACAATATCAAATATTTTATTAAAATTACGTTCTATACCAAGTCGCTTCATAACTTGTTGAGCATGTTTGCGTGTTCCATTAGTAAATATTATTTTTTCTCCAGGTAATTTTTGAATTTGTTCTCCAAGAGCCGCATCTTCTGTAAGTAGACTGTAATCAATATCATGAACAAAATCTAAAAATTTTTCAGCATTTATTTTATGATTTTGCATTAATCCGTTCAAGGTTGTTCCGTGTTGGTGAAAGTAATTATTTTTAATTTCTAAAGCTTCTGGTCTGCTCACATTTAAATTATCTTCAATAAATTTACACATAAGAGCGTCAATTTTATCAAATAAATTAGTAGTGCTTGGATAGAGTGTGTTATCAAGGTCAAAAATCCAATGACGAATATTTTTTAATTCAATCATTGAACAATCAAAGTTCCAGCTCCCGCACTAGAAAAAAGTTCAAAAAGTACTGCGTGCGCTTTTCTACCATCAATAATTACAACTCCTTTAACCCCACTTCTAATTGCTGAAATACAAGTTTTTATCTTTGGAATCATCCCACCTGTAATAGTTTCATTTTTTATTAATTCTTCAGCCTCTGCAATAGTCAGTTTAGAGATTAAATTACCATTCTTATCATTTACTCCAGGCACATCAGTCATTAAAAGCAAACGTTCAGCTTGAATTTTGTTAGCAACGGTTCCAGCTGCAGTATCAGCATTGATGTTGTAAAACTGACCTTTGGCATCACAGCCCATGGGCGCTATTACTGGAATGATGTCTCTTTCTATTATTGAATTCAAAATATCTAGATTTAATTCCTCTGGATCAGCAACAAACCCCAATTCAGGGTTGATGGCTCTGGTTACATTGAAAATATTGTTTTTTTTGACCGTAACAGATTCGGCACTTGCCCCATATTGTTGAATAGAATGTACAAGATCAGGATTAATTTCATTTAGCAAAACTTCTTCTACAATTTTAATTACATTTTCATCTGTTACTCTTAGACCAAGAATAAATTTGCTTTGAATATTTAACGCTTTTAATTTTTCTTGAATCTGTGGTCCACCGCCATGAATTACTAATGGTTTAACACCTAGCTTTCTGCATACAGCTGCGTCCTGGGCAAAGGCTTTAGATAATTGGTCATTCGCCATTACTTGCCCGCCGTATTTTAATATTATTTTTTTCCCCTTGTAATTTTCAATATAATTTTTTGCTTCTTCTAAAGGAGGTGCATCTTTTGGCCAGAACTCTTCAATATTCATCTAAACTGTTTTTATTGTTGTTTTTTTTATGATGATGTACTGCTGAGCAATTGTCAGAACATTGTTTGCAGTCCAATATACCACTAGACCAGATGGGAACGATGCTAACATTACAGTAAGAAATAATGGAAAGAATGCAAATATTTTTGCTTGAATAGGATCGGTAGGAGCAGGATTTAATTTTTGCTGTACCCACATACTTATTCCCATAAGAATTGGCCATACCCCAATTATTAAAAAAGATGGTGGACTCCAAGGAATAAGACCAAATAAATTGAATAGGGAGGTAGGATCTGGAGCTGACAAATCATGTATCCAACCAAAAAAAGGTGCATGTCTCATCTCCAGTGTAACAAATAGCATTTTATAAATTGCAAAGAAAAAAGGAATTTGAATTAACATTGGTAAACAACCAGATACAGGATTAATTTTTCTTTCCTATATAAAGCCATCATCTCGAGTTGAATTTTTTGTTTATCGTCTTTGTAGAGATCCTTTAATCTTGTCATTTCTGGCTGAAGAGCTTTCATTTTAGCCATGGAAGCAAAGGAATAATTAGCAAGAGGATAAAATAAAATTCTTATTCCTGCAGTAAGTAAAACAATAGCCCAACCAAAGTTTCCACATAATCTAAACAAATAATCAATAATAAAGAATAATGGCTTGGTGAAAAAATAAACCCAACCCCAATCAATGGCTAAGTCAAATTTATTAATTCCAGCACTCTTGGCATAACCGTCAATAACATTTACTTCTTTAGCTCCAATAAAAAGCTGAGCAGAACTAGTTGCTACTTTTCCTATTTCAACCGTTGTAGGTTTGGTTAAGATATAATTTGCTTTATAAGAGTCATTAAATGTAAATTCTGCATTAAATGGCTCTTGTTTTTGCGGAACAATGGCAGTTAGCCAATATTTATCTGTGATACCAACCCAGCCAGATGTGCCTTGATAGGATTGTTTTTTTCTTGAATGCTATCATAATTTTCTTCTTTCAGACTTTCATCGATCACACCCACCAATCCTTCATGTAAAATATAAAAATTTTGAACAAGTGGTTTTTCTTTTCTTGTAATTTGCGAGTAATGAAAAAGGTCTACTTTAGTACCTGAATTATTTTTTATACTTTCTGTAACTTTAAACAAATATTGGTCATCTATTTCAATTTTTTTGTTAAAAATGAGACCTTGTTTATTGTCCCATTCTAATTCAATAGGAGTACTGGGTGTAAGTGTTTTATTTTTAATTAGTGTCCAGACACTATTATTGTCAGGAATTTTAACATTATTTGCACTAGCCCATCCACTTTCTAAATAATAGCCGGTATTAATTTTTTTTGGATTTAGAATAATGACTTGTTTACTGTTTTCATCAATAGTTTCTTTGTAAGTTTTTAAAGTAACATCATCAATTAATGCACCTGTTAGGGAAATGGAGCCCATTAATTTTGCATTTTCAAGTTTAACTCTCTGTTCTGCAGAAATCGCCTCTGTTCTGCTGATAGATTTTTCAGGTACAGGTAATTTATTATTTAAAGTAGGAGCTGCAGGAGTTCCAGCCGCAGAATTGGCAGGAACATTTTTTTCTACTTTGCTTAATTCTGCTTGGCTTTTCTTCAATTCAGGATCCACTACTAGCACTTGCCAACCAACAATTATAATTGTCGATAAAATTACTGCCATTAATACATTTCTAGTATCCATTATATTTTTTTCTCTTTTTCCACAGGATCATATCCTGCGCTACCGCCCAACCAGGTAAATGGGTGACATTTTAAAATTCTTAGACTTCCTTTTATGCACCCTCTTAACCAACCATGTGTTTTTACTGAATCGATAAAATAGTGAGAGCACGTAGGTTCAAATCTGCAAGAATGTTGTAAAAGGGGAGATATCAAATACTGATAGCTTTTAATTATAAAAATAATGAACTTACTTATTAAGTGGTTCATAACCTAGTTGTATCTTCCTTCTTTAAATTTACTTTTTAACTCTTCCACTAATGTCTGAAAATTTTCGTCATACACTTTGGCTTTAGCAAAAATTGCATATTTGTATTTATTATTAAATGATGAATTTAATTCTATAATTGCTCTTCTGGTTGCCATCTTTAATCTTCTTCTAATTTTATTTCTTTTGACTGCATTACCAAGTTTTTTTGCAGAGACACAGCTAAGAATTACTTTTTTATTATTATTTAGTTCTTTCTCTATTTTTCTGTAATAAATAGTAAATAAATTAGATATCACTTTTTTGCTTTTTAGAATTTGTTTGAACTCAATATTTCCCGAAAGGCTTTCAAATTTAATGGAAGCTGCCATCGAATTAAGCAGATATTCTTTTTCTACCCTTTGCTCTTCTTCTTGCTATTACTTTTCTGCCACCTTTTTTCGCCATTCGTGAACGAAATCCGTGTCTTCTAGCTCTAACTTTAACACTTGGTTGAAATGTACGTTTCATTGCTATAATTGCTTAAATTAAATTTGGGCTATTTATAGGTAATTCAATTTAGGATGTACAGTATAAATTAAGTGTTAAATATCAACATATGCAAAATTTTTCTAAGCTAAAAATAGGAATTGGCCTTATGTATTTGGCCATCGTTACTTTAGTGGTTATTTTATTTTTTTATTATGGAGCCAATTCTTTTCTGGATCTTAATTTTTTAAAAAATAACAAAGATAAAATTTTTGCTTTTCGAGATGCTAATTTTGTTTTACTAGCAATTTCTTATTTTTTCCTCTCTATTGTCTGGGTTTTTCTATTAGGATTTGGTACGCCGCTAGTGATTGTGGCCGGTTTTGCTTTCGGCATTTTTTGGGGGTCCTTTTTGTCCATTCTTGGGTTTTCAATTGGTGCATCATTGCTTTACTTATTTGCTAATCATTATTTTAAAGACTTAGTTTTTAAGTATTTAGCAGTTAGATTTTTATCATTAAAAAATCATTTTAATGAAAATGAATTTAGTTATTTCTTTTTTGTTAGAGTGATACCAGGAATTCCATTTCCCATTAAAAATGTTATGCCAGTTTTGTTTAATATGAAGGTAAAAAATTATTTTTTTGCAACTTTATTAGGAGAAGCAATACCTATTATAATTTCAGTTAGTATAGTTAGTGGATTTGCAGGTGCAATTCAGAGTAATGAAAATTTAAATTTTAGTTTATTGTATTCTCCAGAAATATTTCTTCCTTTATTAGGTCTGGGCATTATGGTAGTATTAACTAACTACTTGAAAAAAAAATATATTATAAAATAAACTTATGACTTTTGAATTACCTAAATTAAATTATCCGAAAAATGCGCTGTCCCCCGCAATGTCAGAGGAAACACTAGATCTTCACCACGGTAAGCATCATCAAACGTATATCACTAATCTAAATAATTTAATTAAAGACACGGAGCTTGCTCAGGCTTCACTAGAAGAAATTATAACAAAAACTGCAAAAGACACATCAAAAGCAGGAATTTTTAATAATGCGGGCCAGCATTGGAATCATATTTTATTTTGGAACTGCATGAAGCCAAAGGGTGGAGGGTCAATGCCAGCCCAGTTGGAAAAAAGAATTATTTCTGATTTTGGTAGTACTGATAAATTTAAAGAAGATTTTATTCAAGCTGGAACAACACAATTTGGATCTGGATGGGCATGGCTTGCCATACACAATGGAAAATTAGTAGTTACTAAAACTGCTAATGCTTCTAATCCTTTAGTAGATAATATGAAACCTATTTTTGGATGCGATGTTTGGGAGCATTCTTACTATGTAGATTACAGAAATCGCAGACCTGACTATTTGAAAGCATTTGTTAATGAGCTGGCAAATTGGGAATTTGTTGCTTCCCAGTTAGATTAATTTATCTTTTTTTTAAGTATGTTTTTAATTAGCAATAGCTAGTAAATATTGTCTATGCTTAAAAGTATTTTTATTATTTTTTTATTTCAGCTTATTGGCGAATCTATTCAAAAATACTTTGAGCTAACCATACCAGGACCTGTAATTGGATTAATTCTATTATTGATTTCTCTTATACTTACCAAGAGCACTAAGAATATTTTTATAACAAAAACAAAAGAAGAGATTACTACTACTTCCAATTTTATTATCGGCTATCTATCCTTATTATTTGTCCCCATAGGAGTTGGAGTGGTGATGCATCTTTCTTATTTAGAAAATAACTACATTGAAGTACTTGGAGTAATTTTTTTTAGTACAGTCCTGACCATAGGTTTTACGGCACTATTAATGGAAATCATCAACAATCAATTTAAGAAACATGCTAGAAAAAAATAAACTATATACCATTTGGGTATATTTGCAGGCCGAACCTTTATTTTGGCTTACCTTAACAATAGGTGCTTTCTTAGTTGGTGATTATTTATATAAAAAATCAAAATTAAATCCCTTAGTTAATCCAGTTGCTATTTCTATTTTACTTGTTGCTAGCATTTTAATTGCAACAGGAATCTCGTACGAGCGATATTTTAATGGTGCAAAATTTATTCATTTTATGTTGGGACCAGCAACAGTTGCTTTAGCAATTCCTATTTATAAGCAAATTCATTTAATTAAAAAAGAAACTACTAGTATTTTCATCTCGTTGATTGCTGGTTCGTTGTTTGCAATTTTTAGTACTTATTTTTTCGCAAAATTAATGAAACTAGATATTGAAATTATTTACAGTATGATGCCGCGTTCGGTTACGGCTCCTATTGCCATGGGTATTTCAGAATTAATTGGAGGTGTTCCTTCTTTAACAGCAATTATTACAATTTTAACAGGAATAGTCGGAGCCTCATTTGGAACTTTTGCTTTAGATATTTTGAGAGTTAAAGATATGACAGCAAGAGGATTTGCTTTTGGCCTTGCAAGTCATGGTATTGGTACAGCACGGGCTATGAGCAGAAATGAGACTGCTGGTATATTTGCGGCCTTAGCTCTTGGCTTAAGTGGGGTTGCAACTTCAATAATAATTCCATTATTATTTAAGTTAATTAATTTTTAGTTTTCTTTTTGCTTTCATAAAAATATTTGTCATTTTATTTATATTTATTCTTCCCGTATTTACATTTCTTGGACTAGGGTGATAACAACCAACCAACGTCTTACCATCTGGTAAAGCATAATGCTTGCCATGAGAGAAAATAAAATCTTTGTTATTTAATTTATAATTTTGTTTATAAAATTTAATACAGGCATCAAATGCAATTTTGCCCAAAGCAACAATCATTGTTAATTGCTTTAATAAAATAATTTCATTTCTAAAAAAAGAAGAACAATTTTTAAGTTCCTCAGGTAACGGCTTATCCAAAGGAGGGACGCATTTCAGGACTGTTGTGATGTAGGAATGATATAGTTGCAAACCATCCTGTTTATTAACTGAGGTAGGTTGATTGCATAATTTTGCTTTATACAAACACTGAAATAAAAAAGTAGAAGATGCATCACCAGTAAAGACCCTTCCCGTGCGAGTTCCACCATGGGCGGCAGGAGCTAAGCCAACTATTAATATTTTTGCATTAACATCACCGTGTCCTGTAATTGGTTTTCCCCAATACGTTTCGTTTATGTATTGCCTTCTTTTTTCTGTAGAAATTTTTTTTTAAATGCAACTAGTCTTGGACATTTCTTGCAAGCAATAATTTTTTTATTTAGGGTTTCTAAGTTTGTTTTCATAATTTTGGTGATCCCGGAGGGAATCGAACCCCCAACCCTCAGTTTAGGAAACCGATATTCTATCCAGTTGAACTACGGGATCAATTGTCTAAAACATTTTTTTATGTTCGATTAATGTGCATCGATTCATAATCATAACAATTCCATTTTCTTCTGCAATTTTTTTTGCTTCTTGATTTTCAATAGCTAGTTGCAGCCATATGTAAGTGGTTTTAGCTTGAATAGCTTTTTGAGTAATTGCGATAGCCTCTGCTGCAGGACGAAATACATTAACCAAATCTATGCTTGTTGGAATATCTAATAAATCAGCGTACACTTTTTGACCTAGAATGCTGTCGTCCTTGTATTTGGGGTTTACAGGAAAAACTTTATAACCTTTTTCTAAAAGATATTTCATTACTTCATATGCTGCCAACTCTTGTCTGACACTTGCACCAATAAGTGCAATGTGACGAGACTTAAGCAAACAATCTTTAATTAATTTATCTTCTGATGTTATTTTGTTCATATTAAAATATAGATAGAATATAGAGTAGGTGCGTTCAGTGTTGTATACAAAATTTTTCCTTGATTTATTATTGATTTTTTTTCACAACACCTTAGTGCAAAAAAAACTGTAAAAATGATTAAAATTATTGTCAGCTGCCTATTTATTGCTTGTTTTGTAGCCAAACCAAGCCACGCTCATGTTCAACATTATAATGATCTTAACCTTATTAAATTTGATATTTTTAGAAACGATTCAAAAGTTGGATTTCACTCTATTTCATTTGAAAGAGATAAGGGAAAACTAATTGTTCGCAATTTAATTAATTTTGAAATTAAAAAATTAGGTATTTCATTTTACAAATACGAGTCTGAAGGCACAGAAATTTATACAGAAGAAGGGAACCTGCTTAGTTTTGAATCTAAAACGTCTGAGGACGGAGATATAAAGTACTGCAGTATCAAGAAGCAGGGAGATTATTATGTGGTTGATGGAGAAAAATTTAAGGGAGAAGTTAAGAAAGATTTTTTACTTTCTTCCTATTGGAATCATGAACTTTTAAAACAAACTACACAAATTGCAGGTATTACCTGTGCGGTCAGAGAGCAAAAAGTTAACTTTATAAAAGATGAAACAATCAAAGTCCTAGGAGTTGATACCGAGACAGCAGTATTTGACATCAAGGGTGAAGATCTAGATACGCAAGTTTGGTACCGAAAAAAAGACTGGGTAATTGTTCAGCAAGTTTTAAATACAAGAGGAGTTTGGCTTTATACAATTGATGAGCTTAACTAGGATTTTTTTTTAGGAATTCAATATAGTCTAATACCTCAATAAATTTTTCATCTTCAATATCTTTGTAACTATTATTAAATTTATGTTTTACACAAAGAGCAACATGAGCGTAGGGGTTTCTGCCTTTAGGATGATTGGGATGATTAGGTAATTGGCCTTGCAAATAATCACCCGCATCTTGTATCATTTTCCAAAGTTTATTTGCATTTTCTTTGTTCATTTATTTGTAAAATATTATAATCTCTTACTATGATTACAAAAGTTTTTTACAATCATTCATGCAATATTTGTAGGGCTGAAATTGATCACTATAAAAAAATTACTAAAGATCAATTTGATTTTGTTGATATTACCGATAATGAAATGGCAAAAATTCAAACAAAATCAAATGACAGACAATTATTGAGAAGAATGCACGTAATAGAAAATGGACAACTATTTTCTGGAGCAAGGGCATTTTTGATTGTTTGGTCTAAGATACCAAGATACAGAATTCTATCTAAATTATTTGGATTACCAATTATTTTTTCACTATTTCATTATACGT